>Ga0272444_10003087_pt1 | contig 15173 bp, 20 predicted proteins | sample SSMForm13_FD_201033 | JGI IMG/M metagenome (GOLD analysis project Ga0272444, IMG submission 201033) | Marine sediment archaeal communities from Little Sippewissett salt marsh, Falmouth, MA, United States - SSM-Form-13 | ecosystem: Environmental > Aquatic > Marine > Wetlands > Sediment ...
GCTGATACGCGATTCGTTAGGCTGCTCAGACGGCAGAACGCAGAGGGATCGCTGGAGGTCCAATGCAGGCTCTTGGTGAGTTCCTTGTCTCTGGAGAGACGACAGCCATTCTCATGGTGGTTATCGGCGGTCTGTTCGCACAGTGGATTGCCTCGCGCTGGCAGCAGCGTGCGAAGCGTTGGGAGATTCAATACCAGATCTTCGACGAGCTCAATGACATCTTCTGGAAGGCGTGTGACATCCTGGCTCCCGAGAACAGAGTCGGCACGCTCGATGATCTGGACAGAGCCATCAACTCCATGAGGCCTCTCAGCTTCAAGGCGGACATGTTCTTCCCTGACTCCGAGCTAGCCAGTTTGTGGAATCTCATCATGATCGACCTTACGGAAGCGCTCGAGAAAGCCAGAGCAGCCGCCGAGTCAGGGGAGGAGTACAACTTCAACGACGATCCAATCGAGAAAGCTCTGTACTCGCGTGCGGACGAGGCCCTCCACCGGATGAGCCGTCAAATGAGGTTGGGCTACAGCGGGTTCAGGACACCGGAGCTCGTGGAGCGGGATCTGGCATCGAGCGATGCGACGTCTGAGCAGCCTAACTAGCGTATGGAGCCGTCGCCCACTCCGGCGCCCCGGGCTTCGGCAGTAGGATAGGGGGAGGGCGCCGTCGCTTCCGGCCCTGTCACGGCTCATACGCGAGGCGTTAGGCACATCGCTGCTGGAGGTTCTCTGAGCGTGACGGGCATTCCGATGATCAAGGGGTCATCGCGCATCGACTCTGTCGAGGCCTGGTTCCGCTTGGCGCCCCCGAAGCGAGGAGCGCGCCAGTGGAAGGACACACGCAGCGCCAAGGAACTGGCTCGAGCGTGGCTCCCTGATCCTGGACGTGCCCGAGTGCCGTGCGAACTCCTGGAGCTCCTGGAATCCCATGCCGACTTGTCGGGGATCGCGCTGCAGCATGGGACTCCCGAGCAGCCGCTGAGACTGGATGACTTCAGGGGAGAGACTCGAAACGCTGACCTCGTGCTGTACGGTCGCGCAGACGCCGGCACTGCTCTCATCACGGTGGAGGCGAAGGCCGACGAGTCCTTCGGGGATCTGGTGGAGCGCCGTCTGGCGAAGGTCAGTAAGCCCCACTCAAGAGTGCCCGAGCGAGTCAGCAGGATCGCGAGACTGCTGTTTGGGTGCACAAGGGAGGACAACGGCGACTGTGAGTTCCTCGGCAGCCTTCGCTATCAGCTCCTGCACGCAGCTGCCGGCACAATCATCGAGGCTCACCGAATGGGCTCGAGCCTCGCAGTTATGGTGGTACACGAGTTCCTGTCGCCTGGCTTGAGTCGCAGCGCGCTCAGGCGCAACGCCGAGGACCTACGCCGTTTCCTTGGCCACATGATGGGGGACATGGATCTGCGATTCACCTGCGGAGTGCTGCAGGGGCCCGTTCCGATCCGTGGTCTGCCGGCGGAGTGGGATGCACTCCGGTTCTACATCGGGAAGGTCGAGCGCGAGCTTGAGCAGCGAGTGCCTAACTAGCGTATGGAGCCGACGCCCGCTCCGCCGCCCCCGACCTGCGTGACAGGCCGTCGCAACGCCGCAGGCGGCGTCGCTTCAGGCCCTGTCACGGCAACTGCAAGGGGGGCCTCGCTTCGCTCGGCCGGCACTTGCCGCGCCAGTGCCTGGCGCGGCTCATGCGCGAGGCGTTAGGCCGGTCCGATCCTGCCAACCGGGTTCTGGTGGCGTTGCGGCATCCTGCTAGTGAGTTGCTCCGGGGACAGAGTTCACAGAAAGGGGGCGAGATGTGGGAGCGGGAGGCAAGTCCAAGAGGAAGAAGAAAGAGAAGGAAGAGAAGAAGGCCGTAATCGGTGTCCTGGCGAGTCGCGATGACCCCGCGATGAACCGCACTCTCGTCGCACTTCTGCGCAACCTGGCCAGTTCCCGCAACTGCGAGTTGCTGGAGAAGTACCACTTCGTCTTCACGGGCGGCACGTATGATCGTGTCTTCAACGGCGACCCTGCGAACAACATAGCTGCACTGGAGCCCAAGCTGGCGGATTGGTATCACGACTCGTGCGGCGTCAGCAGTCTGACTGAGAGCGGCCAGGGTGGAGTCACACTGCTCACGTACATGATTACTCAGCGCGAGTGCAGCATACTGTGGCCCTTCTTCGCTCCCAAGGAGTTTCACTGGCTGAGGCCGGAGAACTTGGCACTGATGAGGTTGTGTGACCAGTGGCATGTCAAGAGACTGATGAACAGAGGATCCGTGCTAGTGTGGTTCGACTTCGAGGCTGAGGGCGATGCCCAGAGGAACAGGTGGATCTCGCCTCCTGAGATCGTCCTGTTCTCAGATGATGAGGAACACACCGTCACGAAGCCGTGCGGTGGACCGTCACGTAAACGCAAGCCCTATGTCAAGAAGGCCGGACGCTTCGCGGACGATTGGGTTCCAGAGAAGAAGCACTTCTCTGACATGACCATCGCGCTGATTGCGCACGATGAGATGAAGAGCCGCATGGTGGACTTCGCCGTGGACCACGAGTCGGAACTCAACAAGTTCCGCAGGATCTTGGCCACGGGCACAACGGGCAGAGAGGTAGCCGCTGCGACGTCCAAGAGCATCAGCAAGAAGCTCCTGAGAGCTCACTCAGGTCCTAAGGGAGGGGACATAGAGATCGCCACTGCGGTGCTGTACGATGAGTGTGACATTGTCATCTTCTTCATTGACCCACTCTCCCCGCACCCTCACGTCGAGGACATCCGCGTGGTGTTCGAGGCATGCATGATCAAGGATAAGGTCGTGATGATCACCAACGCGATGCACGCGAGGGAGTTCATGACTCGCGTCGTTCGACCGCGGGACTCTCTGACTCTGTATGCGTGGCCCGGCGGAGGTACTTCAGCTGCTGCCCGGAGCTAGTGTGCGCCGATGGCGCCGCCAGTGCACGCTCGCTGACGGACCGGCCTAACTAGCGTATGGAGCCGACGCCCGCTTCCGCCGCCCCGAACCTCGGCTCCACACGCTGAGACAGGAAGTCGGGCGCCGTCGCGTTCGGCCCTGTCACGGCGTCTGCAAGGGGGCGCTTAGCGCGGCACCCACCGCGCCACCCTTCACCCGCGCCTCATACGCGAGGCGTTAGCCGGGCCGACCGACAGCGCCCACGCAATACAATGAGCAGCTGAATCAGCCTCGACGAGCCACGTTGGTCGTCCGTTTCGTGAACGCGGGGGGATCCATGAGTGACACGCCGGAGTTCGACACAGAAGCGGCGCACAAGTACTTCGCAGCCGACTGCTTCAACAGGGTGTGGGGGCTCCTCGACAAGCCGAAGCGCACGCCCGAGGAAGACCAGCAGATGGTGCAGTTGTGCCTTGCCTCGGTGTGGCACTGGACGGAGAGAGACGACTGCACGGACACGAACATGTCGATCGGCTACTGGCAAGCTTCTCGTGTGTACGCGAGCGTCGGGCTCCCGGACGAGGCAAGGAGATACGGGCAGCTCTGCCTCGAGGCGAGCCGGGGGCCTGACATCCTCCCGTTCTATCTGGGCTACGCGTACGAAGCACTGGCGCGGGCAGAGGCCGTGGCCGGGAATGAGGCCAAGGCGCGGGAACACCTGGCCGAGTCGCGCCGCATAGCCGAGGGCCTGCCGAATCCTGACGCGAAGAAGCAGTTGCTGGCCGACCTTGATGCCCTGGCCACGCTGTTGCGAGCGTGATGGTCTGGGCGGCCGACTAACTAGCGTATGGAGCCGGCGCCCGCTTCCGCCGCCCCAAGACACGCGCGACCGCAATCGAGTCGGTGCTCCGGTCGATACCCCGCTGGTTGCGGCGCTTGCCCCTACATCCACCGTCGGAATCGCGGCGAACCGAGCCTGACATCCGCCGGTAACGGGAGAGGCGTGCGGAATGGGCAATGGCTGGAACGCCTACTGGAAGCAGCAGTCTACGGCACGCGGAGTAGCATGAAGGCCGCCATTGTGAAGGTGCATCGGTGACTACGGCCGGCAGGGCTCTTCTACTTCACGTGTCCCTCGCGGAGCGATGGGAAGTACGGCCGCGGTCCTCGTGTCGACGCCCACACGTACCGCCCGGACAACTCCGTACACCCCGCCGACACCATGAGGGGCGTTAGCCGGGCCCGCCGCGATGGCGCAAAGCCATCTCGGCGGACCCGACGTTCATGGATGCGTGGGACTACTGGACAGCGATCGTGTCCGAGCCTGAGAACGGTGTGCCGGAGATGGTCGTTCCGTTGAGTGTCAGCACGGCCTCCGGCGGGGAGACGATGGAGGCGATGTCCGCACGATCGAACTTGCCGACAAGCTCGCCCCGGTTGTCCGACGTGACGATGCGAGGGCTGACCCCGTTGAGCACGACGGTGGCGGAATCGACTTCGGAGTAGGCGATCTCGGCGTGCACGGTGACCCAGGTCCCGGGTGAGTCGATGATGAGGGTCGCCGGCGCCACCTGGATCGGCACCACGAGGTCACTTGCGCGCGCGCGGCTGGACTCCGGGGCGGTCGGAGCAGAGATACCCGAGTCCGAGCAGCCCAGCGAAGCAAGCACCAGCGTTGCCAGGCAGAGGGCCAGGATGACGGTTCGCGGATGGACGGTGCGCACTCGTTCCTCCTTTGATGGGTGATCGCCGTCTCGACATCTGTGTATTGGAGGCCCCGAGGCCCGAAGATGTTCCCGGGGCCGCAAACGGCGGCAAGGGGCATCCCTCCCGCGCCGCGCCAGCCCCTAGCGCGGTCCTGCGTGAAGCGTTACACTCACCGTCTCAGTCAATGGACGAGAACGAGGGAGGAACGACAGCGTGAAGGTCGTGGCGATCCAGGGCAGTCCTCATCGGGGCAACACGCACGACCGCGTGGAGAGGTTCGCACGGGCCCTGACGGATCTTGGAGACGTCGAGTTCGAGCACGTCGCGCTCAAGGACATCGACCTCGTTACTTCGGCAAGTACGCCGTCGGTCTGGCGGTCAGCGGAGGGATCGGACTGAGCGAAGCGCTCGAGTACATCCGGATGTTCACGGGAGCATGGGGATTCGAGTACGTGGGCGACCTGCGGTACATCGACCCGCCGAGGAACACGAGCATGCCTCGATTCGTGCAGGAGAGAGACCGTACCGAGGACGTCGCACGTGAGCTCCACCACAGGATGAAGACGAAGCCGGTGAGGCGACTCACGCGGAATGACCATCTGATGTTCCATGCGATGCGGGCGGTGTACCGCCGCATGGAAGCGTTCTCGCCGACTGACTACGCGTACTCGAAGGAACGGGGGTGGCCTGCGCCGGACGCCCGCTACTTCACGGACCACGCGCGCGTGGGGTTTCTGAAGAGCGTCTATCCTCGGTTCGTCGCTTGGCTGATGGGTCGCGCCATGGACCGGCAGGCGGCCGGGCGAGGGGACTCCGAGGAGCAGGACGAGAACGGCGACGCCACCGATTGAGTGGCCGGCACGCGGGGCCGCCACGCGCCGCGTGACTCTTCACCCGCGACTCATGCGCGAGACGTCAGGCGCGCACGCTGTCGGAACCACAAATGAAGGGAGGCGCAGATGGGATTCCTGCTCTACGGGCTCATTGCCATCGTGTTCCTGGTGCCGTTCTGGAAGATCTTCGAGAAGGCGGGCTTCCCGCCCGCGTTGAGCCTGATCATGCTGATCCCGATCGCGAATCTCGTCGCGCTGTACTTCGTGGCATTCTCGACCTGGCCCGGCCATCGTCAGTAGGCCCGATCGCAAACCCGGCACGTGCAGTTTGCGCGGACCGATGTGCCGGCCAGCCGGCACGCGCAGCCGATGGGCTGACACACTCGAAACGGAGGGGATCGGATTGGAGAACGGGACCGACGCTCGCAAGGACCTCGCTCGCAGCCTGTCGACGATTGCCATGGTCAATGCGCTGATCTGGGCGATCTCGATCATCGCTCTCATCTTCGTCATGCAGCGCTCACCTGCTGCGAAGGGGCTCTTCCCGATCTTGGCGGGAGGTGTCGCGGTGTCGGGCCTGCTCGTCTCGTTGGTGTGGAAGCACCGGTAGCATGGGCATCGCGCGGCCGGCCCATGGTGCTGTCACCTGCCGCGACGCATTTGAGAGGCGTCACGCCGCCGAAAGGAGCAGGACCGACCGATGCAGAAGGTGAAGCTCGCCGACGCGTTCCTGGCGATCTCGGACCATTGGTCGCCCGTCGTCGCCGCTGAACTCAACGGCCAACAGGTCAAGCTCGTCAAGCTCAAGGGCGAGTTCCAGTGGCACAGGCACTCCAACGAGGACGAGCTGTTTCTCGTTGTGAGCGGTGATCTCCGGATCGACCTGCCGGACGAGTCGATTCATCTCTCCGCGGGCGAGTTCCTCGTGGTGCCGAAGGGAGTGGACCACCGCTCGGTCGCGGAGTCGGAGGCCGAGGTGCTTCTGTTCGAGCCTGCCTCGACGGTTCAGACCGGTGATGCAGACGCAGGCGGAGGGCCGGCTGACTAGCGTGTGCCGACGACGCGGCCCGAACCCGCTGGGAGGCCACGGATGAGCGAATCCTCCAACACACAGCCCGAATGGAAGACCCACTTCGATCGAGGCATGTCGGCCGGCGGTGCCGGTGACCTGGCGGCCGCCGAACGGCACTTCGCGAAGGCGGTCGAGATCGCTCCCGAGGAGCCGTACCCGCACTACGAACTCGGGTACACCCTGTCCCGCCTCGGTCGCCACGCCGAGGCGCTCGCGGAGCTCCGGCGCGCCAACGAGCTGTCTCGAGGGTTCTTCCTCGTCCAGACCGAGATCTACCTGTGCGAGCAAGTGCTCACCCGGCAGATCGACGACGGCACGCTCTCGACGCTCCGACGGATTCAGCAGCTCGTCGACACCGGGGGCGGTGCGAGCCCCGAAGCGCTGTCCCTGAGTCAGCAGGTGATCGACGCCGCACCGCGGTGCGCCATGGGGCACTACTTCCTGGGGAAGGTGCTCGGCGAACAGGACCGGGCCCGATCGGAGTCCGCGCTCAGGCGGTGCACCGAGCTGTCTCCGGACGACACGACCGCGATCGACGCGTTCACCCACATCGGGTTCCACCGAGAGGCCGCCGGCGACACGGATGCCGCCCGACGGCTCTGGACGGACGTGGTGAGCCGGTACCGGGAGAACCCCCACACGGCGATCGTCCAAGCCATCTTGGATCAGCGGGCGCCAGCGAGCCAACGCGACGAACCGGACGGCCGTGCGGCGTCGCAGGCGCCCGGAGCGAGCCAAGCGGCGCGCGAGCTGACCGAGGATGAGATCAACGAGCACGACCTCGCGGTCAAGGAGGGCTGGTCGCTGGTTGAAGGGCAGCTGCTCCTCGGCGGCGCGGATCCGTCGCGGAAACCGGGGCTCCTCGCGCGCAGGCGGCTTCACGAAGCCAAGAGCTGTTTCGAGACCGCTCTGGGAATCGTGCCCGACAGCTGGCAGTCCCTATGGGCGCTCGGCAAGATCCACCAGCGGCTCGGCGAACTCCCCGAAGCCCTCGACCACCTGGCCCGCGCCCACGAGATCGATCCGTCTCAGCCGGACGTCGCGCGCGAGGCGGGCATCGCCGCGACCGACATCGGCGACGGTCCGGCGGCCGTCCGCTTCACGAAGGCGGCCATCGCCGCCAAGCCGGGCGATCCCGGCCTCGTCTCGAATCTCGCGATGGCGCTCCTGATCGACGGCGACGTCGAAGGCGCGCGGGCCGCAGCGGGCGAAGCCGCCTCTCGCGCGCCCAGCGATCCGATCACGAATGCCGTCAGGGATCTGGTCGAGGAGGTCGCCCAGGGCAAGAGGCCTCGTCCCGCGAGCGGGCTCGAACTCAGGTAGGCCGCGGCACGTTCCGCCAAGCACCTGTCCGGCCGCGGGAACCGAATGGAGGGCGCGCGTGAATCGGGCGGGAGCAGCTCTGATCGGGAGCACGATCGCAAGGACGATCGGCCTTGCGCTCGCGCTCGCGGCGCTCGTCGCCGCGAGCGGGTGCGGGCGAGATGACGAGCTGGTCGAGGTTGCCTACTTCGCGGAGTGGGAGGACGTGAGCGCGAGGGTGTGGATCCCGACGGACGAACCGCGTTCGATCGGAACCTACCGGGCTGAGGTGAAGTGGCCCGGCGGGACCACCGATCGGATCCAGGCCGAGCGGGACGGCATGATCACGGGCGTCTGGCTTGCCGACCTCGAGTCCGACGGCGCGCTCGATCTCGTGGTCGCGCTGTCGTCCGCTGGAAGCGGATCGTACGGCTCGGTGCACGTGTACCGGCACCGGAACGAGGACTTCGTCCCCGTCGTCGTCCCGGATCTCGATGCCGAGCAGACCGGATACATGGGGCACGACGTCTTCACGGTGGAGGAGGGGCGGCTGTACCGGACGTTCCCCAGGTACGTCGAGGGTGATCCGAACGCCGCGCCCAGCGGCGGACAGGTCCGGCTCCGCTGCTCCTTCGACGAGAACGCCTGGATCGCCGAGACCGATTCCGACGACTAGCGCCCGATCCGAACCGAACGCGAAGGAGACCCGATGAGGGACGACAGGAGAATCGCATTCATGGCGGTCGCTCTCGGCTTGATCGCAGTCGTGTTTGCCGTGTTCGCGATCTTGGCGCTGTCGGACATCGCGGCGGGAGAGCCCGATCTCGGTCTCGAGTGGACGGTCGTCCGCGCGGCACTCGCGATCATCGTGATCTCGCAGGTGCTGTCACTCACGGCGATCGCCAGGTTCCTGCGAAGGCAGGACTGAGCGACCGAGGAGGACCTGAGACAGCATGCGCCACGTCATCTGGTACACCGGCTACGATCTCATCGTCGATGACATCGTCCGGGCGGAGAACTGCTCGCTCTTCGACTCCGCCGGACGGGAGTACCTCGACTTCGAATCGGGCGTCTGGTGCACGTCGATCGGGCACTCGAACCCCCGCGTGCTGGCCGCGATCGCGGAGCAGTCGGCCTTGATCGCGCACGCGGGCTTCTGTTACTCGAGCGAGGTCGTCGAGGAGGCGGCGCTCGAGATCCTCGAGGTGCTGGACTTCGAGGGCGGGAGCTGCGTCTTCCTGTGCTCGGGGAGCGAGGCCGTCGAGTACGGCGTTCGCGTCGCGCAGGCGCTGTCGGACCGTCCTCTCCTCATGATCATGAAGGACTCGTACTGCGGCGCGTACGGGTCCGCGAGCCGCAAGCGACCGGAGGAGTGGTTCTCCTTCGATTGGACCGCGTGCGACGAGTGCACGCGCCCCGGCGAGTGCACGGATCAGTGCGACCGGTGGTCGGGGATTCCATGGGACCGCATCGGGGGCTTCCTGCTCGAGCCCGGGAGTTCCTCGGGGTTCGTCCGGTTTCCTCCCAAGAAGCTCGTTCAAGCGATCGCGGGGAAGCTCGCCGAGAGCGGGGGCTTCTTCCTCGTCAACGAGGTGACGACCGGCGTCGGCCGCACGGGCGAGTGGTTCGGCTACCGGCACTACGGCGTGAGGCCGGACATCGTGGGGATGGGGAAGGGGATCGGGAACGGATACCCCGTGAGCGTGACGGCCTTCGCGCCCCGGGTGGCCGAACGCCTGAGGGAGACGCCGCTCGGCTACGCGCAGTCGCACCAAAACGACCCTTTGGGCGCCGCCGTCGTGAAGGCGGTCGTCGGGTTCATCCGGGACGAGGATCTGGTGGCCAGGGTGAGAGCCGTGGCGGACCGGCTCCAGAATGGGCTCGAGGAGATCAAGGCGCGAACCGGAAGGATTGCGGACATCCGCGGGCGCGGGCTATTGATCGCGGTCGATCTCGCGGACGAGCGCGACGCTCCCGCGTTCGCGGCGAACGTGCACCGGGAGATGGCGCGCCGCGGGTTCATCTTCGCGCGCCGCCCGGGCACGAACACCGTGAGGCTCGACCCGCCGCTCACGATCAGGCCCGAGCAGGTGGCGCGGTTTCTGGAGGCGTTCGAGGGCGTGCTCGGGGAGGAGTGAGTGGGCCGCATCGCCATCGCGTGCTACCGCCCGAAGCCGGGGCGCGAAGACGCTCCCGAGCTTCCGGAGGCGGGCGACCGGTACGCCAACTTCGATCCCCTCGACCTGTAGGACCGCCCGCCCGAGGGGAAGTCCCCCCGATGTCCTGGAGTTCTGTGGTAGTATGGAGCGGTCAGCGAATGTGACCGCTCCGCGTTTCACGATGGGAGGCCGGCCGTGCGACGCCGATTGCTGGTTCTCGGAATCACCCTGGGAGTGATGGCGCTGCTTCCGCTGTCCGGCGGCGCCGAAATCGCGTACTGGTCCGGGAACGGTCACTGGTACGAGCTCGTCGCGATCACCGTCCCCTGGGACCACGCGCGGTTCATGGCGGAGTCGCTCCAGTACCTGGATGGCCACGGTCACCTCGCCACGATCACCTCGGAGGACGAGAACACGTTCATTGCCACGACCCTCGCCTCCGGTGAGGCAGAGTTCTTCGCGTGGATCGGGGGGCACGAGCCGGCCGACGACGGGGTCTGGGTGTGGGGCGCGGGGCCGGAGATCGGGACGCAGTTTTCGCTGTACGCTGCCCCGACGCCGCCCGACAACTACGCCAACTGGGGCGGGATCGAGCCCAACGACTTCGCTCCCGGCGAGGACTTCGCCGCCGTGAACCTGGGCGACGAGTACGCGGGGATCCTGCCCGGGGAGTGGGGGGACGCGCCGGATCCGACACCGAGTGATCCGATCCGGGGCTACGTCGTCGAGTACGCGCCCGACAGCCCCGTCGCGGCGCGATCGTGGAGCATCATCAAGGCGATGTACCGGAGCGCACCTCGCTAGTGTTCCCCTGCGCGACGCCCTGGGACGAGTTCCTGGGCGCGCTGTGATCTACGAGCGCCGGCGCTTGTGATCCCCTCCGGTCGGCATTGTAGAGCCCACTGAACCGTGTTCACGGGCGCCCGGCGGTCGGCGGGCCCGGAATCCAGCGGCGAGAGACCGCCTGCGGTCTCAGGAGGACGTCGAATGGACGAGCAGACGAGATACGAGGGCGCCAAGAAGCGCGTCGACGGCTCCTGATCTCTGGGCCCGAGTCCGCCGACTCGGAGGAGGAACCATGAGAGCATGCGCGCTCTTCGCCGCGATCGCGGTGTTTGCTCCCGGCGCCTGCCACGGGGCGACGTTCGTCGTCCGGCCGGACGGCGCGGGCGACCTCCCCACGATCCAGCAGGCCATCACGGCATCCGCGAACGGAGACACCGTTCTACTGACGGACGGCGTGTTCGTGGGCGGCGGCAATCGCGACATCGACTTCCAGGGAAAAGCAATCACGGTGGGATCGCAGGGCGGGGATCCCCTCTCGTGCATCATCAACTGCCAGGGGAGCGAGGCGGACCCGCACCGGGGGTTTCTGTTCCATCTTGGTGAGGGCGAGCTCTCCCGGCTCGAGGGCGTGACGGTCACGGGCGGCCGGGCGCAGCAGGAGGTGAACGGCGCCGACGGCGGCGCGGTCGCCTGCCGCAACGGGTCCTCGCCGACGATCGTCTCCTGCATCTTCCAGAGCAGCTCTTCCGGTGGGCCTCCAGGTGGCGGCGCGGGCGGCGGCGTGTGCTGCGGAGACGGCACCGCTCCGTACTTCCTCGAATGCGTCTTCGCGTCGAACCACGCGTACCACGGTGGGGGGCTCCGGTGTGAGATCTCGTCCTCCGTCACCTGCGTCGGCTGCGTGTTCCTGGAGAATCAGGCGGCCCTCGGCGCCGGCGTCATGGCGTCGGCGAGCTACCTGACGCTCGAGGCCTGCACGTTCTCGGGCAACGAGTCGCCCTGGGACGGCGGCGCGGTCTGTGCGGAAGGCGGATCGTTGACGATGACGGGCTGCACGGTGTTTGCGAACGACTCGCTGTCCGGCGCCGCCATCCTGCTCTGGAGCGTTCCCACGGCCGTGATCGAGAACACGCTGATCGCCTTCGACGAGAGCGGGGCGGCCGTCCACTGCGAGGGAGCGCCGCCTCTGCTGTCCTGCTCCGACCTCTACGGGAATCCCGGGGGCGACTGGACGGGCCCGATCGCCGATCAGCTCGGCGTTCGCGGGAACGTGAGCGAGGATCCTCTGTTCTGCTCGGCCGCGCCACACGAGGATCGAGACTGGACGATCCGATCCGACTCTCCCTGCGCGCCCGACCAGTCGGAGTGCGGCCTCATCGGGGCATGGGGCGTCGGCTGCGAGGTCACGCCGGTGCGGCCGGTGACCTGGGGCGGAATCAAGGCCCGCTTCGGGGAGTGACGCCTCTCCGCGGGGGCCCGGCGCGAGTCCGGGCTTGCCCCGTGGTGAAGCGAAGCCCGACCGTGCCGCCCGGGTGGCACGCCGGGAGGTCAGGGCATGGAGCCAGACGCGCACGGCACAGAACGCTATGATCGCTACAAAGCAAGTAGCTTCGAGGCGTACAACGTCAAGCTGCCCGACCGGTACGACACGGCCATCGCGCTCAGGGTCCTCCGCATCTCGGTGATGGATGACTTCGTGCTCGACGAGCTGGGGTCGGACGTCAGTTCGCTTCGCATCCTCGATGTCGGCTGCGCCACCGGTCGCCTGCTCGATCGTCTCGCCGCGGCCGGCGCGACGGGTCTTGCCGGCTCCGACCTGGCCCCGCGGATCGTCGACGTCGCGCGGGCCAGGCTCGCGGCCCGGGGAGTGGAGGCGGACCTCAAGCCCGCCGACGCGGAGGGCGGGCTCCCGTGGCCCGATGCCTCGTTCGACGTCGTCACGCTGACCGGTGTCCTCCATCACTTCATGAGTCCCGAGGCCGCGCTCGCGGAGATCGACCGGGTGCTCCGTCCGGGCGGGCGGCTCGTGCTGTCCGACGCTTGTTTCTTCCCGCCCGCGCGGGAGCTCATGAACCTGTGCCTGCTTGTGCATCCGCACGAGGGCGACTACCGTTTCTACACCGCGCGTCAGGCCGCGGACCTGTTGCTCGGGTGCGGTTGGAGCGTCGTGCGGAGCCTGAGGCTGAACTGGTGGGCGTACGGCGTCGTGGCCGTGCGCGAGCAGGGAGCCTGACAAGGAGGTGCTCCGTGAGACGTCGGGACCCCCGGTTCGCTCTGATCGGCTTTCTGGTGATCCTGATCGCGCTGGTGGTGTCGCCGATTCCCGGTACCGCCCGCGCGCCCGAGTACTTCGATCCCGCGCTTCTGGTGGAGGCCGCGTGGCTCGACGAGAACCAGGGCCATCCGGCGCTTCTGATCGTGGACTTCGGAAGAGACTCATACGACTACGATGAGGGGCACATCCCCGGCGCCGTCTTCGTCGACGCCGAGTGGATCGCGGCGGAGATCGACGGCGTTCCGGGCATGCTGGCTCCCATCGATCGGGTTGTCGACGTGCTCGAGCAGGTGGGTGTGGGCGACGCAACCACGGTGGTCATCTACGACGCGGGTACCGGACTGTGGGCCTCGCGGCTCCTGTGGGTGCTAGATTTCCTCGGGCACCGTGACGCGCGCCTGTTGAACGGCGGCCTCGCCCGGTGGGTGGAAGAGGGGCGGGAGATCTCCGCGGAGGTGCCAGAGGTCGCCGCGGGAGCGCTCACTCCCCGCGTGGATCTCTCCGTTCTGGCGACGAAGGACTGGATTCTCGCCAACCTCGAGACTGCAGACGTGACGATCCTCGATGCGCGGAGCCTCCCGGAGTACACGGGCGAGGACGCGCAGGCGATGAGGGGAGGGCACATCCCCGGGTCGGTCAACATCGATTGGGTCACGGCGCTCACCGAAGACGAGGCGCCCGTCTTCCTGCCGGCCGACGAGCTTCGGAGCGTCTTCGAACAGGCGGGCGTCACGCCCGACTTGGAGATCGTCACGTACTGCCAGGGGGGCGTGAGAGCCGCGCACACCTATCTCGCGCTCAAGCTCCTCGGCTATCCGCGCGTCAGGATGTACGACGGGTCGTGGGTCGAGTGGGGGAACGATTCGCTCGTCCCGGTGGTGGAGGGCGGGCTTCGGGAGTAAGGAGGCTCAGGGATGTTCGTGTCACTCTTGATCGTCACGTTCGCGGCCGCGAGGCCAAGGAGGGCGGCGGGAAGGCCGCCGGAGCACAGCACGTCCCGGATTGAGGAGGACCACGGGTGATCAGATACACCTCCGACCTCCACGGCATCGGCGCCGACCAGCTCGCGGGCTTCTTCGAAGGCTGGCCGAACCCCCCTTCGCGCGAGGTGCATCTCCGGCTCCTTGAGGGGAGCGACGAGATCGTCCTCGCGATCGACGACGAGACGGGCGCCGTCGTCGGCTTCGTTACCGCCATCACGGACGGGGTGCTCTGCGCGTACGTCCCGCTCCTCGAGGTGCTGCCCGAGTATCGCGGCAGGGGCATCGCACGCGAGCTGGTCACCAGCCTTCGCGAGGCGCTCCACGGCTACTACATGATCGACCTCGTCTGCGACGAGGCCCTCGCGCGGTTCTACGAATCGCTGGGCTTCTCGCGCATGCTCGCCATGGCGATCCGCGACTACGACGCGCAGTCGGGGCGCGATTGACCGCGCCCGCGTCGGAGCGCCGCGCCCCGATCGTCGCCGCGCGGTCGCGAGTGACCGAGCACCCTCCGGCCGCCCCCGTCTTTCGTTGAAGTTCACGCCCGTATCTGCTATCTTAGAGAGTGGCGGCTGGAAGGCACGGCCCTCCCCGTGAGGAAGGGGGAGCGGATGACCAGGCACCTTGGCCCCGTGGTGCTCCTCCTCTTGGCCCTCGTACCGTTTCTCGACGGGTGCACGTCCCAGAACCCCGAGTGGGCGACATCGCTCAATCCGTGTTGTGGACAGGACGAGGTGCTCGAGGGGAAGGAACCGTCGGAGCGCCGTTGCGCCGACATGGTGATCAGCCGCGAGTCGGTGATGGACGTCGCGTGGCGGATGGCTGCCGGAAGCGGCATGACGCAGTGGCGCGTGCGGCTTCTGCCGGGCGGTCCGGCGTGCATCTGGCGCAAGTGGTCGGGCCTGACCGACGACGACTACAAGTACGTGCTGATCCGCCCGGACGCGGATTCGGCCGCGGTCGAGGCGGCCGCGACCGACACGGCCTCGCCGGGTATTCCCGAGGCGGCCGACGAAGGCGGCCCGGAGGTTCACGCGGAATGAGGGACCGCGGTCGGATGATCGTTGCGGCGCTCCTGACGCTGCCCCTGATTCTGATGTGCATCGGGTGCGGCCCCGGACCCGAGTCGCGCGCTCCGCGCTGGGGGTTGCTCGAGGAATACAT
>Ga0272444_10003088_pt1 | contig 15173 bp, 8 predicted proteins | sample SSMForm13_FD_201033 | JGI IMG/M metagenome (GOLD analysis project Ga0272444, IMG submission 201033) | Marine sediment archaeal communities from Little Sippewissett salt marsh, Falmouth, MA, United States - SSM-Form-13 | ecosystem: Environmental > Aquatic > Marine > Wetlands > Sediment ...
CCGCAGAGGCAATGGCGGATAGAAGCGACATTCTACTGCTGGTCGTCGGGGAGGGAGTGGTCAAGGACGAACTCCAGCAACTGGCGGCCGAGCGGGGAAGCCAAAACCTGAAGTTCCTGCCATTTCAGCCGGCGGAACGACTGGCCGAGATGCAGAGCGCCGCGGATGTCGGCCTGGTCACGCTCCTGCCGCAATCGGGCTCCACCAGCGTGCCGAGCAAGGTGCTGGGTTACATGGCCGCGGGCAGGGCGGTAATCGCCTCGGCGACCGACGACACCGATACGGCCCGGCTTATCCGCCAGGCCGAATGCGGCCTGGCGGTTCCCGCCCAGGATGGCGAGGCCCTGGCCGAGGCGATTGTTTCGCTGGCGGACGATCGATCGAAAGCGGAAACGTTAGGCCGGCGGGCAAGGGACTATGCCGTCGAGCATTTCTCCCGCGGCGCGGTTATCGGTATGTACCGAGAGGTCATTCTGGGTGAGGCCAGCGGCGGCTGATTGGGCGGAATCCAAAGTCCGCGCCTTGCCTTGGCGGCATGACCGGAAGCGGTCAGCCCTGCAATTCATCAGCCCACTGCAGCGGGTTCTTCTCCCGACCTGACAACAGCCTCGCAAGCCCTGCCACCTTGCTCAGTGTGCCCGAGGAGGGTCGCAATCTCGCAAGTCGGTCCCAACACCACGAAGCCGGCGCCGTGCTCAGCAACGGCCTGAGAACTGGATGCACCACGAACTGCCGGTATCGACGAACAGGCGAGAAGCCCATCCGGAGTTTGAAGCGGTGCAGCGAGGAAATGTTGTCCGTCGCCTGCAAACTGCTGATGCCGTAGGACACGCTGCTGAGCTCTTCCTCGACCAGGAAAGTGTGGGCAGCCGTGAAGACCAGAGCGTTGTTGGGACAGTCGCGAAGAGCATCGATCCGCGAGCAGGCCGAGGTGATGAACGCCCAGTCGTCGCCTTTCAGAACGCGTATCCATGCCGCCAGACCTCGATCGTCACTGGCGCCCCAGAGTTCCACGCATGGGCAGCCCCGGTCCCGATCCGCCATTTGCGTCAGTTCGTCAGGCTGCGGCGGGGCGTGGCCATGACGGGCCTCGGTGTCGCGATAGGCATCAAAACCGTTGGCCAGCACTTCGTCCCAATCGACGCGTCTGACCTCGAAGCATCTCAGGCCCCGGCGAATGTCCCGTCTGGCGTTCTTTGCCAGTGCGTCCAGTTCGTAGTCCGGACCGAAAAGGAGGTAATCGAAGCAGTTTGCCGGGCGTTCCGGCGTTTCTTCGAGCAGGCAACTGGCTATCCACACGCCACGCCGGGCGAGCACACGACGTATCGTGCCTTTGTCAGGAACATCCGTTACCACCGACGGCATCCGCTGCAACTCCCCACGGACACCCGGAACCCATATCGCCGAATCCCCCTCATCCCAAAACACCGGTTGGCCAGTCGAGGAAAAAAACTCCGCCCAGGCGCGCAAAGAGCCTGACTCCCCCCGACCATCATGAACATCTTCCCGAATGGCAGGACCTTCCGTATCCTGTGACATTATGCCGCTGTCTCCACCAGTTGTGATGTCGGCTCAACCTGGCATACTTTGTCCAGGAATGCCCTGTATCTTTCGGCAGCCTGACGAGCCAACTGGCATCTATGAATACAAATACTTGGTCTGGCCATATCATGGCCGACGATTCAAATCCAAGCTATGTTACTACCATCGGCACTACGCATGAGTTTCATGACTTGCAGCCATGGTCGGCAAAGTGCAACTTCTTTCCGCGTTATCCTTTCCAGCCAGAAGCACATGCCCCGGAGCCTTCGGCTTTTACGCTTCCGTCGCATATTTCGTTGCGGCCTGCGCCATGAGCCATTGTAGTAATCCGTCGCCATCCCTACTTGGCTTATCATGCCAACAAGCGAGCAAGTTCCGGTCGATAACTGCCGATATAGACGTAACCCAGACTATGGAAGGAAAGACTCAAATGGCCAAAAAAGCGCTCATAACCGGTATTACGGGACAGGACGGCAGCTATCTTGCGGAGTTTCTGCTCGGCAAGGGGTACGAAGTCCACGGTCTTATCCGCCGGTCCAGCACGTTCGGCACCGAGAGGATCGATCATATTTACGCCGACCCCCACGACAAGGGCGCCAGGATGTTCCTGCACTATGGCGACCTCACCGACGGCACGGGTCTGCGGCACGTGCTGACCGCCTGCCAGCCTGACGAGGTCTACAATCTGGGCGCCCAGTCCCACGTGCGAGTCAGCTTCGACCAGGCGGTTTACACCTGCCAGGCCGACGCGATCGGTACCCTCCGCCTGCTCGAGGCCATCCGCGACCTCGGCCTGCAAACGCGGTTCTACCAGGCCTCCAGCAGTGAAATGTTCGGCAAGGTGGCTGAGACGCCCCAAACCGAGAAAACGCCACTCCACCCGCGAAGCCCCTACGCATGCGCGAAGGTTTTCAGCCACTACCAGACCATCAACTACCGTGAGGCATACGACATGTTCGCGTGCAGCGGGATTCTGTTCAACCACGAGAGCCCGCGGCGCGGCGAGACGTTCGTCACCCGCAAGATCACCCGCGCCGCGACGAGAATCAAGGAAGGTCTCCAGAAAGAACTGTTCCTGGGCAACCTCGACGCCAAGCGAGACTGGGGGTTCGCGGGGGACTATGTCGAGGCAATGTGGATGATGCTCCAGCAGGACCAGGCGGATGACTATCTCGTGGCCACGGGCGAAACGCACTCCGTCCGCGAGTTCGTCCAGGCCGTCTTCGCCAAGCTCGACCTCGACTGGGAACAACACGTCAAAATCGACCCGAGGTACTTCCGCCCTGCCGAGGTGGACCTGCTGCTCGGAGACGCCACAAAGGCCCGAAAAAACCTTGGCTGGAAACCCAGGGCAAGCTTCCAGGAACTGGTCGAAATGATGGTCCAGCACGATTGGACCCAGGCTCGCGAAGAACGAGTGCTGGCTGACCACCGAGCACAAAACGGCGACAAATAGCAACCCGAACCCAGATAGGGATGAAAAACGCATGGACTTCTCTACAGAGCGAGTTGTGGTTACGGGCGGGGCAGGGTTTCTCGGCAAGAATCTCCAGGCCAAGTTGCGCCAGGCGGGAGTCAGGCCGGATAATCTGCTCGTACCCACCATCGAGCAATACGACCTCACCCGGGAACCGGACGTGGAACGGATGTACGCCGACATGGACCCGACGATCGTCATTCATCTGGCGGCCGAGGTCGGCGGGATCGGCGCCAATCGCGAGAACCCGGGCAGGTTTTTCTACTCGAACATGGCCATGGGACTGCACCTTATCGAACATGCCCGGCGCGTCGGGCTAAAGAAATTCGTCCAGGTAGGGACGATCTGCGCGTACCCCAAGTTCACCCCCGTGCCCTTCAAGGAAGATGACCTCTGGAAAGGTTATCCCGAAGAAACCAACGCGCCATACGGCATAGCGAAGAAGGCCCTGCTGGTGATGCTCCAGGCGTATCGCAGGCAATACGGGCTGAACGGCGTTTACCTGCTGCCGGTGAACCTTTACGGGCCTGGCGATAATTTCAACCCAGCCAGTAGCCACGTCATCCCCGCGCTGATCCGCAAATTCTGCCGGGCCAAAAAACAGGGCGACACCGAGGTGACCATCTGGGGCACGGGCAAGGCAAGCCGTGAGTTTCTATACGTTGAGGACTGCGCAGCCGGCATCATGCTGGCAGCCCGGGATTACGACAAGCCCGAACCGGTGAACCTCGGCGCGGGTTTCGAGATAACCATCAAAGACCTCACCGAGAAGATCCGCCGCCTCGTCGGCTACGAAGGCGAGCTTGTATGGGACACATCCAAACCCGATGGTCAGCCCCGTCGGTGCCTGGACGTCACCCGGGCAAAGGAGTCTTTCGGCTTCCAGGCAGAGATGTCCTTTGACGAAGGGCTTCAGCGGACGATCGACTGGTGGCGGGAGACGGGGGAAGTCTGAATCGGCGAGTCCTGCTCGCCTCAGCGAAACGTCAAGATTGCCCGCCCTGTCAAACCGATCCGATGTCGTCTACGAAGCGCACGCTTCGCTCGGCTGTGCGGCGGCCTGCGCGAATGTGGGTCGGCAGGTTGACCACTTCTCGGCAGGCTTGTTCCGCCACCGGGCACATACCGATCTGGTAGTCATAGAGTTCCATCGGCGTCTCGATCGGGTGCAGGGGGCACTCGAACCACGTGCCGAGTTCGATGCCCCGGCCCGGGGCCTCGGCGATGGCGCGGTCCTTGTCGGCCACGCGGACTGGATATCGCACGAGCACGGGGTCCATATAATCCGGCAGAGCGGGCAAAGACCAGCCAGCGGAAGTGAGTAATTCGTCGTAGACGAGCCGCATTTCGCGGCGGTGGGCGATGTTGCGGTCGATCTTCCGCATCTGCGACAGGGCTGCGCGGGCCTGTCCGGCGCTCATACCCATGAAGAAACCATCGGGCATATTCGGCTCGAACTCGCTGGTGGAGGAGGAACCGATGACGAGTCCCTTTCGCGTCATCCAGCGGAACAGGCTGGTGGCGATGGCGGTGGTTCGCGGCCAGATCGTTGTGCGGTAGACCGCTCGCTGGCACGCCAGCATGGCAGCGGCCTTGGCGCCCACGGATTGCATTTCAGTCTGGCGGAGTTTGCGGATTTCCCCGGCAAGGGCGTCATCGTCGGTTGTCACCATGCCTCCGACGCCGGTGGTGAAGGGCTTGTTCCATTGGAACGACCAGTACGCCGCCTTGCCGAAGGTCCCGCAGGTCTTGCCCCTGTAAGTCGAGCCCAGCGCCAGACAGCAGTCCTCGACAACCGGGATGCCGTGGCTGGTGGCGATATCCATTATCGCATCCATATCGCATGGATAGCCGTAGGTGTGCTGGGCGACAATGACCTTCGTTTTCGGCGTGATCCTGCCAGCCAGGAGGCTTACGTCCATGTTGTACGTAACCGGCTCGATGTCCACGTAGACGGGTTTGGCGCCGAGGTACTTGACGGGGTTTACGTCCATGACGCAGGTGTAGCCCGGCAGGATCACCTCGTCGCCCTCGCCAACGCCCATTGCCCGCAGGATGGCGTACATGGCGGCCCGGCCTTTCCAGAAGGGGAAGGCGTCTCCCACGCCAAGCCAACTGGCAAAGGCTCGCCCGAATTTCTCGACGGCGTCGGACATGGCAGTCTCCTAAGTCTTCAGCAGTCGGGACAGCTCCGCCACCACCTGCGCGACCTGCGACTCGGCCAAGCCTGTGAAGAAAGGCAGGGCGATGGTTCGCGCGGCGATATGTTCGGTAACGGGGAAGTCGCCTGCCTTGGTGCCCAGGGCGTCCATGATGAACGGCTGGGTGTGGATGGGCACGAAGTAGTTATTGCACCCGATGCCCGCATCCCGCAGCCCGGCCAGGACGGCATCGCGATCGGCCTGGCTGAACCGATCCGCCAGGCGTACGACATACACGAACCAGCTCGCGTTATCCCGCTGGGTCATGGGCGGCAGATGCAGCAGGCCTTCATCGGCGAGCTTGCCCAGGGCCTGGTCGTACAGCGCCGCGGCCCGGCGGCGCCCGGCGAGTATTTCGTCCAGCCGACTGACCTGCACGGCCCCGATAGCGGCGTGAATTTCGCTCATGCGGTAGTTGTAGCCCAGTCGCGCGTGGCTCAGCCAGGCCTCCGTGGCCCGGCCCTGGTTTCGCATGGAGACGCACAGGTCGCGAACTTCATCATCGTCGGTGACGATCATGCCGCCTTCGCCGGTGGTGATCTGCTTGTTGGGGTAGAACGCGAACACGCCGCAGTCGCCGAAGCTTCCGGCGGAGCGATCGCCGAGTACGCCGCCGAGGGCCTCGCAGCAGTCTTCGATCATTGTCAGCCCGCGCTGGCTGGCGATTCGTTCATAGTCATCGAAGTGCGCCGTATTGCCGAACACCTCGACCGGCAGGATCGCCTTGGTCCGGTCGGTAATCGCGGCCTCTATGGCATCGGGATTGAGGTTGTAGCTTTCGGGATCGATGTCCACAAAAACCGGCTTGGCGCGCTCGAACAGCAGGCAGTTTGTCGTGGCGATAAAGGAAAACGGCGTGGTCACGACCTCGTCGCCTTCACCGATACCCATAGCCCGAACGCAAAGGTGCAGCCCGCTGGTGCCGCTGTTCACCGCGATGCCGTGCTTTCGGCCTGCGCGGGCGGCGAGGGCCTGCTCAAAATCTATTGTGCGCGGCCCGATGCTCAGCCGGTCGCTGGCAAGCACATCAGCAACAGCCTGGCGTTCCAAGTCGGTAATATCCGACGCCGACAGAGGAATCGATTCACTCATAATATCTTGCTCTTATTGCAATTGCCCAACAAGCCACGCCACTCGCGGCCATACTTGCGATATATCGACGAGAACGACGGCAGCCTTTACCTAAGCTGCTGCCCCCCACTCATGCCCTGAGGTTCGCGGTTATCTGCACCTCAGCGCCGCTCAGGGCATCCGATGACGCGGCGATGCGGATAGTGCCTGCCTCAGCGGTAGATTGGACGATGGCCAGGCACATGCCGAAGAATGCCTTTCGGTTGTCGGCTTTGGTCAGCTCAAGGTCCAGCGGATCGCCGTTATCCACGCCGATGATCTGGCCGGGGCCTGACACCTCGAACTGCACGCGGTTATCGGCGTGCGGAACAAAGTTGCCAGCCTCGTCGACAATTTCCACCTTCACATGCACGACATCCTGTCCGTCGGCATCGATTGTCTGGCGGTCGGGCGTCAGGACAATTGCGGCAGGTGCGCCTGCGGTGACATGCTGCTTTTCGGCGACGGGCTCGCCTTCGTTGTATGCGACAACCTTGAGCGTACCCGGTTCGTAGGGCACCATCCAGGTCAGGTCCATCTTGCCTTCAATGGACTTCCTGCCCAGAGACACACCGTTGAGGAACAGTTCCACTTCCTGGCAGTTCGAGTACGCGACCACGGGGATTTCCCTGCCTTCCTTGCCAAGCCAAGTCCAGTGGGGCAAGATGTGGACCATCGGCTCGGCGGTCCATTGGCTCTGGTAGAAATAGTAGGCATCCTTTGGGAATCCGCACAGGTCGATAACGCCAAAGTTCCAGCTTCTGCGGGGCCAGCCACACGATTCACCCAGGTAGTCGAAGCCCGACCAGCGGAACTCTCCGGCCATGAAATCATTCTTACTGGTGGCCGCCCAGGAATCGCGACAATTGATGCGAACGTAAGCGTTGTCGTAGGATGAACGGTGGTGGGAACTCACACCGTCGAAGACTTCCGGATGGGCGAGATCGGGCGTTTTCATGATTCCGCCGGCGGGGTCTTTGTCCCGGTAGTGGCTGACGGTCTGATACACCCCGCGCGTCTGGAGAGTGTGGGGCACTTCCGAGGCAAAGAGCTTCCAGTTTGGGTTTTCGCGGTGGTAGTTTTCGTACTGGAAGCACCCACCACCACCGCCGTTAATTCCGACAACTTCGAACTCCGAAGCCATCCATACCTCCTCGCCCTCCAGCCAGTTATGCCCGCACGTCACCGGCCTGGTCGGGTCCAGTTCGGCGATGGCGTCAATCAACTGCCGAGCGATCTTGACGCCTTCGGGTTTGAATTGCTCGCGAATCTCGTTGCCGACGCTCCAGAGAATCACGCACGCGTGATTGAGATCCCGGCGAATCCAGTCGCTGACGTCTCTTTCCCACCACTGCTCGAATACCGTCGAGTAGCCGTGCGGCGTCTTCGCAACCATCCACTCGTCGAAGACCTCGTCGATGACCAGGAAACCCATCCGGTCGCACATATCCAGCAGTACCGGCGAGGGGGGATTGTGGGAGGTGCGAATAGCGTTGCAGCCCATGTCCTTGAGAATCCGAAGCCTCCGGGCCAGAACGGCATCCGGCACGGCCACTCCGACACAGCCGGCGTCATGGTGCTCGCAGACGCCTTTCATCTTGACGGGCTCGCCATTGAGAATCAGCCCGCGGTCGGCCTCGAACTCGACACTGCGAATTCCAAACGGCGTCTCGACGCCATCGACCACCTTGCCCTCGCTGAGCACTTCGCTGCGAAGGGTGTAAAGGTTGGGCGCATCCGGGCTCCACAGGTCCGGATTCTCAAAGGTCAGTTCCTGCCTGAAACCATGTTCGCTCCCCCCACCGATGGCCTGGCTGGACTCGACCGTCGCCACAGTGCGACCCGATGGGTCCAGAACCGTAGAACGCACGGCGACCTCGCAGGCCGAGTCGGTATCGTTGCACGCGGTTGACGTTACGGTCAGCGAGGCCTCGTCGCTGCTGAATTCATTTGTGGTGACCCGCGGCGACCAGCGCGCCAGGTGAACCTGCTCCGTCACGCTCATCCAGACGTGCCGGTAGATTCCCGAGCCGGTATACCACCGCGAGTTGGGCTGCTGGGAATTGTCGGCGCGGACGGCGAGTACGTTCGGACCATCGATGTTCAGGTGCTCGGTAAGGTCGTACTGCAGGCCGACATATCCGTTGGGCCGATGGCCCAGGTGATGCCCGTTGATCCACACGTCACTCTGCCAGTAAATGCCGTCAAACTCGATGGCGACCTTCCTGCCCGCCCACTCAGCCGGGGCAATGAACGACTTGCGATACCATCCGATCCCGCCGGGATAGAACCCTCCCGAAGAGCCCGATGGGTTATCCTTGGCGATTTCACCTTCGACGGACCAATCGTGCGGGAGGTCCAGCTTTCGCCAACTGTCCGCGTTCATTTCCGGGGCCTGGCCTGCTTCGACGTCGCCCAGATGGAACAACCAATCAAAATCGAACAACGTCCGCTCGCGCGGCGGCAATGCGACAGGGCCCGTGTGTGTGCTGGTCTGAGTATGGTTCATCACGCGTGCATTCTCTCGATAGGACTCGGTATGCCAGGGACTACTTGAGCAAGATCAGCTTCGCCCGTACGTTCCTGACGGCCTCAATGGTATGGTGGTCTCGATGGTCTTTATTCGCCCGTCAAACCCCGCCGGGCTCTTGTCTGGCCCGGGCTCGCTGACTGGGGGATGATTCTCTTATCATTCCGACACTCCGTGGCTGATCGTTCACAGCCTGTCGCTTCAACCTGTGCGTGCATCTTACAGCAGGTTCGTTTTGATCGCAGTCAACTATTGCAGCGCAGTTAGTGTTTTATTGCGCCAATACGCAAAAAGTCAGCGATCGGATTGGGCCTTCAACAGCTTGCCAATCTCCGCCAGCGTCTTGACACTCGATTCCTCAAATCTGCCATTGCGGTCCGGAGCAACATTCAGCAGGAAATTCGAGTTTCTGGCGTGGGCTCTGGCCATGTTGCCCATGACACCCTTTGCACTGCCGGAACGAGTGCCCTTCTTCCAGAACCATCCCTGTTCCAGTTTCCAGCACGTTTCACCGGGGGCCTTATTGGTCTCCGGGAAATGTCGCAGTTCCTTCACGGCGATGTCCACAAAGGGCGTGCCCTTCTTGCCCCAGCTCCACCAGTTCGAGCTGGCCAGAACGTTGGGACCTAAGTCCCTGATAAAGGCAAGTGCTTCATCTGCCGGCATAACCTTGTCGTCGAGAGCGTCATTCCAGATATAAAAGACATCCGGATACTTCGCAACCAGTTCAGATATCTGCTTCTTCTGGAATTCGTTTTGCTCCTTCAGCGTATGGGTCGCGGGGTCGCATTCTGGCGGCAGGACTTTGTACTTGTTGGGGTCACCGAATCCCGGGTGACGCCAGCAATAGTAGAGCCCTACCTTCAACCCACGGCTTTTGAACGACTTGATGAACTGCGCCACGATATCCTTCTTGTACGGGCAGTCCGGGTGCATCACGTCATAGGTCGTATACTTGCTGTCCCACAGACAAAAGCCCGAAACATGTTTGGCCGTCAGCACGCCGTACTTCATGCCTGCCGACACAGCCGCGTCCGCCCAGGCGTCGGTATCGATGGTCTTGACGCCCGGCTTGAAATCGGCGGGGCTATGATAGCCCGCGACCCATTCGGCGCCCTTGTAGGTGGCCAGGTTGTAATGCATAAACATGCCGAACTTCAGTTTGCGGAAGTCCGCCTGCAACTGCTTGACTGATTTGGTCACGGCGGACTCCGAATTGTCAGGTGTCGCGGCGGCCTGGCTGCGAGCCAGCGCAGCCAGAATGCTGCCGGCAACCTTCCCAGAGAGATTGCCCGTGTCGTGGACGTTATTGGTTTTAGGCCGGCCCATGCGAATAACCTCCGCGTGCAGGTCGTCGATGGCGATACCATTCTCAGCCATGATCTTCGTCGCGACGGCGTTGTACTTCACCGCGTCGCCCTTGATCCGTCCCGGTTCGCCCTCGGGCACGGGAGTCGTGCTGGCCCAGACCAGAGTGGCGCCGGTCTTTTTAAGCCGGGCAACCAGCTTGCGGATATTCTTCTCGTAGTCCTCCAGCGACGTCGTGAGCTTGCCGTCCACCTTGTCCAGATGCCCGAAGTTCTTGGAGTTGGGATTGCGGCGAGCCAGGTCCCACAAACCCCAGTTAAAGTGAATGAGATCCCATTTGCCCTCGCCGAGCCACTCGTCGAGCTTCTCAAGCCCGGTCTCCGTATGCTGGGCGTTGCCCTTGTTCTTGACGACTACGGCCTTGCCGTCGAGCAATTTCTTAACGCCCTTCTGATACCCGCCGCAGATCGAATCCCCGATCAGCAGCACACGCGGCAGCGGCGTGCTCTGTGGTGCTGGGGCCTGCTCCGCGGCCAAGACTCCGGAGACTGACGTTATCATCGCCGCCAGCAGACACATTCCGCCCAGTGTATTCTTCTTGTTCATGGCCTTGTTTCCTTTCGTCGCTTTCAAACTAAGCCTTATCGCGTTATCCCGGGAGAAGTTTACTCAAAAGTTCGGCATCCAGCTCCGCCTTGGGAGCGAAGGCTGCCGAGTCGACGTATCGCAGGAGACTGTGCAATAGCTGCCGAGCTTCCGGCTTGTCCTGCTGACCCGGTAAATCAATCGAGCAGATCAGCATCTTGCCCTTGCCGACCTTCGTTTCCGCAATCAGCCCCAGCTTGTGATTGCTTACAAAGTTATCGATCACCTGGACCGTGGGGCGATAGCTGTCAGGCGTGTCGTCGAACATGACAGGCCGGGAGTTCTTCACCAAATGCCACCATTGCCAATTGCTGTGGAACTCCGTGGGAAACCCAGCCAGCACGGACGCGTCCGGGTCGCAGAGAATTCCCAACGTGCCAGGAGGCACAGGCAGGCCTCGCTTTCTGGCGTTTTCGGCAAACATCGGCGACCAGAAGTCGGTCTGGAACGCCCCCCCGACGCTACGAGGAAGCTCATCCAGCTTGGGAAGAAGCAGAACCTTGCCACCGGCGGCAAGATGCTCCCTGGTTGCCTTGGCCGAAAAACTGTTCGCAACCAGAACGCCCTTGGGCACACTGGTATCGACCTTCTGCGGGTAAACCCAGATCGGATATTCGTTGCGATACTCTGTTCCCTCGATCGCCAGGGCGATCGTCAGCTTCTGCGGCGCGGCCATGTCACGCAACTTCAGGGCGAACATATCTACATCGAACACCTTGCCCCGAGCTATGGTCATCGGATCGAAGGCGCCGCCGGCGATCTTCTTGCCGTCCGTGCCGGTAGCAGTCCACGTCACCCGGGCGTCGACAATGTCAGCCGGGCCGTGGTGGGCAATCTGTACGCGACCGACGAACGTCTCATCCGTCGTCCAGGTATACTTTTTCATCCGAAGCAGCGGCACGGTCTCGCAGCAGAACTGCCGCCACGCTTCGGGCGTGATCAGACCCTTGGATTCCATGAACACATTAAGGATTCCCACCAGCGCCGTGCCCTGGCCGAGAAAGTCCTGAATGTCGAGTATCTGGAAGCCACCCAGATCGGGCGTTCGCAAGATCGCCTCGATGTCTTCGCGGTGGCAGAGCACAGACAGCGCGCCCGACGCCCGAACAAAGTCGTGGGCCTGGTCGAGCATGCCCGCCTCGCGGAGTCGCTCGCGGAAAATCTCCAGGTTTCGGGCGCGCGTCACGCCGGTATACTTGGGGATCTCACGAAAATCAGGTGAGACCTCGAACGAACCGTTTTCGTGAACGACCACCGGGATCGGAACGCCGGCGATTGACTCGCTGAAATCGACCATCGTTGAAGGAGATCGGGTTTCTATGTGCCCGGTCACCCAATCGCCGATCCAGTATGCGGCTCGAAGCGGAAGAGGCTTGCCGCTCCAGTCCTTCAGGGCCGTCCCCACCCAGAAATCGTCACCCTCGGCCAGGCTGGGTTCCCAATGCATCTGGTTGGAGGCCTGGGCATAAAGATGACGCGGATCGATCTGCTTGAAATGGGCAACCAGATCGTACATGGCCTGGTTACGGCCCAGTTCATTGCCGAGGGTGTACATGACAAACGACGGATGATTGCCGAACTGCTTGAAGATCATCTCGCTCTCGCGCTTGCCGTAATCGTAAAGCGATACCTCGGTCTCGGTGGTTTCCACATCGAGCCGATCGATGTTGTGAATCGCGGCCTCCTTGTTTTCAGGAGCATTGAAACCGCTGCGTTTGTTGGGAAATTCCACCTGGAAATACATCCCAAGTTCGTCGGCGGCCTGGAACGCAGCTTCCGGCGGACACCACGAATGGAACCGGTAGTGATTGATGCCATAAGACCTGGAGATCGACAGAACCCTCAGCCAGCCCGCCTTGTCCATCGGCGGATAACCGGTCAGCGGGAAGAAGCAGCAATCGAGTTTCCCGCGAAGAAAGATCGCCCTGCCGTTAACGAGCAAACGATTCCGGGTCCTGGTGAAATCCCGCATGCCGAATTCCACTGTGCGCCGATCGCTAACCGCTTTGCCACCGACGGTCGATTCGAGTTCGAGATTCAGCCGTAGCATGGCCGGGCTGAACTCGTCCCAGAGCGGCACGTCGTCGCCCGGCTTGTAGGTGAACTCGACGACATTCTCGCGCTCGGCAGCTTTGAAGTTGAACGAGTGCGTCGCCAAAGTTGACGGCTTGGCGACGTTGTAACTCTCGCACGCCACCGTAATCTGCCCAGACGCAGCCTTGCCCGTAATGTTGCCTACCACTGCGCGAACGCGAGCCTGCTTCTTCCCAGCCTCGGGATATACCTGCACATCCTCCAACCAGACCGGCGCCGTCGCGCGAAGCTCCATCTTGCCCACGATACCGTTCCAATTGGTCTGCGTTCGTTCGTCGACGGCGTGGCTGGGGCCTACCGGCGGGAGCTTGGCGTTATCGACCAACACGGTGATGGTATGCTCGCCTGGAGTCATAGCGGCGGTCACGTCAAAGAACTGCGTGGCGCTTAGCGTGTCCTCCCAACCGCAGAAGGTTTTATCGACCCAGACACGGGTGTTCTTGGTCCGCTCCAGAACCAGCGTAATCCGCTTGCCCTTCCAAGCGTCGGGAATCGTCACGCTACGCTGATACCAAGCAGGCCCCTTCCAATACCAGACCCGCGAAAGGCGATCGATGCACTGCTCATCCTTCTTGATGCCCTTGTGGTTCTCATCCGTCGTGCCGGGCAGCCTCACCGTGTCGGCGAGTTCCCTGGCGAACCATTGCTGGTCCACTCCAACGTCGTCGGCATCCAGGGCGAATCGCCAGACCCCTGCCAATGAAATCATGTTTCCATCCTCCATGGCGAACTTGTCGCCCGATTGAATTGCCTGCGACGCGGCGGCGCACGCCAGCGACAAACAAAGCACAAGCGCCGGCAGGCAAACCAGCAATCGTATGGACGTGCTGGTCATCATACACATAGCCAGATCTCCATACCGTGAGTATATCTGTGCCGAGGGCGTTCATTTCGCGACCGTGCCGGCCTGCGTTTATTTGGTCTCGGAGGGACGGTTCTGAGCCCGCTCGAGAATCTCAACCGCCCGCTTGGCCTCTTCCATCTTGCGGTACTCCAGTCGCTCGCCGGCATCTTGCTGCATCACCCGGCCCTTTGCGCGGTCCACGGCACTCTCGGTTGGGTCGTCGCTCTCGGGCCAGTCCCAGTCGTCGGTGCGGAAACTGTGCAGCGGCAGCCACTGCTTGCCATTGACTTTCAGATTGCCCATGGGGCTGGTCGCCCATGCATATCTCACAGCCACCGGCTCTTTCACCAACGGGCTCCAGACATAGATCGTCTTGGTATCGAAACTCTTGTTGGCCGTGTTCCAGATTCCGACATCCTTCTTGATCGGGTAGGTGGCATGGGCCATGTAGAACTTGCCTGATTTGTCGGCGATCGAGAAGCCTTCCAGAACCGTTGACATATCATCCGGCATGACGGGCTTGTCGAATGTCAGCACCATTCGATCGCCATCGGGCCTGGCTGAGACCAGTGAAGCGTTGTCCCAGTTGACACGCATGTCATAAACCTTGTTGAGCGCCCAGCGAGCGGCGCGTACCGCATGGGCCATCTTCTTATGCGGGTGCAGGCCCGGTATCTGAATATCGAATGCGGGCAGGAACGCCGTATTGGTGGAGTCCTTGAGATCGGCAATCCCCAGCCGCTGGGCCTCGCGGATATATGCGCCCCCCGAAACAGTCCACTGCTCGAAATTGTCACGTGTCTGGGGAATGCTGCCGGCACAGAAACCGATGACCCCCACAGGCAGGTTCGGGTCGTTGAAGTCTTCCCGCCAGCCTTCGACCATCAGCTTGACCAGAACGCGATAACGCCTGGGCCGACAGTTGGAATTCATGGCGTTGTTGTAGCCCTGATGAAAGAGCACGCCCTTGATGTTCAAGCCTTTGAATACGCCGAACATGCCGTTGTAGCAACTGGCGGCGTCCGACGGGCTTTTGCCCGGGATGTTCCACGAACGCAGGCTCTTGATGCCCGGCTTGGGCGGCAGCTTGTTCTCGGGAGTGCCTTTGGCTTTCAGTCTGGCAATCTGCCTCTTCCAATTCTGCTCGACGACCGCTTCGGCGTCAAATTCGGCAATACGCTTGTCCACGGACGCCTTGTAGGCCGCCGCCAGGGGATGGTCCTTGAACTTCTGCGGCGGGACCAATGACTCGATCGAGGCGCCGCCTCTGGCATTGTCGATAATACCGATAGGGATCTGCAACGCACGCTGCAGACGCGCACCGAAACTGTACCCGATGGCCGAGAAACCACCGGCTGTCTTCGGGCTGGCCGCCACCCACCCATCGCCACTGAGCCTGTCAGCCGGAATGTCCGCCTGCGG
>Ga0272444_10003090_pt1 | contig 15170 bp, 12 predicted proteins | sample SSMForm13_FD_201033 | JGI IMG/M metagenome (GOLD analysis project Ga0272444, IMG submission 201033) | Marine sediment archaeal communities from Little Sippewissett salt marsh, Falmouth, MA, United States - SSM-Form-13 | ecosystem: Environmental > Aquatic > Marine > Wetlands > Sediment ...
CTGTCCATGTATGAAACATGGGACTTGGAACCCTGTTTCCACTCGCCCATGGGGTGCGGGTTGGCCTTAGCGTAGTTCTTCACAGCACCTGGTGCTCTCCTATCGGAGTTGCCCTGCCTGAGAACCGGGTTTACAGCGCTTCCCTTCACGGTATCGTACCTGGCCCTGAAATCCTTCTCCTCGCTGCTCTGGGGGTCATCCGGGTAATCCGGCAGGTCATAGCCCTTGCCCTGAAGCTCCTTGATGGTGGCCTTGAGCTGGGGGAGGGATGCGCTGATGCACGGCAGCTTGATGATATTGGCCTCTGGCCTCTTCACCAGCTCCCCAAGCTCAGCAAGGTCGTCAGATACCCTCTGTTCGTCCGTTAGACGCTCAGGGAACTTGGCTGAGGTCCTTCCAGCCAGGGATATGTCCCTGGTCTCCATGGTCACTCCAGCTGCTCCTGCGAAGGCCTCAATTATGGGCAAAAGGGAGCGGGTGGCAAGGCCCGGGGCCTCGTCCACCTTGGTGTATATGATCTTGCCTTTCTCCACCATTCATCCCACTCCTGCTCACTCGACCTTCTCTGGATGGTCAGGTACGTCATAGAGCACGTCATCCCATGGATGCCTGTACAAGGGTGTCTTCAGCCTCTTCTGGTCGAAGTAGTGGCCCATGAACCCGATGGTCCTGCCCAGAATGAAAAGGCCGTTGAAGAATCCCATGCTCACCATCTCCTTGATCTCCTTGTCGGAGTACCCAAGGTTCTTGAGCATGTCCACGCAGAGAACACCGATGCAGCCGTCCACGTTCAGGATAAGGTTGTTCTTCTTCTTGGTGGTCACCGCTTGCACTGAAAGTGCATAGTCCAGCAAGGGGGTCTTCGGGAAGTTGTCCCTTGCGAAGTTTATCATGATCTCCACCCTCTCGTCCGGGTTCTCCACGGTGTGGATCTTGTGACCGATGCCCTGGATGTTGATGTTCTTCTTCTTCATGGCCGTGACGAAATCCCTGGAAGCCATTTCATTCTCGAGGCCCCATGTGAAGTGCTCTGCAGCACCGTTGACAGCGCCTCCGAACCTTGGCCCGATTGTCAGTATACCAGATACGATGGACTCGATGAGGTTCTTGCCAGCCCTGGCTGTCACGATGGTATTGTGGGCACCGGACACGGCCGGGCCGTGGTCTGCCACGATCTGCAGAACGATCTCTATGAAATCCCTTGCATACTTGGGCAGGTCCTTCTTGAACCACAGAAGTCCTATTACTCCGCCAATGCCCCAGTCCTCCTTGATGACCTGGTCTATGGGCACTCCGCAGTAGTTGTGTATCTCGCCGGTCTCGTCGCAAATCGTGGAGATGAAGTTCGTGGGCTTCCTCACCATACCCTCGGCCTTGGCCTGGGCATAGTCCATTGGTATATGAGGTGGTGTGAACTCATCTACTGGCTCTATCTTGCCTTCGGCCTTCAGCTTGTCGAAGGTCTCCTTGATCTTGATGCCGTAGTCGTCGAATGATGTCGGGACTATGACGCCTACTTCCTTCAGGGCCGCGTTCTTTGCCTCTGCGGTGGCCTTGGCGGAGTCTGCCTTTGCACCGGCATGACCGAACTGGACGCCCTTGGGCAGGTACTTGGCGCATGTGCCAGTGACCCACATAACAAGAGGTTTTGTGATCTTACCAGCCTTCACTGCGTCCACGATATCGTACTCGTCCGTACCTCCAAGCTCTCCGAGGCAGACCATCATCTTGATCTTGGGGTTTGCCTCGTACCTGAGCAGGTGATCCAGCAATGTGGATGCGGGGAACACGTCCCCTCCCACAGCGATACCCTCGTAGATACCGTCAGTGTTCTGGGCGCAGATGTTGTACCCCTCATTGGACAGGCCTCCTGACTTGGAAACGAATCCGACGGAGCCGCCCCTGTACAGTTTGGTTGACACGATGTTCTCTGGGGTTCCAGCAGCGTTTCCGATCTTGAAAGCTCCAGGCTTGATGCCGCCTACCGTGGCGGGTCCGATGATCCACTTGCCCTTGGACTTTGCCAGTGCAGAGAGTTTTCTGATATCCCTCTCCGGAACTCCCTCCGCTATCATGACAACGGTCCTGATGTTATCGTGGACCAGGGCCTCGTGGGTTGATTGGGCGCTGCTCCTTTCCGAAGCGAAATTCACCACCACGTCCACTTCAGGGTGGGCCTTGGCAGCCGCCTCGATGGTCTTGTACCTTGGAAGCCTGACCTCCTGTGTGCCCCAGAACAGGGTGTAGTACCCAGTACCGGTTGGGGTGACGAAGGCTGCCACGCTCGGACTTTCCTTCTTGCAGAGGTAGTCGAAGTCCATCATTCTCTGGGCAGCTCTCTGCTGCATGCCGTAAATGAATGCCTTGGTGTTCTCGTCAAAAAGCTCGTAATCTTCCATTTAAGCTCCCTCCTTCAATGCCATGGAAACGATCTTGGTCATGTGCGTCTCCGGTCCGTAGACCTCGACCGGAATACCGATCTTCTCTCCCATTTTCCTCATGAGGTTCAACCCCTCCTTGAAGTTGGGTCCGCCCCTCCTGACATAGACCTTCACGTTTGTTTGCTGTAATGGCTCCTTGAACTCGGTTATTGCCTGGATGATGCCTGTGAAGGTCTTTGCCACGTCCGTGAAGTTGGCTATTCCGCCTCCAATGAGCAGGAACTTCGGCCTGCCCTGTGGGTCCTTCTCCTTGGTCATGAGCTTGAGTACTGTCTTGGTGTATTCGTACGTGAGGTCAGTGCTCGGGTTGCCAGAATACTCACCATAGTTGGCCAGTTCGTTGGCAAAGCCCAGGTCGGAAACGGTATCAGCATATATCACGCTTGCACCACCGCCTGCAACCAGGTTCCAGATCCTTCCCTTGGGGTTCAGGATCGTGAGCTTCAGGGAGGCACCAGTCCTCTCATCCAGCTCGTTCACCCATTCCTCCTCCTTGGTCTTGGTCATGCCAAAGGCCTTGGGGAATGTAGCGCCCATCCATTTCTCCGAGCACTGGAAGGATGCATAGTCATCCACCTTTGCAACGGTGTCCAGGGGTACGATCTTGTCCCCCAGGAACGAGAATGGGTTCAGCTCCAGGTACACGAAGTGGTAGTCAATGAAGAACTTGTACAGGGTCTTGATGAACTCCGCCACGACTGCCTTCTTGTCACCAAGCTCCGCAGGGAGCTGGGCAGCTACGTCCACCTGGTCGATGTCCCCCATTATTGGGACCTTGATCTCCTTCACCGTGTCCCATACGGACTCGATGTCAACCCCGCCCTGGGTGGAGAAGTAGATGGTGTCCTCGCTCCTTGAAGTGGTTATCGCGACGTAGTACTCCACGTCATGAGGTACGAAAGGCTCAACAAGGAAGTGGGTGAGGATACCTGTGGATTCTCCGGTGGTCTGTGTTATCGTGACCTGCTTGTTCATCCTCTCTCCTATCCACTGCTTGACCTCGTCAAAGCTCTTGTTCACGAAAAGGAGGTTGTTCTTGCCTCTCTTTCCAAAGAGCTGGTCCGGTTTTACAACCAGCTTCTCGCTCTTAAGCCATGGGTTCTTCTCTGCCAGCTGGTCCATGTTGGTGTTGGGACCGACCAGCGCTACCTTCGCTTCGTAAGTGAACTTGCCGTTCGAGAAGTCTGCCAGGCCCTTGCCCAGCATCTTCTTTGCATTGTATTCTCGAATTCCTTTTCTTGCCATATTAGTTACCTCCTGCTGTCATCTTGGTATGGTTGAGCTTCCCGCCGGCCAGTAGGATCTCTTTGAACCTGGGGCCGACATCCAGTTTTGCAGGCATGTCCATGCCCTTGGTCTTGTTCTTGACCACTAGCCTGGTGTCATCCTGCTTCAATGCCTCGTGCAGTCCCGAGATCTCAAGCTCGTCCCCCTGGTCGATCTTGTCGTAGTCCGCAGCATTCTCCAGCTCGAGCGGGAGAATACCGAAGTTGACCAGGTTGGCCTTGTGTATCCTTGCAAAGGACTTGACAAGCACGAACTTGATGCCCAAGTAGTATGGTGCAAGGGCAGCGTGCTCCCTGCTGGAGCCCTGTCCGTAGTTCTCACCGCCAATGACGCTGCCTGACCCAGACTCCTTGGCCCTGGAGGCAAAGGTCGGGTCCACCTGCTCGAACACGTACTCGCTGATGGCGGGTATGTTGCTTCTCAGGGGCAGGATCTTGGCGCCTGCTGGCATGATGTGGTCTGTGGTGATGTTGTCCTCCACCTTGAGCAGTGCCTTGGCAGTAATGGTGTCTGGCATGGCCTTGAACTCCGGCAGCTTCTTTATATTTGGTCCACGCTGGATCTCCACTGAGCTGCCATCGGCAGATGGCTCCAATATGAGGCCGTCGTCGATCTTGAAATGCTCTGGCATCTTGAATTCCACCTTGACATCCAGCTTTCTCGGGTCCGCAAAGCTGCCTGCAAGTGCAGTAGCAGCAGCTACCTCTGGGCTCACAAGGTAAACATTGGCGTCCGCAGTGCCAGACCTACCCTTGAAGTTCCTGTTGAAGGTCCTGACAGACACGCCAGCGCTCCTTGGGGAGCCGCCCATGCCGATGCACGGACCGCATGCATTCTCAAGCATCCTTGCTCCAGCACCGAGTATGTCGCTGAGGGCACCATTATCAGATATCATGGACAGCACCTGTTTTGAGCCAGGTGATACCATGAAGCTGATGTCCTTGTGCACCTTCTTGCCTTTCAATATGGCAGCGACGGCCATGAGGTCCTTGTAGGACGAGTTAGTGCAGCTGCCAACACAGACCTGGTCCACCTTCTGTCCTTCCAGCTCGCTGATGGGCACGACGTTGCCTGGGCTGTGCGGTGCCGCTGCCAGCGGTACCACCTGTGCAAGGTCGATCTCGATGATCTCGTCGTACTGTGCATCAGGGTCAGGCTTGAGTTCTGACCACTGGTCACCCCTTCCCTGCGCCTCGAAGAACTCCTTCGTGACATTGTCCGATGGGAAGATGGATGTGGTGCAGCCGGTCTCTGTGCCCATATTGGTGATGCAGGCCCTCTCTGGAACTGAAAGGGTCTCCACACCAGGACCGCAGTACTCCAGGATATTTCCGACCCCGCCCTTCACGTCAATGCGGCGCAGGACCTCGAGTATGACGTCCTTGGCAGATACCATTGGCTGGAGCTGGCCTGTGAGCTTGACCCCCACGATCTTCGGGGTCGTGAGGTAGAATGCACCTCCGCCCATTGCCACGGCCACGTCCAGGCCGCCGGCTCCAATGGCCAGCTGGCCGACCCCACCAGCGGTGGGTGTGTGGCTGTCGGAGCCCAGCAATGTCTTGCCAGGCTTGGCGAACCGCTCCAGGAACAGCTGGTGGCATATGCCGTTGCCTGGTTTGGACAACTTGATACCGTACTTCTGAGCAATGCTCTGCAGGTACCTGTGGTCGTCCGCGTTCCTAAAACCTGATTGTAAGGTGTTGTGGTCTATGAAGCTCACTGAAAGCTCTGTCTTGACCTTGGGAATGCCCAGGGCCTCGAACTGCAGGTATGCCATTGTTCCTGTTGCGTCCTGCGTTAGTGTGTTGTCTATGCGTATGGCTATTTCCTTTCCCACCTCGTAGTTACCATCCACGAGATGGGATTTCAATATCTTCTGTGCTACGGTGTCTCCCATTTGTATTCACTCCTCTTCCTACTCCCCCAATGCTGGGTGTTCTACAAAGGGTAAAGCAATGACATGTATCAGTTATCGATGCCCATCGACTTGTTGGTCTTGCTCATGCTGGCCTTTGCCTCCGTTTCCAGCTGCAGCAAGGCTCTTATGCAGTCGATGTTATCTGGCACAACATCAGATTCTTGATGAATGGCCTGGATGAAGTACAGCAGGTCTCCCTTCACTGACACGCCGTCCTTCCAGACAACGGTCTCGTAGAAGTCCGACCTGTCCCTTCCAAGGTCCCTGGACATTTCCATGATCTGGGCCGTGGATTTTATTCCTTCACCGCCGTTGACGAAACATATTCTGGGCTCGTTCTTCCAGATGTCCAATACCTGTTCCTTGGTGGCTGGCTTGCCCAGCTTGACAACCAATGTATGCAGGTGCATGATGGTGGTAGGCACCTTGACGGCCAGGGTCTGGATGTTTATTCCAGGCACAACGGTCTGGACATCGGGTCCATGATGCGATGGGACCTTCAGGACCGGCTCGATGGCGTTGATTGGGCCCTTCTTCGAGTCCCCTGGGTCCGCGGACCTGCGTATCATCGTAGCCTGGACCCACTCGATCCCCAGCTCTTTGTATATCGGGTATAGGGTTCTGCACAATCCTGTGGTATTGCAGGAAACCACCCTTGCCAGGTCCTTTCCCAAGCCCTCGGAATAGTTGGCAGAGGCATTGAAAGAGAAGCCTGCTGTTTCATGCTTCTCACCACCCTGGAAGATGGCCTTGACCCCTGCCTTCTTGTAGGTGTCGAGGTTGGCCGCGCCCTTCTTTCCAGGTGCACAGTCCACCACCAGGTCTGCCTTTGCAAGCAGGTCACTTAGAGTACCTTGAACCGGTATGTTCGCGTCCTTGAAACCCTGCACATGTTCACTGGATACTGCGTACAAGTCGAAACCATTGTCTATTGCCATCCTGGCCTCATATGTTGGTCTCGTCTTGGTAACTCCGACTACCTCCATGTCGTCCTGCAGGCTGACGGCATGGGCCACTCGCTTTCCGATCGTCCCGTAACCATTAATTGCAATTTTTGCAGTCATCTGAATGTCCTCACGCTAAATTAGAATTGCTTATATAAGTATTACTGTAAGGAACATTCGGAGGGACTGTATTCGTTGATGATTCAACGTTGCGATTGATGAATAATCAAACCAAAATGTAGGCAAACATTATTACTTCCAAATCTTATCACAACATATGCTTCCCAAGTACATGGCCATCTCGTCCAAGGCCCTGGACCCGGTTTTCCTGCACGCCAGGAACTTCCCTGTGCCTGGGGAGGTTTCGTGGGCTGCTCACGAAAAGGCCATGCAGGCCTTCAAGGAAGGCACTGAGATGGAAGGCAAGGGCCAGCAGAGCCTTCTGGACCTGAAGCAGAAGCTTGCCATTTCATTGATGGAGAGCTGCGGAATATGCGAGCACCGGTGCGGTGTGAACCGGAACATCGGCGAGACCGGGAAATGCGGTGTCAAGCACCCGCTCATAGCCTCCATGTTCCACCATATGGGTGAGGAGGCGGTTCTGGTCCCATCCTACACCATTTTCTTTGCTGGCTGCACCTTCGAATGCGTCTTCTGCCAGAACTGGGACATCAGCCAGAACCCGAATGCCGGCAAGTACTTCCCTCCAAAGGACCTGGCACAGCATCTGAACGATGTCCAGAGGGCCAGGAACGTGAACTGGGTCGGAGGGGACCCGACCTCCAACCTCGCGTACATCCTGGAGGTGCTGAGTCAGGTGGAGAACCCGCTGCCGCAGGTATGGAACTCTAACATGTACCTCTCAGAGGAGGCAATGTCCCTGCTGGAAGGTGTTATCGACCTGTACCTCACTGACTTCAAATACGGCAATGAGCGATGTGCAAGGGAATTGTCCAATGTCGAGAGGTATTTCGAGGTGGTGTCCAGGAACCATATTTTAGCAAGAAAGCAGACCGAGGTCCTTGTCAGGCACCTCGTGCTGCCTGGGCACGTCGATTGCTGTTCTCTGCCGATAATGGACTGGCTGGCGGAGAACACGCCTGATGTTGTGGTCAATGTCATGGGCCAGTACCGGCCCCAATACAAGGCATCAGAATATCCGAGCATCAATCGGTTCCCTGAACTCCATGAGCTGGAAAAGGTCAAGGACCATGCTGAGGAGCTGGGGTTGATTTTAATTTAGGATGTGTTGAACAATGTTGTTTATTCATCTATACTCCGCGAGCAGGCGGCAGGGGGAGTGGCTGCCGCCAGCGAGCGGATTGGGGAAAGGAAATGTGTAACATTTCCGGGGAAAAAGGAGAAAATTCACCAATATCTCCCTATTAAATCGACATTATTAAAGAACATATAAATAACAAGAGGGGAAATTCTCTTTGTTATGCCTGAGAAGGTCGAGTGGTTCAAGATAAAGGGCCTGCTAAAAGGTGGAAAGGCCCCGAAGATGTACGGCTTCAGCAAGTCCGCTTTCCACCTCAAGTACAAGGACCAGAACGTGGCCTATTCATGGGTGGACATCTTCGAGCTCAAGGAGGACGATACCAGGCCAGACCGGGCTCTCTGGCTCAAGCTCGTTTCAGGCAAAGAAATGCATTTCCCTCGATTTAAGAGAGAGGACAAGATCCGCATCATCAACAGGTACAGGAAGATCAGGAACACCTTCAAGAAGTGCTTCTGAGCCGGGCAAAGTATTTTAACGGGTACGTGGAATAGCTGAAGGATTACCATGTGGCACGGAGACATCGAGAAGTTGGATGATTTTAGGTACAAGATACCCAGCAGATACAAGGGCAGCTCCGGGGACCTTGAGATGCGGACCTCTGGAATTATCTATGCTGACGAAAAACTGATGGAGCATGTGAAGAGGGATAATGCTCCAGAGCAGGTGGCGAACGTCGCCACCATTCCTGGAATAGTCGGGTCAAGCATGGCCATGCCGGACATACACTGGGGGTATGGGTTCCCTATAGGAGGTGTCGCCGCCACTGATGAGAATGAAGGGGTCATAAGCCCTGGAGGCGTGGGCTTCGACATCAACTGCGGTGTCAGGCTGGTCAGGACCAACATGAGGGTGGAGGACGTCAGGCCGCACCTGAAGCAGCTGGTCAATGCCATCTTCGACAACGTGCCGTCCGGGTTGGGCTCCAAGGGCAAGGTCCGGCTCCAAGGCAGCCAGATAGACGAGGTCATAGAGATGGGTGCCAAGTGGGCCGTGGACAACGGCTACGGATGGGAGAAGGACCTGGAGTACCTTGAGGAAAGGGGTATGATGAAGGGCGCTGATGCCTCCGTTGCCTCCCAGAAGGCCAAGGCCAGGGGCAGCCCGCAACTCGGAAGCCTCGGCGCTGGAAACCATTTTCTCGAGGTCCAGAAGGTGGACAGGATATTCGATGAGGAGGCCGCGAAAGCCATGGGCATCCAGGAAGTGGGGCAGATCATGACCATGATCCACACAGGCTCCAGGGGCTTCGGACACCAGGTCTGCACCGACAACCTCAGGGACATGGAAAGAGGGGTGCACAAGTACGGAATCAAAATACCGGACAAGCAGCTGGCATGCGTGCCGGTGGATTCGCCAGAGGGAAAGAATTATTTTACAGCGATGCAGGGTGCTGCGAACTTCGCGTGGACCAACAGGCAGATGATCGTGCACTGGATAAGGGAGAGCTACGAGCAGGTCTTTGGCAGGAAGGCGGAGGACATGGACCTGAGCATCGTGTACGACGTGGCGCACAACATCGCAAAGCTGGAGGAGCACCAGTTCGAAGGCCAGCGCAGGAAGGTGTACGTGCATAGGAAGGGCGCGACAAGGGCCTTCGGCCCAGGAAGGAGCGAGTTACCGATGAAGTACAGGGACATAGGCCAGCCGGTATTGATACCCGGAGATATGGGTTCTGCGAGCTACGTGCTTGTAGGTACGGAGAAGGCAATGGGCGAGACCTGGGGCAGCACGTGCCACGGCGCGGGAAGGCTCATGTCCAGGACCAAGGCCAAGAAGATGTTCAGAGGCAACCAGGTCATAGACAGGCTCATGGACGAGGGCATTTATGTGAGAGCACAGAGCCTGGCCGTGGCAGCCGAGGAGGCGCCGATGGTGTACAAGAACGTGGACGACGTCGTAAAGGTCGTGGACGGCGCAGGCATCTCCAAGTTGGCAGTAAGATTGGTGCCCTTGGGCGTTGTTAAGGGATAATACCCTCAATTTTATATAATAAATCATCCATGAGCGCCAGGGAATGCCCATGAAAGAGGGAGATATCATATACCTGGACTATGAAGGTTGGATCAAGGAGTCCAACGAGCTGTTCGACACCACCATCGAGAAGGTCGCTAAGGACAATGACAAGTATCAGGAGGAGGGCTCCTACCAGCCCATTCCAGTGATACTTGGGACCAACTCGCTGATCAAGGGCTTGGAAGAGGACGTCATGAAGGCCGAGGTCGGCAAGAAGGGCGAGGTAGAGATACCGCCAGCAGAGGCCTATGGAGACAGGGACGCGAAGCTGGTGGAGATACACTCTCTCAACGAGATCAGGAGACTGCCGGAGTTCAAGGACGGAGAGACCTGGCCGGACGTGGGCATGGATATCCAGCTAAAAGGCAAGACCGGGCGCATAGCCATGATCACCGCCAGCAGGGTGAGGGTCGATTTCAACCACCCTCTTGCAGGCAAGACGCTTCTCTACAAGTACAAGGTCACTGAGAAGATCAGCAAGAAGGAGGACAAGGCCAAGGCCGTTCTGAAGGCCGACTTCGGCACAGACGAGGGCTTCGAGATCAAGCTCAAGGAAAAGAAGGCGGACATCACCTTGCCAGACGTTTGCAAATACGACCAGAGATGGATGCTCGCGAAGTTCAAGGTAGTGGGAGACCTGAGAGAGCACCTGGGCTTGGAGGTCATCAACTTCATAGAGAGCTACGAGGAGAAGAAGGAGGAAGCAAAAGAGGAAAAGAAGGCCTCCGACAAGAAGGATGAAAACGGCAAGTCTGAGAAGAAGGATGCTGGCAAGGAAGAAAAAGCAAAGGACGAGCCAAAGAAAGAGGATACTGGCAAGGAAGAGAAAGCAAAGGACGAGCCAAAGAAAGAGGATGCCGGCAAGGAAGAGAAAGCAAAGGACGAGCCAAAGAAAGAGGATAACGGCAAGGAAGAAAAGAAAACAGAGAAGGACGAGAAAGAGGACAAGAAGAAAACAAGCACAAAGAAGAAATCCAACTCCGCAAAGAAAGAGGAAAAGTAACGACACGCTACCGGAATTCGAGCGAGGACCGAGCCAACAATATAATGCCGTTATATAAACCGGCTCAAACCCTCGAAAAACCGGCTTGCAGACCTCCTTAATACATACTGGCCAACTTCCGAGACAAACCTTTTAGTACCCTAGGGCGATATCATCCCGTCGGTATGCGAGAGGGAAAGTTCCACAGGAAACAAGGGGGTTACTGGATACCTCTTTTTCCCGTCTCAAAGACCGTCATTTGGAGGGTAGGAAACCCAAACTCTCGTTTGGGGGAGGAGAATGGAAGACAACATCTTCACCAAGTACATACGCCAAAATTCCCTTTTCAAGAAGGACCGGGACACGCTCAGGCCATCCTATGTTCCAGCCAGCCTACCGCATAGGGACACCGAGATACACCAGCTGGCAGCCATACTTTCCACCGCTTTGAAGGGCGAAAGGCCCTCCAATGTCCTCGTTTTCGGAAAGACAGGTACAGGCAAGACCGCCACCGTAAAGTACCTGGGCAACGAGATGCGCTCCTACACCAAGGAAAAAGCAGAGGACTTCACGCTCCACTATTATTACATCAACTGCGAGGTAGTTGACACGAATTATGGTATATTGGCCCACATCGGCAACAGGTTCATAACACAATGGGAGGAGAGGATACCCTTCACAGGATGGCCCACCGAGAGCGTCTATTCCAAGCTCAGGGGTGAGCTGGACAAGAAGCGAAGAGTGGTCATCATAGTCCTGGACGAGATCGACAAGCTGGTGTACAAGAGCGGCGATGATGTTCTCTACCACCTCGCCAAGATCAACGACGACCTCAAGCAGGCGAGCATCAGCATCATCGGCATATCCAATGACCTGAAGTTCACTGAGTTCCTTGACCCGAGGGTCCAATCCAGGTTGGGAGAGGAAAAAATGGTTTTCCCGCCCTACAATGCCAGCGAGCTCAAGGACATCCTGACCCAAAGGGCGGAGATGGCCTTTGAGGATGGGGTGATTTCGGAATCTGAGATATCCCTGTGCGCAGCCCTTGCAGCCCAGGAGCACGGCGATGCAAGGAGGGCCATCGATCTTCTCAGGGTAGCGGGAGAGCTGGCAGATAGGGACAGCCAGGAAAAGATATCCGAGAAATACGTTTACAAGGCAAAGAACAAGATCGAGCTGGACTGCATAGCGGAAGTGATCCGAACCCTGCCCACCCAATCCAAGCTGGTCCTGTACGGCATCGTGCTCAGCGCTGACAACGGCAGCAACAAGCTCACCACAGGCCAGGTGTATGATGTTTACAAGGAGCTGTGCGCCAGCATCGGTGCCAGCGTGCTTACCCAGAGAAGGGTGGCAGACCTCATCTCAGAGCTGGACATGCTGGGAACCATTAATGCAAGGGTCATATCCAAGGGCAGGTACGGCAGGACCAGGGAGATCAGCCTCAGCGTGCCCATCCAAGAAACCAAGGATGTACTGGAGGAGGATGACGAGGTCCATGCTATCTCCCTCCCCACGATATACAAACAGATGAGATTGTTGTAAATGAAATTCCAGGACTGGCTTCCCCATTACGAGCGGATTCTCGCGGATTTCGGTTTTTCTAGAACAGAGGATGAGAGAGCTGCCGAGTTCCTGGCCAATATTATCAAGGACCCAATGTCAGAGCAGGACCTGTGCACCATATTAAGAGACGAGACCGTTGCCATAATCGGCCCAAATACTTCCAGCAAGGAGATTCGGGAGGCAGAAGAAAGGTTCGGAATCATCATCGCAACAGATTCATCTGTCAAGCTCTGCATGGAGAGCGGGTGCATACCTCATCTCATTGCTACTGATCTGGATGGGGACATGGATTTCATCCTGGAGGCCAGCGAGGACGGGGCAATATGCATAGTGCATGCCCACGGTGATAATGTTCAGGCCCTGCAAGAATACGTCCCATTAGTGAAGGGCAGGATGGCAGGCACCACCCAATCCACTCCCATGGATACTGTGCATAATTTTGGCGGGTTCACCGATGGGGACAGGGCGGTGTTCATGGCAGAGCACTGCGGTGCCAAGAGCATCACGCTGTTTGGATTCGATTTTGAGAGGCCTGTGAAGAAACCTAGCTGTGACCTGGATGTCAAGAAAAAGAAGCTGGGATGGGCAAGGTACCTGATTGAGAAGGTGATCGGCTCCTACGATATCAAGGTATGAATGGAACAGACAAGAGTGCGAGGGGAGGATCAATTGGTACCATTGTTCTCGTACAAACCTATGCAGCCGAAACCCTGTGCTTCCTTTTGTCCAAGACCTGCATTGTAAGCGAAATCCATGAGCTCGCTGCTGCCCCTTGCAATGAACTTCAGCATGCTGGCCCGTCTGTAACTCCCTCCCATCCTGATGCGCTTGGGTTTGAAGTCCAGAATTTTAACGATCTCGAAATAGATATCATCTGGAAGCTGATTGTGATATTCCTGGTAGCGGGAGACCAGGTTCTCCTTCAGGTTCTCATAGAAACCTGGTACTGTTGGGTACAGGTCCTTTTCCTTGCCTGTACTGCTCCTTCCCTTGACATAGAGAGGGGAGAGGGTCCTGAGCTGGCGTTGTGTTCCGATGCCTCCGTTCGGGAGCAGCTCTATTGATGATATCTCCAGACCTGTGTTCCCTACCCATATTTCGCTGTCATACTGGAACATGGTCCTTAGGTCCTCAATGAAATCCACGTTCGGGGAGGAGATGTACCATTCCGCTTCTTGGAACATTATTCCGCGTTTGGAAATGGTATGCTCGGCTGTGAGAAGATTGGAAAAGGTGTAGAACCTGTAACCATTGGTGCCGAGGATCTTTTGGTCAAAAGGAAGGGACATGATACTGGCCTTCAAAAAGGCAGCCAGACGGTACTGATAATTGAAGGTGACAATGCGTCCATTGGGGTTGCGAAGCAGCAACTTCAAGCGCATATATGCTCCTATGCAAGGTGCGGTTTATAAGCTCTTTTGCGAACACTATGGTAATGGATTACGAAATAAAAATACTCATCATATCATTTCAGGAAAGAGGGAAGTAATTAAATAGGCGTCCTCTCGACCTCAAGCCTGTCCGCGGTTGGATAGACCTCTATGATGAAGCAAGGATATTCCAGTTTTTCATGGACCTCTTCCAATATCCAGGGAGCGATCTCCACCCTTCCTTCAGCCTCGCCGTAGAGCTCTGGTTCAATGTCCATTTTTCCAAGGGCTTCCATTATCTCACCGGTGTCGCCCTCCACTATGCCCTTCACCAGGGTACCATCCTCGGTAATGACATCCCATTCCCTTGCAATGTTCTGGGCCCTGCGTATGAGCCTCTTTCTGAGTTGGATCCCATCCTTGAACCTGGATGAACAGTAATGTACGGTGATGTTAGCAGGGGTTTCCATCACCTTTTTGGCAGCTTCCTCGGAGCCAAATATTGCGGCAGAGGTGTCATCCCTGAGCTTGTAGCCCCTGGACATGAGCTCGTCGTAATTGCCTTCAGAGAACTCAAGCTCGTTCAGGTTCACAAAATGCACACCAAGCTCCGCGAGCTGGTTCACAAGGGCATGCATCTCATCCACTTTGTCAGGTAGTGCTGGTATTTCCACCCCCACGTCCATGCCTGTGTCAAGGGCGGCTCTCAGGGTCTCTATGAAATGTTCCGGAAGCTTGTACCAGGTGTCTGGTTGGGGATGAAAACGGATCTCATCAAGACCCGCTGATGCCAGCTCCCGCACTGCCTGTGGGTTTCCAAGTGTTGCAGTGTACAGGTGAAAGTGATGCTCGTCACCGAACTCATCCAGAAGCAGTTCCAAGAAATGCAGGGTTCGGTCCATGTCAAGCAGCGGGTCTCCACCTGTTATGCCAGTGCCCTCCGCGTCAATGAGCTTTGCTTCCAGCAGTATGTCATCATCGCTCTCGACCAGCAACTCATCCGCATAGACCAGGGAATTACCTCTTTTCTCCAGGGACAAGGGGCAGTAGAAGCAGCCGCATGAGCATTTGCCTGTGACAAAGAGCACCAACTTGCTGCCCCTAGCGCAGGCGACACAGCCCTTTGGAAGCTCGCCTTTGAGAAGGGAGCCGGACTCCAGCTCTTCTATCATTAGCATCCCATGCTTCTATGGATATTTAGATTTTGGGAGAGTGGTTCGCCAAAAAACTTCAATAGCAGGTTTTCGATGCGGATTGCATGTCCCTCATTAAGAAAGGCAAGGTCAAAGAAGTGCATTCGACCGAAGACCCAGAGGTCCTGGAGTTCCTTTTCACAGACAATATTTCTGTCTTTGACAAGGTCATTC
>Ga0272444_10003092_pt1 | contig 15168 bp, 11 predicted proteins | sample SSMForm13_FD_201033 | JGI IMG/M metagenome (GOLD analysis project Ga0272444, IMG submission 201033) | Marine sediment archaeal communities from Little Sippewissett salt marsh, Falmouth, MA, United States - SSM-Form-13 | ecosystem: Environmental > Aquatic > Marine > Wetlands > Sediment ...
CATTAGCAGGGAGCATGCCAATGAAAACGTCAACCCCAAAAATATAAATATCTAATAATTACAAATAATTAGTTATTTCGCCGCTCGTTTTGCCACGGGATGTCCCCCGCGTGCGGTTCGCATTTTTTCTATGTTGATTTTGAAAAATTTCGAATATCAGACGACAGCCCGGCCGCCGGTGCTGGAACGGCGGCCGGAATTTTAATGACAAAGCAGGCGCCGCCGATGACGGCCGTCGTGACCTCCAGCGAACCGCCGTGGTCGGCCACAATGCGCTGGCAGATGCTGAGGCCGATGCCGGAGCTGTTGTTTTTGGTGGTGTAGAACGGATCAAAAATGTTTTCGCTGATGTTGTCCGGGACACCGGGGCCGGAGTCGGCGACGCTGATACACACATACGGCGGCTTAAGGCGGGTTACGACCGCGATCTTTTTGTCGGCCTCCATGGCCTGCATGGCTTCGGAGGCATTGGCGATCAGGTTGAGAATGACCTGCTCGATCATGTGCGGATCGGCGCGGCATGCCGGCAGATCCGCCTTCAAGTCCGTTTTCAGCTGAACGCCGCTTTTGCGCAATGTCACCGCCGAGAGGTTGACCGCCTCTCTGACCGGCTGGTTGAGATCCGTAAGCACAAAGGCCGGCTCGCTGGGCCTGGAAAAGTCCATCACGCGCCGGATGACAGATTCGATTTTGTTGGAAGCCGACCTCAGCTGCGACAAAATGGCGTCGACCTTGGGGCTGTTTTCGGTTTGGCGGTTGATTTTTTCCAGGGCTTTGAGGTAGATGTTGATGCCTGACAAGGGGTTGCGGATTTCGTGGGCGATGCCGGCCGCGACCCGGCCCAGTGATGTCATTTTGTCCTGAATGCGCAGCAGCTGCTCGAGTTCCTTGGCCCGTGAGATATCCATCAGATTCAGCAGAATCGCCTCTCTGCCGTTGTGTTCGATGGTGCTGACACGGCAGTGGAACCATTTGACGTCCGGTGCGGCTTCCGTTTTCCGCGGCGGGAGAAAACGGAACTCCATATTCACCCCCCGGCTGCCGCCGTTCAGGAACCGCTGAACGGCGGCGTCCACGGCGGCGACATCATCCGGGTGAATGTTTTCATAATCCGGCAGCAGGAAAGAGCTGCGGGACAATCCGAAAAGGCGCTCGTATTCGGGGTTTTTGTATACGATCTGCTGATCCTGAATGATGGAAATGCAGGTCAGTGAATTTTCAACCACATCCCGAAAGCGCTTTTCACTCTCTTCCAGCGCTTTGCGGCCGCGCTTGCGTTCCACTGTGCGGCCCATGCGGCGGGCCAGCGACAGCAGAAGATCCGCCTCCTCTTTCAGAAAAGGTCCCACATCCCGTGGCGGCCGCTGTTCAAGCAAACACACTTCCAGGGCCCCGCAAACCCGCCCGTCGACCAGAAGATCCTGTTCGAGCCGCCAGGGGGTTTCGCGGAAACCGGCGCTCTGATAAACCTGGTCGTCCAGCCGCACCCGGGCGCAGCTTATTTCCGGATACAGCATCGCGTCCGGCAGCAGATCGACGCCGCCCTGAAGAATATCGGGCAGCGTCACGTGCGGGCGTTCAACCAGACGAGTGAACGCATAGAGCCCGTTCAACTCTTTGACTCTTTTCTTGAGGGCGGCGTCGGCGCGCCGGTGGATCTCTTCGCGCCGCATGCGGTACAGGCCATAGGCGATGTCTTCGGCGATCTCTTCCACCAGAGCCCGTTCCACATCATCCGAAACCAGCTCTCTTGGGATCGACACACACAGCAGGCCGTAGGTCTCGTTGCGGTAGGCCAAACGGACGGTCAAAACCCCCCAGCCGGCATGCTGGCCGGTCAGCGGACAAGGCCCGCACGTCCCTGCCGGCTGTTTTATCAGCACGGCGTCCGGCCGCGACATGGCCGCCGCGGCGCACGCCACGGCCGGTTGGATGCGGCCGTCTTCCAGCACCGCCGGGAATGCACTCCCGAAGCCGGCCTGGGCGTGTTGTGCGATGCGCCCCATTTCATCGAACATGACGATCCAGACTTTGTCATAGCCGCGGTTTTCGACCAGTGTTTCGCAGACGGCCGCCAGCAGCTGCGCAGGCGGCAGCTGCTTGACCAGCAGTCGATTGACGTTGCGGATGGCGCGCAGCGCAAGATTGAGATGCGCCATTTTTTCGCGGCTGTCTTCCATGGTTCCTCTCATGGCGCGCGGGTGTATGTCATCATAACAAAATTCCATCAGCGATGCATCCCATTTGTCGTGTTACCGGAAAGGCGCGGATTATCACCATCGACGCTGTTTCATGCATTGCGGTGCGCAACGGGAAAGAATAATTTATGGCCATCTCAATATTGCAAGATCCGCCGACCGGTGGTAATATTGTTTTTCAAGCATTCGGATGACTGGAGGAAATAATCGTGGATCCCGTTGCCGTTCTCTTTGTCGACGATGAAGCGGATTTTGTTGAAGCCCTGATTAAACGCATGCGCAAACGCGAAATCGATGCCTACGGCGCCAACAGCGGTGAGGCGGCCCTGGCGTTTTTAGCGGACGCGGCCACCGCCATTGACGTGGTGGTGCTGGATGTCCGCATGCAGGGCATGAATGGCATTGAAACCCTGGAAGCGCTCAAACGCAAGTATCCCATGATCGAAGTCATCATGCTCAGCGGCCATGCCAATCTGGCGGTTGCCAAGGAAGGCATGCAGCGCGGTGCATTCGACTATCTCATGAAACCCGTTGACCTGGACGAACTGCTTTACAAATTACAGGATGCCTGCCAGAAAAAGCGCCTGAACGAGGCCAGACGTTCCAATTCTTCGACCGATTCATTTCCATGAACCCACTGGGCCGATTCTTTACCCGACTGCGCCCCCGCAGGGGGCGCCCCTCCGCCGCGGATATAGAGGCGCTGCGCATCGATTTCAAGGCCCGCTACCACGCCTTCAAACGCCTTTTGGCGGCCAACAACAAAGCGCTCGCCATCATGGCCGATATCGAACACATGCTCACGGGCCGCCATCCCTTTGGCATGAGCTTCGTGAGGGCCAGCACAACGGCCCTTTCGGTCAACGTCTTCAACATGATCAAGCACCTGGATCAGCTGTCCCGTGGCCGCTACCAAGCCCTCTATGGCCGCTTTGATGATATCCAGGCCCGCATCGAGGGTATCCTGACGCATCGCAAAACCACCTCCCGGCAGGACTTGATCGTGCCCTTTGCGGCGGTGAACAAGGATATGATCGATCTTGTCGGCCCCAAGATGGCCAATCTGGGGGAAATGAAAAACCGTCTCGGCGTCCATACGCCGGAAGGTTTTGTGATTACCGCGGCGGCGTATGAATTGTTTCTGACCGCCAACGATCTGCAGGCCGAAATCGATCGGCGGATTCAAAAGGCCGAAAAAGGGGATATCGCCAATCTGTATGCCATGTCTTCCGATGTGCAGCAGCTGATTCTGAAAGCGGAGATCCCGGCGGCGCTTGAAAACCGCATCCACCAGGCCCTGGACGAACTTGCCCGCAAAACCGGCGGCGCCACCCTGGCGCTGCGCAGCAGTGCACTGGGTGAAGACACACCGGACACATCCTTTGCCGGCCAGTACCGCAGCCTATTGAATGTGGGTCTGGATAGTGTGCTGGATGCCTACAAGGAAATCGTGGCCGGCAAATATGCCATGCAGGCGATCACCTACCGTTTGAACCGCGGCTTTCGCGATGAAGACGTTGCCATGTGTGTCGGATGCATGGCCATGATCGACGCCGTCGCCGGCGGTGTCATGTATTCCTGCAACCCGGTGGACAAAAGCGACAATGCCGTCTACATCAATGCGGCCTGGGGCCTGCCGAAAACCGTGGTGGATGGCAGCGATGCCTGTGATCTTTTCGTGGTCTCCAGAAAAAACGGCCTGCGGATCGAACGGCGCGACATCCAGCATAAGGCCGAAAAGTTCGTCTGCCTGCCCGAAGAAGGCGTCTGCCGCATGGAATTGACCGGCGACAATCAGGCCGAGCCCGCCATCACCGACGCGCAAGCCCTGTTTCTGGCACAGGCGGCGGTGCGCATTGAGGACCACTATTCGCTGCCCCAGGATATTGAATGGGCCCTCGGCACGGACGGCGTTTACTACATGCTGCAGTGCCGGCCGTTGCAGCAGCTGAAAAAAACCGACAAAAGACGTCCGACGGCGAAGGCGATGCCCGGGACACCGGCCATCATCACCGGAGAAGGCATCACCGCCAGTCCGGGCGCCGCCTATGGGATCGTTTTTCCGGTTCACAAAAGCATGGATGTCTTGGGTTTTCCCGAAGGGGCCGTGCTGGTTGCCCGCCAGGCCCTGCCGGTATGGGCGTCGCTGCTCAACCGGGCGGCGGCGGTGGTCACCGAACAGGGCGGCTTCGCCGGTCATCTGGCCAACGTGGCGCGTGAATTCGGCGTGCCGGCGCTGTTCAGTGTTCCCGGGGCCGTCGAAACACTGGCCGCCGGTGACGCCGTCACTGTCGATGCCGACAATCTCGCCATTTACAAAGGCCGGGTGGATGCGCTGTTGGACGCGCGGCCACGCAGCGCCAACCTCATGACGGGAAGCCCTGTGTACAACACCCTGCAGCAGATCAGCCGCCACATGATCCCCCTCAATCTGCTGGATCCGGCATCCCCCGCCTTCCGGCCGGAGCGATGTGAAACGCTGCATGACCTCACGCGCTTCATCCACGAAAAATCGGTCAGCGAAATGTTTAATTTCGGCAAAGATCATGATTTTTCAGAACGGTCCAGCAAGCAGCTTTTTCACAATGTGCCCATGCAGTGGTGGGTCCTGAATCTGGATGACGGCTTCCGCCATGAAATCAAGGGGAAATACGTCAAGCTGGAAAACATCCGTTCCATACCCATGCTAGCCTTCTGGGAAGGCTACGCCGCCGTTCCCTGGGAAGGGCCGCCGCCCATTGACGGCAAAGGGCTTTTATCGGTCATGTTCGGTTCGACCATGAATCCGGCCCTGAACGCCGGCGTCCGCTCCCGCTTTGCCGATCGCAACTACTTCATGATTTCGAAAAACTACTGCAGTCTGAATTCCCGGCTGGGATATCATTTTTCCACCCTCGAAGCCCTGGTGGGTGAACGGGCCTCGGAAAACTACATCAGCTTTCAGTTCAAAGGCGGCGCGGCGGACCACGACCGCCGCATCAAACGGGTCGGCTTTATCCGAGACCTGTTGAGCGAATACGCCTTTCGGGTGGAGATCCGGGAAGATAACCTGATCGCGCGCGTGGAAGGATATGACACGGCGTTTATGCAGGCCCGCCTCAACATCCTGGGATACCTTTTTCTGCACACCCGTCAGCTGGACATGGTCATGGCCAATCCCGCTTCGGTGCGGCACTATCAACGCAAAATGACGCGCGACATCGAAAGCCGCTTTTTAAGCAGCAAGTCCGCGTGAGCTCCGTCCATTTACGGTTGACATCAGGGACTTGAATTGAAAGAATGCCGCTGTCCCGACAACCTTGAAAAGGAGTCATCAATACATGGAACTGACGGATTTAATGCCCCTTAATGCATGGGAACGTTTTGAAAAAGAACTGTATGACCACTTCCACATCAATTGCACCGTCTATAATACAGCCGGGGTGTCCATCACCGGCAAACCCAACTGGTGCAACAAGCTGTGCCCCAAGATAAAGGCCAACAAGGATTCGCTGGCCGCCATATGCGCCCCGGGCAATCAGCACTTCATGGCGCAGGCCAAACAAACGCACCAGGCGGTGATCGGGGAGTGCGACGCCGGTCTGCTGAAAATCGCCGTTCCCATTTTTGTCGGCGACAGTTTTTTGGGCACGGCCGGCGGCTGCGGACTGCTGCCCGAAGGCGGTGAAGTGGAAGATTTCCTTGTCCAGAAAACAACCGGGATGCGCCCCGAGGAAATCGAAGCCTGCACCCGGGGGCTGGACACCATGACGCCGGAACAGGCGCAGGAGATGGCCGCCTACATCGAACAGCACCTGGCGGACTTCATTCAGAAAAGCGGCGTATAGCCTTCCGGTGCTGCTGTTTGCATCCAGGCCCGAGACCGGCCGCGCACCAGGCCGGAACGGGTCTGTCCATCCTTAAAGCGGACAATGGCGCATTAATTCCTCTGCACCCCTTATTTTATTACCGTATTCAAAGCGTATTTTTTCCGGCTTGCTCGTCCGCCGATGCTGTGGCATTCAGGCAGTGCACGCGGCTTTTCGTCTTGTAAAAATTCACCCGTGGGAGCGGAGGGAAAAGCTCCCGCTGGATTAACAAGATTTTCTACGTCCGCGCCGCTTGCCGCTTTGGTCGAAAAATCACGCCAGGGCCCGCAAACGCTATTAAAATAACGCTGAAAAGGAAACCTGCCATGCTCGAAAACCACCTGCAAAAGTACTTCGGCTTCAACACCTTTTTAAACGGCCAGGAAGCCGTGATCCGCAAAGTAATGGACGGCCGGTCTGCCGCGGCCATCTTTCCTACCGGCGCCGGCAAGTCGCTGTGCTATCAGCTGCCGGCCGTTCTCCTGCCCGGCATCAGCCTGGTGGTGTCCCCGCTTTTGTCGCTGATGAAGGATCAGTTGGATTTTTTGCAAAGTCATCGCATTCCCGCGGCCCGTCTGGATTCCACACTTCCCAAAGACGTGTACAACGCCGTTCTCGCAAAAGCCTGCAGCGGAGTGCTCAAAATTCTGATGATTTCAGTGGAACGTTTTAAAAACGAGCGCTTCCGCTCCCAGCTGGAAAAAATGAGGGTGTCACTGCTGGTTGTCGACGAGGCCCACTGCATCTCGGAATGGGGCCACAATTTCCGTCCCGAATACCTGAAGCTGCCGTTGTATCAGCGGCAGTTCGCCGTCCAGCAGACGCTGCTGCTCACCGCCACCGCCACCGAACCGGTCATAGAAGACATGTGCGCTAAATTTGATATCAGCAAAAAGGACATCGTGGTGACCGGTTTTTATCGCAAAAATCTACGGCTGGCAGTGACGCCTGCATCGGACGGCTCAAAAAACCAGCGCCTTCTGGAGCGCATCAGCAGAGAACCGCAAACGCCCACGATCGTGTACGTCACACTGCAGAAAACCGCCGAAAGCGTGGCGCAATTTCTCGACAGCAAGGGAATCAAGGCCCATCCCTACCATGCCGGCATGTCCGCTGAAAAACGGGAGTCCGTTCAAAACCGTTTCATGCGCGGCAGCCTGCCCTGCGTGGTGGCCACCATCGCCTTTGGCATGGGAATCGACAAAAAAGACATCCGGCGCATCATCCATTACGATCTGCCCAAATCGATCGAGAACTACAGCCAGGAAATCGGACGCGCCGGTCGTGACGGGCAGACGGCCCTGTGCGAGGTATTCGCCTGCCGGGACAACATCCCTGTTCTGGAAAATTTCATCTACGGCGACACACCGGAAAAATCCGCCATCCACGACCTGCTGGCATCCATCAAAGCCAACAAGGGCCGTATCTGGGAAGTCAAGATCATCCGCCTTTCAAGCGAATTCAACATCCGTCTGCTGCCGCTGAAAACCCTGCTGGTGTACCTGTCCATGGCGGATGTCATCCGTCCCAAATTGAGCTACTTCGAGGAATACGCCTTCAAATACCGTACAAAAACGACGGACATCATCGCCGGCTTCAAGGGCGAAAGAAAGCGTTTTGTAAAAACCCTCCTGGATCACTGCCAGACGCGCAAAATCTGGACATCCGTCGACATTCCTTCGATTGTCAAAACCTATCCTGCAGAGCGGCAGCGTATTGTGTCCGCCCTGGAATATTTCGACCAGCAGGGCTGGATCGAACTGCAGGCCCGTCAGGCGGTGGAAGTATATGACCTTCTCACGCAGGACTTCGACGTCGGCGAACTGGCCGAAAATCTGTTTGTCCAGTTCAAAAAAAAGGAGCGGCTAGAAATTCAGCGCATTCACACCATGGTGCGTTTTTTCGAAAGCCCAACCTGTCTCAGTAAACGGCTGGCGGCCTATTTCGGCGAGCAACTCGAAAAAGAGCACTGCGGGCATTGTTCCGTATGCACGGAAGGCCCGGTGGCCATCCAAAAAACGATGTCCCTGCCGCCCCTGGACCAATTCGACCGGGCGGTCTACAAAACCGAATTCGAAAAAATCGCGGGGGATGATGCCAACCCGCTGAATCTGGCCAAATTTTTATGCGGCATTCAAACGCCGGCCTTTGCAAGACGAAAAGCGAAACAGCAGCCGAATTTCGGCCGTCTGGCCCAGTATCCCTTCAAGGAAGTCAGCGCCTGGCTGAAAAAAGATCAGCCTTGATGATCGACCGTTTGGGTTTGATAAACAGTTCATCGGTCGTCGTTGCCATGGCCTCTTCCTCCCCAGTGAAAATGCAAGCATGCTTTTATGCTTTTTCGGTCAGCTTAAAACCATTTTCCTTTGCCAGCTTTTCTCCGCCTGCGGACAAACGGCTGACCGCCGACTGGCAGAGCCCGAGTTCCTTGGCGATTTCAACCGTTGCCATACCAAGCTTACGATGTGCCCAAAAACACAACAAACGCCGGGCGGTGACGGTTTGCGGCGACTTGGCGAGAGCGGTCACCTGTCCCTCATCCAGCGACAAAACGGCCGCCACCCGGCTGACCACCCACTGGAAATCGTATCCTTTTTTTTCAAGCGCGTACTGCTCCTCAAAAAATTCCCTGGCCGCCGCGAGCGTGTCTTCAACGAATTCACTGTCCCCGAGAATCCGTTCGTCGCCTTTGATCCGGATGCCGGCGCGGCGAAGATCCTTGAGTGCTCTCCATCCCCCCACACTTCGCAGCAGGCCGCCTCCCGTCAGGTCCGGACGTCGGCCCTCGGCCACCCCTTCTTCAACAAAGGCGCGATAGTGTTTGCGGGATTCGGTCAAGCGATTCGAAAACAGCGCCAATACGACATCCGTGGCCTGCCAGGACTGTGCGGTCCTGTTCATCAGCACACCATGGCCGCACCATGGATAAGTATCCAGCGCTGTCATGTCGGCCGCAAGCCCGGCTCTCAAAGGATTTAAGTGAATGTACCGCACCAATTCCTTGAAATAGGGATCTTCCTGGCACAAAATGGATCGATAGCGGTTTTGAAACAAGGGTCCGTGGCGCCGATAACGCTTGTTGAACCATACCGCATACCCTGTTAAAAGCCGGCCCATCAGCGTGGAAATGGGCGTCAACCCGGTTCGCAGCAACAGGTGAACGTGATTGGGCATCAAGGCCCAGGCAAAGCATTGTGCGGTCGTTTCCGGTATCAGGGTCTCAAGACGATTGATAAAATTGTGCCGATCCGTGTTGGATCGAAAAATGCGGCGGCGCTCGACGCCGCGAACAACCACGTGATGCAGGGCACCCGGCGCATCTATGCGGGCTTTTCTAGGCATGATCTTGCGGATATCACGCTGTTAGTGATCTGTAAAGCATAAAATCATGGACGTCCCTCTTTTGGGTTTCAGGCCTACAGGAGCTTTTTTGCGACCAGATCGGTCATGGTTTCATGACCGATGCTGGTGACCACGGTCAGGGCCTTGGACAGGTGGAACGGGGCCTCATGAATCACGTTGGAACGGATCATCACCGACGCCCGGTCCATGTGCTGCAGCGCCTCCTGCCAGCGCTCATCCGGCGCCATTTTTCGAGCCACAGACAATTCCGCCGCCACCATGTCGACAAAGGCCCCCATCAATTTTTCAACCCCGCTTCGATCCGGCGGCGGAAGACTCGATATCATGTCGACGCACTGATTCGCCCAAATCAAACCGGCTTTTATTTTTTCACTCTGCGAGAAACCGATAATTGCGGATTTGCTTTCCATATCATTGTTTCCTTTTCATTGGACACCGGCAGGCCGGACTTACGGAAACCTGTCGAAAAACAGGGCTTTCATGCCGGGATTGCTGGTAGGTCGGCCAGGGAGAACGACGCGGACAGCCGGTCTCTTTTTCCATGGTTATTGCCGTCTGCGGCCCGCCGAGGGATGCGAACAGGAGAATCAGCACCGCCGACATGTTTACCCAAGCGCCTTCCAGCATCCAGCCCCTTTCTTTGGTTCTCCTGCGTGTTCGCAGCTGCGGAACAGCCGGCCGAAGCTACGCGACCGGTTTACACGGAACCGGTCCCGACGCGTCTTTTTGAAAAAAGCCGCTTCGGGGCGAGGATTTTTTTAGCAGTTATCAGCGCCACTTTCAACTGGATAGTCAAGCGTTTTCTAATTTGCCTTTGCCCCTTTTCAGTGTTATGGAAGGGGCATGCGATCTTTTCCAACCATATCAGATTCGAAAACGGAGTGACACGGATGCGTTTCATTTCTTGGAATGTCAATGGCGTTCGGGCGGTGGTGAAAAAAGGCTTTGCCGATGCACTCGGCGTGCTGGCTCCTGATGTACTCTGTCTACAGGAGACCCGGGCCCAGCATGACCAGGTGAAAGCGGCGCTGGACGGCATCGATGGTTATCACCTCTGCGCCGATTCGGCCCAGAAAAAGGGCTACGCCGGCACCGCCGTGCTCAGCCGCATCCAACCGCTGGAGGTGCGAAAGGGCATGGGCATCGACCGGCACGACCGCGAAGGCCGCCTCCTTGCAATCGAATTTAAGAACTTCTTTTTGATCAATGTTTACACTCCCAATTCCGGCACCGAGCTTAAACGCTTGGACTATCGCCGGGAATGGGACGCGGATTTTCTGGAATATACAAAGAAGCTTGAAAAAGAAAAGCCGCTGATCATCTGCGGTGACATGAACGTCGCCCATCGGCCGATCGACCTGGCCCGGCCTGAGGCCAACTACAACAAGACCGCCGGCTACACCCAGGTCGAAATCGACGGCATGGACAACCTGCTTGAAGCCGGCTTTGTCGACACGTTCCGCCGTCTGCACCCGGATACGGTCAAATACAGCTGGTGGAGCTTCCGTGGCAATGCCCGCAAAAACAACGTCGGCTGGCGCATCGACTACTTTCTGACATCTCCCGCCATCGTCGACCGTATTGCAGCGGCGGGCATCCACAATGAGATGACGGGTTCCGACCACTGCCCCATATCGCTTGAGCTGACGTAAAACGGCGGCGGTCCGACCGCAACAAGAAGCAGCTGTGCCGACGTCTTGCCGGCACCGGCGGACTTCTTTAACGCCCTCGGCCGTCTTTAAGCGACTGCCGGTGAAGCAACAGTGCCAGCGGGACAGTGCCGGCCGCCGCCCAGCTGATCAGCACGATGCTGTTTTCCACACCCAGCCGGTCGCTGACAATGCCCATAATGGGCGGCGAAACAGCGGCCGCCGCGATGACCAGCGTATAAAACAGGCCGAAAGCTCTTCCAACGCGGTGGGGGCTTACATAATCGGCCACCGTACCGTACAACACCGATGATGTCCCGTTGAGCGCCGCCCCCAGAACCGGCAGCCAGCAATAAATGCCCGTCAGTGGAAAAACCGTCAGCATGAAAATGCCCAGGGCGGTCATGCCTTCCGTGACCACAATCGTGAAAATGACGCCGAACCGCTCCGCCAGCGCACCACAGAGAAATTTGCCGGCCGCGCCGCCGACAAATAAAAGCGCCAGGGCAAAACCCGTGGCATGCGGTTCAAGGCCTTTTTGAATCAATAGAAAGGGCAGGAAAGTGACCAGAGCGGTGCGTACGGCGCTGTCCACGAAACCAATCGCCGACAGCGTGGTGAAAGCGCGGGTGTTGACAATGCCCCAGACGTTGGTTGTCAAAGGTGTTGAACGCCCGGCGGACTGCACGGTGGAGCCGGCGGTGCGCGTTCGGCGCAGCGCCGGCAGCGACAGCAGGGCCACAAAAAGGCCCAGCAGCCCGAAACCCATGCAGACCGGACGCCAGCCCATAAGCGGCAGCACCAGGGCCGCCGCGGCCGGAAACAGGAATTTGCCGATGTCGCCGCTGAAATTGTAGGTCCCCAAGGCCAGACGACGGCCCTTGTCGGCATAGGCCCTTGCAATCATGGCCGCAGACAGCGGGTGCTGAACCGCCGCCCCAATGCCGCCCGCCATCAGCAGCAGCACCAGCGCCGGCGCCGCCTCGACAAATCCGAGGCACATAAAGCTGATCGCCGTCATCAGCGTGCCGGCCGTTAACATACGACGCTCGCCCCAGCGTTCGCCCAGAAACCCGGCCGGCATCTGGAAGAAACCGGTCACGCCTTCAAAGCAGCTCACCAGCAGGCCGACCTGCGTCAGGGACAATCCGAATGCCGTCTGCCAGAATGGCAAAAACACCGCCAGACCGTCGGCGATGCCGTCGTGGTAGAAATGAAACATGCCGCCGGCCGCCAAGGTCATGCGTTTGTGGTGCTGCGACGGGCGTGTTTCCTGCCTTGCAGTGAACATCATCGGGCTCTCGCCGGCGGCGGTTGGTGTTTTTTGAAGTACACCACACGCTGCCTTTTTTGTCCATGCTTTTCGCCGACGAGGATGTCCCGCCAAAGCGTGCATTTTTTTTCACAGCCAACTGTGCTATGATGCATTCTCGAAAAAATATCGAGAAAGCGAAAACCCCTATGAAACTCGGCATCATCGGCAAACCCGGCTGCGGCAAAACAACCGTTTTTGAAGCCCTGACAGGTCACCCGGACGACCCCTCTCAAAAGAGCGAAAACCGCATCGGCACCGTCGCCGTGCCGGATGGTCGCGTCGACCGGCTGAGCACGATGTACCGGCCGGCCAAAACCATTCACGCCCAGGTCGCCTACTTTCTGCCGGGTCTGAAAACGCGCGCCGACGGGCGCCGCCAGGATCAGAGCTACTGGGCCGGCGTGCGCGAAAGCGATGCGCTGATCCATGTCGTGCGCAACTTCGAAGCATTCGGCGTCGAACAACCCCGGCCGGCCCATGAGCGCCGCGCGCTGGATCAGGAATTGATCCTGGCGGACCTGATGGTGGTGGAAAAGCGTCTCGAACGCCTTGCAAACGACAACCGGCGCGGCAAAAAATACAATCCCGAGGAGTTTGACCTCCTTCAGGCCTGCCGCCGGCATCTCGAAGATGAAGTGCCCATCCGCCAATTTCCCGATCTGGCCTGCGCACCGCTATTACGGGGATACGCCCTTTTGTCCGCCAAACCGGTGCTGCTGCTCAGCAACAACGGTGACGATGATGACGCCCTGCCGGACCTGGGCCCTGTTCCGGAAAATGATCGCTGCCTGGTCATCAAGGGCAAGCTCGAGCAGGAGCTGGCCCAGATGTCCGCGGCGGAGGCGGCCGACTTTCTGTCTGAGTTCGGTATCACCGCCGCGGCGCGCGACCGGGTCATCCGTCACTCCTATCAGTTGCTGGGTCTGATCAGTTTTTTCACCGTGGGGGAAGACGAGGTGCGCGCCTGGACCATCGCCGCCGACACCAGCGCTCTGGAAGCGGCCGGCGTTATTCACACGGACCTGATGCAGGGCTTCATCCGCGCCGAAGTGATCGCCTACGATGATCTGATGGCGGCCGGCAGCATGGCCGAAGCCCGCAAAAAAGGATCGCTGCGCCTCGAAGGCAAAACCTATCCGGTTCAGGACGGAGACATTCTGACGGTGCGGTTCAATATCTGAATCATCGACGGGAAAGGATGGGAAAAATGGATATCAAGACACTGCGCGTCAACGGCCGCCGGCTGCAGCACACACTGGAAGAGATGGCCAAAATCGGGGCCACGCCCGGCGGCGGTGTGCAGCGGTTGACGCTCACCGATGAAGACAAGCGCGCCCGTGATCTCTTTGTCCAATGGCTCAGAGAAATCGATCTGACGGTCACCATCGACGAGATGGGCAATATTTTCGGCCGACGGGCGGGCACAAACGACGACCTGCCGCCGGTGATGAGCGGCTCCCACATCGATTCCCAGCCCAAAGGGGGTCGTTTCGACGGCATTCTGGGCGTCATGGGCGCCCTGGAAGTCCTGCGCACCCTGCACGAAAACGACATCCAGACCCTGCGCCCGCTGGTCATCGTCGACTGGACCAACGAAGAGGGCTCGCGCTTTGCGCCGGCCATGGTGGCGTCCGGCGTTTGGGCCGGCGCCCTTGAACGCGACTGGGCCTATACCCGGACCGACATCAACGGCAAAAAATTCGTGGACGAACTCACGCGCATCGGCTATCGGGGGACCGTGCCGGCGCGAAAGCAGCCGCTGCACGCGTATTATGAATATCACATCGAGCAGGGGCCGATTCTGGAACGTGAAAACAAAATCATCGGCGCGCCCAAAGGCATCCTGTGCCTGCACTGGTACGATATCTATCTGGAAGGCGAAGCCAATCAGGTCGGACCGACCCCCATGGAGGGCCGGCACGACGCGTTGTGCGCGGCCGCGGAAATGATTTTGAAGGTCAACCGGCTGCCGCAGAAGATGGGCGGCAACCTGGTGGCCACGGTGGGCGAAATCCAGAATTACCCGAACTCGCGCAACATCATCCCCGACCGGGTGCACTTCACCGTCGACATCCGTTCGTGGGACGACGATCATGCGCGCAAGGCCTGGGACGATCTGCGCGTTGACTTCACGTCCATCGCCGCCGCCCGCGGCTGCCCTCTGCGCATCGAGGAAACCTGGCGCGTCGCGCATTCCCCCTTTGATCCGAAGCTGGTCCAACGCGTGTTGAACACAGCCGACGAACTGGGATATGCCAACCTCCATATGGTCAGCGGCGCCGGGCATGACGCCAGCTACATGAACCAGATCGCCTCTACGGCCATGATCTTTGTGCCCAGCATCGGGGGCAGAAGCCATGTCGAAGTGGAAAACACGCGCTGGAAGGACTGCGCGGCCGGCGCCAACGTGCTGCTGCACTGCATGCTCAAATCCGCCGCCGAATCAGCGGACGTTTCCTGAAGGCAACCAAAAGGCCCCGTCGTCCTCCTGACCTCGGGAGCACGGCGGGGCCTTGCGGCATTTTTGAATGTGCGGCGGTGGCCGGTCTTATTTAAACCACCAGCGCTCGGTGTTGCGCTGACCGTCCGATTCCATGTGACCGGACAGCGGTTTTTCGTAAGCGACCTCGTCTCTGTGCGCCTCCACGATCTGCGCAAACATGGGCACCACTGTTCCGCCCTCGTCGCGGCAGATCTTCTGCATTTCGCCGTATAGTTCGGCGCGCTTCTGTTCGTTGAGTTCGGCCTTGGCCTCGATCAGCAGCTTGTTGAAACGCTCGTGCTCCCAGTGGGCG
>Ga0272444_10003093_pt1 | contig 15167 bp, 11 predicted proteins | sample SSMForm13_FD_201033 | JGI IMG/M metagenome (GOLD analysis project Ga0272444, IMG submission 201033) | Marine sediment archaeal communities from Little Sippewissett salt marsh, Falmouth, MA, United States - SSM-Form-13 | ecosystem: Environmental > Aquatic > Marine > Wetlands > Sediment ...
GTGTGACCCTTCGTAAGGACGGGAGCGCCACGGTCGAGGATAACGGTCGCGGCATTCCCGTCGACAAACACCCGACTCAGAAGAAGTCCGCGCTCGAGGTCGTCATGACGATACTCCACGCGGGCGGCAAGTTCGACAAGCAGACCTACAAGGTCTCGGGCGGACTCCACGGCGTCGGCGTGTCGGTCGTCAACGCACTCGCCGAGTGGTGCAAGGTCGAGGTGTCACGCGAAGGCACGGTCTACGCTCAGAGCTACGTGCGCGGGGTGCCCGAGGACAAGGTCAAGCCGATCGGCAAGAGAAAGAAGAGCGGCAACAAGACGACATTCCTTCCCGATCGCGAGATCTTCGAGGAGACCGACTTCGATTTTGAGGTCGTAGCATCGCGCTGCCGCGAGCTCGCGTTCCTCAACGCGGGGCTCACGATCGTGGTTCACGACGACCGGGACGGCCGGGAGGTCGAGTACCGCTACAAGGGCGGCCTGACGGAGTTTGTGAAATTCATCAACGAGAATCAGACGCCGCTCCACAAGAAGATCGTCCACTTCGAGAGGGAGCGCGACGAGACCGTTGTGGAGGTGGCGTTTCAGTATAACGACACGTACCGGGCGAGCATCCACTCGTACGCCAACAACATCAACACGATCGAGGGCGGCACGCACCTGACCGGTTTCAAGCAGGCGCTGACACGAACGATCAACACCTACGGCGAGAAGAACAATCTGTTTGGAAAGAGCGGCAAGCCCGTCGCGGGCGACGACTGCCTCGAAGGTCTCGCGGCCATCATCAGCGTTAAGGTCAAGGAACCTCAGTTCGAAGGGCAGACGAAGACGAAGCTGGGGAACAGCGACGTCAAGGGTCTCGTAATGTCGATCGTGGGGGAGGGCCTGCAGGAGTTCTTCGAGGAGACCCCCTCCGTCGCGAAGAAGATCCTCGCGAAGGCAGTCTCGGCCAGCCAGGCGCGCTCGGCGGCGCGGAAGGCGCGCGATCTGGCGCGGCGGAAGTCGGTTCTCGAGAGCGGATCGCTCCCCGGCAAGCTCTCGGACTGCACGATCACGGACCCCGATCTCTGCGAGCTCTACCTCGTCGAGGGCGATTCGGCCGGCGGGTCGGCCAAGATGGGGCGCGACCGACGGTCCCAGGCAATCCTCCCGCTGCGCGGGAAGATCCTCAACGTCTTCAAGGCGCGCCTCGACAAGATCTTCCACAACGAGCAGATCGGGACGATTATCACGGCTCTGGGAACCGGCGTCGGAGGCGCCGGGAACGGGGAGGACGACGACGATGACGGCGGCGGATTCGACCTCTCGAAGCTCCGGTACGGCAAGATTATCATCATGACGGACGCCGACGTCGACGGTGCGCACATTCGGACCCTTCTGTTGACATTCTTCTACAGGTTCATGTCCGAGCTGATCGAGAACGGACATCTCTACATCGCGCAGCCGCCTCTCTATCGCGTGCGGAAGGGCAAGGAGGAGTACTACGCCTACGACGAACGCGAGCTCCGGAAGGTCATCAAGCGCGTCGGGGAGGACGGCACCGCGCTGCAGCGGTTCAAGGGCCTGGGCGAGATGAACCCGGACCAGCTCTGGAAGACGACGATGGATCCGGAGCGGCGTGTGATGCTCCAGGTCTCGATCGAGAGCGCGGCCGAGGCGGATCACATCTTCAATATCCTGATGGGCGACGCCGTTGAGCCGCGAAGGAAGTTCATCGAAACCCACGCGAAGCAGGTGAAGAACCTCGACATCTAGTCCGGCGGGGAGTGGAGGGGAGATGCAGCAGGCGACCGAGAGGATCATCCCGGTAGTCATCGAAGACGAGATGAAGACCGCGTACATCGATTACGCGATGAGCGTGATCGCCGCGCGCGCTCTTCCCGACGTCCGCGACGGACTGAAGCCGGTTCAGCGCCGGATCCTCGTCGCCATGGACGAGCTCGGACTCGGTCACAACAAGGGCTTCCGGAAGTCGGCCAAGATCACTGGCGACGTGAGCGGCAACTACCACCCGCACGGAACGGTAGCGATCTACGACGCCATGGTGCGGATGGCGCAGGACTTCTCGCTGCGGTATCCGCTCGTCGACGGCCAGGGCAACTTCGGCTCGATCGATGGTGACAGCGCGGCGGCGGAGCGGTACACGGAAGCGCGCATGACGCGCGTCGCCGAGGACCTCCTGGCCGACCTGAACAAGGAAACGGTCGACTTCGTTCCGAACTACGACGAGACCCGCAAGGAGCCCGTCGTCCTGCCGGCGAAGCTTCCGAATCTGCTCATGAACGGTGTTGCCGGAATCGCCGTGGGCATGGCGACGAACATACCGCCGCACAACCTTCTCGAACTCATCGCTGGTGTGAAGCGCGTCATCGACGAACCGGACGTGCCGGACGAGAAGCTCCTCAAGATCGTCACCGCGCCGGACTTCCCGACGGGCGGGATCATCTTCGGTCGCGGCGGCGTGCGCGACGCGTACATGACCGGGCGGGGGAGGATCATCGTCCGGGCGCGCGCGAACATCGAGGTGCACAAGAACGGCGCCGAGTGCATCGTTGTCACCGAAATCCCGTTCATGGTTAACAAATCGACTCTCATTGAGGCGATCGCGAACCTCGTCAGAAACGGGAAGATCACCGGCATCCGCGACATCCGCGACGAGTCGGACCGCGACGGCGTCCGCGTCGTCATCGACATGAAGCGCGACGCCCAGGCGGCCGTGATCCTGAACCAGCTCTACAAGCACACACAGATGCAAACCACGTTCGGCGCGATCATGCTCGCGCTCGTCGACGGCGTCCCTAAGGTCCTTACGCTCAAGCAGATGATCGAGCACTTCATTGCGCACCGTGAGGTCGTGATCGTCCGCCGCACGGAGTTTGAACTGGCGAAGGCGGAGGCGCGGGCGCACATCCTGGAAGGTCTCAAGAAGGCGCTGGACCACATCGATGAAATCGTCCAGCTGATCAAGAAGGCGAAGGACACCGATCAGGCCCGCAGCCGCCTGATGAAGCAGTTCAAGCTGAGCGAAATCCAGGCGCAGGCGATCCTTGACATGCGACTCCAGCGGCTGACCGGCCTCCAGAGAAAGAAGATCGAGGACGAGTACAAGGAAGTCATCAAGCAGATCGCGAGGCTCAAGGGGATCCTTGAGAGCCGCGCTAAGGTCCTCGACATCATTAAGGAGGACCTGGACGCCGCCGCCCAGGCCTACGGCGACGAGCGCAGGACCGAGGTCGTCGAGGCGACGACCGATTTCGCCATCGAGGATCTGATCGCCGAGGAGGACATGGCGATCTCGATCAGCCACACGGGTTACATCAAGCGCCTCCCGGTAGGCACGTATCGCAGACAGCAGCGCGGCGGGAAGGGCGTCACGGGGATGGGGACGAAGGACGATGACTTCGTCGAGCACATGTTCGTCGGCTCGACACACGACTACATCCTGTTCTTCACCCAGACGGGGCAGTGTCACTGGCTGCGCGTCCACGAGATCCCTCAGGCCGGCCGCGCCGCTCGGGGGAAGGCGATCGTCAACATCCTCCAGCTCAACAAAGGCGAGACCATTGAGGCATTCGTGACGGTCCGCGAGTTCGACGAGAATCACCACATCGTTATGGCGACGCGACGCGGCGTCATCAAGAAGACGAACCTGTCGGCCTTCTCGCATCCGCGACGGGGCGGCATCCACGCCATGGGCGTCGACCCCGGCGACGAGCTGATCGCCGCCGCGATCACGGACGGCCACTGCGACATCTTCCTGGGGAAGAAGCTCGGCAAGGCCATTCGGTTCCACGAGAACGGTCTCCGCGAGATGGGTCGCACCGCGCGCGGCGTGCGCGGCACGCAGCTCGAGAAGGGTGATGAGGTCGTGGCGATGGCCGTCGTCGTCGGGCAGGAGGGCACGATCCTTTCCGTTACGGAGAACGGCTACGGGAAGCGAACGAAGATCTCCGACTACCGCATCATCAACCGCGGCGGAAAGGGCGTCATCTCGATCAAGGCGAACAAGCGCAACGGCAAGGTGGTCGCGGTGCTGATCGTCAACGACGCCGACAACATCATGATCATGACCGCGAACGGCGTCATGATCCGGCTGCCCGTATCGGGGATATCGGTTATAGGAAGGAACACACAAGGCGTCCGCGTCATCAATGTGACTCAGGGAGACCGGGTCGTTGACGTCGCGCGCGTGCCATCTGAGGAATAGCAGCAATTCCGGCCGCGCCGGTGCATGCACGCACCGGCGGTCAGTGTGCACGCGGCCGGACGAGAGCGCGATCCAGCAGTCCTGTTCTGGGCCACAAAGGAGGTAGGCTCTTGGATCGGGTCGAGCGGACCGCGTTGATCTCGATACTGATCAACGTCGGACTCGTATGCCTCAAGCTGATGCTCGCCGTTCTGTCGGGCAGCCTGGCTCTGATTGCAGACGCGTGGCATTCGGGATCGGACGTCGCGGCGTCCGGGCTCGTCTGGGCCGGGGCGCGCATTTCCCGCGGTGAGCGCCGCCGCGACCTGGCGATGGTCGAGAACGTCATCGGTATCGCCATCGGCCTGCTCATTCTGTGGGCCGCCTTCGGCATCTTTCGCAGGGTCTCCCAGGTCGCCGCCTCCGACATCAGAAACCTGCCCCTCGCGATCGGCGGCGGACTCATCGCCGCGCTCGTCTCGTACTACGCCGCGCAGTATAAGCTGCATGTCGGCAGGGAGACGGGCAGCCTGAGCCTGACGGCCGACGGCTACCACTCCCGCATGGACACGCTGACAACCGCCGCGGTCGTCGTGGGACTGATGGGTCATGCGATCGGCATCCAACTCGACCGGATCGCCGCGATCGTCGTTGCGATCTTCGTGGTCGAGTCGGCGATCGCGATCCTGATCGCCGCGGTTGGGGGGTTGAAGGAAGGCAGGGCCGCCACACCGGCCGGTGTGGCGCGGTTCCTCGACACCGCACCGCTTCGAGCATGCCGGACTTGGTTTGCCGCCGCCGGTATCACCCGTGGCTGGCGGGGGTTCCTCGCCGGGACACGCCGCCCGGAGAACCGGAAGCGACTGGGTGGAGCGCTGGTCGGTGTCGTGATCGGCTTCTGGCTTCTGACGGGCGTTTACGCGGTGGGACCGGGGCGGGTCGGCGTGGTCATGCGGCTCGGGCGGGCGTTGGATGACGCGGTTCCGGCAGGACTTCACGTCAAGGCGCCGTGGCCGATCGACCGTGTAATCAAGCTCGAGGTTCCAAAGGTACGGCGCCTCGAGGTCGGTTTCCGCACGCGCAGCGATCCCAAGGCCGTAACCCAGGTCGCCGCCGATTTCTACGCGACGCTCTGGGAGAGCCGCCACCAGGCAGGCACCTACGAGAAGCTCCCGGAGGAGGCGCTCCGCCTCACCGGCGACGAGAACATCGTCGACCTGAACATCGTCGTGTTTTACCGCATCTCCGAGCCGTTCTTCTACCTGTTCAACACCGCAGAGGCCGAGGACCTCGTCCGCTTCACGACGGAGTCCGCCGTCTCGACGACCGCGGGTTCTCTGGCGATCGACGACATCCTGACGACAGACCGCGCCCACCTGGAGGGGGTTCTCCGCGGCCAGATCCAGAGCCGATTGGCGAAGGCCTCGGTCGGCGTCGAGATCATCGACGTGAAGCTTCAGGACATGCACCCTCCACTCGAGGTGGTTCCCGCGTTCCGCGATGTCGCCAGCGCCAGAGAGGACAGGGCCCGGATCATCAACGAGGCCATCGCGTACTCGAATCAGACGATCCCGAAGGCCCGGGGCGAGGCGCGGAAGCTCGTCCTCGAGGCGGAGGGCTATAAGGAAGAGCGAACCGATCGCGCCGTCGGGGACTCCGAGCGGCTTCTGGCGATGATCGAGCAGTACAAGAGGGCGAGATCGGTGACGAGGACGAGACTTCACATCGAGACGATGGAACGGCTGCTCGCGGGCGTCGACAAGTACATCGTCAGCCCCGATGTCGAACTCTACGGATACGATCTGAGGGTCTTCGACGAGAGCCTCGGAACCGGAGCGAAGCTGAGTGACTAGGAGGATGGTGTGATCAAACGCAAGTACTACGTGGCCGCGATCGCGATCATCGTGATCCTCGTCGCCACTACGGCGCTGTTCGTCGTCGACGAGACGAAGATCGCGATCGTGACGCAGTTCGGGGACCCGGTGCGGGTCGTTGATGCGGCCGGATTGCACTGGAAGATACCGCAGCCGATTCAGGCCGTGCGGTTCTTCGACAAGCGGCTGCTCATCTACGACCCGAAGCCGACGGAGTTCCTGACGAACGACAAGAAGAACATCGTCGTGGACGCCTATGTGGCGTGGCGGGTGGCGGACGCGAGACACTTCCTCGAGACAGTGAACGATCGGGCGGGGGCGGAGGTGCGGATGGCGGACATCGTTGCGTCGGAGCTGGGGGCAACGCTCGGGCAGTACCCACTCTCGGCCCTCATCTCAACCATAGAAGGGGAGATGAAGGTCGGGGAGATCATGGAGCGGGTGAGCGCGGGGTGTGGATCGACCGCGATGGGGAGTTTCGGCATCGAGGTCGCAGAGGTCAGGATGAAGCGCGTCGCGTTCCCCGAGCAGAACAAGCAGAGCGTGTTCGACCGGATGCGTGCGGAGCGAGAGAGAACGGCCAAGAAGTACCGATCGGAGGGTGAGGAGGAGGCGATCAAGATCCGCGCCGAGGCCGACAAGGAACGCCAGGAGATACTCGCCGAGGCTTACAGGGAAGCGACCGGGGTCAAGGGCGAGGGCGACGCTGAGGCCATGAAGATCTACGGGCGGGCGTACAACGCCGACCCCGAGTTCTATGAATTTCTGAGAACCCTCGAGTCGTACGAGAAGATCATCGACGGACGAACGACCGTTGTCCTGTCATCGGACTCCGACCTGCTCCGCTTCTTCAACGAGAAGGGGGACTAGCGGGATGCTCGGGAGCCCTTCCGTGCGAAGCGACATGAGGGCCGGTCTGCCGCAGGTCGGGAGGCTGGCGCGGGTCATCGTGCTGGCGGCCGTCGCCATGTATGCCCTGTCCGGGATCTACGTGGTGCAGCCGGACGAGCGCGGCGTCGTCAAGCGGTTCGGTCGGCTCGTGGCCGACGACATCCAGCCAGGCATCCACTACCGCCTGCCGTGGCCGATCGACTCGGTCGAGAGCCCCCAGGTGACGTCGATCAAACGCATGAGCGTCGGCTACCGTATCGTCGACCAACTCCGCGGTCTCGAACCGACCGCCCGGGAGATCCAGTTCGTCAGCGGCGATACGAACATTATCGAAGCCCAACTCCTCATCCAGTACATCGTCAAGGATCCTTCAGACTTCCTGTACGCTATCGAGGAGCCTCACTTCCTGGTGCGGCGGGTGGGGGAGTCGGTTCTGACCGAGAAGCTGGGCGCGCTCGGCGTCGACCAGATCCTGACGACGGCCAAGATCGAGGTCCAGGAAGAGGTCAAAGCGAGAGCCCAGGAGATCCTCGACTCGTACGGCGCCGGGATCGAGATCGTCGCGGCTCACCTCCAGGATGTTTCGCCTCCGCGCGAAGTGGCCGACGCCTTCCGTGAGGTCGCGAGCGCCCGAGAGGACCGGAGCCGGATCATCCAGGAGGCCAACGGCTACCTGAACCGCGTCGTCCCGATGGCCCGCGGCGAAGCCGGGCGCATGGTCGCTGAGGCTCAAGGATACCGGACAGAGAAGATCAACACGTCCGAGGGAGACGTTGCGAGGTTCGAGGTCATTCTGGCCGAGTATCGGCGGGGACCGGCCGCGGCGAAGTCCAGGATCTACCTCGAGGTGATGGAGAAAGCGCTCGCCGAGGTTCGCAAGCACATCATTGATAGCAAATCCGGCGACGCGCGGCTCGACCTCCGTTTTCTTTCTCCTAAGCAGTGATCCACAGAGATGATGCAGCGCCCGGCCCTGGCGTTTGCGCTTGACACTCAGGCTCCTGGCTCTATAAAATCTTGTGGCTATCCCGCCTCTGTCGTCCGCCCGCTGGAGACGACGATCAGGCGGGTTCGTCGAGCGTCGAGCGACCATCAGTGGACGGACTGATTGCTTCCTGCAGGCCTGAAGGCATTGCCTCCCGACCGGTGGCTCTGAACGTCGCGAGGCCCCGGGGCCGACACTTCTTCCATGGAGTAGAGGCGCGGGGTTTCTGTGTGAGTCGGGGAGGCGGCGCGCCACACTAACGACGGGGACTTGAGAGTATGAAAGAGGTCTTCATCGGACGAGAGAATCTCGTGAGGCTGATCGGGCGGTGGGCCAAGGACTATCGCGTCTACGTTCCGGTCACCTTCGAGATCATGAACGAGCCGGAGACTCCGGACTACGCGCTCGTCGGCGACGAGGTGCCTGACACGATGGAGCTCAGGGGAGCCGCGCCGGCAACCTCACCGAAGACGTTCCTCTTCTATCCGCGCGAAGTCGTCTCGCACTATCCCAGCAGCGACGATTCGGCGCAGGTCGACGCGCCGCCGACCGTGCTCGTCGGTCCGAGGGCGTGTGACCTCAGGGGACTCCAGAAGTTCGACAAGGTCTACTGGAGTACGGAGCATTTCACCGAAGAGTACGACGATCCCTTCTACATCGAGAAGCGCAAGAACACCTTCATCGTCTCCCTCGATTGCACAGGGGCGAAGGAGACGTGCTTCTGCACGACCGTCGGCGGCTCACCCCACCCCGAGGACGGATACGATCTGAACCTCGCGCCCGTCGAGGGCGGCTATGTCGTCGCGGTCGGGTCCGAAAAAGGGGAGGCGCTCCTCGCCGGCTCGGACGACCTCGTGAACCAGCTGAACGACACGCAGACCCAGGAGCGGGACAGGAACCGCCGCTCTATGACCGAGGCGGTCACACGGCAGAACGCCGAATTCTCTGTCGACACTCCTCACGATAAGATGGACCTTGAGGGCACGCGGGAGGTCTGGGCCGACGTGACACAGAACTGTGTCGGTTGCGGGGCGTGCAACCGTACGTGTCCGACGTGCACTTGTTTCCTCCTCGTGGACCAGCAGGCGAAGGGTGGTTACGAGAGAACGCGGAACTGGGACACGTGCCTCTCGATCGGGTTCGCCAGGACCGGCGGCGGCGGGAACTCCCGCGCGGAGTTGCCGCAGCGCCTCGAGAACAGACTGCGCTGCAAGTTCGAGCACTCGCGCGACCGCTACGGGATCGTCACGTGCACCGGTTGCGGTCGCTGTATCGACGTCTGCATGGGTAGGATCGACATGAGACAGGCGATCAGGGACGTGGTCACGGAGATGGCGAAGGCATGAAGAACATCTACAGGCCCATAGAGAGCGTCATCGAGGACATCAAGCCGGAGACGTCGAACATCACGACCTACCGCTTCCGGCCGAAGGAACCCCTGACCTTCGCCGCCGGCCAGTTTGTCGAACTGACCGTGCCCGGCGTCGGCGAGGCTCCCTTCACGCCGTCCTCGAACCCGAACGTCAAGGACACCCTCGAGATCACGATCATGCGCGTCGGCAGGGTGACGGAGGCGCTGGAGGGATTGAAGGTCGGCGAGACCGTGGGGCTTCGGGGGCCGTACGGCAACGGCTACGACTTGAGCGATTTCGACGGCAAGGAGATCCTGATCATCGGCGGCGGTGTCGGCCTGGCCCCGCTTCGGTCCCTCATCCTTGCCCTCTTCGACAACATCGATCGCTACAAGGGGATCTCGATCCGGTACGGGGCGAGGACTCCCGATGATATCGTGTACAGGGATCTCATCCCCGAGTGGGAGAAGATGAAGAACACCGAGGTGATGCTGACGATCGACGCGCCTCACCCTGAGTGGTCGGGCACCGTCGGCGTGGTCACGGTCCTCCTTGAAAGAGTTCCGGCCGCGACGGAGACAGCGGTCGCATGCGTCTGCGGCCCGCCGATCATGCTCAAGTTCGTCAACCTGAAGCTCCTCGAGAAGGGGTTCAAGCCCGAGAACATCTACCACTCGATGGAGCGCAATATGAGCTGCGGTCTCGGCAAGTGCGGACACTGTATGATGGGCGAGTTCTATATCTGCAAGGACGGCCCCGTCATGACGGCCGCGCAGATCGAAAAGTTCGAGGATCCGTTCTAGCGATCCCAGGCCTCTGGGGGAAGTCGACATGCCAGAAACCAAGAAGGCGAACTGTCTCTTCTGCTCCCTTCAGTGCGGGCTCGGGTTCGAGATCGATCAGGGCGTCCCCGTCCGGATCGAGTTCGACGCCGAGTCGCCGCTGAGCCGGGGTTCTTTGTGCGCGAGGGGACACTACAACCAGGAGCTGCTGCTTCATCCGAGGCGCTTCCTCGGCGCGACGATCAACCGGCGCAGGGTGCCGTGGTCGACCGCAACGACGAAGATCGCCGGGCGGCTCTCCGAGATCAGATCCGCGAGCGGGCCCGATTCGGTCGGTGTCGTCGTCGGGACCGAGCTGTCTAACGAGGACTACGAAGCAGCGGTTGCGTTCGCGCGTGACGTCCTCGGCACGAAGAACATCGCGGTCGCCTACGACGGGAACGACTATCCTTTCCTCATGGGTGGAGGTGCCGGCGACGCGGAGCCCACGGACCTCGACGACGCGGACTGCTTCGTTCTGATCGGCGACGTCTTCTGGGGCCATCCGTGCGTCGCCAAGCGCGTCATCGAGGCGCGCCATCAGAGCAGGTCGAACGCCATCTACACCATGAATCCTTACCGAACGAACACCGACTGGTTCGCCGACGGCCACATCACCGTCGCGCCCGATGCCGAGCCCGTAGCGCTCGCGGCCATCCTCAAGGGTATGAACGCGCAGGGCGCGCCCTCGGTTCCGTCGGGGAAGCTGGCGGAGGTCTCGGACCTGACACAGGCCGACGTCGCGTCGGTCGCCTCGTCTCTAAAGGAGCACAAGAAAGTCGTCGTGATCGCGACTTCCAGGCTCGGCGACTCGACTTCCGCGTACCTGACGGCGAAGCTCGCCCGAAAACTCGCGAAGGCGGCGGGCGGCAAGTATGCGCCCCTCTTCCGCGGCGGCAACGCGATCGGCGCGTTCGGGCGCGTCGGGTCGGACGTCACCGTCCCGAAGATCATGGAGGGTGTCGCGGCCGGCGGCATCAAGGGGCTGCTCGTCTTCGGTCCTGACGTCGCCCAGCTCTACCCGGGCACCGTCAGCCAGGACGACCTCGAGAAGCTGGAGCTCCTTGCGGCGTCCGCGATCTTCGAGAACGACATGACCAAACACGGTGACGTCGGACTTCCGCAGAGCGTATGGACCGAGTACGACGGGACCTACTCCGCTTCGTTCGGTCAGGCTTCGAAGATCGCGGCGGTCGTCGATCCACAGGGCGACGCGAAGCCCGTCTCCGCGATGCTCGAGGCGATCGCGATCGAACTTGCGGGCTCGCTGTCGAGGACTGCCGCGGCGGCCGAGCACACGGAACTCGAGATCGACGTTCCGGCGGCCCTGGCGAGGATCGGCGGTGTCGGCGCGGGGATCGTCCTCGTTGAGGGCACGAATCCCCTCCATCGTTGGGAGGGGACGATCACCGGCCGGATGACCTTCCCGCAGCGTCAGAAGCCCTACTGCGAACTCTGGGTGGGCGAGGGCACGGCCGCACGGCTTGAGATCGAGAGCGGCACGAGTGTCGCTCTTTCGACCGACCGCGGAGAGACGAGGATCATCGCGACGGTGACCGACAGGATGCCGGCGGGCCTCGTCGCCGTTCCGAGCTACGTCCCCGACGCGCGCGGCCTCATGGTGTGGACCGTGAACGCCGGGACGAGGTGGTACGACGTCTCGGCCTCGGGCGCGTCGCTCAAGGCGGAAGGGTAACGAGCAGACGGCGTGCTTCGGTTCTGTCGCTCGGGCGGCGGACCGGGCGCCGACTAAAGCGGATTCCAGGAGAGCTGGATGAACAAGAGAAACGTCCTGGACTACGGGCGCTGCATCAGTTGCCGAAGTTGCATCGCGGCGTGCTTCTACTCGCACAACGCCCAGGATCATCTGGAGGCCTCCAGCGTGCTCACGAACATCGTGCTGCAGATGAACTGCCGGCACTGTGAGCAGCCGCTCTGTGAGGCCGCGTGCCCGCAAGAGGCGATCAAGCGACGGGACGACGGGTTGGTGATCCGGAGTAACATCAAATGCAGCGGCTGCACATCTTGCGCGCAGGCGTGTCCCTTCGGGGCGATCGATCTCGAGAAAACGCGCCACACGATGCCGAAGTGCGATCTCTGCGACTGGCGCACCTCCGAGGGGAAGGAGACGATGTGCGCTGGAACGTGTACGTCGGGCGCCAGGACCTTCGAAGATATCAGCGACATGGACGCTCAGAAGGGGCGACCGATGCGCGGCGCGCGGTCCGTTGAGAAGACGGTGCGGCGCGAGCGCTAGCGCGCTCGGTCCCGCTCGAACCTTGAGATCAACGAGAGAGGTAAGAGGATGGCTTCGACGCTCGGCTTGGTGCTGAACTACCTCATCTTCCCGGGCCTCCTGTTCACGGCGGTCGTCGGCCTCTTGACGACGTGGGTCGATCGGAAGGTGAGCGCGAGGGTTCAGTGGAGGGTTGGGCCTCCGTGGTACCAGCCGTTCGCTGACGTACTCAAGCTGCTCGCCAAGGAGATCGTCATCCCGGCAGGTGCCCGGCGAACCGGCTTTCTGCTCGCGCCGCTTGCCGGTTTCGCGGCGGTGGGTGTGGTGTCGACGATGCTCTGGCTGGCGAACATGCGGGGTGCCGGGTTCGTGGGAGACCTGATCGGCGTCATCTACCTTCTGACCATTCCGTCGCTCGGGATGATCATCGGTGCCTCGGCGTCCGGCAATCCTCTCGCAAGTGTCGGTGCCAGCCGTGAGATGAAGCTCGTCCTCGCGTACGAGCTGCCGTTCGTCATCGCGATCTTCACGGCCGTGACGAAGGTCATGCCGATGACGCTCAGGCTTGAGAACATCGTCGCGTACCAGGAGATGAACGGCGTGCTCCTCGGCAACCTCTCCTGCATCATCGCGTTCGTCGTTGCGATTCTCTGTGCCCAGGCCAAACTCACGTATCCGCCGTTCGACATTCCGGAGGCGGAGACGGAGATCATGGACGGGACGCATATGGAGTACTCCGGCGCGGCGCTCGCGGTCGTAAAGATCACACAGGCCATGATGCTCTTTACGCTACCGGTCTTCTTCATCACGCTCTTCTGGGGAGGCCTCCAGTTCACGGCCTGGGGACTGATCTACACGATCATCAAGTACGTGATCATCATCACCATCATCGTTCTCATCAAGAACACGAACCCGAGGGTGAGAATCGACCAGGCGGTCAAGTTCTTCTGGGGGCCGGTGACGGTCCTCGCCATCATCGGCATGGTGCTCGCCGTGGTCGGGCTCTAGGTAAGTCTCTGACGGGGGACGCATGGGCATCACGAACTGGGGATTCAAGAAGTCGCTCTGGGTGTTCCACCTGAATGCCGGGGCGTGCAACAACTGCGACATCGAGGTCCTGGACTGCCTCTGCCCGAAGTTCGACGTCGAGCGCTTCGGGATCAAGCTCGTTGGGAGCGTGAAGCACGCCGACGTGCTGCTGGTTTCGGGAAGCTGCCCACGGAAGGTCGTGCCGCAGCTCATCGAGACCTACGAACAGGCGCCGAAGCCATGCGCGGTAGTGGCGATCGGATCGTGCGGGTGCACGGGCGGGATCTTCAAGGATGGTTACAATTTCGCCGGGCCGGTCGACAAGCACATCCCGGTCGACGCGTACATCCCGGGCTGCCCGCCGCGCCCCGAGGCGATCATCGGCGGCATCGTGAAACTGATTGGGAAGCTGTAGGGCGAAGGTCGGGAAATCATCCGGCCCTGGGAGCGACGACGCATGAGCAAGGAAGTTCTCGAGGGACTGAAGAGCAGATTCGGCGACCGCGTCGACATCTACGAGCACAATCCGACACGCGCGTACGTCACGGTCGCGACCGAGGACTGGATCCGGGTCACGCGGCACATGTACGAGGAGGCGGGGGGCAGGCTGGCGACGGCGAGCGGCAGCGATCGCTCGACAGGGGTGGAGCTCCTCTATCATTTCGCCATCGACCGCAGCGGGACCGTCGTGAACGTCCGCACGACTTTGAAGAAGCCGTTTCCGAAGATTGAGTCGCTGGCCCCCTACTATCCGGCGGCGGACTTCATCGAGCGCGAGATCTTCGATTTCCTCGGGGTCGAGTTCACAGGCCACCCCGATCCAAGGAAGATCCTCTCCTCGCATGACAGGCCCGCCGATTTCCATCCGATGAGGAGAGATGAATAGATGAGCACGCTGATACCCATCGGTCCATTTCATCCCGTCCTCGAGGAGCCCGAGTACATTCAGCTCTTCGTCGAAGGCGAGACCGTCGTCGACGCCGACATCGATCTCGGGCGTGTCCACAGGGGGATGGAACTTCTCGCGCAGGAGAAGACCTACGACCAGGACATCTTTCTCGTTGAACGCATCTGCGGCATCTGCTCGGCGTCGCACAGTTGGGCGGCCAGCCGCGCTGTCGAGGATATCGTCGGCGTGGAGGTTCCCGCGAGGGCGCGGTACCTCCGGACGATCGTACACGAACTCGAGCGGCTTCACAGCCACATGCTCTGGGTGGGTCTCGGTGGTCACATCATCGGCTACTGGACGGTCTACATGTGGGGCTGGAAGTACCGCGAGCCGATCCTGGACGCGCTCGAGATGATCACGGGGAACAGGAACCACTACGCGTGGTACAAGCCCGGCGGCGTCCGCCGCGACGTACCGGACGAGCTGTGGCCCAAGATCCTCGAGATCTGCGACGAATTCGACGGGAACCTCGACATGCTGATCGGCGCAGTCCTGGACGATCCGGTGATCCAGGCGCGCCTGAAGGGCGTCGGCTACCTCTCGAAAGAGGACGCGATCGCCTACGGAACGCTCGGCCCGACGGCGCGCGGGTCCGGCTTCGGCGTGGACGTCCGGCACGACGAGCCCTACGGCGCGTACGATGAGGTCGACTGGGAAGTCATCGTGCAGCCCGCCGGTGACTGCCTCGCGGTCGCCGTCGTGCGGCTCCTCGAGATGAAGGAGTCGGTGAAGATCATCAAGCAGTGCATCCGGAAGCTCCCGGGCGGGCCGATCGCAACTGAGGTCAGGGAGGTCCCGCGGGGCGAGGGATGCGGGCACGTCGAGGCCCCGCGGGACCTCCC
>Ga0272444_10003094_pt1 | contig 15165 bp, 13 predicted proteins | sample SSMForm13_FD_201033 | JGI IMG/M metagenome (GOLD analysis project Ga0272444, IMG submission 201033) | Marine sediment archaeal communities from Little Sippewissett salt marsh, Falmouth, MA, United States - SSM-Form-13 | ecosystem: Environmental > Aquatic > Marine > Wetlands > Sediment ...
GAGAACTTCCTGCGGGACAATTTTGGGGATGCGGTGGACATCAAGTCGTACGCCACTCAGGACGAGGCCAACATGGACCTGGTATCCGGCCGCGTGGACCTCGTGATCGCGGATGCCACGGTCCTGATGGGTGGTTTTCTGGAGACCGACGCGGGTGCGGACTACGAGTTCGTGGGACCCGGGTTCACGGACGAGGAGTGGTTCGGTGAGGGCATCGGGATCGCGCTCCGCAAGGAGGACGACAGCCTTCGAGAGATGTTCAACAAGGCGATCAAGGCGCTCCGCGAAAAGGGAATCTACCAGAAGATCAACGCCAAGTACTTCGATTTCGACGTGTACGGCGACTGATGGGCTTCACCCGTCCGTGATTTTCTGATATCCGGCGCGGCCGCGCGTTTCACCCCGGGGCGCGCGGCCGCTTCCTTTTCATTGAGGACCCACGCCCCCTTTTCGAATAGCACCGGGAGACGCAGCGGATGAATCTGCAGGGTTACGGATGGCTTCTCCTGGACGGGGCCAAGCTCACGGTCCTGGTCGGCCTCTGTTCCATGGCGATCGCCATTTTTCTGGGCCTGATCGGGTCTTGGGGAAAGCTGGCGCCATCCAGGCTCGCCCGAGGGGTCGCGGGGACCTACACCACTGTGATCCGAGGCATCCCGGAGCTCGTCCTCATTCTGCTCGTCTACTACGGGGTCCCCACCCTTATTCAGGACATTGCTTCGGCTGCAGGGACCGAGATCATCGTGGACCTGAACCCGTTCACGGCCGGTGTGGCCACCATCGGGTTCATTTACGGGGCGTTTGCCACCGAGGTCTTTCGAGGGGCCTACCTGGCCGTGCCCAAAGGGCAGATCGAAGCCGCTCGCGCCATGGGCATGAGCACGGCGCTGACCTTTCGACGTGTCACCCTTCCCCAAATGTGGCGGTTCGCACTTCCCGGCCTGGGCAATGTCTGGATGGTCCTGATCAAGGCGACCGCCCTGATCTCCGTCATTCAGCTGCCCGAGCTCATGAGGAACGCGGACATCGCGTCACGGGCCACCCGTATGCCGTTCACCTTCTATTTCGTCGCATCGCTTCTCTACCTGCTGATTACCATTGCCTCCATAATTTTTCAGCAGAAGGCCGAGACGTGGGCGAACCGCGGTGTGAGGAGGGCATAGGGTATGGGCATCATTTGGGAAAGCCTTCCTCGATTCCTGGACGGGACCTGGATCACCATCCAGATCACAGGGCTCAGCGTGATCATCGGCCTGTGCCTCGCTGTTCCCCTGGCCCTGATGCGAGTGGCCAAGAATCCGCTCGTGCGAGGCCCGGTCTACGCCTTCATTTTCTACTTCCGAGGGACCCCCCTGCTCGTTCAGATCTTCCTCATCTATTACGGGAGTGGGCAGTTCCAGGACGGGCTCAGCCAGATCGGGCTCTGGACGTTCTTTCGGGAGGCCTACTTCTGCGCGGTCCTGTCTCTCACATTGAACACGGCCGCGTACACCGCGGAAATCCTTCGGGGAGCGATTCAAGGCGTGCCGTGGGGGGAGATCGAGGCGGCCCGTGCGTGCGGCATGTCCGGCGTGCTTCTCTACCGAAGGATCATCCTGCCCAAGGCGTTTCGGCTGGCCTGGCCGGCCTATACGAACGAGGTCGTGTTCCTGCTTCAGGCCTCGTCCCTTGTCTCCATCATCACGCTCATGGACATCACCGGCGTGGCCCGTGTCCTGGCCGCCCGCACCTTCGCGTTCTACGAGCTGTTCCTCACGGCCGCCGCCATCTACCTCGTGCTCGTCTACGGTGTGATCTGGGTGTTCCGCAAGATCGAGTACCGGATCTCCGGCCACCTTCGCTCCGCACCCGAGACCACCAACCCCGCCGCCGTTGTCTGATCCTCGGTTATTCTTTTCTTCACCCTTACGAGCTCAATTATGGATTTTGTTTTTTCTTTTCCTTACCCCTTATCCCTTGAATCCTGAATCCTGCCTTTCCCTTTCGCACCACCGGCGCCCGATCTCGAAGTACACGTCCACGGCCTCTTTGATCTTTGAGACGGAGCAGGACTCGTTGAGCGTGTGGGCCATGGAGGGGTCGCCCGGGCCCAGGATCAGGGTGGGTACGTTTCCCAGGGCGGGAGTGAGAATGGAGGCATCCGTAAAGTACGTCATTGCGGCCGGGTGAGGGCGCTTTTCAAGGCGAGGGGCCGTCAGATCGAAAACCTCCTGGACCCACGGCAGGTCGGGGTCCGTGGCCACGGCCTCCAGGTCCACGAAGGGGTCCAGTTTCACGTCGCTCCCCAGGTAAGAGCGAAGATCTTCCAGGACCTGCCGGTTGCTCCGGCCAGGGACGGTGCGAATGTCGATGCCGAAAACGGCCTCGTCAGGGACCGAGTTGATGTTGGTGCCCCCTGAAAAGGTCCCCACGTTGAGGGTGGGCGCGCCGAGGACGGGGTGGGAGGGAATCCCGAACGCGTAGTCCTGAAGCCGGAGCACCGCACGGGCCGCCTTGACCACGGCATTGACGCCCTTCTCGGGCATGGAGCCGTGGGCCGCAACTCCTGTGGTTCGCGCATTCAGCCAGAGGGCACCCTTGTGGCCGATCATGGGGGCGTTCGATGTGGGTTCGCCCACGATCAGCGCCCCGGCTTCCCCCAGGGCGTCAGGGAGACCGGCCAGGTGCCGCGCGCCTTCGCTGCCGGTCTCCTCTGCGGCGGTGAGGACCAGTTTGATCTCCCCCTCACTCCTGGGGTATTCGGCCAGGCGCAGGGCGGCCACAACCATGGCGGCGAGACCCCCCTTCATGTCGCTGGCGCCCCTTCCCAAAATGCGGTCCCCCTCGACGGCCCCGGAAAAGGGATCGTGCAGCCACGGTGCAGACCCCAGGGGCACGGTGTCCATGTGACCGCTGAAGCACAGGGGCGGTCGTTCCCCCCGCCCCGGGCGGCAGGCCACCAGGCTGGTCCTGCCCTCGGCATGGGCATAGGACTGCACATCGTACCCGCCCTCCTGGAGCAGGGCGCTCAGGTGATCGGCGCAACGGGCCTCGGTGCTCGTGGGGTTGACGGTGTCAAAGGAGAGAAGCTTGCGGGTCAGTTCGATGACGTCCGGTGTCGCGTTCATGGAAGGGAATCCTCGTCCTGAAAGCACGAATTGGGCAAAATCCGCGTCTCCCTATGGGATTGCGGCGGTTTTCATCTTTCCGGGAATGTGCGGTTCAACGAAGGCTTCGAGGGGCATCTTCCATATCATATGTCACAGCCAGGCCTTGATTTGCTCCTTGAGGTTCGCGAAATCTTCTCTCGGGCCTTCGGTCATGTTCTTTCCAAGGGCCAGAGCGTATACGTAATCGGAGACCTCAATGGCCTGCTTGATATTCTGGTCCACGAGAAGAATGGTAATGCCTTCCTTCTTGAGGTCGGTGAGCTTGTCGTAAATGTCGTGGGCCACGATGGGTGCGAGACCGGCTGTGGGCTCGTCCACAAGCATGAGTTCGGGGTCGATCATCATGGCCCGTCCCAGCTCCACCATGCGTTGCTGACCCCCGCTGAAGCCGCCGGCTTTCTGTTTTCGGCGGTCCTTCAGCATGGGAAAGCGCTCATAGTTCTCGTCGAGCTTTCTGCGGATTCGCTTCCTGTCGCGCTTGTAGGTCCAGGCCCCCAGCTGGAGGTTCTCCTCCACCGTCATGTCGGGGAACACGTTGCGCCGCTGGGGGATGTATGTCAATCCCAGCTTGGGCATCTTGAACGGGTTGGCCCCGGTGATGTCGGTCCCTTTCCAGGAGATCTCGCCCCGGTTGGGGGGGAGGAACCCGTAAATCGTTTTCAGGAGCGTGGATTTGCCCACGCCGTTCGTACCGATGATCGAGGTGAGCTTCGCGTTCTGGGCCGTGAGGTTCACCCCCTGCAGGATGTTGATGTCCCGGTAGTAGCCGGCGTGGACGTCCTTCACCTCAAGCATGGTCCCCTCCTGTCGCCCCTGCTCCCTCGAGCTGTTCCTTCTCCGAGGCCTCGCCGAGGTAGGCGTCGATGACGGCTTCGTCCTTGCGCACGACCTCGGGATCCCCGTCCGCAATCAACTGGCCTTCGTTCATGACGAGCACCCGATGGGAAAGGCCGAAGATCGTATCCATGTCGTGGCTCACGATGATGAAGGCCTTCCCGGCCTGGTGCACCTCGCGGATGTATTCGTGAATCTGCGTTCGCAGCTCCGGGTGGACCCCGGCGAAGGGTTCGTCCAGAAAGATCAGGACCGGGTCGAGCATGAGCACACGGCCGAGCTCGAGCAGTTTCTGCTGTCCTCCGGAGAGGTTCTGAGCGGGCTCATAGGCCAGCCGGGTGATCGTGAGGAATTCCATGACCTCCTCGGCTCGGGCCTCGGCCGTTTTCCGGTCCCCGTGTCCCAGCGCAAGCGCAGGGACGAGCAGATTGTCCATCACGTTCATGCGCCGGAAGACTCGGGTCACCTGGAAGGTCCTTCCCAGGCCCCGTTTCGCCCTCTCATAGGGAGGAAGCCGCTCGATTCGTTCACCCTGAAAATGGATGGAGCCGGATGTCGGTTTCAGCAGGCCGTTGATCGTGTTGATCGTCGTGGTTTTGCCCGAGCCGTTGGGCCCGATCAGACCGATGAGCTCGTTGCCCACAACGGAGAACGAGATCCCATCGACGGCTTTGACGCCTCCGAAGTGTTTTTTCAGGGACTCGACTTTTAAATCGATGTCTGTCATCGGTTACACCTCTTCGCCGGTCAGTTTGCGGCACAGCGGGGCAAGCAGGCCGTTGCGCGCGAATCGCACCACCACCATGAGCAGGCCTCCGAACACGACGAGCCGCCAGGCGCCGAATCCTCGCAGGCTCTCCAGCCCGAATTCCAGGAAAATCCCGCCCAGTGTGGCTGCGATGAGGTTCTCCACCCCCCCGATCACGGCCATGCCGATGACCAGACCCATCGTGGCTAGAGTCCCGAAGTTGGGGGCGAGCATCTGGTTGAAATGGGCATAAAAAACACCCGCCACGCCGCAAAAGAGGCTCGCCACCACAAAGGCAATGACCTTGTAGCGTATGATGTTCACCCCGAGGGCGGAGGCCACGTCGTCATCCTCGCGCACGGCCCGGAAGAAAAGACCCCACTTGGATTTGGCCATTTTGTATAGGATGAACATGGAGACGATCAGGATGGCGAACATCAGGTAGTAGTACGGGACCTTTGAGGTCGTGTCGAAAAACCCCTCCACAGAGAGGCCGGCCGGGCCCCGGGTGAACCGGTGCTCCGTGTTGAGCACCAGGCGGATGGCCTCGGCAAAGGCAATGGTGAACAAGGCCAGGTAGGCCCCCTTGAAGCGAAGGCAAAGGATCCCGATGAACAGCCCCACGACGCCGGATGCCAGGATTCCCAAGAGGATCCCCACCCACATGGGGGCACCGGTGTACTTGGCCAGGAGCCCGCTCGTGTACCCGGCAATGAGTACCAGGGCGATGTTTCCAAAGGAAAATTGGCCGGAGTACCCGTCCAGGAAGGACCACGTGGCGGCGAGAAGGCCGTAGAAGTACGCCATGGCAAAGACGTGCAGCCAGTAGGAGCTTTGGACCACGAGCGGGACCATCAGGCCGGCGACGACGAGCACGGAAAAGAAGCTGACCCTTCGAACCGGTGTGTCTCTCATGAGTACTCCTCCCCGAAAAGTCCCCGCGGTCGAAAAAGCAGAACGATCACGAAGATGATCAGTCCGTAAAGCTCTCGATAGGCCAGGGCCCTGGACATGTCCGGAATGAGTGCGGCGCCCATGGACTCCACCAGCCCGATGATGAGCCCGCCCAGAATGGCCCCTTTGACCGATCCCATGCCCCCAAGGACCACGATGATGAACGATCGCACGCCTGGAAGGACCCCCACGTCCGGGACGATGCTGAAGATCGGGGCGATCAGGGCGCCGGACGCGCCGGCAAGCGCCGCACCGATGGAGAAGGCGATGTTGCCCGTTCGAACCGGGTTGATGCCGGTCACGGAGGCCGCCTCCCGGTCCTGGCTCACGGCACGCATGGCCCTTCCCGTCCAGCTCATCTTGATGAAGAGGAGGAGACCGAACATCAGGATCAATGCGACCCCTGCGGCGACCAGGCGGTCACCACTGATCATGATGCTGCCGACATGGATGCCTCCGGGAAGGAAGGACTCCGTGCGGTGGGGAAAGGGACCGGCCAGGCCCAGCATGAGATTCTGGAGGAAGAAGGACAGTCCGAAGGTCACCAGAATGGCATACTCGTCGGGCCGTTCCACGATACCCTTGTGCAGCGGGCGGAGAAACAGGGCGTCGAACGCGGACCCGACCACGAGAAGGACGACAATGGCGAACAGGACGCCCACAAAGGGATTGAGTCCCCCGACCAGGGTCGCTAGGGCGTAGGACATGTACCCGCCGATCATATAGAACTCCCCGTGCCCGAAGTTGATGATTTTCAGGACGGAGAAGATGACCGTGAGCCCCAGGGCCATGAGGGCGTATAGACACCCGATGACCAGCCCGTTCGCCCCCTGCATGAGGATATAATCTACGCTAAACATGGGGTTCCTTTCTGCAAGGCTGCAAAAGGAGGCTGCCGCCGCGGCGGAACGCGGCGGCAGCAGAAAGAGGCGGGTATCAGGCTACTTCTTGGGCACCGGAACGAAGTACTGCCCGTCCGGCAGTTCCGACCACTTGGGAGGCCAGATCACGGTGCCGTCCTCCGGGCTCTGTCCCACTTTGGTGTACTGGAAGAGGTACTCGCTCACGTCCGGCCACTGGTGCCACATGTAGTCGGGCTGATCCTCGGGCACGGGGTTCTTGGACCCGTAGGGGAAGTAGTACTTGCCCCGCATTCCGGTCCACTCGATGCTTTCCAGCGCCTCGACAATGGCGTCGGGGTCCGTGCTGCCGGCCTTCTTGATGGCCTCGCACATCAGCATGAAGGCATCATAGGCCTCCATGACCGTGGCGTTCATGAGCCGGCCGTACTTCTTCTCGAAGATCTCGTTCTGCTTTTTGGTGACCTCGGTGTAAGCCGAGGGGGGCAGACCGATCTGGGTCACCACGATGTACTGGGCCGCTTCACCGGCCACTTCCCAGACCTCCGGGTTCAGGCAGGCGTTCGTGGCGTAGAACACGGTCTTCGGGGTGGGCGCAAACCCCATGTCATAGGCTTGCTTGATGATGCGGAAGGCCCCCGGCCCGGTGACCGATCCGAAGAACATGTCCGCGGGAGGATCCCACTGGTTGAAGCGGGCCAGCGTCTCGGTGAAGTCCTCGGTTTTGACATCGCTGAATGCGCTTTCGTTCTCGATGCCCGCGTCATTCCATGCCTGTTTGAGCTTTTCGTTGACCCCGAGGCCCCAGTCCGTGATCTCCTGGACGCAGGCGATTTTCTTGAACCCGGCGGCCTTCATCCAGTTGACCGAGATGTCCGTGTACAGGGAGTTTGTAATGGAGATGCGGAAAACCTGCTTGTAGCCCTTGGCCGTGATCTCGTCCGCCCAGGGCTCCGCACCGATGTATGGCACATTGTGGTCCTTGAACAGGTCCATTTGGGCCTTGGCGCAGGAGCTGTGGTAGTTTCCGATCACACCCACCACCTTGTCCTTGGTGATGAGGCGCTCGGTCACGGCCCGGGCCTCCTCGGGAACGCCGCGGGTGTCTCCCAAAACGGCGATGACCTCGCGGCCCAGGAGACCACCGGCTTCATTGACCTCAGCGGCGGCCTGGAGGGCGGCCCACCACATGGGATTGCCGGATTCATATCCGCCCGGCGGTGACATGGGAAGCACCACACCGATTTGGATGGGTTCTTTTTCTTCTTCGGCCGCGAACGCAGGTGCAGCCACAAAAAAGGACAAGCAAAGAACAATGGAGATTACGGTTACCAGGTGTTTCATGCGTCGATCCTCCTTTTGAGAACGCCCGGGACATAACGCGCCATGAAGCGGGGCCCGAGCGCGGCTTACGCTTCGGAATGCATTGCTGTTCCTGCAAAAGGTAGCGTAATTTAGCAATAATTATAAGGGGTTTCGAAATCGCCGTTTCTGGATATGGAGCAGGTTTCTCGTGCGAGCGACTATCACCCCCTTCGACATGCCTGGGAAAGGTGGTGTTCGACGGTATGAACTTCGATTGTGGATAGCGCGATGAAAGAATGGAAGATTGGATCAGGTATCGAATCACATATCGAAGCAATATAGAATACATTCTACGACATGTCAACAAAGTACGGCCGTTCATTCTCCCGTCATTGCTGTCGGCGGTGAGGAAAATGTTCGTAAAGAGGCATAATCTTCTGAAATAATGAAGAATTCGATTCGACTTTTTTGTGTGGAATTCTCTTGATTTCGGGTCGGATTTTTGAAAATGCAAAGGGGCCGGTGTGCATCCGGACGACCCTCGGGCCCGCTCTTTCCCGGGGTCCCGCTCCTCGAAATCTCAAGGAAACGGGACGGGAAAAGGTACGTTTCCCTTGGCCTCCCAGGGGCGGCTGTGGTATAGGCGGACGTCTCGACCGCCGATTCGAGGAGGATCTTTGGAGCGACGTGTTCTCAAAGCGGACTGGCTGCTGCTTCTGACCGCCGTCATCTGGGGGAGTGCCTTTGTGGCCCAGCGGGTGGGCATGGACCATGTGGGACCGTTTACCTTCAACGGGGTGCGGTTCACCCTGGGAGCGCTGGTGCTCCTCCCCCTAGTGGTCAGGCGTAAGCCTCTCGCCCCGCCCGAGCCGGGACAGGACCGGGGCGTGCCCGGGGGCATTCTCCTTTGGGGAGGGATTCTGGCCGGCGTGGTGCTGTTCACCGCCGCGGCCCTTCAGCAGGTGGGCCTGGTCTACACCACGGCAGGAAAGGCCGGTTTCATTACCGGGCTCTATGTGATTATCGTGCCCCTGCTCGGGCTGATCTGGGGATTCCGGCCGGGCTGGGGAGGATGGGCCGGGGCCTGCATGGCCGTGTTGGGGCTCTACCTTCTCAGTGTGACCGAGGATTTCACGCTGGCTCCCGGGGATTTTCTGGAGCTCTTGGGGGCGTTTTTCTGGGCGGTTCACGTGCTCATCCTGGGGTGGCTCTCCCCCAAGGTGAGGCGTGTGCGGCTCGCCTTCATTCAGTTCTCCGTCTGCGCGTTCCTGAGCCTGGCTACGGCCGGGTTCCTGGAGCCCATCACCGCGGAAGGCCTTCGCCTGGCAGCCGTCCCCATCCTGTACGGCGGTCTGCTCTCGGTGGGCGTGGCCTACACCCTCCAAGTGGTGGCGCAGCGCCATGCCCCTCCGGTTCACGCCGCCGTGATCCTGAGCCTGGAAGCGGTCTTCGCGGCTGTGGCCGGTTGGATCCTCCTGGGAGAGGTGCTGGACCTGCGCGATATCGTGGGGTGCGGGCTCATGCTCGCGGGTATGCTCACGGCCCAGCTGTGGTCCTGACCGCCTGTTTGCTCCTCCTGCCCTGTCATCGACTCAACCACTCCGTTGAGGAAAGCGATCTCCCAGACGCACCGTTCCTCGGGAATCCCACCGGGTGTGGGGGAAGGGGCTTGGCAGGCTCATGTCCTCCGCAGCAGGATCGAGATCGAGGGGGTTCTCGACCGGAACGCGTGGGCCCTCAGGCCCATGGTTCGGACGGGAAGATCCGGGACATTCGGTTTGATGTTCCCGGGCCCGGATGAGCAGGGCGGTGGGTAGTCTCGTTCAAGGCGTCACTGCGATCTCTACCCGGCGGTTCAGGGCCCGGCCGTCGGGCTGGCGGTTGTCGGCCACAGGCCGGGACTCGCCATACCCCCTGGCCTCGAGCCGATTCTCCGCAATGCCCTTATCGGTGAGCCACGTTTTCACGGACTCGGCCCGGCGCTTTGAAAGGTCCAGGTTGTAGTCGTCACTTCCCTGGCTGTCGGTATGGCCCTCGATAACGAGCTTCATCTCCGGCCGTGCGCTGAGTGCAGAGAGGACTTGCTGGAGGGTGTTCATGGACGAGGGCTTGAGCGTGGCCGAGTCGTAGTCGAAGTAGATCCCGTAAAGGATGGCCCGACCCAGGGTGTCGAGGGAGTGGCCGATGGAATCGTCTTTGATCCGTGTCCTGCAGGCCGGAACCTCTGCTTTCAAGGCCCGGTTGCCGAACCAGAGGCCCCGGTAGGCGCCCTGTTCGTACCAAAGGCCGTTGAGCACACTTCCGTCGGCCGTGAGCACCATGACGGCCGTGCCGATCTGGGGCCCGTCCTCCACCCACTGGAATCGGACCACCCGCCCGTCCGTCGAGCCGGTCAGGGTCCCGTTGTCCCAGTCGTAGCAGCCCTCCACGTCGGTGCCGGACTGCTGAAGCCACATGAGGTTGAAGTTGGTTTTGTAAACGCCGTTCACCGGGGCCTGGTCGGTCAATCGGCCGGTTCCTTCCCCGTAAGCCTCGAGCTCCATCATCTCGGTGTACGCCGGGTTTCCCCAATTGGAGAGGATCTCCAGTTTCAGCCACCGCCCCTGCACCGGCGGATCCAGGGTGAAGCAGGACCTCTTGCCTTTTGCGGCTTCGCCCTTGTGAGCCAATTGAAATCCTTCCTTACTGGAAACCGACGAAGTGGACAACCTGAATGCTCGGGCCGAAATGCCGGGGTAGCCGCTTTCCTGGGCGTGGGTGTTGTCGATGCAGAACTCGGTGATTCGATGCTCACTCGAGAGCTCGAGCACGAACGTGTGGGGAAAGGCCTTGCCCTCGGGGCTGCACCATCCTCCTTTGGGGGTGCCGTTCAGCACCAGGAGGGCGGCCCAATCTTCATCGTAGGATTCGGTAGAGGAAAGGAGCACGGCACCGCTCGCCAGGTCCAGCAGATCCGTCCGGTCTTCTGCACGAGGGGGGACGGTGACGGCGAAAAGGAGCAGAGCGATCAGGGTAGAAACGCACATGACTTGCTTCATGGTGCACCTCGTGAAAACGACGGTCTGTTGGTCTATGAGAACACCCGTTCCTGTTTTTGAGAGGAGTTCGGCGAAATCCCCTGCCCATTCCACGCCCACCCTGGGTGGGGTGGGAACCGCTGGGAGGTCAAGGAGGAACAAACCCAGCTCAAGAATAGTTTAATAATAATAGAATGTTATCAAAAAGGCAAAGGATTTTGGAGCTCAGTTTGATTCAGGAGCGGCCTGCCCGGTCACCGATCAACGACCACGTCAAGGAATGTGTCCTCCATGGTGCGCCGTTCCACACGGATGGCATCGAGCGCGGAGAGGAGTCGTTGGCGGTCCGACTCGGGACCCCTCTTCAGCACGGCTCTTTGCGCGGCGCAGAGGTACCACGTGCAGATCCAGGGGCGCTGTAAACGGGGTAAGGCGCATCCGTGGGGGGTGTGGTATCGACAGGGGGTCCCGGAAGCATCGCGAAGCTGGCCGGGCGGTGGAGGGAGGTGAAGGAGGCTGAGAAAGAGGAGGTCGCGGAAATCCGCGTAGACCGCGGCTTCGAGGCAGCAGGGGGCCTCGCATTCGGGGCAGGTCACACGGCAGAGGGCGTCGAGCGAAGGAAACACGCTTTCCAGGTGTACTCGAACGGCTTTCGCTTCGCTCCTTGCCGGCCCCAGGTCCTTGGCGTGCCGGGCGACGAGGTCCTCCAACGTGTGCAAGGCCTCGGTCCAGGAGGATGGGGTGCGCCACGGTAGGGCGAGATCCTCATTCCCTTTCAAAGGGGTCCTCCTGGGTGCCGCCTGCTTCGAACCGGTCCAGGTGCAGGGGAAATCGCTGGCAGAGATCCCGGACCCTTCGCCGAGTCTCCCGCATCCGCTTCGAGTCCGTTTCCGCTTGCAATGCACCATGGATGAGGTCGGCGATCTCACCCATGTCGTCTGGTCCGAGGCCCCGCCCGGTCACTGCGGAGGTGCCCAGGCGGAGGCCGCTCGTGACGTCGGGCCCCAGGGGGTCGCCCGGAACGGCGTTCTTGTTGCAGAGGATACCCCCGGCCTCGAGCCGTTTCTGGGCCTCGGCGCCGGTGATGTCCAGGCCTTGAAGGTCCATGAGCACGATGTGGGTGTCCGTCCCGCCCGTGACGATGCGGTACCCCGTTCTCGAGAGCGCATCGGCCAGGGCACGAGCGTTTTCCACGACCCGGGCGGCATAGACCCGGAAAGGGGCGGTGGAGGCCAGCCGAAAGGTCACGGCCTTGGCCGCCATGTGGTGGAGGTGCATGGACCCCTGGACGCCCGGGAACACGGCCGCGTCGATGTCCCGGGCGTACCGGGCCCGGCAGAGAAGGGTCCCGCCTCGGGCGCCCCGCAGGGTCTTGTAGCTCGTAAAGGTCACGAAGTCGGCATGGGGGACCGGGGAGGGGTAGGCCCCGCCTGCCACCAGGCCTGCAACGTGTGCGATGTCGGCCAGGAGCAGGGCCCCTGTCGCGTCGGCTATGCGGCGGAATCGTCCGAAGTCGATGGCCCGGGGGTAGGAGCTCGCCCCGCACACGATCATCTTCGGCATCACCTCATGGGCGATTCGCTCGGTGGCCTCGTAATCGATGCGCCCGGTCTTCGGGTCCAGGCCGTAGGAATACGAGCGGAAGAATTTGCCGCTGAACGTGCCCTTGCGTCCGTGGGACAGGTGGCCCCCTGCGGCCAGGTCCATGCCCAGGATCGGGTCCCCGGGCTCCATCATGGCAAAGTACACGGCGAAGTTCGCGTTCACCCCGCTGTGGGGCTGGACATTGGCGTGTTCCGCGCCAAAGAGCTCCATGGCGCGATCCACGGCCAGCCGTTCGATGGTGTCGGCGTTCCGGTGTCCGGCATGGTAGCGTTTCCCGGCATACCCCTCGAGGGTCTTGAGTCCGAACACGGACCCCTGGGCGGCCAGGACCGCAGGGCTTGCCAGGCCGGCGGCTGCGTTGAGCTCCAGGGTGGTCGCCTGGAGCAGGACCTCCTGCTCCAGGGCCTCGGCCACCTCGGGATCGGCAAGACGAATTGTCGAGATCATAGTGGGTCTCCGGCGGAAGGGTTCTCTTTCTTCCTAGCCGAAAACACCCCTGGAATCAAGGAAGAGGGCGTTCAGCGGGCGAGCATCCTCTCCAGTGAGCAGGCGAGTTCCAGGGCCGTATGCCTGCGGGGCTGTCACGGAGAGGCTTGAACCCCTATGCGGATCTCCTTCCTTTCCCCGACGTGAACCTCGATCATGGCCGTGGACGCGGCGCCGGCGTGCTCCACGACCACGCGGTAGGGCCCGCCGTGCAGCGTGAAGGTGGGCGTGTGGTACGACGAGTACGTGACTTTTTCGTAAAGGCCCTTGCTGTCCGGTGTCGCGCGGGTAATGGTCCAGCGTGCCTTTTGAAGGGGCTCTCCGTTCGCCTTGTCCACTGCAATCAGGGTGACTTGGCCGGCTTCCAGGGAGACGGCTTTTTCCATGAGCCGGTCGGGCTCGATGTCGACCGTGAAGACCTTGGTGGCAGCGCCGGACGTGACAAGGAAGCGGTGCGTGCCGGCCCCCAGCGTGAAGAGGGGCGAGTGGTAGGAGTTGTGGTCGACGGTTTCGTACTCCCCCTGGACATTGGGTTCGGAGGTGGTCAGGTACCAGGACACATGCTTCTCAAGGGGTGGGGTGCCCTCTTGAAGAACGGCGTGGAGCCTGACCTGGCCGGCGTTGAGAAACACCTCTTTCTCCAGGATGTCTCCCGGCCCCAGAACGAGGGGCACGGAGGCTCGCGCAAGCCCCAACTCGAGCACCGCCTCATACGTGCCCGCCGGGAGGGTAAAAACGGGTTCGTGAAAATTCGTGGAGGTGAGCCCATTCGGTTGGCCGCCCTGGTTCGCGTAAAGGTGCCACCGGATGTTTTTCGTGAGCCTCTCTCCTCCCTCTTTGAGGTATCCCAGCAGGGTGACCCGGCCGGCGTTCAGTTCCACCACGTGCTCCGAGGGTTGTTCCGCATCGACCTGGATCTCGGTCTCGACCGTGACCAGGCTGGTCATCGCCTGAACGCGGTAGGTTCCCGTGGCCAACCGGATCCTCGGGTGGGTGCCGCGGGCCTTCTTGATGAGGGCGTACGAACCGTCCTCCCCCTTCTCAGGATCGGTCACAAGCCAGTTGATCTCCTGGTCCTCGATAGGATCCATTCCCTCGGTGAGCACCGCGGCCATTCGGGTAGCCGGAGCCACTTTGGGTGCCGGCGGCGCCGCGGCCACTTCCTCCTCCACCGCGGTCAGCGCTTCGGTCAGGCCGGCCGCATCCTTCGCCTCGATGAACAGGCCCCCCGTGCCTTCGGCCAGGCATCGCAGGGACTCCAACTCCTCTTTCTGGAGGTCAAAGCCGATGACGTGCGCGGTGAAAGCGACGCCTGCCTGCTCCAGTTCCTCGGCTACGGCGCAGGGGTCCATGCCGCAGGTTTCAATGCCGTCGCTGACGAGGATGACAGTGGCCCGGTTCTCGGTGTACCGGAGGGCCTCGGCGGCCTGCTGGACCGCAGCGCAGAGCGGGGTCTTGCCTTTTGCGCTCAGGCGGTTGACCGCATCGACCACGGTGTCGGGTGGGTGCCGGGAAACGGGGAGAACCAGCTCGATGTCGCTGCAGTCGCTTTTTCGCCGGTGACCGTAGGCCATGAGCCCCAACTCGATGTCCGGGTCCCAGGCCTCCATGAGACGGGCAATGGATTCCCTTGCGATTTCCACTTTGGTCCTACCATCGACCTGGCCCCACATGCTGCCCGAGGCGTCCAGGACCAGAATGGCCTGGCCCGGGTCCTGGGAACGGGTCTCAGCAGCGGGGCTGGGTGACGGGAATACCAAGAGTGCAAAGGCTGCCAGGAACAGTCGAAGCCACATGGTCTCCTCCTTGCTGCGATGACGCTGATGAGAAAGATCGGTCGCTTCACAGACATTTGTGAGGGGGATGCCGGAATGCCCCTTTCTTGAGGTATGCGGGTGACTGGAACGGGCAAAGGGCCGCATGAAGCCGGAGCAAAGTGACGATTCAGAGGAGGCGCGAGCGAGTTTCGAGCCGGAAAGCTGAACGGGGGGAAGCCTTCTTCAGGCGCAGGCATCGGTGGACGAACGACCCGTCCAGTCGAAATGACCTCCTCTTTGGGATGCTGGGCATGGGATTCGTATGTATTCCAATGAAATGCACATCGTTTATTCTCGGAACACCAGCAGATCGTTGTCAAGGGGAATGTGAAGCCGTCGGTCCCATCCGGCACCCCCTTCGGCGTGGATTTCTCCGAGAAGCTCGAGTAG
>Ga0272444_10003096_pt1 | contig 15153 bp, 13 predicted proteins | sample SSMForm13_FD_201033 | JGI IMG/M metagenome (GOLD analysis project Ga0272444, IMG submission 201033) | Marine sediment archaeal communities from Little Sippewissett salt marsh, Falmouth, MA, United States - SSM-Form-13 | ecosystem: Environmental > Aquatic > Marine > Wetlands > Sediment ...
ACCAGGGCGAGTGGTCCCAGGCCCAGGTAAGAATGCTCCGGAAGCGGCTCAGCTGGGACGCGCGCAGCCGCTCCAGGGGCATGGTCTCCAGATAGGGGTTCCAATAAGGCGTCGGCAACGGTATCTCCCCTCCGGGCCTCAATACATGAGGTTGGGCAGCCAAAGGGCGATCTGGGGAATAAGCACGATAAGGCCGGTGCCCACGATGATGGCGATGAGGAAGGGCAGCGCCCCCTTGAAGATCTTTTCCAGGGCCACGTCCTGGGCGATGCCGTTGACCACGTACACGTTGATGCCCACCGGCGGAGTGATAACCCCCATCTGGGTGACCAGCACGATGATTACCCCGAACCACACCGGGTCATAGCCCAGGTCCAGGATGATGGGGTAGAAGATGGGGATGGTGAGCATGATCAGGGCCAGGGCGTCGATGAAGCAGCCGCCGATCAAATAGACCAGCACGATCATGGCCACCACCGCGTAGCCGGGCATGTTCAGGGCGGCCACCCACTCGGCCACGTCAAAGGTGATGCGTGTCACGGCCAGGAAGTGACCGAACACCACCGCGCCGGCCACTAAGAGCAGCACCATGCACGAGGTCCGAAGCGTCTCGTAGATGCTTTTGACAAACCCGGCCCAGGTGAGCTGGCGCCGGATCAGCGCAACGATGAGCACCGCCGCCGCGCCCACCGCGCCGGCCTCGGTGGGGGTGAACACCCCGGCGAAGAGCCCGCCCATGACCAGCAGGAACACGGCCATGGTCTCGCCGGTCTCGGCCAGCGAGGCAAAGCGGTCCCGCCAGGAGAAGGCCGCGCAGGCCGGGCCTTGGGCGGGGGCGAAGTAACAGTAGACCCACACCGCCATGGCGAAGAGGATGGTGATGAACACCGCCGGCACTATGCCGGCCACGAACAGCTTGCCGATGGACTGCTCGGTGAGGATGCCGTAGACGATGAGCACCACGCTGGGCGGCATGAGCATGCCCAGGCCGCCGCCCGAGGCCACCGAGCCGGTGGCCAGCTCGTCGCCGTAGCCGTAGCGCTTCATCTCCGGCAGGCCCACCGTGGCCATGGTGGCCGCGGTGGCCGGCGAGGAGCCGCACACTGCCCCAAAGGCGGTGCAGGCGCAGACCGTGGCCGTGGCCAGGCCGCCCCGGTAGCAGCCCACGAACTTGTAGGCCGAGTCGTAGAGCCGCCGGCTGATGCCCGCGTTAAAGGCGATCTGACCCATGAAGATGAACAAAGGGATGATGGTCAGGCCGTAGGAGGAGTAGACGCTGTAAAAGTCCCGGGCCAGCAGCTTCAGCGCCGCCTCGCCGTTGACCTGCACCGCGAAGCCCACGAACCCCACCAGGGTCATGACATAGGCCACGGGCATGCGGGTGAAGATGACCACGATCAGCACCAGAATGCCGATTATGCCCAAAACGGTGGGGTTCATTTGCCAGCCGCCTTTTTCAAGTAGTTGACGCTGTCGGTGAAGATGACCAGGCTGAGCACCCCAAATGCCACCGCCACCAAGTAGATGAGGATGTAGTCGGGAAACTCCAGGCTCATGGAGACCTCGCCCGAGGCCTTGACCGTGTTGCCGTAGAGGAACATCTGCCAGCAGACCAGGCCGAAGAGCACCCCAGCGAAAAGATTGCCCACCCCGCTGTAGATGGCCTGCACCCGGGGGGTGAACTTTCTCACCATCAGGTCCACCCCCACGTGGCCGTGCTCGTGGTCGGTCATGGGCATGGCGCAGGCCAGCACAATGGTGGCCATGAAGCTCACAATCTCCACCGCCCCGAAGATGGGCCGGTTAAAGGCCCGAAAGATGACGTCCACGCAGGTGATGGCCATCATGGCCACCAGGGCCACGCCCCCGATGCGTTTGAGCAGGTTGATTAGCTGCTCGACCGCTTTTTCCCAGCTTTGCACCCGACCCCCTCCCGATGACAAGAGGCGGAGCGGCCCCTCGGCCGCCCCGCCTTGCTATGCATTATTTTTGTACTTCAGCCAGCTTCTTCTTGGTGAACTCCAGGGCCTGCTTGGCCGGCACGCCCTTGGCGCTGGTCTCCACCACGTACTCCTCCAGCACCGGGTCGGTGGCCTTTTTCCAACGGGCCGCCTCCGCCGCCGGCAGGGGGATGAACTTGCGGCCCTTGGACAACATGGCCTTGCGGCCGGCCGCGTCGGAGGAGTCCCAGGCCGCGCCGTGCTTGGGGATCCACTCCTGGTTTATCTGGATGATCACATCCTGCACGTCCTTGGGCAGGGAGTTCCACTTGTCCTTGTTCATCACCACGTAGAAGGTCGAGGTGTAGGCGTTGGGGTAGTTCTCGGTGCAAAAGTCGACCACCTCGGCCATGCGCCAGCCCTTGTTCACCTCCACCGGATAGAGGCCGCCGTCCACCACGCCGCGCTGCAGGGCCTGGTAGAGCTCGGGCATGGGCATGGCCACCGGGGTGCCGCCCAGGGCCTTGACCACCTTGGCGGTGGTGCCGTGGGCCCGGATCTTCAGGCCCTTCAGGTCCTCCATCTTCTTGACCGCCTTGCCCTTGGTGTGCAGTAGTCCCGGCCCATGGGCATGCAGATACATCACCTGCACGTCGTCTAACTCCTTGGGCTTGAACTTTTTGTAGACCGCGTTGGCCACCTGGGTGGCCGCCTTGCCGTTCTTGTAGCCCAGGGGCAGGTCCACCACCTCCATCAGGGGGAAGCGCCCCCGGTTGTAGCCGAACAGGCAGAAGCCCAGATCGCTCATGCCCTGCACCGTGCCGTCATACATCTGCTTGGCCTTGGTCAGGGTCTGCCCCGGGAAAAACTGCACCTTGACCTTGCCCCCAGTGCGCTTCTCCACTTCCTTGCACCAGGCGTCGGCCAGCTTGGACTGAATGTGGGTCGGCGGGAAGAAGCAGGAGTAGGTCAGCTTGACCGGCTCGCCGGCCAGGGCCGCCCCGGCGCCGAGGGTGAAGCCGGCCGCCAAGGCCGCCGCCAAAACCAGAACCAAAAACTTTTTGGGCATGTTTCCCTCCCTTGTGTGGCGGCCTCCCCTAGGGCCGCGCAATTAAGACCCAAAAGCCGGTCAAAGCCGGCCTTTCTTCCTGAGGGTTTAATCCAAGGTGTGGCGCTGCGAAGAAGAAAAATATATGCGCCCCAAGGGCCGCAATCGGCGCCCGCGGCCTGGGCCGTCGCGCCGCTGTTTATGATTTCAAGCCCGTTTCAAAAATATTCGCCGTCAGGCGGCCACGCCTATATAAGGCTATACTTGCCCCACCGACCGCCGGGCCGTCCAGTGAAAATATTCTTTTTTTTTGATTCCCCAAGGTGAGATCATAATCAAACTATATGGAGGCAGGCGCCCGGTCTACCATGACGGCGGTCATGTTGGCGTTAATGGGACAAAACATGCCAAATCGAAGCCAGTGGCTGCTAAGCCGGTCAGACCCAGAGGGGGTCTTGGTCCAGGTCCTTGAGCGAGGCGGGCAGGAGAATCTTCACCTGGCCCCGTTTGGACTCCACGATGCCCAGTCCCCTGAGGCGGGCCATGGTGCGCAGGGTGGACTCGGTGGTGGTGCCGGCCAGCTCGGCCAGCTCGCCGCTGGTCAGCCTGATCTCGGCCCCGAACTTCTCGAACAGGGTGGTGAGCACCCTGACCAGGCGCTGCTCCACCCGTTTTTCCATCATGTCCACGATGCGGCTGTTGGCGCTGTCAATGGCCTTGCCCAGGATGGTCATGATGTTGGCCAGCAGGATGGGGTTGGCGATGGCGAAGGCGACGAAATCATCCCGGGGCACGCAGGCGATGATGCTCTCCTGCATGGCCTGGGCCGAGAGGATGCGCGGGCTGCCGGTGAAGGGCCCGATGAGGTTGATGGGCTCGCCCCGCTTGGCCAGCAGATAGGTCAGACAGATGCCGCTGGAGGAGGAGATGAACACCTTCACCAGGCCCCGGGCCACCAGGTAAAAGTACTGACAGGGGTCTTCTTGCAAAAACACCGGGGCGCCCTTGGCAAAGCGGGCGTAAAAGGACATCTCGGCCAGGGCCTCTATCTGTCCGGCGTCCAGGCCCTCGAAGCCCATGGCCCGGTTGAACAGCTCTTGCCGCTTTTGCAGAGAGCTCTCTATAACTTCGCCCAAGGGCACGCCTCACCCCCCGCGCCGGAAACCGCCCCGGCTCCGGCCCATAAATCTCCGAATTTCCTATTGGGTCCAAGGATAAATTAGACGCGGGAAGGCCGTCAAGGCGGGGCAAGTGGATGATTGTCATCCTGGGAGAGGTTATTATTAAAGTAGTAGCCATCAAACAGAGACTTCCAATCCTCGGGAGAAGCCATGGCGCTCACAAGCAACAAGAGACGCGGGGTCCTGGCCCTGCTGTTGGCCGGGCTGATCGCGCTGGGCGCGATGGCCTGCGGCGAGTTCTATGTGGACCCGGGCCCCAATCCGGCCCGCATCCGGGTGAAGCTGTGGGCCAAGGTGCCGGCCAAGCTCAAGAACTACCCCAGCGAGTGGATCTACTGGGACTGGAGTCTCAGGCTGGTGGTGCCCAAGGGGGCCTACCCCATGCTGCCGCCCACGGTTAAGCAGGATTTTTACACCATCCCCAACACCAACCCCCTGGTGCGCGACGTTACCTTCCTGGCCCCGCCGGGCAAGCGCAAGTATCTGCTGGAGGCGTACGGTTACGCCATCCGCCAGAGGGGGGAGAACTCCGGGCCCAAGATACTCACCTCCCTGCAGCAGACCCTGGAGCTGGACCTGCCGCCAGGGGGCAGCTATCTCATCGAGCGCAAGGTGGGGGGCGAGTAGACCGCCTCGCCGGCCTTTTCCTTTTCCCGGTTTCTGGCCGCGCCGGCTGACCCGAGGGCGCGGCCTGGCTTATAATTGAATTAAGGGCAATGCCGAGGCGAAGCGTAAGTCAGCTCCGCCCCGGCCGGTCCGGGCCCGGGAAAGGAGGAGGCGCGCCATGGCATCCGAGACTCCCCGTCCACCCCAGGCACACCGGGAAACGGCTGAACCGGAAAAGGAGCCGCGTAGGCATTCGCCCTCCGGCGGAGCCGATGAGCGCGACGCCAGGTTCCGGGCCCTGACCGAGACCGCCGCCTCGGCCATCTTCATCATCCAGGACGACCGGTTCGTGTACATGAACCCCGCCGGCCAGCGGCTGAGCGGCTACGGCCTGGACGAGCTCAAGGGCATGGACTTCCTCCGGATCGTGCACCCGGATTTCCGCGACCAGATCAAGCAATACGCCCGCCACCGCCGCGAGGGCCAGTCCGCGCCCTCGCGCTATGAGATCAAGATCATCACCAAGGACGGCCGCGAGCTGTGGGCCGAGCTGACCGCCAATCTCTTCGAGCACCAGGGGCGGCCGGCCACCATTGGCACGGCCACCGACATCACCGCGCACAAGCAGGCCCAGGAGTCCCTGGAAGAGTCCAAGAAGCGGCTGTCGGACATCATCAACTTCCTGCCCGACCCCACCTTTGCCCTCAACCGCCGGGGCGAGGTTATCGTGTGGAACCGGGCCGTCGAGGAGCTCACCGGCATAAAGGCCGGGGACATCATCGGCAAGGGGGGCTATGAGCACGCCCTGCCCTTTTGGGGGGAGCGGCGGCCCATCCTGGCCGACCTGGCCATGGAGTGGGACCAGACCTACGAGGACCGCTACCCCTTTGTCAGCCGCCAGGGGCACACCCTGCTCACCGAGGCCTTCGCCCCGGCCGTCCCGCCCAAGGGGGCCTTCTTGTGGGGCAAGGCCTCGGCCCTGTTCGACTCCCAGGGTGAGGTGGTGGGGGCCATCGAGACGGTGCGCGACATCACCGCGCGCAAGGACATGGAAGAGGCCCTGCGCGAGTCCGCCGCCCGTCACCTGGCCCTGATTCAGAGCCTGCCGGTGGGGGTCATCTCGGTGGACCCCGAGCTTTGCATCACCGAGATTAACTCCCAGGGCCTGGCCATCCTGGGCTACAGCCAGCAGGAGGTCCTGGGCCGCCCCTGCGGCGAGGTGCTGCGCTCAGAGGCCTGCCAGCAGCGCTGCCCCATCAAGAACTCCCTGGGCAGCCGGCAGCCCACCGGCCCGGTGGACACCACCTTTGTCAGCAAGGACGGGGTGCGCAAGTCAGTGCGCCTGCAGGCGGCCGGGCTCTTCAACGCCGAGGGCGAGCTGCTCGGCGGGGTGGAGGTGTTCCAGGACGTCAGCCAGCTCAAGGCCCTGGAGAGGGAGCGGGCCAACCTGGTTTCCATGTTCGCCCATGACATGAAGAATCCCCTGGTGGGCATCCAGGGCTTTGCCCTGCGCCTGCTCAAGCGCGGCGGGCAGACCGAGCCGGACAAGCAGAAGCAGTACCTGGAGATCATCCGCCGCCAGGCGGAGCAGTTGGAAAAGATCATCAACGACTTTTTGGATTTCGCCCGCCTGGAGACCGGCCGCCTCAAGCTGAGCTTCAGCGCCGTGGACCTGGACAAGGAGTTCATCGAGCTGGTGGAGGCCTTCTCGCCCCGCTTCGCGCAAAAGGGCATGAGCCTAGTGCTGGAAAACAGCGAGAAGCTGCCGGTGATCGAGGCCGACCCGGTGCACCTGAGGCGCGCCTTCGGCAACCTGCTGGACAATGCCCTGAAGTACTCCGACCAGGGCGGCACGGTGACCATAGAGGCCCAGGACAACGACGGCACGGTGACCCTGCGCTTCCGGGACCAGGGCGCCGGCATCCCGCCCGAGGACCTGCCCTATATCTTCGACATGTTCTACCGCTCGGGCAGCCAGGGCAAAAAGGCGGGCCACGGCCTGGGCCTGGCCGGGGTGGAAGCCATTGTGCGGGGCCACGGCGGCAGGGTCATGGTGGCCAGCGAGCTGGGCAAGGGCTCGGTCTTCAGCCTGGAGCTGCCCAAGAGCCAGCCGGAAGAATAAAACTACTTCAACACCGGCAGGGTCTTGGGCTGCAGGCTGGAGCCAAAGGCCTTTTCCAGAATATCCTTGGACTCGCCCGCGCCGCCGTTTTGGGCCGCGGGCTGGCGGGGCACGCCATAGGATATGGCGGGCTGGGCCGCCTGATGGCCTCTGGTACCCCAGGAGTAGTCTATGTCTTGATGGACGCGGGCGGCCGTGCGGCGGTCCCCGGCCGGCTGTTCGGAAGGCGTGCGCGGCTCCAGGCGGCGGAAGCGGCGCAGATGATGCTTGAGGTTGGTGGAGCCCATGTGCTCCAGCACCTCAAGGATCTGGGGCCGGGCGAAGAAAAAAATATTGAGCACCCGGGGGGAGAACTGGTCGGTGTTGCCCAGCAATTCGATCTCCCGCAGCATGTCGTCGCTGAGCAGATGGGCCTCCTTGACCAGCAGCAGCACCTTGCGGTCCAGGCGGCGGCAGGCCTCGATGTGGGCCCTGAGGTCGATCAAAAAGCGGGCCTTGTAGTGGCACTCGTGCATGCCCAGGGTCTTGGCGATGAGGCGGAACAACTCCATGGGGCCGCGCGTGTTGCGGGCGTTGATGATCACCGGAGTCACCTCCCCGCTCAACCGGGACAGCAGGTGATCGATGAGCTCGCCCTTGCCGCTGCCGGCCGGGCCCACCACCATGGCCCAGCCCTCGCTGCGCTCGATGGTCACCAGCAGGGTGGCCAGGGCCTCTTGTTGGCTGGGGGTGAGACCGCCGGTTGCCGGGCGGTGATTGTCCCTATTGGAATCATCCGGATGTTGTTTTGAGATCACGGCTGAGGTGCTCCTTGGGCTCGTCGCCAACCTTTACCTCGCGCCGCCCAGAGGCAGGATTCTGTTGAACCCAGGAGAACGCTATGGATTTCAGGATGCTTGAGTCACTATTTTTTTAGTAAGTTGGATTGTCCTAAATTACTACCTGGGTTGCTATCCCGCAACTCTATGCCAGGCGACAATAACAATTCCTAGATTCTAAATATTATTTTACCCGCCTCTCCGCGTCCATACAAGACAAGGCGCATCTCTGTCACATAATTGCGCCCTTGCACCCTGCCGCTTCTACCGAATGTAGCGTCCGCGGATGCGCTGTATATCCGCGCTTGAGAGCAGGGCCAGGCCCTTGTTGATGATCGACAGCAGCACCTGGTTGCCTTTTTTCACCGGCAGGGCCAAGTCGTTGCGCTCCACCACCGCGTTGTCCGGGGCCCAGGAGATCCTGTCCAGCAGATTGAGGCGTTTGCGCCAGTATAGCATCACCGGGTCGTCCATGACCGCCGCCGGCACCTGGCCCTGGCCCAGGGCCAGCACGCAGTTCCGGTAGGTGTCGTAAAACACCATATTAATGCTGTTTTTTGCCAGCAGCACGGCCGCGGAATCACCAGTGACCACCCCCACCGGCACCGAACGCAGGTCGTCCAGGTCCCGCACGTGCTTGGCATCTTGGTTGATGAATATGGCGCTGGTCACCGGGTAAAAGGGCTCGGAAAAATCCAGGAAGGCGCGGCGTTCGGTTATGGGGAACAGGCCGGTGGTGGAGTCCAGGGCGCCGTTGTGCAGGCCGGCGACTTGGGCCGGATCGTCCAGGACCGTAAAGCGCACCTCAAAGCCCAGCTTTTTGGCCATGGCCTTCCACAGGTCCACGCAGATGCCCTCGGCCCGGCCGCCCGCCCCCCCAAAAGCAAAGGGATGATAGGTCTGGTCGGAGGCCACCTTGATGGGGCCGTGGTCCTCAAGCCAGGCGCGCTCCTTGCGGCTAAGGGAATCCTGCTTGTCCAAATCGCCGCAGGCCGCGGCCAGCAGCAGCGCCCCCACCAGGCAGAGCGTGGCCCCCCATTTGCTCCCCGTGAGTTTTCTCAAGCGTAACCCTCCAAAATCCCTTGCAGCTTGGCGTAGTCCGTGTCCTGGGCGGCCAGGGGGCCGTGCTCCAGGACCGGGAAGAACTCGTGAAAAGAGGGACGCTCGTTGGTGTAGATCACGCCCAGGGGGATGCGCTCGCCGAACTCGTAGCTCAGCTTGATGGCCGCCTCCCAGTCAGAGGGATCGTGCGCCCCCTCCTCCAACTGGTACACCCTCTCCTTATACCACGCATAGGTATTGAGCTTGTTAAAGGATACGCAGGGCTGCAGGATGTCGATCAGGGCCAGGCCCTTGTGCTCCAGGGCCAGGCCGATGAGCCCGGCCAGGTGCTCGGTCTCGCCGGCGAAACCCCGGGCCACGAAGCCCACGTGCATGCTCACCGCCACGGCCACCGGATTGAAGGGATACAGATGCACCCCGCCGGGCTGGGCCTTGGTGTGCATGCCCTCCAGGCTGGTGGGGCTGGCCTGGCCCTTGGTCAGGCCGTATATCTGGTTGTCGTGCACCAGCACGGTGAGGTCCGCGTTGCGCCGGAGCCCGGCCATAAAGTGGTTGCCCCCCTCGCCGTAGTTGCAGCCGTCGCCGCTGGTGGCGATCACCTTGAGCCTGGGGTTGGCCAGCTGGGCGCCGGTGGCCGCGGGCAGGCCCCGGCCGTGCAGGCCGTTGAACACGTTGCAGGGGATGTAGTGGGGCGTCTTGGCCGCCTGGCCGATGCCGCTGACCAGCAGGATGTCCTGGGGCCGCAGGCCCTTTTCCACCAGTGCCGCGGCCAGGGCCTTGCGGATGCCGAAGTTGCCGCACCCGGGACACCAGGCGGTCTCGATGCTTTCGTAGTCCTCTATCTTGAGCATAACAAACCTACCTAACTGGCCATCTGGCGCAGGATGTACTCGGGGGTGAGGTTCAGGCCGTCGCAGCGCCCGATGAAGCGCTGGGCCGCTATGCCCGCCTCTTTTCTCAGCAGCCCGGCGAACTGGCCGGTGGCGTTGCCCTCGATAACCACCACCTGGCCCGCCGAGGCCATGCGCGGCGCGAACTGCTCCGGGTCCAGTGGCCAGACCTGGCTGAAGTGGCAGGTGGCCACGGACTGGCCCTCGTCGCGCAGGGTGCGGGCGGCCGCGGCCACCGGGCCCTGGCTGCTGCCCCAGCTGACCAGGAGCAGCTCCGGGTCCTCGGGCCCCTCAAAGACCGGGGGGAAGGTCTCGGCCCTGAGGCCCTTTTCCTTGGTCAGGCGCTTGTGATTCATGCGCGCCCTGAGCGCCAGGTCCTCGGTGATATGGCCCTGCTCGGTGTGCTCGTCGCTGTCAGCCACCACCAGCTCGGGGCCCAGGCCCGGCAAACGGCGGGGGGAGATGCCGTCGGCGGTGATCTCGTAGCGCTGGTACGCCTCGCCCTGCTTGCCCTGGCCGCCGGGCCGCACCGGCTCCCGGCCGCTCAGATCGAAGGGCTCCAGGGCCCTGAGGCTGTCGGCCAGGAACTGGTTGGTGAGGATGAACACCGGGCCCTGAAACTTCTCGGCCAGATGCAGGGCCTGGTAACCGGCCTCGAAACACTGGCGCACGCCGCCCGGGGCCAGGATGGCCCGGGGGAACTCGCCGTGGCCGCCGTGCAGGGCGAACAACAGATCGCCCTGCTCGCTGCGGGTGGGCAGGCCGGTGGCCGGGCCCGGACGCATGGCAATGGCGATTACGATGGGCGTCTCGGTCATGCCGGCCAGGGAGAGCCCCTCGGTCATCAGGGCGAAGCCGCCGCCAGAGGTGCAGACCATGGCCGGGGCTCCGGCATAGGCCGCGCCCAGGGCCATGTTGATGGCCGCGATCTCGTCCTCGGCCTGCTCGTAGACCACGCCCAGGTCATCGGCGTGGGCGATGACCGTCAGGGCGATGGAGGTGGAGGGGGTCATGGGGTAAAAGGCCAGAAACTTGAGCCCCGCGGCCAGGGCCCCCAGGGCGATGGCTTGGTTGCCCCCCAACATCAGCCGCTTGCCGCTTACCTGGGCCGGAGCCAGGGAATCAAAGGGGACCTCCTGTCCCTCCAGCCAGGCTAGGCTGTCGCTCAGGACCTTCTGGTTGTCGGCCACCACTTGGTCGCCCTTTTTCTTGCCCAGGGCCGCGGCCAGGACCTCGGCCACCAGCTCAGGGTCCAGGCCCAGCAGGCCGGCCCCCACCCCCAGGGCCACGGTGTTCAGGTGGCGATCGCCGGCCAGCTCGCCGTAGGGCACGCTCAGGCACTCGGCCCCGGCGCAGCTCAGGCCCTGGCCGGCCACCACCACCGCGCCCGGCCTGAGCTCGCCCCCGTGCAGGTCCAGGGTCTCCTGGTTCAGGGCGATGAGTAGATCCACCCCCTCGCAAGGGCTGTCCAACTCGTGGGTGGCCGCCCGGATGGTGAAGGTGTTGTGCCCTCCCCGCACCCGGGACATGTAGTCCTGGGTGACCAGGATGTGGTGGCCGCTTCTGATCAGGGCCTTGGCCAGGACCTGGCCGATGGTCACCAGACCTTGGCCGGCCTCGCCCCCGATCATGATGTTAAGGCTCTCGCGGGACATGGTTTCCCCTTTTCCGCCGAAAAAAAACAAAGCGGCCTGCCCCTGGCGGGGCAAGGCGCGGGTGTTGTGTTTTCATGGTAGCAAAGGCGTGGACCGCCAACCAACCCCGATAGCGGCTCCCGGGACACAGGGATTAGCGCAAAATCCCATCTCGTGCGACAATGGGTGGAAACAAACTCATACTCCGGCCTTGGCCGGGTTGGATATTAACGGGAGATGGAAGCATGAAGCACCTGTGGGCCCTGTTGGCGGCGATGGTCTTGCTGGCCGGGGCATGCCCCGCCCTGGCCGCCTGGCACGTGGTGTCCGATGTGCGGGTGGCCGCCTTTGGCCACCCCGAGTCCGTGGCCTTTGATCCCGGGGCCCAGGTGCTCTACATGAGCAACTTCGGCGATGCCCTGAAGCCCAGCCAGGCCGACGGCCAGGGCTTTATCAGCCAGCTGGACCTGAAGGGCAAGGTGCTGGACAAGAAGTTTTTGCCCGGCCCAGGCCAAAAGCTGAACAAGCCCAAGGGCCTGTGGGCGGCGGGCGGCAAGCTGTGGGCCACGGACATCGACGCGGTGTGGTGCTTCGACCTGGCCAGCAAAAAGGGCAAGCGCCTGGCCCTGCCCGGGGCCAAGTTCGCCAATGACCTGTGCGTGGGCGGCGGCAAGCTCTATGTAAGCGACACCATGGGAGGCAAGATATACCTCGTGTCCCCGGCCGACTTTCTAAAGGGCGAGCCCGCGGTGCGGGTGATGCTCAGCCCGCCGGGCTTCGCGCCCAACGGTCTGTGGCCCCGCCCCGGCGGCGGGGTGATCATCGCCACCAGCAGCGACATGAAGGGCCCGGGCGGCCTGTTCCAGGCCCGCGAGGTGGGCCAGGTGAGCAAGATCCGCGGCGGTCTGGGGCGCCTGGACGGGGTGGCCCTGCTGCCCGATGGGGCCTTTGTCTACACCGACTGGGCCCACGGCGGCCTGTTCCTGCTGCAGGGCGACGGACCGCCCCAACAGCTGGCCTCGGGCTTCAACGGGCCGGCCGACTTCGGCCTGGTTCCCAAGGGCAAGGGCTTTCTGGTGGCCGTGCCCGACCTGGTCACCGGCAAGCTGCGCCTGATAACCATAGAGCCGTAAAGGAGGACGCGACATGCCGCTGACCGGCAAGACCATCGCCGTGCTCATCGAGGAGATGTTCAACGAACTCGAGCTGTTCTATCCCTATTACCGTCTTCAGGAGGCCGGGGCCCAAGTGGTGGTGGTGGGCACCCAGGGCGGCCACGCCTACCACGGCAAGGACGGCCTGGCCTTTGTCAGCCACAAGGGCGTGGGCGAGGTGAGCCCGGCCGAGTTCCACGGCCTGGTGATCCCCGGCGGCTATGCCCCGGACCACATGCGCCGCCACCCGGCCACGGTGCAACTGGTAAAGGACATCTTCAACGCGGGCAAGCCAACGGCCACCATCTGCCACGCCGGATGGATGCTGGCCTCGGCCGAGGTGGTCCAAGGCAAGCGCTGCACCAGCTTCTTTGCCATTAAGGACGACCTGGTGCACGCCGGGGCCCTGTGGGAGGACGCCGAGGTGGTGGTTGACGGCAACCTGGTCACCAGCCGCACCCCGGACGATCTGCCCGCCTTTATGAAGGCCTTTATCGCGGCGTTCTAGACGCGGCGGCCGGGCGGCGGTATTCGGCGCTGTAATCTGCTGGACGCAAAAGTCGTATTTTACTGTAGGGCTCGCTGCCGTTCGCGCCACCTCCGGCACAGCCAGGTGGAGGAAGACAAGGCATCCGGCGAGCGACAGCCGGAGGCGTAGCAAAGCACTACGTCGAGGCTGGAGCGAAGCCGGTAACGCAGTATTCCGCCACCTGGCGAAGCCGGCCTGGTCTTGTGATAAGCTAGCGGCCATGACCGCGCCGTATATCTCTTTAGCGCCTCTGGTGCCCTGGAAGCAGCTTCCCCGTCCCCTGGACTGGGCGGAAATCTTCGGCCGCCGGGCCCCCCTGGAGCTGGAGATCGGCTGCGGCAACGGCGAGGTGCTGGTGCGGCGGGCCCAGGAGAACCCCGGCCGCAACCTGGTGGGCCTGGACCACGGCTGGCCCTCGGCCCGGCGGGCGCTTCGGCGCATAAACCTGGCGGGCATTGCCAACGCCCGGGTGGTGCAGGCCGAGGCCCACCTGGCCCTGGAGCGGCTGTTCACCCAACGCTCCCTGGCCCGCGCCTGGTGCTTGTTTCCCCGGCCCTGGCCCAAGCCCCGCCAGGAGCCGCGCCGTTTGTTCTCGCGCCGCTTCTTACGCCTGCTGGGCAGCCGTCTGGCCGAGGGCGCCACCTGCACCATGGTCACCGACCAGCGGCTGTACCTGGAATGGTCCCTGGCCCAGGCCAAGGGCAGCGGCCTGGCCGCCTCGTGGCGTCAGCGGCCACCCGGCCTGGACAGCAAGTACGAGCGCAAGTGGCTGGGCGAGGGGCAGGAGGTGTTTTATGAGCTCACCCTGGTCAAGCAAGAGCACCACCCCTGGCCCATTCCCGAGGAGCCTGAGTTGCACTACCCGCTCATAGAAAACCTGGACCCCGCCCGGCTGGAGGTGTTCGAGCAGTGGGGCGAGACCCCGGTGCTGTGCAAGGACGTGCTGTTCGACGCGGCCTCGGGCCGGGGGATGCTGCGCATGGTGGTCTTGGAGCAAGGCCTGGAGCAGGCCTTTTATCTGGAGCTGCTGCCCGCCCAGGGCGGCCATGTGCTGCGGCCCGCGCCCGGCTGCGGGGTGCTGCCCTCGCTGGGGGTGCAGCACGCCCTGGAGCTGGTGTCCAGGCGCCTGGGCGGCTAGCCCGTGTATTCACGAAAGTAGGCACAGGGAGCGGCTGTGCTTTACGAACAAGGTTGTCAGTCAGCGGTACGCCGCCCGGAACGGTTGTGAAAAGATAAAGGCCCCTTGCCGCCGGGCCGCCTGCTTTGGGCAGAGATTGCCGCGTCGCGGCCAAGGTCCGCTCCTCGCAAAGACACCACCCATTTTTGTGTTTACCAACCATCTCGGTCCGCAGCAGTTGTCCATGGCCCCAGCGTATGTTTTGAAATTGTTGGGTTTCGGGGCAGGAGCCCCTCCACCCAACCCACACTATGGCTGGACTGTCGTGGCCACCCGGAAGGTCAAGTAATAATTAGGCAAATGTAGGGGCGGGGTTTATCCCCGCCCAAGAGCGTTGCGCATATTCAAAGATTGGTTGGGGATAAAAAACAACCTAACCCTGGTGGCGCCTGACAACTCCGCCATCTGGCGGCGCGGCAAGAAATGGCGGGAGTAAACCCCGCCACCACACTATCGGGGTCAGCAAGAGAGAAGACTTTTTTACCGGCCTCTTTTGCCTTGCGCAAAGGCCAAGGCTCCACCATCTTGTTTCCGGCTAGCCGCCCTCCGGCAAATCAGTTTCGTTCTTCATGAACTCGCGCATCACCACCGTGGCGTAGGAGCCCTTGGGCAGGTTGAAGCTGAAGCCGAGACCCCCGGGCGCGGGCTCGATGCTCAGGTCTGTCAACAGCAGCCGGGCCACCCGGCGCGAGCCCATGAGCCGCGCCTTTTTCAAGTCCCCCTCGGTGACCTCCTCGGCGGCCAGTATCTCGCGCTCGTGGCTCGCGGCCGGCTCGCCGGGCCAGCGCATCTTCTTGCCGAACATGGGGCCAGTGTAGGTGAGCTCGCCGGCCTCCAAACGGGCCTGCTCCACGGCCACCTCCTCCACGGTGAACATGCCGCCGGTGTCGGTCTTCTTGGCCAGGTCGCCGCCGATGAGTTGGGCGAAATCGCCCCTCTCCAGGCGGCGCATTAGCCAGGCGTTGAACAGGGCCGCCTGCCAGGCGCTCAAG
>Ga0272444_10003101_pt1 | contig 15145 bp, 11 predicted proteins | sample SSMForm13_FD_201033 | JGI IMG/M metagenome (GOLD analysis project Ga0272444, IMG submission 201033) | Marine sediment archaeal communities from Little Sippewissett salt marsh, Falmouth, MA, United States - SSM-Form-13 | ecosystem: Environmental > Aquatic > Marine > Wetlands > Sediment ...
AAACGCTGATGTGAATCTCAAGTCCAATGATGCTCCCGAGCATAGCGTCCTGCATGGAAATCGCTCGCCCTCAATCTGTAGAGTAGATGTAGATTCGAGTCAACGCAAACTTAATCATTCCCGATTGTCCCTTAACTCAATGCCCGCTCCTCTATCCGTCACAGGGCTCTTCTAGATCTCGAAAGGTACGACTCTCTAAAATAGGTATGGCTAGAAGGCCGTTTTTCAGAGCAAACTGTTTTGACCAGCAGTATACTCAGATCGAAGAAAAAGCGATAACTCTAGGAGCCGAATCATGATTTCGACGGTTTGCAACTCACTTCGAGCAGTTCTTAGCGTCACCCTAGTCTTTTTCATCGCGGGCGCTATGATGTCAGGGCTCATTGGTCAGCATCCTTCGATCAGCCTCTATGACAAGGACTTCAACGAGATCAATCCGATAACTGGTGAGAACGCGGAAGCCCCCTTCTCGATTGAACAGACCTGCGGCCTTTGCCACGAATACGAAACGATAACCGGAGGGTACCATTTTCAGCTGGGTTGGGATCGCATAGCGGATGATTCTGAAGTTGAAGAGGGGAGACCCTGGAGCCTGTCAAACGGGCTGATGGGGAGATGGTATCCCTATGCTTTTCGACAGCTTGCCAAAAAAGAAAACCTGAACCCAGACGAAATCGACTTAACGGTCTATGATTTCGTCGGCTTCTCCTCCACCGGAAGTGGGATGCCTCCTTGCGGAGCCTGTCATCCCGGTGGGGGAGGCCTCCAGTACGATCGTGAAGGTAACCGCTACGATCAACACCTTCAAGAGAATCCAGAGCTGCGAGATTCCCTCGACGGGGATTATTTCCAAAGCCAGTGGGACAGAAGCGGAGTCGTCGAGGCCGATTGTTTACTCTGTCATCTGGAGGGTTACAGCTTCGACGACCGCGTCGCCCAGCTCGAGCAGGGGAATTACCAATGGGCTGTCGTAGCGGGATCCAGGCTCGGGACCGTGCACGGAGCCGTCACCGATAACGAAATCCCGAAAGTCGTTTACGAACGGCGGTTGTTCAATGAGGATGGAACCATAACACTCGATATGTCCTGGCCTCCCCCGGATGACAACTGCATGTACTGTCATGGGACATCCGATATCAGGAAAAGAGGGTTCTCATGGAACGACATCTTTAATTCCGACATTCATAACTCCCAGGGTATCAGCTGTACTGCCTGTCACTCCGCGGGCCTCGAGCATCAGTTCGCGAAGGGAGTCGAACCTGCTTTCACCCTGGCTCCTGAATTGGATGAGACGATTCAGGACTGCCGTGAGTGTCATTTCCAGGGCTCCCTGGGAGCGCCGGTGCCCGATCACTTTTCCGTCAGGCCCTCGCATATCGAACAGATTTCTTGCGAAGGGTGCCACATTCCATCTCTGAACAGGGCTGCCACACAAGGCCTTGATTACACGACTGGTGAAGCAACCTTGATCGTGAGACCGGATGACGCTGCGGAACCTGGGGATATCGGAGAATGGAAACCGGGCTACGATGTGCGGGAAGACGGGCGATTGCATCCCGTGAATTCCGTGATGGTCGTTTGGTGGGGAAATCGAGATGAAGATGGCTTGATTTATCCACTCTTCCTTCGAGAGCACGAGGCCGGATGGCAGCTTTTCTCCGACCAAGTAGAGGATGATTCCGGAAACGGGAAGCCGGAGGTGAACAGAGAAGACGAAATCATAGCTGGTTTGAAGGCCTTCCAGGTTTCTCTCCAGAACAATAAGAGATTCAGCCAGATCCAGCCAGTTTTGATCAAGGGTGAGAAGGCGTACGAACTCGATCCTGGAGGCCAGCTCCAAGTTTCGACACTGGTAGGAACTCCCCTCGAGAACGCTTCGCTTGTAAACTTCTCAATTGATCACAATACGGCTCCAACTCGAATGGCTCTAGGGGCTAAAGGTTGTTCGGACTGTCACGTCTCTGGAGCACACTTTTTCAGAGGTGCCCGCATGACTGATCTCTACGGTCCAGATGGTCAAGCGGTGACTGCGCCTAACGGTCTGCTCTTCGGATGTACTCCTTTCGCATTTGTCGTCAACTCATTTCACCAGCAGATCATCAGTCCCTATGTCGGACCTGTCCTGATGTTCATCATTTTCCTGATTGTGATCCACTATCACGGCTATGGACCTAAGAGGATCGCTTTCGAACCCTATTCTGAACAAATACAGCGATTCTCTATGGCGGAACGGGTCATTCACCTGCTTCGATTGATCGCATTTCTAGTTCTGTCAGTGACGGGCCTAATGATGGCTTATAATCTCCAACTCTGGCAACAGTTGTTCTTCCCATCACCGCAGCGCATGCTGGACTTCCACATCTGGTCAGGAGTGGTCTTTGTTGTCACCACCCTGGCAGGGATCTGGCTCTGGTTTCGAGACGCCTTATTTGCCTCCTACGACAAACTCTGGTTCAAGAGGTTTGGAGGATACCTTGGGCACAAAGGCGAAGTACCGGCAGGACGATTTAACGCAGGGCAAAAGATGTTCTACTGGTACACGGCGGTCTTCGGAGTTCTAATATCATTTACTGGCCTCATTCTGGTCTTCAAAGGAGCCTTCAGCCTCTCTGCAATCTGCCTAACCTCGACTCTGCACAATCTCCTGGGGTTCATCGTAATCGCGGGAGTCGTAGCGCATGCCTATCTTGGCACGGTTGCAAACCCTGAGACCTGGCGGGTACTTGTCGACGGATCTGTGTCTCTTGCATGGGCGCGACATCATCATCCAAACTGGTACCACACACTAGTGGAGCGTGGCATTATCAAGCCAGAGACACCCAGCATCAAGGAGGAGACGAAAGATCGGGGACCTCAAGATTAACAAGAATTTGACCACTCGCTTGAGCCGACCCTGGCCTGGAAGACCGGGGCTCTTTAACTGGGCACGCGTATGAGTCCCTCGAATTCGTACTCGATAGTATCTCGAGAAGGCCGATGGAGCAGAACGCAGTCAGGACGCTTGAATTTGCAGCCACAGTAGCACCTTTGTGAGAATTGCAGGCAGGATGAAAACGACCGCGTAGACTCCCGGGGCAATTCAGTCGAAGGTCTTCGAGAGGAGATTATTCTGGATAGCAAAGCGCACCAATTCAGAACGCTTTCTGAGAGATAACTTTGTGAGAATATTTGCTCGGTGAGTTTCAACCGTTCTTTCTGAAATCAGAAGTCTCTCGGCAATCTCGGAGTTGGTATGCCCATATGCCAGCAACTTGCAGACTTCTACCTCGCGCGAGGTTAGTACCCCTAACTCCTTATCAGGTTTGCTCAGACTTACCTGGTTCTGGCTCACTGTTTTTGACGACATCTATGCCCTCACCCGCGGAGTTCGTTGCGACGAGAAGTCCACTTAGGTAGAAGTATGGCTCGGCTCAACGATTCATACATCCGTCAAAACACGCGAATTTAGATACAGATTCTCAGCAATAACTACGGAGAGGAAAGGAATAATCACGGTCAGTTCAGTTTAAGCAGTCCATTCTCAATGGCAAAACGGACCAATTCCGCCCGGCTTTTCAGATCCAGCTTCGCCATACAATTTGCACGGTGAGTTTCCACCGTCCGTTCCGAGATGAAGAGCTGTGCTGCAATCTCAACGTTTGTATTCCCATAGGCGAGGAGCCGGCAGACTTCGGTTTCTCGCGGAGTGAGCAGGCTGAGACGCCCAGAGGAGGCCTTACCAGGTTGATGTCCCATGAAAGAGGAGAGTACCCGCCCGGCCAGCAGCGGATCCACATACTCTTCGCCACGATAGACCATTCTAATGGCTCGCAGCAGTTCTGTGCCGGTGGACTTCTTGAGTACAAATGCCCTGACACCAATCTTGAGAAGTTCCCTGAGATAGTAGTCATCTTCGTGCATTGTGAGTACAACGATGGCAAGGTGGGGGTGGGTTTCTCTGACTGATTCCGCCACTTTTGTGCCGGGCAAGCCCGGCAGACTGAGGTCCAGAATCAGGATGTCCAGTTCGTGATTAGAAACAGCCCTAAGGGCCGCGAACCCGTCCCCGACCGAAGCGACGATCTCGATGTCTTGCTCCTGCTCCAGCAAGGCTTTAAGTCCGCTTCGGAAAACTGCATGATCATCGGCAATCAAGATTCGGATAGGCATAACAACTCAATTGAGCGGGACTTTAACCTTTAACGTAGTACCAACCCCTTTAGCAGATTCCATCACCAGGGAGCCGCTGCAAAGACCGACTCGCTCTTTCAATCCAATCAAACCCAGGTGAATACCGCCGTCTCCGTTTGTATTCGTCGGGTCAAAACCGCACCCATCGTCTTCAACCAGAAGAGCGACACTCTGCTCTTCCTTTAGCAAGACGACGCTGGCTCGACTTGCCTTTGCATGGCGAATGACATTGAGAACCGCCTCCTGAGCAACCCGATAAAGAGTCAACTCAACCTGACTTGGCAATCGTTTCGAATCAGCAGAAGAGGTAAATTGATAGTCGATCTCAAGGTTTGACTGTGCCTGGACCTTCTTGAGGTAATGCTGCAAAGCAGAGTCCAAGCCGTAGTCATCTAGAATCGGCGGGCGCATCTGCCATGCCAGCTTGTGAACATCATCGATTAGTTCGTAGATCGTCTGTTCCATCTCCTGGCAAAGACTTCCGGAACGGCTAATGTATTTGCAGTTCTGATGGATCGAGAGGAGCGTAGCGGAGAGCGATTGACCAATCTGATCATGCAATTCTCGAGCGATGTTCTTCCGCTCATCCTCCTGAACATTCACCAGCCTCTCCATCAAGGCTACACGAATTCGCTCCTTCTCCTCTGAGTCGTGGCGAGCTTCCTCCAGGGCAACCACCATCTCATTGAATGCCTCCGACAGAGCACCTATTTCGTCAGAGGCACTGATTTCCGCTCTCGCACCCAGATCTCCGTCTCTGATTCTGTTGACCGCTGCCACCAGCCGATCGATTGGATTGGTAAGTAGATGAGCAAGGATTGCTGCCAAACAGAGCCCAAAAGCGCAGCATAGAATGAGGCTCCAAACGATCGTCCTCCGCAGCGAGGACAACTGTTCCAATACGACTCGATCCGAAAGTCCAAGCTCCAATGTTCCGACACTTCCTCCGAGAATCGGGTAAACAGCATCGAACATGAGGCCTTCATTACTGTCTAGGACGTCCAACTCTCCTTCAGGGGAGATATTCTTATGAGCCAACGAGAGCAAATCCGCGGGCACGGCATCCTTGAAGGTGTGAACCAGAATCCTGCCACCTTTCTCTCTTACGATCAGGTACCTGATCTCTGGATATGCCGCTGAAACCTTTCGAAGCTCTTCATCGACGGAAAAGAGATCTCCAGTGACCAAAGGCCTTTCAAGGCTGGTCGCCACTGAACGAACCAATGACAGAGCATCTCGCGCAAGATTCTCGCGGAGCATCTGAGACATCCCGCGACGCGTCTGAAGATAGGTGACCCCGCCGAACAGAAGAGCGACAAGAAAGCCGACCCCTACTATTTTCAGATAAACGGGCACCGACAGCACCCGTCTCAACAAACGTGCGAAGGCAGCCCTCATTAGCGTGACTCCCAGGCCTTCACGGCCTTTCGGATATCATCGTAGATTGCAGCTTCAGGTGCGACAAACCTATCAATGCCTATCTCTTTCAGCACGCCCTTCCCGGTCGAGTTTTGGTGCATGCTGAGCAATGTCGAGCTACTTTCGTCTCTTAAAGCTGGATCTATATCGGGAGAAACAACCACTGGCGGCATTCCATAAGGGGGCGATTTCTGGATGATCCTGGTTTTCCCAGAGATTTCAGGGCTACCATTGACCACTTGCTCATATACGAGACTGTGCACTGCCGCGGCGTCGGCATATCCGGATGCCACTGCTCGAATGGAACGATCATGACTACCCACAATGAGGTGCTCAGAGAAGAACTCATCTGCGTTTATGCCACGCTCCTTAAGCCACATGGCTGGATAGAGCCACCCAGAGGTCGAGATGATATCCGCCGATGCGAATCGTTGCCCTCTCAACTCCGTTAGCGAGTCCGCGGGATTCGCCTCGGATACCACAATCAGAGAGTGGTATTCAGTCACACCGTCCACCACTGGTACCGCAAGGACTTCCATCCCAAATTCCTGCTCCCCCCTCACCAGTGAGTAGGTACAGACCAAAGCAAGATCACAAAGTCCGTATCGAACCAGGTCGTTGGTCTCCGCATAGCTTTTTCGCTGCAGAAAGACAGGTCGTCTCCCCAACGCTCCGGCCAAGTACTCTACGAGGCCCTCATACATCTGGATCGACTCCTCCGGCGAAAGAACCGGTGCTACAGCCACCCTCAGTGCGGGCTTCTCGGAATCGTCATCAGACCGAGGATCTCGAGAGCCACCACTCGGCTTCGAAAGATCCACGAAACGTTCAGGGACCAGCACTTGACTAATGGGCGGAGAGGACTCGGAGCCCTTCAGTTGAAAAAGAGCGACAACCGCAAACGCCAGAGACACTGAAAGGAGGATGATAAACCTGGAATCCAATAATGCACGTTTTCTCCCGAAACGTTGTTCATCTCGCTCTTGATCCAATAGACTCACTTACCTCTCACCGTGTCCAAATCAACCTCGAGCATCTGAGCAAACGCTGGAAAGAAGAAGTCAACCTGCTTGACTAGCCGCAAGAACTTGAAAATACTTTGCGCCCTCGGTCTTAACGTTTGACCTAAATCATACTACTTTCGGGAAAGAAGGTATAACTCTCGATCACCAGAGTCCTTTGATATCAAGGAAACTCAGTATTCTTGACCACGGTTTGACGCTACCTTTATAGTCACCGCCGAGACGACTCTTTTGCACAGTCATTGTGGACCTTCGCTCAGTCTATTCTGCCCTCACTTCATCCCTGCGGAACTTTGCGGAGAAAGGCCCTGTGATTTTGGGTAGTTTATACGGATGCGATTCGAGCATCGGCAATATAACGTTCCTCATGAAAGACCTAAAGGATAAAGAGTGATTGGGTCTATGTATATGAATTCAAAAATGATCGCTTAAGCAGGGGAACCATTGAGTTCCGGTTTGTAGAGGAGAAAGCCACCAAATGGTCAGACCGAAGAACAACATGAAAATTAGGAAACTTGGTTTGTTTCTTGCTCTAAGCTTAGCGCTGGTGGGCCTCTGTGCAGCGGTAGCGGTAACCGTTGATTATTCGCCTTTGGACAAGGAGTATTATCTGACGCAAGAGCAGGTTATGTTTATCCGTCCGGGCTTCAATGTCGAGATCACCGACTATATGATTGAAAACGATGGCACAGTCTGGGTGGAATTCGATATCAAAGACGACAAGGGGCTACCCCTCGACATGGACGGTGTCTACACTCCGGGGGAGATTCGGGTCAGTTTTGTGATCTCGCGGATTCCTGCAGGAAAAGACCAGTACGAATCGTACATAACACGATTGGTAGAGGCCGAAATCAACGACAATACCGCCATCCAGCCCACATCGGACAGCGGTGGGACGATGGAGGAAATCGAGATTGGCAGCTACCGTTACACCTTTAGAAACAAGCTGCCTGCCGACTACGATCGAAGTGCTACGCATTCCATTGGATTCTACAGCGATCGAGATCTGGAAGATTACGGTCTGGAGACTCCGATGGATGATGGCGTCGTCACCTTTGTCCCGGACGGAGGAGAGGTCCAGCAAATCCGGGATATCGTGCCGAATGAAGCCTGTGCACGCTGCCATGATCCCCTTGTGGCGCACGGCAGAAGACACAGTATCGAGCTGTGTGTCATGTGTCACTACGACGGGGTGCTGAACCCGGACACGCAGAATTCGGTAGACATGCGCGTAATGGTGCACAAGATTCACGCCGGCGACTTTTTGGAAACGCCATATCAAATCTTTCACCGAGGATCATTGACCGACTTTTCGGAGGTGGTTTTTCCGCAAGATCTCCGCAATTGCGACACCTGTCATGCCGAGCCTGCTGTTCAGCATGAGGCTTATTTGCTGAATCCAACCCGGGCGTCTTGCGGTTCCTGCCACGATAGCGTGGTCTGGAGCAGCGGGGAAAATCATGTCGGAGGTCCTCAGATTTCTGACAATCTATGTGCTTTCTGTCATTTTCCGGAGGGAGAGTTGGAATTTGATTCTTCCATCAAGGGGGCACACACCATCGAATCCAAGTCCCGGCAGTTGGCGGGCCTTAACATCGAGATCCAGGAAGTTAGTAACAGCGGACCGGGTGAGAAGCCGATCGTGTGGTTTGCTCTGAAGAATGATGATGATACCCCGATCGACATCATGGATATCGATCGAATCCGCTTCCAGTTGTCTGGTCCTACCGATGACTATAGCTTCCATGTCACAGAGACGGCGACTAGCGATTCCGTGCCAGTTGGTGCTGGCGAGTATTCGTACACGTTCGAGACGGCAATTCCGGCGGATGCAGAAGGAAGCTTCGCGATAGGAACCGAGGGCCGCAGGGAGGTGCTGCTGAACGCCGGAACGACAAGTGAGGTCGAGTATGAAGAGCAGGGCAGAAACACACCGGTTTTCTTCTTCCCGGTGACCGATGAGGAGGCAGTCCCGAGAAGAATGATCGTTTCGGACGAGAAGTGTGAAGCCTGCCATGAGGATCTGGAGGCGCATGGAGAAAACCGCCGCAATGCATCCAACTACTGCCAGATGTGTCACTACCCGCTGGCAAACGACGAAGAAGTCAGACCGGAAGAAGAAATGCCGCCGCGCACCATTGACTTCAAAATGATGATTCACCGTATTCATTCCGGAGCGGAACTGGAAAACGACTACACGATTTATGGATTTCAGGGCTCGGAAAACAACTTCAACGAGATTCATTATGTCGGAGACCGTCGCAACTGCGAAAAATGTCACGTAGACGACAGTTATGAGGAGGCACAAGGCAATCTGAAGACGGTTACACTGCAAGAGTTCTTCAGCCCGATGCCACCCAATACGACAGCATGTTTGGGCTGTCACGACGGCCAGGCTACGCAGGCTCACGCCTATCTGCAGATTGCACCCTTTGGTGAGGCTTGTATGGCCTGTCATGGGGCAGGCAACGAGGCCGGAGTGGCGCGGGTCCATGCCCGATAGCGTGGAAACAATAACCTGTTGCACAAGTCTGTAACATATCGAGGGAGGGGAAGAGTCCCCTCCCATTGGTATATTTAGGTTCAAGTGGCTCCAATGACGATCACGATTTCACTCCTATTGCTCCTCTGGAGTGCGTCCATTCAAGAGGAAGGGGAAAAGGCTGAGCTTGTGGGGAGGGAGATGTGTGTCGTTTGTCACGACTTGACTGATCCCTTTCAGAAGACCCCTCATGCGCCTGTCGAATGTGAGGTCTGTCATGGGCCGGGGAGTCTCCATGCGGAGTCAGGGGGAGCGGAGTCTATCAGTCTTCGTGGAGGTGTCGTTTCCTCGACGGTAAAGATGTGCCTGTCATGTCACGCTATGGGAGAGGAGCAAGTGGCGGACTATGTTCGCTCGCCACACGGCAAAAGTCAGGTTTCATGTCTCGACTGCCATCAGATGCACCAGGACAAGTCAGGGTTTGGGCTTCTGAAGATGGCAACTCTACCTCTTTGTACCAACTGTCACAAGTCGGCAGAGGCCGAGTTCCGTCAACCCTACCATCATCCTGTTCTCGAGGGAGGCATGTCTTGTCTGGATTGCCACAGTCCCCATTCGGACCCGCGACGTTCTGTGCGGCGTCTCGAGGTCACCCCGCAGTATGGATGTGTCAGTTGCCACGCAGACAAGAGAGGACCTTTTGCTTTCGAACATCCACCTGGGAAAACCAATGGCTGTCAAGAGTGCCATACGGCTCACGGTGCCTTCAATTCGATGCTACTGATCCGCAGCGAAGTACACCAACTGTGCCTGGAATGTCACAGCCTTACCCCCGGCCTGGCCACAAGTCAACCACCTTCGTTCCATGACATACGCAGCTCTCGATATCGAAATTGCACAGTCTGTCACCGTGAGATTCACGGTTCATATATGGATCCGACCTTGACCAGATAACGAGGAGATATGTCAAAGACAAAGATCTACTACCCAGTGATTCTTCTGGTCTTTGGATCGTTGCTGGGAGTGGTCCGGGGTCACATTTTTGGACCCGATGCCGAGTATCGACTGGAGCTGGACTTCGGCTATCGCTGGCAGATCAATCTCAAGGGCAGCGAGGATCTTTACCGAACACAGGTGAATCTGGGAGAGGGTCCAAAACTGTTTGGGGGCACTTTCTTCTTCGTACCCGCCGATGGCGATGACAAGTTCTTCGACCGGCTGGAACTGCAAATGAACAACTGGGGAGGAGAACCTTACAACACGGTGCGCGTGCGAGCGAGTAAGAGCGGAATCTATGAGTTGAACTTTCTCTACCAGAACATCAGCTACTTCAGTTCAATTCCCTCCTTTGCCAACCCGCTGTTTGATTCTGGCAGCCTGGAAAGTCAGCACAAACATGACAATGCTTTGCGGACCTTTTCGCTGGATATGAGGTTTCGTCCGGGCAAGAAGATCACTCCTTTCTTCGCGTACCAGCGCAGTGCCAGACGAGGTCTCATGCGGACCACGCTGGCGGCTGACTGGGATGAGTTTGTGCTGGAATCGAATCTGGACTTGCATTCGAATGACCTGCGTGGTGGAGTTATCTTTCATCTGCCTCGATTCTCGCTACTGCTGGAACAAGGTGCCCGCTGGTATCGAGATCGCACACCGTTTTTGTCTCCGGAACCACAGGAAGGTAACTCCAATAAGCCCATTTTTGGTCGAGACATCTTTCTGGATGGTTATGAAGGGCGACGGGATATCGACACCGGGGCGATTCCTTACACAACCGCCAGTGCCACCTATCGACCTTTCGACATTCTGTCACTAAAAGGAAGAGCCACCTACAGTATGGCCGACATACGCTCGGGTTTTTCCGAGACATTCTCGGGGAACTTCTTCTCTTTCCCGGGGCTGAGGGCCTTTTACTCCGGTGCGGACAATCGCAGTGACAGCAGGACAACGAGTCCCAACATTCTGGTGGATCTGTCGGCAGAGTTGCAGCCCCTGGAATGGTTGAAGGTGGTCGAACGATTCCGTACGCACCGATTCCACACGGCAGGCTCAACCCTTTCACAGCTGATTTTCCATGACGTGGATCCGGTTCTGCAGCCGGGGACCATCGATCGGCTGGAACTGTTAGTACCCTTCGACAGTCGTATGGCGATGGATCTGAATATCCAGGAACTGGAAGGGCAGTTCTCACTGACACCAGATCTAATCTTGCGAGTGGGGCATCGTTATGAGAGTAAAAACCTGAAGCTGGAAGACACTTTTCCGTGGAAGCGCAATGTGTTGGTGCTGGGTGGATCCTATCACTTCTCCTCACGGGATCGAATCGCCGTTGACTATGAACTGGGCCGTACAGATCAACCCATATTCCGGACGGATCCGCTGGACTTTACTCGGCTGCGGATTAGAGGTAGATACTCCCCATTCGAATCTCTCGAGATCAACGGCAGCCTGCGCTTATTTGATCACGACAACGATGTTCTTTCTTATACCTCACGCAACCGCGGATACACCTTGCAGTTCAGTTATTCACCGGCGGTTCGCCTCTCCTTTGGAGGACAATGGACCCACAGTGACCTGGACACGGAAATCCCTTACGTCGTTCCCCAGGACTTCAGCATTGAAACATTCGCCTTCAGAGAACGGGGCAACTACGGGAATATGTTTATTTCTTTGGGCTTGCCGCGCAATTCCCGCCTCAATCTTGGGTACTCGGTGTGGGGGAACTCGGGAAATTTCCCTGTCAACTACCATCAGCCGTTTGCCAAGCTCGAGATCCCTTTGGGCGAAAGGCTGGTCGCGTATGGACAGTGGAACTACTATGGCTACAACGAGAAGCTGAACCTCTATCCTCAGGATTACAGAGCCCATCTGGCAGTCATTGGCTTCAGAGTTGTTCTGGGAAAATGACCCTCACTTCTTCGAGTAAAAGCTGGCGGTCACTGGCGTAGGAGGTGGCTGGAAGCTTTCCAACAGGTAGTGCAAGACTTCTGGCGAAGTCTCCACCACTAGACTGGCGCCTTCTGCCTGGTACTGTATGCCGTTCCTGCCCAAAAACTCCAGTAGGTCTGGAGTAGAGGGAACACTGATCCTTCCATCATGTCTTTCAGCGAAAACAATAGCCCCATCCCGGTTTATATAAGCAACACTTCCCCGGTAGGCTACACATGCCAGGCCCAGATAGTCCTGGTTGAAACTTCCAACGTGGCTGAAGGCCTCATTGTAAATGGCATAGTGCTTCGGATTCCAAATTTCTGGATCATAGGGGTCTTGCGGTTCGAATACATAGTCCGGACCGACAAACACGTACAGCCGTTTGTCATAGCTGCGTCCCTTCGCCTCATGACGGCAGCTGGCAAGCCTGCAACCCAGCAAAACCTTCGCCCGACCATTTATGAAAGGGCTGGCCCAACTGAATTGCGGAGCAATCTTGATGCGCCTGGCAGTGTCCTCCGAGTCGGGATCCGCCAAGTACAAGCAGTCAAATCCCCAGAATCCTGATTCTGGATCATACTGCGGTCGGCACTGACCTTCATCCATGATAGTCCTGGTTCTGGATTCTTCTGCCCTCTCAGAACCAGTTACAGCTACTAGGCAAAGCAAGAGGATACTGGCGGGATATCTCATGGAAATTGTCTCCTTCGCGCTCTTAAGCGACTTCTATGCAAAGAATCCTGAAAATCATCTAGGAGGCCTCCTCCGGGTCAGCAGTCCGACATGGCATGCTGACCCAAACATCAAGCCAAGAGAGGAGGCATCTAGAATGAGTCTTTATTATGCCGCAATGGACCTACATAGTAACCAGTCAGTTTTGGTTTTGATCGACAAAAGGGATCGGCAGGTTTGGCGGGAAGCACATATTCATGTTTACCCAGACTGGGTGGTTTCCGCTACGACCAAGAACGCATCCAAGTCCGAGTGGATATCTCTCGCTCTCCATGATCCAAATCGCTCATCAATTCTCGGCCTGAGGTACCTGAATTGACTGCTAGCCCCGACAGGTCTCGGCCTCCACGACGAGTAGCCGCATTTCCTGAGGCAGGTTCTCCAGGGCCTCTCTCACCGCCTCAGCATCTTCCTGGAACACGACCTTGACGCGGTGGTGGTATGCCCTGATCTTGCGCAGCAGTCGATTCAGTGCCTCGTCTTCGATCGAGACCAGAGGATCCAGATTCAGGATCACCTCCCCCTCCTCACGGCTGAGGTAGGTCTTGATCTTCCGAGCCAGGGTCTTCGCGTTCGCCCTGTCCATGATCCCTCCGAGTTCGACGTGAACAGGGTGCTTTCCCCAGTTGATCTCGAGATTCAACAAATTCGTGCTCTTCTTGCCTTCGATGCGTTGGGCGGCCAGATTCATGAGGGACATCCGGTACTTTGTGATAACAGTCGACGGCTGGTACACACTCTTTCCGAGGCGAACCCGCCGGGCCTCTCTCGACGCGTAGGGCATAGCCATGCGCGCAAGCATCTTCTGTTTTAGAGTCATTGGGCCCAGCTGGGTCTCGTACTCTGCTAACAGTGTGTCTGTCAGGCTGCGAACTCTTTCGTTGTGGGCATGTTTTCTGAGAACACCGAGAACGGGCCTATAGTGACAGGCCCACTGTCCCAGGATCTCCCTGCGCCTGACCATGTAAGGGTCCGTGTAACGAGCCAGGTTCCTGTAACCGCGAATGATGGTCTGACACATTCGCAAGAGCGACGAACCCTGGAGGTTGTAGTCGTAGCGGAAAGCCTCGCGCAGGAAACGTGCCGATTCTTCGGGTGAAAAGTGTGGATGCTGGAACCAGATGTGGTGCTGCCCGTGCCATTCCTCATAGGGCACATCCTTCCTGAGGAGTCCCTGCTTGTCATAGTCTAAGTAGAGCTTTGTGCCGGGAAGAGGACCGAGTTGCATGAACTGAACTAAGTCGGCCTCCAAGTCCACAACGAACTGGATGTCCTCCCAAATACTGGTCTTGTCATGTTCTTCGAGAAAGAGAATTCCCGAGGCAAGAACGCTGATGCCATGATCCCGCAGCTCCCGGATCATTCTCTTGAGATCTACCCCACGGTTCTTGGTGTAGATTTCCCGTTTCGATTCGACTCCCAGCCAGAGAAAGTAAACACCCAGACGTGCAATGAACTCCACTCCCACATCGGCGATCGTCTCTGCAGAACTGAAGATGCCGAAACGGTAGAACTTATTATGCTTCTGCATGAGATCCATGAGCCGTCTCGCCCGTTGGGGCCGCTTGAGGAAGTTCTCGTCCATGACGAAGAACTCAGTGTGGCCGAGTTTCGTCTCGATATCCAGACAGGTTTGGAAGAACTCATCACCGGTTTCCAGGTAGGAGGTGTACCGCTTGTCGAAAAAGTGGCTGGTGCAACAAAAGCGACAGGCATTCGGACACCCGACGCCGGGAATCAGGACGGCAGCATCCATTTTCAGCGGGATTCCAACCACTTTCCTGCCGAAAGCAGAGGGCATGGCAGGATGCTTGAGCGGCTTACTGGCATCTTCGCCGAGTAGACGACGAAACCAGCGAACTCCCTCTCCCTTGCAGATGTGATCATGCTCGATCAAGTTCTCGACCCCGGGAATACTGACACCGTGTCCGCCGAGGACAATAAGGCTTCGCGGCGCATGCTCCCGCACGAGTTCGGCCATTCTCTTCGCCTTGGCAAAATTGGGAACAATGAAGGAGATACCTACGTAGTCGTAATCCTTCTGAATCTCTTTGATGAATCGTTTCTCGGAAGGGAAGTCGAGCACCGCCGTGGGGGCGTTCAGGTTCTCGGCGATGAAATACAGACCAAAGCTCTGATGGTGAAACCGGAGCGAAAAAAGCCCCTGTTCCCGCGTAACCTGGTTATGGAAAAGCTCCATAATATTCTCTTTGCGACCGTAAGCATCGTCGACACCATACGGCCCGAACACCGAACTAAGGAGGACTTTCATTTAGGGGGGATTCCTTTCGAAGCAGTAGAGTCTTGCAGGCCTTTCGATGAAGAGTAAAATTCTATTTAATCATGGCAGGCTGAGAGAGTACCACTCAAAAGTCAACTTAGCGGTCCAAGA
>Ga0272444_10003102_pt1 | contig 15140 bp, 10 predicted proteins | sample SSMForm13_FD_201033 | JGI IMG/M metagenome (GOLD analysis project Ga0272444, IMG submission 201033) | Marine sediment archaeal communities from Little Sippewissett salt marsh, Falmouth, MA, United States - SSM-Form-13 | ecosystem: Environmental > Aquatic > Marine > Wetlands > Sediment ...
CAATACCAGCAACAACGGTATCCCCAGTTTCAACCCTTGTTGTTGTTTGATGGCTGCCGGGATACGGCGAAAAACGCCGCCGGCCCAAACCACGACCGCCCGGCCGGTAACCACAACAGCGACGATCAATAAAAGCAGGAAAACCCAATTCCAGAATCGTGCGGCGAAAGCGTACATGTTCAAGGCCGCGGTGCCGATAAAACGCCACGACGCAGAGGAAACCATCATCTGTAAAGCTGTTGTGCCGGCATGGTAAGCCAATTCGGACGAGTTGCCGGCGCTGTTGTAGAAACCGAAATATTGATGTGCAATCGTTTTTTGCACGGTTTCAAACGGAATGTTGCCGATGATCAAGCCTGCCAGGATGAACAACAAAAGGTAAAGCGTGCGCCAACGAAACATACGGGCCAGTCGCCAGGCGATCAACGGACTAAGAGCAAGCACGAAAACGACGAACACCAACGCCGTATAGATGTAAAAAACCGACAGCGCCGACAGCAAAGCCAGTCCGAATACCGCCCCGCCGGCACGCCACAGCGATGCCGGTCGATCAAACAGCAGGTAGTAGGTCAGCGCCAGGCAAGGGGCAAGGAAAACATGCACTTCGTTATGGTTGGCGTAGCCGACGATCTGGAACTGCAGCAACAGAGGCGGACCGAGAGAAAATCCGACGGCGAACAACAAAGCCGCCCGCGGGCTGAACCAGCGATAAGCAATCAGAAGGTAAAAGCAGAAAGCGAGTAGCGAAAATGCAATCGGTACAATTTTGAGCAGATGACGCGAGCAGCTATTCAATGCGACCAACGGCATGTAGAGGTAGCTTTCCAGCACATACCCGCCGGTCGTGTATTCCTGGAACATCATCTCGTCGGCCAGCGGATTGTCGCGTAAACGCTCGGCGGCGATCGTGGGATAAATCAGCTCTTCGGCGGCAATGTTAAAAGCCAACCCGTTGTTTTGAAAAACCACCAGCCAGCGCACCGTCAAAAATAGAATAACTGCCGAAATTAACAACGCTTTTCGGGAGGATTCAATTTGCTGAAAAATAAAGGCAATTCGGTGCATCCGCTTTTATAACATATTTTCAATCGGTGACCATGTAGAATTACGGAAATGCAGCGCAACTCAAGTTTATTGTTGAATCTTTCGCGGCAATAGTGTTATCCAAAGCACGAGCAAATGGGTTCCTGATCGTCAATGCCAAATTCGATAACAGCGAATCAACAGCCAAGGCAGGTCGCCCGGGAAAATGGAAGTCAAATATTTCGGACCCGATCAGGTCGATGCGGTGGTGGCCGGCTCCGGACCGGCCGGATTGGCCGCAACCAGCGAACTGTTGTCGGCCGGCGCGTCGGTGCTGATGGTCGATGCCCGCAAGGTGATCGGCACGCCGATTCGCTGTGGCGAACTGACCCGGAAAAAGCTGTTCGAGGTGTTGGGGCTGGAACCGCAAAAAGGTTGGCTTCGCTGGACGCTGAAACGTCAGGGCGGGGCGCTGGTCGTCGATCGGGCTAAGCTCGAACTCGATTTTTCCCGCATGCTTTCGCATAAAGGCGCTTTTGTTTCCGATTCGACGACCGTCGTCTCGGTGGGCGAATACGACGGCGAGGGCCGCCGGGTGACCATCGATACCCCGGCGGGGCAGCGCGATGTTGCCGCCCGCTGTGTGATCGCCGCCGACGGCACGTCTTCGCGCGTGGCCCAGATGTGCGGCGTAGATACCCGGTTGCCGTTGAAGAAAATGGGCGCGTGTTACGCCTATCGTCTGGCCGACGTCGATCTGGAAGCGCCGTATACCTATCTGCTGCGCTATTTGAAAAACATGTATCCGTTTTATTTCTGGATCATTCCCTCCGGCGCACGCGAAGCCAATGTCGGCGTGGTGTTGCCCGGCGACCAGGGTTTTCGCGCCCGGCGGATGCTGGATGAAAAACTCCGGTCAAGCAAAAAGATCAAAGGCGGCAAAATCAAACAACACATCATCGGCTGCTACCCGGTGGCCAAACCGATGGAAACGCCCTATGCCGACGGTTTGATGATTACCGGCACGGCGGCGCGAATGGTCGATCCGCGCACCGGCGAGGGTATCTGGCAGGCGGCGGTCAGCGGACGGCTGGCAGCAAAAACGCTGCTGGACGCTAAAGACACGACGGCGGAAAGCCTGGCTTTGTATCGGGAAAAGTTATCGGAATTGTACGAGAATTTGTTGTCCAAATGGGCTTTTCCGCAGGAGTCGGAATGACACGGCGGGCAAGATTACAGGTGCGATTTTCTCCGGCACTAAAAGGCAGGTTTCCGCGATGGCTTTAGTCCGGCGAAAACATAGACGCCTGCTGGCCAAGATCGGTCTGGCGCTGCTGGTTTTGCTGATCACCGGCGAGGTGGCTTCTTGGATCATCAGCCGCTCGATGTTTTCTCTACTCGACGTCTTCAAACTTGAAAAACCGAACATTGAATTTAACGACCCGGAAGCGCTGCATGTTCTGTGTGTCGGAGATTCCTACACCTATGGTGACGGCAGCCAGCGGCAGTCGCGTAAGTTTTTCGGTTACCCCGAGATCTTGGGGCGGATTCTGGTTAAACCGGACAAGTCAGCCGGGGCAGAAGTGGTCAACCTGGGCGTGCCCGGCTATAGCAGCGCCGGCACGTTGAAACGGCTGCGAAAATTTTTGACGCGAAGCAAAACCGATCCCGATGTGGTGTTGATCGCTGTCGGAATGAACAACATCGGCCATTGGGGATTTTTCCAATGTCTGAGCCGGGATGAGTCCTATCAGGCGTCCTGGTTCGATCGGGTTCGCTTTTTTATCGGCACCCGTTCGTTTTGGAGCAAATTTCTCGTTTCGTTGCTGGTTGCGTTCGACACCGACCTGCCGCCCTTTATGACCTATCCCAAAAAATTTCGTTTGGACGATCAAGGTCAGATGCAATGGCACGACCCGGCCGACCGGGAAATCGTCGAACAATGCCTGCGAGAAGATTACGGAAAAATCGTGCAATTGGCGCAAAGCGTCGGCGCGGAACCGATATTGCTGACGTATCACCGCGGTTGGTTTATTACCGACGTGCAAAAGGAATTCGCTGAACAGACCGGCATCCCGCTGATCGACGTCGCCCGGCATGCGTCTGCATGCAAGCAGTCGCCGTGGCAGGAGTACTCGGGGATGTCTGATTGGCATCCGGATCTGAGCGGTTACTTGGCCATCGCCTATTTTGTCGCCGAAGAGTTGGCGGCGCATCCGCTGGGGCAACAACACGAATTGAAGGTCGTGCCTTATCGCCGGATTGCCCCGTTGATTCAAGAAATTCTCAAACCGGAAGCGGCACCCGATTTTATCGTGCCGTGCGAATTGGCCGTATGAATAATACGGAGTGAAGTTGACGGAAGAAAAAACCCGTACCGAATCGAACGCGTCGGAAAAACGGACGAAGATGAATCGACGTACGTTTTTCCGTTGGGGCGTCGGTTTGCTGGGCGGCCTGGCTGTAGCGCGGGCGGTACGTGGCTTCCGCCGTGAACAGGCGCCGCCGCCGCTGCCGAAGGTCACCATTCTGCCCGCCTGCGTGGCCTGCACCGGGTGTGTGTCGATCTGCCCGACCAACGCGATCGTCGTCGCGCCGGATTCGATCAAGGTGATCGACGATCTCTGCGTGCGCTGCGGCTATTGCGTCGCCGTCTGCCCGGTGGGCGGTCTGCGCATCAACCGGGAGGCCGACCATGCTTAGGGTCCGCCGCCTGGTGCAGCTTTTGGTGACGGCCGCGTTCGTCGCTTATCTGGTCTGGCCGCGCGAGGCGCCTTTCGGGCAATACCTGTTCAAGCTCGACGCTCTGGCGATCGGCGGCGCATCGCTGGCAAGCCGAGCGGCACTGACGGCGCTGGTTTTCGCCGCGTTGTTGGTGGTCGTCACGCTGCTGTTCGGGCGCGTGTTCTGCGGTTGGGTCTGCCCCTTGGGCGCGTTGAGCGACGGCGTTGATTACATCGTTCGGCAACAGCCGCGCAAACCGAACCTGCGGCGGGTGAAAACCGACGTGTTGATCGTCGTCGTGTGCCTGGCTGTGGGCGGGATCAGTCTGTTCTGGTTGCTCGACCCGCTCAACTGGGCGGCGCGGATCGGCGGCGTGTTCGGCGTCGGGCACATCGAATTCGGCTGGGTGTTGCTGTTGGGCGGCGCGTTGCTGGCGATCGAAGCGGTGCTCGGCAAGCGCGGATTCTGCCGCGTGTTGTGTCCGTTGGGCGCGCTGCTGGGCGCGGTCGGCAAAGTCTCGGGTTACAAGTTCGAGGTCTCGGATGCCTGCATCGATTGCGGTGATTGCGTGAAGGTTTGCCGGGCGCGGGCCTTTACCGCCAAGCCGAGCGACCACGACCACGGCGAATGCATTCACTGCCGCGAGTGCGAGCAGGTCTGCCCGACCGATGCCATCAAATTCCGCTATTTCGCGCCCAAGTTGCACCGGCCCGATCCGCTGCGGCGCTCGCTGGTCTTTTCGCTGGCCGGCGGGGTGGGACTGACCGCGGCCGTGCGCTTCGGCGGCAAAGCCTTGGCCGCGCCCAAACCGACACTGCGTCCGCCCGGCACTGTGCCTGAAAACCGTTTGCACAGCCTGTGCATCCGTTGCGGCAGTTGCCTGCGCGCCTGTCCGACCGGCGGCATTGTCGGCGACGGTCCCGAGGGTCTGCTCTGGTGGCAGACGCCGCGGCTATCGGGGCGCGAGGGCGGCTGCGCTTTCGACTGCAACATCTGTGGGCAGGTCTGCCCCACCGGTGCAATCAAACCCTTGAAATTAGACGAAAAAAAGCGCCTGAAACTCGGTGTCGCCAAGATCAACCAAGACCTCTGCATCGCGTATCATCGCCGGCAGGCATGCCTGATTTGCTATGCGGTCTGCCCGGTCGATGCCATCAAAATGACGAAAAGCGAAAACAAGCTGAAATGGGGCGAAAAACTGCTTTTGCCTGAAATCATCGAGGGGCGCTGCATCGGATGCGGCCTGTGCGAAACGGCCTGCCCGGTCGCCGGCGCGGGCGCGATCGTCACCGAGGCGCTGTCGATGCAAAAGTTGCTGGTGGAAAAACTTGATCTAACCTGAGTGCCCGTTTCGCGGGTCTGTGCTACAATCGTGGCGGAATTACGCGAGAGTGATAGCAATGAAACTGCGCATGGCGTTAGGACAAATCAATCCGGTGGTTGGCGACATCGATCGCAACGTCGCCCGTATGGTGGCGGTGGTCGACGAGGCCAAGGCGTTGGGTGCGGACCTGGTCGCCTTTCCCGAGCTGGCCGTCAGCGGCTACCCGCCCGAAGATTTAATTCTGCGGCCGCATTTTCTCAAGCGCAATCGCGCGGGGTTGGAAACGCTGGCCGAAGCGGCGCGGGGCATCGTCGTGGTCGCGGGTTTCATCGATTTTGCCGAAGATGCCTACAACGCAGCCGCCGTCTGCGCCGACGGACGACTGGCAACAGTCTATCGCAAAATGCGTTTGCCCAATTACGGCGTGTTCGACGAGAACCGCTACTTCCAGGAAGGCGTCGAGCCGATGGTGATTCAAATCGGCGCGCACCGCATCGGCCTGACGATTTGCGAAGACATCTGGGTGCCCGGCGGACCGGCCGAGGAAGAGGCGATCGCCGGTGACGCCGCGGTCGTGCTCAACATCAGCGCCAGCCCTTATCACCGCGGCAAGATCCCGCAGCGCGAGCGCATGCTGGCTACGCGAGCGTCGGACATGGGCGTGTTTCTGGCGTATTGCAATATGGTCGGCGGACAGGACGAGTTGGTCTTCGACGGTTCCAGCGTGGTGTTCGACCACGACGGCAACCTGCTGGCCCGCGGGCGCTGTTTCGACGAAGACCTGGTGGTGTGCGACCTCGATGTCGGCGCGGTGCTCAGCGACCGCCTGCGCGACCCGCGCTCCCGCGGCGACCGTCTCGACGCTCACCTCGAAGGGCGACAGTTTGCGGCGATCGAATTGCCGGCCAACGACAACGAACGGCCGGAGGTCGAAACCAACTTGCACGAACTGCCGTCGGCGGAAGAACAACTGCTGCGCGCGTTGACACTGGGCACGCACGACTACGTACGCAAAAACGGATTCGAGAAAGTCATTCTCGGTTTGTCCGGCGGCATCGACTCGGCGCTGGTTGCGGCGATCGCCGTCGAGGCACTGGGCCCGGCCAACGTCGTCGCCGCTTTTATGCCCAGCCGTTACACCAGCGAGCAGAGCCGCAAGGACGCAACCGACCTGGCGGCTAACCTTGATATCGAAATGCTCACCCTCGACATCGAGCCGCCCTTCGCCGGTTACGAACAAAGCCTGAGCAAAGCCTTCCAAGACGTGCAACCGGACATCACCGAAGAGAACATCCAGGCGCGCATCCGCGGCAATCTGCTGATGGCGTTGTCCAACAAGTTCGGCTACCTGGTGCTGTCGACGGGCAACAAGTCGGAAGCGGCGGTCGGCTACGCAACGCTTTACGGTGACATGGCCGGCGGCTTCTCGCTGATCAAAGACCTGTACAAACATTGGGTTTATCGCGTCAGCCGGCACATCAACAACCGCGCCGAGCGCGAAATCATTCCCGAAAGCATTCTGACCAAAGCGCCGACAGCCGAGCTCAAGCCCGACCAACTCGACACCGACAGCCTGCCGCCTTACGACGTGCTTGATCCGATTTTGGAAATGTTGATCGAGCAGGATCGTTCGGCCGAGGAAGTCATCGCCGCCGGGAACGACGCCGCGACGGTGCATCGCGTGGTGCGGATGATCGACCGTGCCGAGTACAAGCGCCGGCAGGCCGCACCGGGCGTCAAGCTGACCACCCGCGCTTTCGGCAAGGATCGCCGGCTGCCGATCACCAACCGCTTCGACAACGAATAATCCAACCTTTGTTTGCGCGCCGGTGTCTACTCGATAAAGGGTATTTCTACGTGGAGGTTTACGATGAATTGGCAAAAAGCGTGTTACGCGGTGTGGACCGGTTGCGGTTTGCTGACGCTTGCTTTGCTGGCGGTGGTTTTGTTTTCGCAAACAGCGACACCGGCCGCGGCGCAGGCGCCGGACGAGGGGCCGCGGATGAACCGTTTGATTGCGGTGGCCGACAGCGACGTCAACTACAATTTGTCCTGCGTGCAGGAGATCGACGAGTTGGATTTGCAATCCGACGGCGACTTCCGCATCAACGGGCGCATCAAGTGTTTCAAGGTAGACATGCACAGCGGTTCGGTTTCCTATTCGACGTGGTAAAATTCGCGCAAAAGCCGGTTGCCTTTTATCACGCAATTCGTACAATCCTGCCTCGACTTGAGTAATGTGTTTACTGCAAGGGAACGCTGATGGATAAAAAGTACGATTTCTTTCTCGCCGGCGTGATCCAGGGATCGCGCAACGGCCACGATGTGCACGACCAGGATTACCGCGATGTGATCAAGGACATTCTCGCGAAAAAAGCGCCGGGTCTCAGCGTTTTCTGCCCGGTGGAGAACCATCGCGAATCGGTGCAGTACACCGACGACGAAGCGCGCGAGGTGTTCTTCGGACACTTGGAGATTCTCAAGCAGAGCCGGGCGATGATCGCCTACCTGCCCACCGCCTCGATGGGCACCGCCGTCGAGATGGAAATCGCCCGCCGCAATGACATTCCGATCATCACCATCTCGCCGCTTTCGTTGAATTGGGTGGTGCGACTGTATTCCCGAGTCATTCTGAGTGATTACGAGGAATTCGCCGCCTGGGCGACGCCGGAGAACCTGGCGGCGTTGGGACTGTAAAAATTACCGAATTCTGTGTAGTTACACAGAAAAGGCGTACCAAACGAGGTTCTTCGAAAATATAAAGATTTTTATTTCGAGTTGATGCATTTTCCGCTATACTTTCTGGCTCTCTGTTTTTATGGAAAGGGTTAGAAAATGAACCAGCGAAAAGACCACAAAGAATCAGATAAATTAAAAAATAACGAGATCTTGTATCGTCCGGGGTTGGAAGGGGTGGTGGCCGCGAGGTCGCAGATATCTTTCGTCGACGGCGAGCAGGGCCTATTGGAGTACCGCGGCATCCGCATCGAGGAACTGGTTGTGCACAGCACATTCGAGGAAGTCGTTTATCTCTTACTTTACAACCACTTACCTAACAAACGCGAGCTGGCCCAATTCCAGACGCGCATGGTCAAGGAGCGGATGCTGCCGCATTCGCTGCAGCTTGCTATTCACAATTTTCCGGTCAGCATGCACCCGATGGTGGCCCTGCAAGCCGGGGTGACGTTGCTGGCGGGCGAGGATTACTTCGCCGACGAGATCGGAACGCCGCGGCATAACCTGATGCGCAGCGCCTCGATTATCTGCAAGGTGCCGGCGATTCTGGCCGCTTTCGAGCGTCGTCGTCGCGGCGAGGAGCCGATGCCAGCGGTGGCCAAGTTTTCCCATGCTGAGAATTTTCTGTTCATGCTGCACGGAGTGCGACCGAGTCCGGAAGAGGCGGCGGTGTTCGACAAGCTGTTGATTATGCATGCCGAGCATTCGATCAACGCCTCGACTTTCGCCTGCCGGGTGATCGGCTCGACGCTGGGAAGCCTTTATTCTTCGGTGTCCGGCGCGGTCGGTGCGTTGGCCGGTCCGCTGCACGGCGGTGCCAACGAACGCGTGCTGCGCATGTTGTATTCGATCGGCTCGCCCGCCAACGTGGAGACTTTCGTGGACGAGATGATCGGCACGGGCAACAAGATCATGGGCGTCGGGCACCGCATCTACAAGACCATCGATCCGCGGGCATCGTTGCTCAAGCCGCTGATCGAGGGATTGCTGGCGGCTTCGGGCGGCGAGGAATGGAAAACGCTGTTTCAGACTGCGCGCCGTTTGGAAGACGTGGTGGTCGATAAGCTCAAGGAGAAGAAACTGTATCCGAACGTCGATTTCTATTCGGGCATCGCGCTGGAGATGCTCGGCGTGCCGGTGGATCTGTTCACCGCGGTGTTCGCCATGTCGCGGGTGGCCGGCTGGTGCGCGCACTGGGTAGAGCAGGTCGGCGCCAATCGTCTGTTCCGCCCGAAGCTGGAATACATCGGCGATCACGATCGCCCTTACGTGCCGATCGAGCAGCGGTAATCACCAAATCGTCGTTGCCATGAGGCGCAATGTTAATTGAGGATCTTTTGGCGCCTGAATTATACTTTGGCGTTTTAAAAAGCGAATGAAACAGTTTTTTACACTTGCCGAAAAAGACTAACTACTTGAAAGGCAGGGGTTAAGTCGGCAAGTTGGGTTCGGTGAGAAAAAAAATCAAAAAAGTTGTTTTTCTTGTTGACAGGGGGAGAGTAAAACAATAGTATCCACGCCCTGTTGGCGAGGTCGTTTGGCCTCGCCGGTTCTTTGCCGGGCGGCAGTGCGAGGAGAAAAAAGCACGGTTTTTGACCGCGCGCCTTGACGAGGGCATGCAGCAAAATTACTTTTTTTTCAGAGGGGCGAATAAAGTCCTTGACACGCACTGTAAATTCAGGTAAATACGCCGCCCGTTGTCTTTGAAATCGATCCGATGATTTGTCTGGATACTCAAACTGAGTATTGACAAGATTTTCGAGATTTGGCAGTATGGTAAGTCCCCCGCAAGGGACGGTAAGATAGCCAATTCCCGGTCTTTGAAAACCGAATAGTGACACTGTTATGAGCGTGCGGGCTTGGGATCATGACCCGAATCATGAAGCTACGCGGAAGAGCTTATCTTCCGATACCCAGTTTAAACTGGAGAGTTTGATCCTGGCTCAGAACGAACGCTGGCGGCGTGCTTAACACATGCAAGTCGTACGAGAAAACTCCCTTCGGGGAGCGAGTAAAGTGGCGCACGGGTGAGTAACACGTAGGTAACGTACCTTTGGGTTCGGGATAACACTTCGAAAGGGGTGCTAATACCGAATAAGACCACGTTTTCTTCGGGAGACGCGGGAAAAGATGGCCTCTCAGCGAAGCTGTCGCCTGGAGATCGGCCTGCGCACCATTAGCTTGTTGGTGAGGTAACGGCTCACCAAGGCTGCGATGGTTAGCTGGTCTGAGAGGATGATCAGCCACACTGGAACTGGAACACGGTCCAGACTCCCACGGGAGGCAGCAGTGGGGAATATTGCGCAATGGGGGAAACCCTGACGCAGCAACGCCGCGTGGGTGAAGAAGGCCTTCGGGTTGTAAAGCCCTGTCAGGAGGGAAGAACCGGCAGATGGTCAATAGCCATCTACCCTGACGGTACCTCCAGAGGAAGCACCGGCTAACTCCGTGCCAGCAGCCGCGGTAATACGGAGGGTGCAAGCGTTGTTCGGAATTATTGGGCGTAAAGCGCGTGTAGGCGGTTTAGTAAGTTGGGTGTGAAAGCCCTTGGCTCAACCAAGGAACTGCACTCAAAACTATTAAGCTTGAGTACGGGAGAGGGAAGCGGAACTCCTAGTGTAGAGGTGAAATTCGTAGATATTAGGAGGAACATCCGTGGCGAAGGCGGCTTCCTGGACCGATACTGACGCTGAGACGCGAAAGCGTGGGGAGCAAACAGGATTAGATACCCTGGTAGTCCACGCCGTAAACGATGGGTACTAGGTGTAGGAGGTGTTGACCCCTTCTGTGCCGCAGCTAACGCATTAAGTACCCCGCCTGGGAACTACGGCCGCAAGGTTAAAACTCAAAGGAATTGACGGGGGCCCGCACAAGCGGTGGAGCATGTGGTTTAATTCGACGCAACGCGCAGAACCTTACCCGGCCTTGACATCCCCTGCAACACGTGGAAACACGTGGTTCTCTTCGGAGACGGGGTGACAGGTGCTGCATGGCTGTCGTCAGCTCGTGTCGTGAGATGTTGGGTTAAGTCCCGCAACGAGCGCAACCCTTGTCCTTAGTTGCCAGCACTTCGGGTGGGCACTCTAAGGAGACTGCCGGAGGAAAAGCCGGAGGAAGGTGGGGATGACGTCAAGTCCTCATGGCCCTTATGGTCGGGGCTACACACGTGCTACAATGGCAGGTACAAAGGGTCGCAAAGCCGTGAGGTGGAGCCAATCCCAAAAAGCCTGTCTCAGTTCGGATTGGAGTCTGCAACTCGACTCCATGAAGGCGGAATCGCTAGTAATCGCGGATCAGCTTGCCGCGGTGAATACGTTCCCGGGCCTTGTACACACCGCCCGTCACACCATGGGAGTTGGTTGGACCAGAAGTCACCGGGCTAACCCTCGGGAGGTAGGTGCCGAAGGTCTGATTAGCAACTGGGGTGAAGTCGTAACAAGGTAGCCGTAGGGGAACCTGCGGCTGGATCACCTCCTTTCTACGGAGATCTTGACCGGCAACGGTCAGGAATCCAGGTCATCAGCACGCACGCTCGTCACTATTCGGTTCTTAAAGATCGGGACGATTTGATCTTTGACCATTCCAGGGTACGCCCAACCGAGTCGGTAGCTATAGGTCTGCCGATGTTGATGATTATGGGCCTATAGCTCAGGTGGTTAGAGCGCACGCCTGATAAGCGTGAGGTCGGTGGTTCGAGTCCACTTAGGCCCAACCTCTTTCCATTGGGGAATTAGCTCAGTTGGGAGAGCGCCGCCCTTGCACGGCGGAGGTCACCGGTTCGAGCCCGGTATTCTCCATGTCGCATTGACATGCGGGACACCGGCTCCAATCGGTTACAAGCGCGAACAAGCGCGTCGTTTGACGCGATGACGAGAAACGCCCGGCGCAAACGGGTCTGTTTTTGTGTTCTGTGACAACCAAATAGCATAAGCGGGTGCAACAGGTTTGCGATATGATTTTTCGGTCAAGCTATTAAGGGCAGACGGTGGATGCCTTGGCGCTGAGAGGCGATGAAGGACGTGGCAAGCTGCGATAAGCCTCGGTGAGCCGCTAAACAGGCTTTGATCCGGGGATTTCCGAATGGGGAAACCCGCCGGGGGTTAATGCCCCGGCATCCGTCGGTGAATTCATAGCCGGCGGAAGCTAACGGAGGGAACTGAAACATCTAAGTACCTCCAGGAACAGAAAGCAAACGCAATTCCCTAAGTAGCGGCGAGCGAACGGGGATTAGCCCAAACCGATTCAGTGGAAGCGTGCAGGCGTTGCTGGATCGGGGTCGCGGGACCATGCTGGAACCGACTGCATGCGGTTCGGGGAGTTACAAAATCTCACTCTAGGCGAAGTACCTGGGAAGGTACGCCATAGAAGGTGAAAGCCCTGTAGTTGAAAGGGTTGGGATCTCTCTTGCATGGCACCCAAGTACCGCGGGACACGTGGAATCTTGCGGGAATTTGGGAGAACCATCTCCTAAGGCTAAATACTACTCAGCGACCGATAGTGCACAAGTACCGTGAGGGAAAGGTGAAAAGTACTCCTGTTAGGAGAGTGAAATAGTACCTGAAACCGTTTGCCTACAGACTGTGGGAGCCTGTATCGTCCTACGGGGCGGTTCGGGTGACTGCGTGCCTTTTGCATAATGAGTCAGCGAGTTATCTTACGTGGCAAGGTTAAGCCGTGAGGTGGAGCCGTAGCGAAAGCGAGTCTTAACTGGGCGTTTTAGTCACGTGGGGTAGACCCGAAGCCAGGTGATCTAGCCATGGCCAGGGTGAAGCCGATGTAACAATCGGTGGAGGCCCGAACCCACTAACATTGAAAAGTTAGGGGATGAGCTGTGGCTAGGGGTGAAAGGCCAATCAAACCTGGAAATAGCTGGTTCTCCCCGAAATATATTTAGGTATAGCCTCGAGATAAGATGGCCGGAGGTAGAGCACTGGATGGACTAGGGGCCCCACCAGGTTACCAAACCCAACCAAACTCCGAATGCCGGTCTATTGTTTCTCGGGAGTCAGTCTGGGGGTGATAAGGTCCTCAGGCAAAAGGGAAAGAGCCCAGATCGCCAGCTAAGGTCCCCAAATGCATGCTAAGTGTAAAAGGAGGTGGAACTGCCCAGACAACCAGGAGGTTGGCTTAGAAGCAGCCATCCTTTAAAGAAAGCGTAATAGCTCACTGGTCGAGTGGGGCTGCGCCGAAAATGTAACGGGGCTAAGCATGCTACCGAAGCTGCGAACTTCGCCTTTGGCGGAGTGGTAGGGGAGCGTTCCAGTCGCCGATGAAGGTGGATCGTGAGGTCTGCTGGAGGTCCTGGAAGTGAGTATGCTGACACGAGTAGCGATAAAGGGGGTGAGAAACCCCCTCGCCGAAAATCTAAGGTTTCCTGGGCAAGGCTAATCCTCCCAGGGTTAGTCGGATCCTAAGCCGAGGCCGAAAGGCGTAGGCGATGGGAAGCAGGTTAATATTCCTGCACCACCTTGTCTCCTATACTGATGGGGGGACGTAGAAGGGTAGATTTACGCACGGTTGGAAATGTGCGGCCGCAATCGTAGGGGGAAGACTTTGGCAAATCCGGGTCTTCATTCAACCCTGAGGAAAGCGGGGAAGCGCGCCCTCTGGGCAAGCCAACTAATCGATCCCACGCTACCTAGAAAAGCCTCTAAAGTGGAGACGGGTGTCCGTACCGCAAACCGCCACAGGTAGATTGGTAGAGTATACCAAGGCGCTCGAGAAAACCCTCGTTAAGGAACTCGGCAAAATAACACCGTAACTTCGGGAGAAGGTGTGCCCTTGCTGGTGACCCGATTCGCACGGCGAGCTGGTGGGGGTTGCAGTGACCAGGTGGTAGCGACTGTTTACTAAAAACACAGGACTCTGCTAAGCCGCAAGGCGACGTATAGGGTCTGACGCCTGCCCGGTGCCGGAAGGTTAAGGGGAGCAGTCATCTGGATTCGTCTGGAGAAGCTGTGAACCGAAGCCCCGGTAAACGGCGGCCGTAACTATAACGGTCCTAAGGTAGCGAAATTCCTTGTCGGGTAAGTTCCGACCTGCACGAATGGCGTAACGACTTCCACACTGTCTCAACGAGGGACTCGGCGAAACTGCAGTGAGGGTGAAGATACCCTCGACCCGCGCCTAGACGGAAAGACCCCGTGCACCTTTACTACAGCTTGGCAGTGACCTTTGAATTAATCTGTGTAGGATAGGTGGGAGACGATGAAACCGGGACGCTAGTCTCGTGGAGTCATCCTTGAAATACCACCCTGGTTAATTTGGAGGTCTAACCCGGATCCGTTAGCCGGATCGGGGACACTGTCTGGTGGGTAGTTTGACTGGGGCGGTCGCCTCCAAAACAATAACGGAGGCGCGCGAAGGTTCCCTCAGGCTGATTGGAAACCAGCCGAAGAGTGTAAAGGCATAAGGGAGCTTGACTGCGAGACCTACAAGTCGAGCAGGTGCGAAAGCAGGCCTTAGTGATCCGGCGGTTCCGAATGGAAGGGCCGTCGCTCAACGGATAAAAGGTACGCCGGGGATAACAGGCTTATCTCCCCCAAGAGTTCACATCGACGGGGAGGTTTGGCACCTCGATGTCGGCTCATCACATCCTGGGGCTGAATAAGGTCCCAAGGGTTCGGCTGTTCGCCGATTAAAGTGGTACGTGAGCTGGGTTTAGAACGTCGTGAGACAGTTCGGTCCCTATCTGGCGTGGGCGTAGGATGATTGAGGAGAGCTGCCCCTAGTACGAGAGGACCGGGGTGGACGAACCGCTGGTGTGCCAGTTGTTCCGCCAGGAGCATAGCTGGGTAGCCACGTTCGGACAGGATAACCGCTGAAAGCATCTAAGCGGGAAGCCCCCTCCAAGATAAGTCATCCCTTGACTTCGGTCACTAAAGGGCCCTGGAAGACGACCAGGTTGATAGGCCGGGTGTGTAAGCACAGCAATGTGTTCAGCTTACCGGTACTAATCGCCCGTGAGGCTTGACCGAGCTAAAATTACTCGCATCCTGTTGCATCCACTTATGCTATTTGGTTCACAAGAACACAAAATCTTTGAAACACAGTTTCCGGTGATTAAGGCGGAGGGGCCACACCCGATTCCATTCCGAACTCGGAAGTTAAGCCCTCCAGCGCTGATGGTACTGCCAGGGTGACTTGGTGGGAGAGTAGGTCATCGCCGGATTTAAATTTAGGGGCCGTCTCTTTATGGGGCGGCCCAATGTTTTTAAACATGGTTGTTGGAAAAATCTTGTTCGAACAAACACAATAAGATAAAACAAATTCATGTCTGACACTCTCCGTAAACGCCTATTCTGGTTTTTTGTTGTTTGCCTTTTATCGACAT
>Ga0272444_10003103_pt1 | contig 15138 bp, 13 predicted proteins | sample SSMForm13_FD_201033 | JGI IMG/M metagenome (GOLD analysis project Ga0272444, IMG submission 201033) | Marine sediment archaeal communities from Little Sippewissett salt marsh, Falmouth, MA, United States - SSM-Form-13 | ecosystem: Environmental > Aquatic > Marine > Wetlands > Sediment ...
GATAATGAAAACATCGGTGCCCCGAATGTTTTCGTTTATCTGGACGAACACCTCGCCGTCGGAAAACCGTTTGACCTCGGTGGCCGACAAATTGATACCGATATACTGACCGATCTTAAGGGCCAGGTGTGAATTGGAATTGCCCGTGATTAATTTTAGTTCCTGCATAAACCGCTGTTACCTTTTCTCCATTGTTTTTCCCGGCAGGTAATAAAATTAACAGCCCGACCAGACTCGCCAAAATAAAATAGCTGGGGTGCCAGGATTCGAACCTGGGAATGCAAGCTCCAAAGGCTTGTGTCTTACCACTTGACGACACCCCAGTAAGATCATCTTCACACGTTAGCTCTGGCTCTAAGGATGTCTTCGTAAGCTTCTAATACCTTCTCCTCAATCGACCGCCTCATCTCATTATTAATGGGATGGGCGATATCCTGATGTGTTCCATCGGGCCTTTTGCGACTGGGCATGGAAACAAAATATCCCTTGGAACCGGATATAATCTTCATGCCCCGGACAACAAACGAATTGTCAAAGGTCACGTTGGCAAAACCTCTGAGTTTGTCCTCATCCCTCAAAATGACCCTAACCTCGGTTATTTCCACGGCGTTTCCTCCCGCCAAAGTTCAGGTGATCTCCTCCGGATCCCAAGCGGGTAAGATTATTGGATGCGTGCAGGATACATGCCAATTCCCCCCGATGAACTCGCGCAAGATATCCGTCTTTGGCTGTTTCTCGTATAGACCATAAATGGTCGGTCCCGAACCACTCATGCGCGTCAGGGCCGCTCCTGTTTTCCTCAATCGGTCGCCTGTCTCCCTTAACTCGGGAAAGGTCTCAAACTGGAGCCTCTCAAAATCATTGCCAATATTTCCTATTCGCGCAACCAACTCCGTGAAGTCAACGCACCGCGCTAACTTAACATCCAGCTCAGACCTTGTCAAGCCCAAATTGAGCCGCCGGTAACTCTCCGCAGTCGAAATCGACACCGCCGGCGTCACCTGGACAATAAAATAATCCACCGGCAAAGCGATGTTTCTGATCCGCTCCCCGCGACCGGTAATCTCCGCCTGCCCGCGGGAAAAGAAAAAAGGCACATCGGAGCCGATAGCCAACCCCGTATCGGCCATCTCCCGCGCGGTCAAGCCCAGCCCGAAAAGACGGTCGAGGGCGACTATGGTCGCCGCGGCGTTCGATGATCCTCCGGCCAAGCCCGCCGCCACCGGAATATTCTTCTCGACTCTTATCTCCAGACCTCCGGTCAACCCGTATTTGCCAAACATCAATTCAGCCGTCTTTATTATCAGGTTATTCCCATCGCAGGGAATATCCGCGCCATTTTCGATAGATAGATTAAAATCACTCCTTTTCGACTTTTTGAAATGCAGGCGATCGAAAAGGTCAACCGCCTGGAACCACGAAAATATGTCATGGTAACCATCGGGGCGCTTACCCATGATCTTCAAAAAGAGATTAATCTTGGCCGGTGACTTAAGCTTTATCTGTTCCATTTTCCCGATTATCGCCCGACTAACTGATATTTCCAATATAAGCCAAAAAACCGGATAAGAAAAGGATTTTCTGAGAATTTAACGGCTTTTCTGTCAAGCTCCCCTCAGCGCCAAATAAAGGGTTGACTTTTTCGGCCCGGCTCTATTCTTTTCTCCTCTTAGAGTAATTATTATACAAAGGAGATTTATCCATGGGCCATAATCTTGCCGAAAAAATTATTTCCGAACATCTCGTCTCCGGAAACATGACTCCCGGAGAAGATATTGCCATAAAGATCGATCAGACCCTGACTCAGGATGCGACCGGGACAATGGCTTACCTCCAGTTCGAGGCCCTCGGTCTGAAAAAGGTTAAAACCGAACTGTCGGTTTCATACGTCGATCACAACACCCTCCAGGCCAGTTTCGAAAATGCCGATGATCATCGCTATCTGCAGTCGGTCGCGGCCAAATACGGGGTATTTTTCTCCCGGCCGGGCAACGGCATCTGCCATCAGGTTCACCTGGAAAGATTCGGCCGGCCGGGCAAAACACTGCTCGGCTCCGATTCGCATACGCCTACCGGCGGCGGCCTGGGCATGATCGCCATGGGGGCCGGCGGTCTCGATGTGGCCGTGGCCATGGGCGGCGGTCCCTTTTACCTGAAAATGCCCGAAATCCTGAAAGTCCACCTGACCGGAAAACTCCGACCGTTCGTTTCGGCTAAAGATATTATCCTGGAAGTCCTGCGCCAGTTGAGCGTCAAGGGCGGCGTCGGACGGATTATCGAATACGGCGGCCCCGGTGTGGCCTCCCTGTCGGTTCCCGAGCGAGCCACTATAACCAATATGGGCGCCGAACTCGGCGCCACCACCTCGGTCTTCCCCTCCGATGAAAAAACGCGGGAATTTCTGAAATTGCAGAAACGCACTTCTCATTACCGGCCGCTGGAAGCCGACCCTGACGCCGAATATGCCAAAACCATAAAAATCGATCTGAATAAACTGGAACCTCTTATCGCCCAACCTCATTCTCCCGATAACGTCGTCAAGGTCAAATCGTTGAAAAAGGTCAAAGTCGATCAGGTCTGCGTCGGCAGCTGCACCAATTCATCTTATACCGATCTGATGGTTACCGCCCGCCTCCTGAAAGGCAAAAAGGTTCATCCCGGCGTTGCCATGACCATTTCGCCGGGATCCAAACAGGTTTTCGAGGCCATCGCCTCGAACGGTGCCCTGGCCGATATAATCGCCGCCGGGGCCCGGATACTGGAATCGGCCTGCGGCCCATGTATCGGCATGGGACAGGCCCCCAACACCGAGGCCGTCTCGGTGCGTTCCTTCAACCGTAACTTCCTCGGTCGCTCCGGCACCAAAAGCGCCGAAGTTTACCTGGCCAGCCCGGAAACCTGTGTCGCCGCAGCCGTTAACGGCCTGATCACCGACCCGAAAAAACTTGGCAAATATCCTAAAATCACTCTCCCGAAATCGTTTAATATCGATGATTCAGGAATTTTGCCGCCCTCCAAATCACCCGGCAAAGTCAAAATCGTGCGCGGGCCCAATATCGCGCCGCTGCCGCTCAATAAGCCTCTGCCCGATTCGCTGACCGGCGAGATTCTTCTGAAAGTCGAGGATAATATCACCACCGATCACATCATGCCGGCCGGAGCCAAAATATTGCCGCTCCGCTCCAATATTCCCAAAATTTCGGAATTCGTGTATAATGTCGTCGACCCGGAATTCCCCGGAAGAGCCCGCGAAAAGGGCGGCGGCTTCATTGTCGGGGGCGAAAACTACGGTCAGGGCTCATCGCGCGAACACGCCGCCCTGGCACCGATGTATCTCGGGATAAAAATGGTCGTCGTCAAGTCATTCGCCCGCATACACCTGGCCAACCTGATTAATTTCGGCATCATCCCCGCCGTCTTTGAAAATCCGGCCGACTATGATACCGTCAGCCAGGGCCATAAGCTCCGCATCAACCACCTAACCCGGATGATCAAAGAAAACGACCTGATCGAGGCCGATAACCTGACCAGCGGCAAGAAAATGCAATTGAACATCAGCCACCTGGCTCCCCGGCACAGAAATATTATCCTGGCCGGCGGACTTCTTAATTATACCAAAGCCGGAGGCAAATGATGGCCGAAAAAGACGATACTCCCGAGACTATTAAACAAACCCCGTTTCATAAGTTCCATGAGGCGGCCGGGGCCAAAATGGCCCCTTTCGCCGGTTTTATGATGCCCATTCAATATACCGGAATCACCAACGAACATCTGGCCGTCAGAAACAGGGTGGGTATGTTCGATATCAGTCACATGGGCGAGATCGAGGTGACCGGCCCCGATGCTTTGAAATTCATCCAGAAAATGACCGTCAACGATGCCTCAAAATTAAAACCGGGCGATATTCAGTATTCCTGCCTGTGCTACGATGACGGTGGTATCGTCGATGACCTGCTGGTTTACCGGCTGGAGGATCGATATCTGCTGGTGGTCAACGCCGCTAATACCGTCAAGGACGCCAACTACCTGCGCGATTTTTTGAGCGGCGAAGTCTGGATTCTGGATATTACCAATGAAATCGGTCTGCTGGCCATCCAGGGTCCCAAAGCTAAGGAAGTCGTCTCCAAAATGTTCGACTACGATTTCGACAGGATGGGCTACTATCATTCGGACCGGCTGCAGCTCGAGGGACAACCAGTGCTGATATCGCGCACCGGCTACACCGGCGAGGATGGTTTCGAAATTTATCTGCCGGAGAAAATGGCCGACATGGTCTGGAACCGGGCCCGGGAGGCGGGACGCCAATTCGATATGGAACTGGTCGGACTGGGCGCGCGCGATACCCTCCGCCTGGAAATGAAAATGGCTCTCTACGGCAACGACATCGACCGCACCACCAACCCGATCGAGGCCGGCCTGTCATGGATTGTCAGTTTCGACAAAGGTGACTTCATCGGGCGTGATGCTCTCCTCAAACAAAAAGAGGAAAAACCGTCGCGACGTCTGGTCTGTCTGGAACTGGAGGGGCGGGCCTTTCCCCGTCATGGCTACGAGGTTGTCTCCGAGAGCCGTCCGGTCGGCAAGGTGACCTCGGGGACCTTTTCGCCCTCACTGAAAAAACCGATCGCTCTGGCCTATGTTCCCAGGGCGCTGGCCAAACCGGGCCGTCAGGTCGAGGTGACAATCCGCGACCGGCAGTTTCCGGCCGTCGTCGTCAAACCGCCCTTTTACAAGGAGGGTTCACATAAATAAATGAAAGCCGAACTTTTTCTGGTGCCGGGGGTGATCGGCGAAGAACGCCTGTCGAATAAAACACTGGTCCTGATCGACGTCCTCCGGGCCTCGACAACCATCTGCCGGTCGCTCGATTCGGGCGCCCGGGCCGTTATTCCGGTCGAAAGCTCCGGGGAGGCCGTCGAGATGCGGACCAAAATCGGTTCCGAGGATGCCATCCTGGCCGGAGAACGGAAAGGCATAAAAATCGAGAACTTCGACCTGGGTAATTCCCCCCATGAATACACCGCCGAACGCGTCAGCGGTAAGATCATCATTCTGACCACCTCCAACGGCACCCGCAGCTATGCCCGGGCCAGTCTCTCCAGCCTGATCCTTACCGGCAGCCTGGTCAACATTTCCCGGGTTACCACAAGAGTCGCCCGCGCCGACCGCGATCTGGTTATCCAGTGCGCCGGCGATGACGGTGATTTTTCCATCGAGGATACCCTCTGCGGCGGAATGCTTCTTCATAAGCTGATCGCCGAGGAAAAAGTCGACCTGAAACTCAATGACGCCGCCTCCCTGGCCCTTCTGCTGTATCGGACCAATCGTCGTTCTCTCCGCCAGGTAATCGCCCAGGGCGAACACGGACGCTATCTGGCCGAACTGGGTTTTGCCTCCGATGTGGACCTGGCCGCCAGCCCGGATACGATCCCGGTTCTGCCGGTCCTGAAAGACCGGCGAATCGTGCTCGACGAGGAATAATCTTAATCCGGCGGCCGATTCCGGAGTATAAACTGTTGATTATGAAAAATTTCCTCCTCATAACCGCAATCCTGACCGGCTTTGTGGTTTCATCCCTGCCCCGGGTGGCCGATGCTCAATCCGACACCGCCAACGCCGTCGAATTCGAACTCATTGTTCGTCAGCAGCCGCTTCTTGTCGATCGTCATTTCGAAATCACCCGGGATACTCTCCCGGTCGTCCGGGGGCACGAAAGTCAGGCCTTTCTGGCCAACATGAGTCTGACGCTCGGGGTCGAGCAGTTCGACTCATCGACCGTAACCTTTACCTGTCATCTGACCACCGTCGGCTCCTCTCCGTATCATTTCGGTGAACGATATCGTATTGAGCTCAATCTGCCGGCCCGTATCGAAAATATCCCGGCCAAAAACGGAGCGACCTATCAATTGCTCATCAGTCCCCGTCGTCTGACATACCTCGACACCTCCGGCTGCCACTATGATTTCCGCATCCCCGCCCAATACGAAATGCAGCCTAGCGCCAGTTTCGACATTTATTATGTCAATAACTCGCTGGCCGACTTTCACTGGAACAACATCAAGAACTATCTCGAGTACGACTTCTCGCGGTTTCGCAATACCTTCGATCTCGACGCCACCGGCAAAATCAACTTCTTCATCTATCCCTGCCCGTCATGGAACATCCACTGGGACAGTCGCTTCGGCTATGCTCTCGATCCCACGCGTTCCAATGTCCGGACCATCCACAGTCACCACTTTTCATCGGTCGACGTCATGCTGGCCAATATGGTCAGGCTGCTCAAACTGTGGGGCTATGCCCCGCCGTTTTTGGTCGAGGGCATGGCGGCCTTTTTCGACTTTACTCCTTATCGTATCAAAAAAATGAAAGCCGAGGATAAAATACCGCCCCTCGACAGCCTCCTGACGACAGCCGGGTATTATGCCGCCGATCCGATCGCCGCCGAGGTAACCGCCGCCTCCTTCGTCAAGTTTCTCATCGACTCATACGGTCGGCAGTCCTTCAGGGAATTGTACCTGAGGTCCGATGACCTGGTTCTTCGAAGAAACCTCGAGGAAATATACGGTTATCCCATCGACTCGCTCGAAAAGCTGTGGCTGAACTATGTCGACACGACGACCCTTAACCGATACTGGTTCGATCATTTTGCCGCCCGCGCCGGCGCCCTTTTTCAGACCGACCGACAGCTCGAATATATCACCCGGATGCTCGACTACGATGCCACCGCGGCCGACTCGATCGACACCCGCAAAAAGCTGGGCATATTCTATTATCAAACCGGCCGATATTACGATGCCATCGAGAAATACCGCTGGCTTATCGCCAACGATTCCTCGACTGTCATGTACTGGCAAACGCTGGCCAATTTGTATCTCATCAGCGGCGAATACGAAAAATCCGAGGCGGCCCTCGATTCGGTCCTGGCCATCGACACCGCTTTCGCCACGGCCGGACTCCTGCAGGCCCGGATCGCGGCTATCCGCGGCGACACGGCCAGGGCTGTCAGGATTGCCGAAGCGGCCTATCCGCTGGAAACCACCGGGGCCGGCAAAATCGAATTCCTGCTCTTTCTGGGAGCCATGTACGGTGCCCGGGGAAGCCATTATGATTCGGCCATGGCCGAACAGAGTTATTCCGATGCCCTCTTCTGGACGACCGATATGATGCCCCGGGCTGCCGACGATCCGGCCTTTAACATGCGCGCCGGACTGGCCGCGCTCGGGCTGAAGAAGTACGATGAGGCGGCGGCTTATCTGGAACTGGCCCATTTCACCGAAAGGCGCGTCTATTTTCTCGGCCGCACTACGATGCACCTGGGGATGCTTCATGACCTTCTCGGGGACCGCGCCAGGGCCGTTGAATACTACCAGGAAGCCCTGACCCTGCCGCTGGGAACGCACCATCGGGAATTATGCGAACGATACATCGAAAAACCATACCGTAATTGACCTGGCTGAATTATGCTGAATTTTCTCAACCCGGCCTTTTTAATCGCCACCGCCGCCGCCCTGATTCCGCTTTTGATTCACCTCTTTTCGCGGCGTAAAGTCAGGGTGATCGAGTTCTCGTCGCTGAAGCATCTCAAAGAAATGCAGAAACGCCAGGTGCGGCGCATCAAAATACGGCAACTCCTGCTGCTGCTCCTTCGCATGCTGATCGTCCTGGTGGCCGTCCTGGCCTTTGCCCGGCCCGCCTCGAAAGGCGGCTATATCGGCTCCCACGCCGGCGTTTCCAGCGTTATCCTCTTCGATCGTTCCGCCTCCATGCAGCGCCAGGTGAAAGACGGACAACTATTCGATCTGGCCCGAACCGGTGCCGAAGAAATCCTGAAAAATTTCGGCGAATCCGATGAACTTATCTTTATCCCCTTTGATCGCCAGACACGTTTCCCGGCCGGAGAACGCTTCTTCTCCGCCGATGTCGCCGGGAATATTCTCGATGAGCTGACTCCCGGATATGACGCCGGCAACTTCCAGGAAGCGTTCAACAAAGCCGCCGAGTTACTCTCCGGTGCCGGTAACCTGAACAAGGAACTGTACCTTATAACCGACCGGCAGCGCTACGCTCTGCCCGATTCGGTGGACTCCTTGGGCGATAATGTTTCCGTCTACTTTATGGATCTCCCGGTCGAAACCGACGGCAACTGCGGCATTGTCGATATCGACATGGGCGGCCAGTTGATCAGTCTCGGAACACCCTTCTCCATCGGCGCCGATATCCAGAACTACGATTCCTTCGATAAACCACAGCTTCTGGCCTCGCTCTTTATCGACGGCATCCGGGTCATGCAGACCGAATTCGCCGTCGAGGCCTCCGGCCGCCAGTCAATCCGCTTCAAACACACCGTCAATAAAACCGGCCTTCATTACGGCTGGGTCGAACTTTCCGATGATGCCTACCTGTCCGATAACCGCTATTATTTCAGTTTCAGGATTCCCGATCGGTTCAATGTTCTGATCATCGACGGTGACGGCAGCGGCGATCTTATCCGGCTGGCCCTCAATCCCTCGGAAAACCTGACCAGGTACTGGTCGGTCAAAACCATCGACCCCGGGACCATTCCCGAAGTTGAATTCCGCGAATACGACGTTATCGTTCTCAATGGTCTCGACTCCCTGCCCGATATCAATTACTCCCAGTTGATGAAATTTGTCGATGAGGGCGGCGGGCTGTTTTATGTCCTCGGCCAGACGACCGATCCGGGCAATTTCAACGCCGGTTTCGGCCGCCGTATCGACCTGCAACTGGTGGAGCCGCCGCCGGCCTCTTTCACCGGAGCCGGCTACTATACCATGGAACGGTTCGACTACACTCACCCCATCTTCAGTCGTTACGCCGATATTTATTCCGATTCGCTGCCAACCTTTCGCTTTTTTGCCTTGGCGGAAATCGACGACGGCTCCGGCAACCGCGACCTGGCCTTTTTTTCCAACGGCGCTCCGGCCCTGGTCGAAAGCTCGGTCGGCCTGGGCCGAATCATAACCCTCACCGCGCCTTTGAGCCCCCGCTACACCGACTTGTCGGTCGAACACAATTTCTTCCCGCCATTTATCATCCGGACCATGGAATACCTGGCCGGCGGTGTCTCGGCCTATGAATCCGAAAATTTCATCGGGAAAAATGTCCGACGCAGCCTTTCCGGCCGCCAGGTACAATACGGCAGTGTCGAGCTGATTACGCCCGACAATCGGGCTTACACCATCAGCGGCACCGAGCAAACCGGACAGATCATCTACGACTGCCGGCCGATCGATATTCCCGGGATTTACCAGCTCAAAAGCAACGACCGCCTGATCGACCTTTTCCCGGTCAATCTTCCCCAGAGCGAAAGCGACCTGGCCGCCGCCGATTTCGATCAACTCCGGAAAGCGCTAAAGCTGGATGAGGCCACCACCATTCCTTATAATGAGTCGGCCGAGACATTGATCTCCGAGGCGCGCTTCGGTCGTGAGCTGTGGAAAATATTCCTCTGGGCCGCGGCCGTGCTGATGCTCGTGGAAATGCTCCTGGCCCGTGAAAGCGAACCGGAAACCGATGAATCATGACACTCGTTGCGGCCGAGAATATCAGCCTGGAGCTGGGCGAGCGAACGCTCTTCGAAAACCTCTCCTTTTCCATTTACAAAAATGACAAAATCGGTCTGGTCGGTCCCAACGGTATCGGCAAGACGACCCTGTTCGAGATCATTGCCGGTCGGCTCAATCCCGACGACGGCCGCCTCGTAAAATCGCGCGAATGCGCCATCGGCTATGCCGAACAGGAACTCGATGAATACGAAAACCTGTCCCTCTTTGACTACGTCGCCTCCGCCCGGCAGGACCTCCTCGACATGCGGGACAAAATCCGGGCGGCCGAAACGGCCCTGGCCGAGAACCCCAATCGGCCCTCGCTGATCGAGGAACTGGGGCAGATCCAGCATAAATTCGAGGTTGCCGGCGGCTACCGGTACGAATCCGAACTCAAAATCATTCTCGTCGGCCTCGGCTTTCCCGAAAATCGCTTCCACAACCGCCTGGACGCCTTTTCCGGGGGCGAAAAAAACCGCGCTTCGCTGGCCAGAATACTGGCCGGCCAGTTCAATTGTCTCTTGCTCGATGAGCCGACCAACCATCTCGATATCGAATCGACCATCTGGCTCGAGGAATACCTCGGAACGCTCGAAAAAGCCGTCATCATCGTCTCGCACGACCGTACCTTCCTGAACAATACCGTCGAAAAGGTCTGGGAGATAGCCTCGGCCCGAATCGAACAGTATTTCAACGGTTTCGAAAGCTATCTCGAAGAACGAACACAGCGCCGCGATCAACTGACCCATCAGTACAAACACCAGCAGGAGGAAATCAAACGCATCGAGGATTTCATCCGGCGCAATATGGCCGGCCAGAAAACCAAACAGGCGCAGTCGAAACTGAAATACCTGGCCCGTATCAGGCGAATCGAGCTGCCCAAAGACGAAACCCGGGCGCCGACCTTTCACCTCCAGTCGGGCGGCCGCTCATACAACCTGGTCCTGCAACTCCAGGATGCCGTCTTCGGTTACGGACACCATCCGCTGATAAATGACGTCAGCCTCAATATTTACCGCGGCGACCGCGTCGGCCTCATCGGGCGCAACGGCTCCGGCAAAACGACCATGCTCAAAACTATCCTCGGCGAACTGGACCTCCTGTCGGGATCGATCAAACTCGGCGGCAAAGTCGACATGGCCTATTTCGACCAGGAACTGTCTCACCTGCAGCCGGGTAACATCGTTCTCGATGAACTCTGGGAGGTCGATGCCACCGCCGAGGCGCATACCCTGCGGAGCTTCCTGGCCCGGTTCGGCTTTCGCGGCGAGGATGTCTTCAAAAGGGTCAGCATTCTCTCCGGCGGCGAAAAAACCAAACTGGCCCTGGCCAAGCTCCTCTTTCACCCGGTCAATTTCCTGGTCTTCGATGAGCCCACCAATCATCTCGATATCGACTCCCGGCAGGCCCTGGAGGAGGCCCTCGGTCAGTACAACGGCACCTGCCTGATCGTCAGCCACGATCGTTATTTCCTCAACCAGGTGGTCACCAGAATCGTCGCCGTCGAGAACGGCGGCGTCGGGATTTACCCCGGCAATTATGAATACTATCGGGCCAAAAAAGAGTCGCCCCGAACCGAAACGCCCAAAAAACCGATACCTCCCGAACGGATGGCCGAATACGCCGAATTCAAGGAGCTCTCGCGCAAAAAGGGCCGCCTGAAAAAAGAGCTGCGCCGTACCGAGGAGCAGATCAAAAGCCATGAAAGCCGGCTGGCCAAACTCGACTCGGAAATCAGGTATAACATCCCCAAAGCCGACTGGGCCCGGCTGAGCGCCGCCGCCGAGGAAAAATCGACCATCGAGGACACCCTGCTGAAATTGTACCATAAACTGGAAGAGCTGGAGAAAATCAATGCTGAATATATTGAGCCTGACGGGCAGTCCGATTAAAAAAGGCTCCACCGAAATTCTTCTCGAACGGATCGCAGGGGGTATCATCGAAACATACTCCCATCCGGCCGAAAATGCCCTCGTGCGACTCAATGATTATCAGTACATCCCCTGCCAGTCATGCGGTAAAAGCCCCGAACCCGACCTTTGCTTTTTCAAAGATGAAATTTATCCCGTGTATGAATCACTGGCCCGCGCCGATGTCGTCCTCTTCGGGTCGCCGATCTATTTCGATTCGGTTTCCGGCCAGGCCAAACTCTTTATCGATCGGGCCAATTGCTTCCGACCCTATGATTTCAAGGGCGAATCCGAACATACCTTTAAAAAAATAATCACCGAAAAACGTCTCGGCGCCATGGTCCTGGTCGGCGGTGAGCGTCAGAATTTCGAACCGGCCCGGGTCGTAATCGCCGGCTTTTTCAAATGGATCGAGGTGCTCAACTGCGGTTTGATCACCTGCGCCGGCTCCTCGATGGAACCCGGCGCCGCGGCCGATGACTCCGACAAAATGACCGAGGCGTACGATCTTGGTTGCCACATCGCCCGCCGCCTGCCACCAAACGATTGATTCCCGATACAGCCGACGGAAGCCGGAAACCGGCGATGCCGTTGGAGCCCGGCTCCAGTAGTCAGGAGCCGTGGCTCCTGACATTCACGCTTGCTGTGCGAGAAGTCTTCGACCTTGCACCAACGAGTGGGCGGCAGGCGCCCTCGCCTGCCCCAGGCCTTCTATCGGTCATCAATGCCCGATACAGCCGACCGAAGGCGGAAACCGGCGATGCCGGTGGAGCCCGGCTCCAGCTATACAAGGAGTCTTAAAAGCCATCCCATTCCCGAACAGGTGATTGATGCTAAGTTGCGGGCGGTGTTGATTTCGACGAGAGTCGGAATTGTCACCTGCCGCCTTTCAATCATTTTCACATTAGATTGAAGATGGCAGAACCGCCAAAGGGTTTTGCCCTGCTTTTTGTCCAGATTTTACGCATTTCAATACATTACCCGAGGACAACGCGCTCCCGCCCCCAAAATTTTTCTTGCCATTTTCTGGTTATGGCGTATATTATTTCGCTGAGGAAAAAAGCAATTGCTAATTAATATTGCCGAGAGGATTGGCCATGAAACCGGAAATACACCCGAAATATTATGAAACGACCATCACCTGCGCCTGCGGCAACGTCATCAAGACCCGATCCACCCAGAAAGATATCCGGGTCGAAATCTGTTCCAGCTGCCACCCTTTCTTTACCGGGCGACAGAAGCTGATTGACACCGCCGGACGAATCGACCGCTTCCGCAAAAAATACGGGCTGGACAAAAAAGACGAAGACGCCAAAAAGGAAAAATCATAAAAAGCCCCTCTCAGGCGGCCGTAACGGACAATTGCGCGACAATTTTCCTCCAAAACTGCCCGGCGCTGCGTATCATGATTGAAATGTATAAGGGGCCGTCATTAAGTAACAGTATCTCAGAGGAGTTAGCATAATGCCGGATTTGGCCGTTGGCGGGCAGGCCGTAATTGAGGGCGTCATGATGCGGTCCAAAGACCGGATCGCCACTGCCGTCCGAACCGTGGCCGGTGAGATACTTGTCAAAACCGAAAAATATATCTCCTACACGAAAAGATACAAAATACTCTCGCTGCCCGTCATCCGCGGTGTCGTCACTTTCGTCGAAATGCTGGTTATCGGCATCAGGACGCTTAATTTCTCGGCCGATATCGCCGTCAAAGAGCTGGAAAAACAGGAGGCCGAAGCCAGGGGCGAGGAGTATATCCCCAAAGAAAAGAAAAACAACGCCGTTATGCTCGGCCTGACGGCTGTGATCGCTTTGGCCCTGGGAATTCTTATCTTCTTTTTTACGCCGCTGGCGATATCATCGCTTTTCAACATTGAAAAAGACGCCGTGGCCTTCAACCTGGTCGCCGGCGTGATCCGGGTCGGCCTGTTTTTGGCCTATGTCTATCTGATCTCGCTTTTCGGGGAGTTCAAGAAGGTTTTTCAGTATCACGGTGCTGAACATAAATCGATCTTCGCCTTTGAAAACGGTGAGGAGCTGACCCCCGAAAATGTCGGCCGGTACACGACCTTGCACCCTCGATGCGGCACCAGTTTCATCTTAATCGTGGCCCTCTTCGCCATATTGATTTATGCCGTCTCGGATACGCTTTACGCGGTCATCACCGGGCACCCGCCGGGACTTCTAACCCGCTTCGGCGTGCACTTTTCACTTCTGCCGCTGGTGGCGGGGACTTCCTATGAACTGCTCAAACTGTCCGGCAAGACTCGCGACAACGCCATCACCCGGGTTCTTATCAAACCGGGATTGTGGCTGCAGCGAATCACCACCAAAGAACCCTCTCCGGAACAGATGGAAGTCGCTATCGTCGCCCTGGAATCGGCCGTCGGCCTGACCGAAACGAAACTCACCGTCAAAAGAACTTGCCTTTAGCGAACAACCTCTAATATATTACCCGCTTTAAGATAGCAGACGGGACTCTTTTTTATGCTGGCTATTATTGAAAAATACGAAAAGAAACTCGAGGAGCTCAACCAGGCTTTGATCGATCCCGAGGTGCTCTCCGACCAGAAACGCCTGGCCGATATCTCCCGCGAACGACGCCATGTCGAGGAAATACTCGAATCCGGCCGCGAGTACAAAAAATGCCGGGCCCTGATCGGCGAGGCCAGAAACATCATCGATGAATCGACTGATCCCGAACTGGTCGAGATGGCCCGCGCCGAGCTCGAGGATTCCCGAAAAAAGCAGGCGCGGCTCGAAGAAATTCTCAAGGTGCTCCTTCTCCCCCGCGATCCCCGCGACGCCAAAAACGCCATCATCGAAATTCGCGGCGGCACCGGCGGCGAGGAAGCGGCCATCTTTGCCGGCGACCTCTTCCGGATGTACTGCCGCTATGCCGATCGCAAGGGCTGGAAGTACGAGGTTCTCTCGTTCAACCCCGGCTCCGTGGGCGGCGGCCTCAAAGAAGTTATTTTCATGGTCAAAGGTGATGGTGCGTACGGGCGGCTGAAATACGAATCGGGCGTGCACCGCGTCCAGCGCGTCCCGAAAACCGAATCCCAGGGACGGATTCACACCTCGGCGGCCACCGTCGCCGTTTTGCTCGAGGCCGAGGATATCGATGTCAAAATCGATGAAAACGACCTCAAGATAGACGTTTTTCGTTCCTCCGGCCCCGGCGGGCAGTCGGTCAACACCACCGACTCGGCCGTGCGGATCACCCATGCCCCGACCGGCCTGGTGGTCACCTGCCAGGATGAAAAATCCCAGCATAAAAACCGCGCCCGGGCCATGCAGGTTCTCCGCGCCCGTTTGCTCGACCGCGCCACCGAGGAACAAAACCGCGAAATCGCCAGGGAACGCAAAGCCATGGTCAGCACCGGGGATCGTTCGGCCAAAATCCGAACGTACAATTTCCCCCAGTCGCGGGTGACCGATCACCGCATCGGACTGACTCTTCACAAACTCGATGAAATTCTCGCCGGCGACCTCGATGAGACTATCGATGCCCTCGTGCAGAAAAACCACGAGGCCCGGATGAGGGCCGAAAAAAACGCCTGAGTCCGCGACCTCCCTTTAAGCCGGGGGCCATCCCGGCTGAGCAGATACGCCTCACAAAAAAACAAAAAAAATACTTGACATCATTATCATTTATATGATAT
>Ga0272444_10003104_pt1 | contig 15138 bp, 12 predicted proteins | sample SSMForm13_FD_201033 | JGI IMG/M metagenome (GOLD analysis project Ga0272444, IMG submission 201033) | Marine sediment archaeal communities from Little Sippewissett salt marsh, Falmouth, MA, United States - SSM-Form-13 | ecosystem: Environmental > Aquatic > Marine > Wetlands > Sediment ...
CCGCCGGGGTATAGGTACTGGAGACGGACTGCTGCATCCGCACCTTGGCCGCGTCGGCGGCGGCGATGTCCACCCCGGAGGCAGCGTAGACATCACGGCGAATCTGCGCGGCCTCGGCCCGCACGTCCTCTGCGCTGTGCGCCGCGCCAATGTCGTGGCGAAAGTGCACTCCGGGGAAGCGGATCTGGTGCACAGCCTGATACGCCTGGGCCAACGCCGCAGCGTGCCCCGCGCCGGTTGCTGTCACCGCAAAAACGCGGCCTCCGGAGGTGAGCAAATGATCGCCCTCCCGTTTCGTCCCGGCGTGAAAGACAACTACGTCGGAGAAGGAAGCGACCTCGTCCAGGCCGATAATCTCGGCCCCTTTCGGATAGGAGCCCGGATAACCCGGAGAGGCCAAGACAACGGTGACCGTATGGGCCGGTTTCCAGCGCACCGCAACCTGATCCAGGCGTCCCTCTACGCAGGCCAGGAGGATTTCGGCCAGGTCAGTCTCCAGCAGGGGCAAGAGCACCTGGGTCTCGGGGTCACCGAAGCGGCAGTTGAACTCGAGCACGCGCGGGCCGTTCTCGGTAAGCATCAGGCCGGCGTAGAGGACGCCGACGTAGGGCGTGCCGCGGCGGCGCATAGCGTCCACGGCCGGCCGCAGGACGCGGTTGGTGACCTCGGACAAGAGGTCTGGGGACAGGTAGCGCGACGGGGCATAGCCCCCCATCCCACCCGTATTCGGCCCGGCGTCGCCATCGCCCACGCGCTTGTAATCGCGCGCCGGCAACATGGGCACAAAGGTCTGGCCATCACAAAAGGCTAGAAGGGAAGCCTCCTCCCCTTCCAAGCAGCCTTCAATGAGCACCGTGTCGCCGGCCGGTCCCAGGGAACGCTCGACCATCACCTGGTGCAGCGCCTGCTCGGCCTCGGCCAGCGTCTGACAGACGAACACGCCCTTGCCCGCCGCCAGGCCATCGGCCTTGACGACAATGGGCACGGGCTGCCCCTGCAGGTAGGAGCGGGCCGATTCATAGTCAGAAAAAGCCGCGGCAGGAGCGGTGGGAATCCCCTCCTCGACCATGAAACGCTTGGCAAAAGACTTGGAGCCCTCCAGCTGGGCGGCCGCAGCTGTGGGCCCAAAGGCGCGGAGGCCGGCCGCGGCAAAGGCATCCACCAGCCCGGCGACCAAGGGCACCTCGGGTCCGACGACAGCGAGATCGATAGCGTTCTTTTGGGAAAAAGCCAACAAGGCAGGGAGGTCGTTCGCCGCGATCGGGACGTTCTCCGCCATCGCCGCCGTACCGCCGTTACCCGGAGCAACGTATAGCCCCTCCACCTCTGGTGATTGAGCCAGTTTCCAGGTCAGGGCATGTTCACGTCCGCCAGAGCCGATGACCAAGATACGCATAGTACCTCCTTTGATGAGGTGGCAAGCCCCTTACAAGGGCGAACAGCCGTTCGCCCCTACTTGTCACTGTTCCTTCGCCAGGACCTCGAACACTTCCTTGCCTGTGCCCATCGAAACCGACACAGGATAATCCCCACAGAAACACGCCTGGCAATGGCCCTCCACGTCTCCCCCTACTGCCTCACGCAGCCCCTCCAGCGAGAGGTAGCCCAGCGAGTCCACCCCCAGATGGTGGGCGATCTCGTCCACGCTCAGGCGCGCGGCGATCAATTCCTCCTGCGTGGCCATATCCACCCCCATAAAACAGGGATAGCGCAATGGGGGCGAGGCCACGCGCATATGCACCTCGGCCGCGCCAGCCTGGCGCAGCAAAGCGACAATCGGCCCACTCGTATTGCCCCGGACGATCGAATCGTCCACCAGGACAATGCGTTTGCCCCGCAAAGAATCAGGGAGGGGATTGAACTTGATGGCCACGCCCATCCGCCGCAGGCGGTCGTCGGGCTGGATAAAGGTGCGGCCGATGTAGCGATTCTTGATCAGCCCCTCGCCAAAGGGAATGCCCGCAGCGTGGGCGTAGCCGATGGCGTGGGCCGTGGCCGAGTCGGGCACGCCCATCACCATATCGGCCTCCACCGGGTACTCTTGGGCCAGGCGTTTGCCTAATTGGCGGCGCACGTGGTGCACCGAGTGGCCCTCCAGGAGCGAATCAGGGCGGGCAAAGTAGATGTACTCAAAGATACAGAGGGCCGGCCGGCGGGCCTCCACCCCCTGCCAGGTCTTCAGGCCGGCCTTGTCCAGGCGGGCGATCTCCCCTGGCCGCAGCTCGCGCACAAAATCGGCACCGATGGTCGCCAAGGCGCAGGACTCGGAGGCCGCCACCCAACCCGTCTCGTTCAGCCGCCCCAAGCACAGCGGGCGAAAACCCCACGGGTCACGGACGGCATAGACCGCGTCGCGCGTCAGCAGGACCAGGCTGTAGGCCCCTTCCGCTTGGCGCATAAAATCGGGGAGGCGATCCTCCCACGTGTCCCCCGGCGTACCGGCCAGCATGGCGGTGATCACCTCGCTGTCGGTAGAGGTGACCAGACCGAAACCACGCTGCAGGAGCTCGCGTCGCAAGGCGGGAGCATTGGTCAGGTTGCCATTGTGCGCCACCCCGAGCGGCCCCAGCGCCGTCTCGATAAGATACGGCTGCGAGTTCCGCAGGCGCGGTGCGCCGGTGGTCGAGTAGCGGGTGTGCCCAATGGCTCGGGAACCACGCAGCGGGTGCAGGTTCTCCTCGGTAAAGACCTGGGCGACCAACCCTAGCCCCTTGTGGATGTGCGCCACGCGTCCCTCACCGGTGACGATCCCGGCACTCTCCTGCCCCCGGTGCTGAAGCGCATAGAGGGCGAAAAAGGTGAGCCGGGCCACTTGTTGGCCAGGGGCGTAGATAGCAAAGATGCCGCAGGATTCGTTAGGGTGATCGAAAAAGTCTCCGTAATTCATAAAGGCTCCTGGGTGCCGCAGGTATCAAGTTGCAAGTTGCAGGTTGCAGGTTCCCGTTTACACGTTGCAGGTTCCCGTTTACACGTTGCCAGTTGCAGGTTCCCGTTTACACGTTGCAGGTTCCCGTTTACACGTTGCAGGCTCCCGTTTACACGTTGCAGGTTCCCGTTTACACGTTGCCAGTTGTAGGTTAAAATCAATGCCGCTTTTCCTTATTTTTCTCTGCGTTCTCGGCGGTAAAAAAAGACCTTGCCTGAGTCGCGGCAGTCGCCTCCACAACGTCGGCGTCGAGTAGGCGACGGCGCTGCGCTTCCTGCCCCTGTCGAATCCGGGCCTGCAGCCCCTCGTCGCCCAAGGCCAACACCTTGGCCGCCAGGAGCGCGGCGTTCCCCGGCTCCAGGACAACGGCGGGGGCGACGCCGGAGGGCATGCGCAGGGAAGAGTAGATATCCGCACCGCCGAATTTGTCCGCGGCCGGTGGACAGGCAATGACCGGTGCGACCACCTGGGCATCGACAAAGCCACTGAGGGCGTTACTACGGCCGGCCACAGTGATATAGACCTTGGGTCGGGGGTCGGCCTCGTAGTGCGTGAGCAGCTCCAGAAGGTGCTGAGGCGTCTTGTGAGCTGAAGCGATGCGCACCTCCCAGGGGATGGCGTACTTGTCCAGGGCCTGGGTAATCTGTTCGGCCCAAGGCTTGTCGCTAGGGGAACCAAGGATAAGAACCACGAGCATTAGAGCCTCCGAAAAGTTGCAGGTCGCAGGTTACACGTTGCACGTTGCAGGTTAAAACCATACCTGCTTACAGCGGCTGTGCCAGGGACAACTGCCGGTGGCACAGCAAGACGCGGCGTGTCGCGTAAAAACCAGCCTTACCATGTGCGCCTGGCACGATGCCAAACGTGAAACGCAAAAACGCGCGAACGTGAAACGCGAAAACGTGAGACGTTGAAACCATGCCTATAGATACTCCTGCAGTACTTGGGCGATCCGCGGGCTGGCCGGGAGCGGGGCCGGTTCGAACGGTTGCCCGGTCAAGCCCTCATACAGAACAATGTAGCGGCGGGCCAACTCCATCACCTGGTTCTCGGGCAAAGGCGGTGGGGGACCGTCACCGCGAAAGCCCTGGGCCGCGTACCAGAGCCGGACGTACTCCTTATCCCAGGGCTCGACCTCGCCCCCCTGCGCCAGTCCCTGGCCCTCAACGGACCAGAAACGGCTCGAGTCGGGCGTATGCAGTTCGTCGATCAGCATCAGGGTACCGTCGAGCGCCCGGCCGAACTCGTACTTGGTGTCGACCAGCAGGAACCCAGCCTGGCGCGCCATCGCCTGCCCCCGGCGAAAGATGGCCAGGGCGGCAGTGGTCACCTGATCCCAGATCGCCGCCTCGACAAAGCCGCGCTCGACGACCTCGGCGCAGGTGAGGCGCTCGTCGTGGCCACCGGGGCCAGCCTTGGTCGTCGGCGTGATCAACGGCTCGGGCAGCGGGTCGTTCTTGTGCAGCCCAGCGGGGAAATCGTAGCCGTAGATGTGCCGTTCGCCGGCCGCGTAAAGGGTCCAGAGCGAGGTCTTGGTCACCCCCGTGATATAACCGCGGACGATGACCTCGACCGGCAGCGGCGTGCATTCGCGCACCAGGCTGACGTTGGGATCAGGCACCTCCAAGAGATGATTGGCAACGAGGCCGGCCGTCTCGCGAAACCAAAAGGCGCTGAGTTGGTTGAGCACCTGGCCCTTGAAGGGAATAGCGGCCAGGATGCGGTCAAAGGCCGAGAGGCGGTCCGTCGTCACGAGCAGCCGCCGATCAGGAGGCAGGGAAAAGGATTCGCGGACCTTGCCACTCTCATGGGCATGGGGCCAGGAGAGGGTAAGCAGGGTCAAGGCATTGGGAATGGCCTGGCGTAAAGTGGCGGACTCGATCATGAGCTACCTCCGGTGGTGCGTAAAAACATGATGCGTGATGAGTGATCAACGATTCAGCGAACCGGCACATAACCGCTCTCGTCGACGACCGCCTGGCCCTCGGCGGACAGCAGCCAATTGAGTAGAACGCGGGCGCTGCTGCCATCCGGAAGGTCACTGCGCACGACCGCGTACACCTCTGACGACAGCGGGTAGGTGCGGTCGAAGATGTGCTCACGCGTCGGCGCAACGCCGTCGACGGCACACAGCTTGACATTGGTCTTGGGGGCCATCTGCTCCTTGTAGTAGTAGATGGAGTAGGCAATCCCATTGGAATCGCTATGCATCTGGTTGTAGGGACCGGTCATAGACATACCAATCATCTCTGGTGGGGACGACGCCATCTCCATCCCCTGCATCACCAGACTCAGCATCAGCTCCTGGCTACCCGAGTTGGGATTCCGCTGGTAGGCGTTGATCTTGGCATCCACGCCGCCGACCTCTTGCCAGTTGGCAATCTGCCCGGTATAGATGGCCCGGATCTGGTCGAGGGTCAGCCCATCAAGCGGGTTATCCTGATGGAGAAGAAAAACAAAGGCATCCACAGCAACCGGGCGAACGTCGAGCGTAACGTCGGCCACCTCGGCAAGCTGCACCTCGTCAGGGGAAGGTGCCCGGGCGACCAGAATGAGGTCCGTGCGTCCCTCGATCAGATTGACGTACGCCTTGTGGGTGCCATTGTGAACGACGTGCGCGCTGATCCACTGGACGGCCGGCTCCATCTCCACCGTGCTGGTGTAGGGCTCCATCCACCTGGTGCCATCCAGTTTCGTCCCCCAGCGATGGGATATGCCCAAGGCTTTGCAAGCGACGAGCACACCCAGCGGCTGGGCCGAGGTCGAGCCGTCTACACGGGGATAATTGTCCAGAGAAAGATCAAGCTCCTTGACGTCAACCGTGGCAACCGCTGGGGGCTCACGGACGGGCTCGGCAACGGGCTGCGGCGTCCTGGATGGGTTCCAAAATATGGGCGGCCCGCACCCGGCAGTTATGAACAGCACAGCGATGGCAATGCCTGAGATGCCGAGAACCAGCAACAGAACCTGCCACCACTGCATGCCTCGCGTTGCGGTCTGTCCCATCGCGACCTCCTTACAACTGTCGTGCGTACTGCACGCCCTGGGCAAAGAGCGCCAACCCCAGCCCACCGGACTCGCCCCGCGTCCACTGGGGGTGCTGCTCCGCGAAAATATGGTCCTCAGGATGGGGCATCAGGCCCAGGACGTTGCCCTGCGCGTTGCAGATGCCGGCAATATCGGCTACCGAACCATTGGGATTGGCAGGATAGTCGGCCCTATCTCCGTTTGCGGTTACGTACGTGAGGGCAATCTGCCGACCAGCACGCAGTTGCTCCAAAACCGCATTATCGCGGGGGACAAAGCGCCCCTCGCCGTGGGCCACGGGGCAATAGATGCGCTCCGTCAGGCCGCGCGTAAAGACGCAGGGGCTCTGCGCGTCCGGCTCCAGCCACACCCAGCGGCATTCGAAACAATTGGAGGCGTTGCGGGTCAGGGTCGCCTGGGTGCCATCCTGCGGGGGACCGGGCAGCCAACCGCTCTTGACCAGGGCCTGGAAGCCGTTGCAGATGCCCAGTACCGGTTTCCCGGCCTCGATAAAGTAGCCCAACTCGTCCTGGAAGAGCCAACGCATGTCCGTCGCCAGGAGCCGGCCGGCCCCCAACGCGTCGCCGTAGGAAAAACCGCCCGGGAGGATGAGCATCGCAAAATCGTGCAGGTGGGCCAGACGAGCGCGCAGCTCGTTGACGTGAAGGATCGTCGGCCGGCCGCCGGCAGCTTCAACGGCCCAGGCGGCCTCGCGGTCGCGGTTGGTGCCGGTGGCGTGGAGAATCAGGACGGATGGATGGGCCATGGGTGCTCACCAGGTTAGTAGTAAGGACAATACGTGCTGCGTGTTGCGTGAAAATGCGAGAACGTGAAACGTGAGAACGTGAAACGTGAACCCAACCTGGAACCTGTAGCCTGCTAACCCGCACCGCGCCGCTGCAGGCACTTTTGCACCGCAGTCACGGTATAAGGCTCCAGCGGCAGGTTCAGCGCATCTTTGGGCGAAACCCATAGATACTCCTCCGCCTCGCTGTTCAACTGTACGACAGTCGAATCGGTCCGGCAGACAAAGTCGAAAAAGATATAGTGCCGAGACTTCCAAAAGTGCTCATCGTAGATAAACTCCTGAAAGCAGAGGAACTCGGGGTCGTAGATGTCAAGCCCGGTTTCCTCTTTGGCCTCCCGGCGCAAAGCGTCCACCAGACGCTCGCCCAGCTCGACGTGGCCGCCGGGGACGACGTACCGCCCGCGCCACTTGTGTGAGCGGACCAGCAGGAGGCGGCCCTGCGGGTCAAAGATCAGGGCACCGACGCTCGGCTCGGGGTAGTGCTGTTCGGCCATCTGCCCTCCTTCTCTCGGCGCCTTTTGCTGTGCAAAGACCTCGGCGTTCTCGGCGGTAAGAAATGGCCCTTAACCGCAAAAAGCCAAACTTTACTCCAAAGGCTCAGGTAAACAGCTCAGCCACCTTGCGCAGCCCGGCCATGATGTCCACCCCGAAGGGGCAGCGGGCTACACACTCGCCGCACTCGGTGCACGACGAGACGTCGGCGTGGAAGCTTTCGTAGATCCCTCGTACTTCCTCGGCGCTGCTGTTCGCGGCCATGTCGATCAACCACATCATCCAACCAACAGGGATGTCCACCGGACACGGCAGGCAGTGATGGCAGTAAACGCACTGGCCCTGCAGGTAACGCGGCAGATCCGCAGCAAAGGGGAGATAGTCCTTTTCCTCGGCCGTCGCCTCCAGGTAGTGCAGCGTAGCACGCATCTCCTCCGCGTTCTTGGGGCCCGGCACGGCCGCTGCCACGGGCTGCGAGAAGACGTAGGAGAGGCAGTGCGTTGGCGTGATACCAGAAGGCCGGCCGTCGACAGAGAAGAGCACGCCACCGTGATAGGCCTTCATCGCCACCAGCCCGACGTTGTGCTCGACGCAGGCCTGGTAGAGGGCGCTATCCTTCTCCCCACCCAACGCCACGAGGTTGACCGGGAACATCAGCACATCGATCAGACCGCTCTGGACGGCCTCAAGGGCCACTGGGAAGTCATGGCCGCTCATGCCGATCGCGCCGACGCGCCCCTGCTCCTGGTAGCCTCGCAGTCGCTCGATGGACTGTTGGACAAACCCGTCCCAAAGCGTTTTGCGGTCAATCACTGCAATCATCGCCACCTCGGCATAGTCGTTGCCCAGGCCGGCGAGCGTACCATCGAAGCAGCTTTGGCAATCATCGAGGTCAAAGCTTTGCCCATCGCCCCAGTGCGCAGCGACGACCAGGTTCGCGCGATGGGCGCGATACACCGCGCCGTACTTCTCCCAGTAGTCCGGCTTGATATAGAGTAGATCCACATAGTTCCCGCCCGCTTCCACCATCATGCCCAACACGCGGTCCAGCACCTCTGGCCCGGGCTCCAAATGTTCGGTTCCCAGGCCGATAATACCAACGTCGAGGCCCGTTCTGCCCAACTGGCGCTGCTCCATCTCTTTACCTCCATGTACAATGGCTCTCTACTCGATGAATCGTTCCGCGTCTGAGTCAAAGGCCGGCGTATGGACCAGGAGCAACACCGCCGGGGACAAAGTCCTGTTCTCATAACAAAAGGTTTGCCCCTGAGGAACCAAGACAAAATCTCCGGGCGCTAGATCCCACGATTCCGCTGCAAGGGCAAAGCGAACCTGGCCAGAGAGCAGGTAATAGTACTTGTCGGAGCGCTCCGAGTAGGCCCGGCGATGGCGCGCACCGGGAAGGACGCGAATCGTGGCCAGCGAAGAGCTGGTCGAAAGGTCGGCCGTATAATCCCGGATCTCGAGGCCCTCAAAATCAAAAGGCTCCACCGCAACAGCACGGATCAGCATCGTGATTCTCCCATAGGTAAAGAGACATTCCTGAAGCTACACGAAACTCCCTAGTCGCCCTCCTTCCAAGCCTGGGCCACATCGTTTAGGGCACATGCCACTACAGCATCGCCGGCCAATCCGTACAGACGCAGCATTCCGCCATCCGTCACCCGGCCGAGGGAGGCAAAAGGCTGCCCTGCCAATGCCTCCTCGAACGCCGGGGCATCCTTCGGCGCCACTTCGACCAGGAAACGGCCAGTGCTTTCGGAAAAGAGGGCCACGTCGTCGCGGTCCACGTCGGCAGCGCGGGGGAGGGCGGCGAGCGACAGCTCCAGGCCCAGCCGGCCGGCCAGGGCCATCTCCGCCGCCGCTACGGCCAGCCCCCCCTCGGAGAGATCGTGGCAGGCCCGCACAAGCCCCCGCCGAATGCCACGGTGCAGGGCGCGCATTGTCTCTATGCTTTTAGGAATAGGTGCCGGCACACCCTTGCCCAACGCCCCGTGCAGCCGATGGTACACGGAACCACCTAGCTCGCACCGCGTCTCGCCAACGATGTAGAGCAAGTCGCCGGCCCGTTTCAGGTCCATCGTCACCACCGCACCCACGTCCGGGACCAGTCCCAAGGAAGAGATCAGCAGCGTCGGCGGGATGGCGTGCTTCTGCCCATCGGCGCCGACGAACTCGTTGTTCAGGCTGTCCTTGCCCGAGATAAAGGGCGCACCATAGGCCACCGCCGCATCGTAACAGCCCTGCGCCGCGCGCACCAGCCCACCCAGGCGATCGGGCAAATGGGGGTTACCCCAACAAAAGTTATCCAACAGGGCCACCCGGTCAGGGTCGGCGCCGACAGCCACGATGTTGCGTAGTGCCTCATCGATCGCCGCCCAGGCCATCGCGTAGGGATCGATCCGCCCGAAAGAAGGACAGATACCGCAGCCCAGGGCAATGCCCTGCGTGCCAGGAACCTCCTGCGGGCAGAGCACCGCAGCATCCCCGGGACCATCGGCGCCGACGCCGACCAGCGGCTTGACCACCGTGGCACCTTGCACCTCGTGATCGTAACGACGGATAACATCCTCTTTGCTGGCAACGTCTGGGTGGGCCAGGAGGCGCAACAAGATGGGCGTCAGGTCGGCAGCGGGGGCAATGTTCGGATCGGGCAAATTGGGCGGTACCCACTCGGCGCGCATCTCCCGTCGCGGCCAGCCGTGATGCAAGAACGCCATCTCCAGCTCGGCGGCCAGGCGGTCGCCATAGCGCACACGCAGCTTATGGTCCCCCGTGAAGCGGCCGATGACGGTGAGCTCGACGTCCAGGCCGACACAGATCTCGCGCAGGCGATCAAGATGCTCCGGGGGAACAGCCAGGACCATGCGTTCCTGGGCCTCGGAGAGCCAGATCTCCCAGGGGCGCAGGCCGGGGTATTTCAAGGGAACATCGGCCAGGTCGACCTCGACGCCGACGTCCTGCCCCATCTCGCCGGCCGCGGAGGAAAAACCGCCGGCCCCACAATCCGTGATGGCGGTATAGAGCCCCTCATCACGGGCACGCAGGACGGCCTCCATGACCGCCTTTTCTGTAATCGGGTCGCCGATCTGCACCACACTGCCCACTGTCTGCCCGGTATCGTGGGTCAGCTCGGCGGAGGAAAAGGTGGCCCCGTGCAGGCCATCGCGGCCTGTGCGCCCGCCCAGTGCCACACAGAGGTCGCCGGGCCGCGCGTCGCGACGATGCCGGCCACGGGGCGACAGCCCCAAGCAGCCACAGTAAACGAGCGGGTTGGCCATGTAGTCTCGGTCGTAGAGAATGGCCCCGCTGACGGTGGGGATACCCATCTTGTTGCCGTAATCCTCGATACCGGCCACGACACCGCGGGCAATGCGGCGCGGGTGCAGGGTGCCGGCCGGCAAGTCTTCCGGGGGCAGGTCGGCCGGTCCAAAGCACAATACATCCGTGTTAGCGATGGGCCGGTGCGAGACGCCCATCACGTCGCGGATGACCCCGCCGACGCCGGTGTTGGCCCCGCCGAACGGCTCCAGGGCCGAGGGGTGGTTGTGTGTCTCGACCTTGAAGGAGACCTCCCAATCATCGCCAAAGGCCACAATGCCGGCGTTGTCGACAAAGGAGGAGAGCACCCAGGAACGGTTCAACCGCTCCGTGGCTGCGCGTATGTAGGTGTCAAGAAGGCCAGGGATTTCCTCCTCGACAACGGGCTGATCAACCGACCCCTCGCCCCCTCGACTTGTCACCTTATCGCCCTCCTCCGCCAGCGGCTCAACGCGCGGCATGCCTCCCCGACAAGCGTACGCAATCCTCGCCTTGAACGTCTTGTGCTGGCAGTGCTCGGACCAGGTCTGGGCCAGGGTCTCGAGCTCGACATCGGTCGGATCGCGGCCCCAGCGGCGGAACTCGGCCTGGACCGCCTGCATCTCGGGGAGAGAGAGGAAGAGGACCCGCTCGACGCTCAGGCGGGCCAGCTCGTCATCGGTCGCCTCGCGCAAGGGGATGGTCTCGACGACGTCGGAAGGGCGCGCGGGGGGAACAAAGGCCGGCGACAGCTCCCCGAGGGCATAGGTCTGGATCACCTCGTTACACAGGACCTCGCGGGCGACGCGGTGAAGGTCTCTGGGGGTCAGGTCACCGGAAAAGGCATAGCGCATCCCCGTCGCCGTGGCCTGGACGGAGCCAAGACCGAGCATGCGGGCACGCTGGAGGAGGTTCTCGGCGACGGGGTCGGTCACACCGGGATGAAAGCCGACCTCGACCACAAGTGCAGCGTTGTCGAACGGCGGACCAGCGCGATAGTCCTCAACGATGGGGTCGACGAGGAGCTCCTGGGCCAGGTGTCGAAGTTCAGAAGGGTTCAGGTCACCCTGGAGGAAGTAGAGGTTACTGACGGTCAGGTAGCGGACACTGCTGATGCCCAACTGGGCCACCTGGGCCAAGAGATCGGTGGCGCGGCCATCGGGCCGGCCGGGCAGAGGAAAGACCTCGATGCGGTGGTGCAAGGCGAGCACTCCTTTTCTCGAACCAGAGAGGTAGCAAGGACAAAGAGCGATCGAACCACCAAAACGACAAGAACAAGGAGCAGCTGAACCACAAAGACACCAAGAACGGAGAAGTCACGAACCACAAAGACACCAAGGGTTAGAACCGCAAAGGCACAAAGAAGAAGGACTGGCTCTCGCACCACAAAGACACAAAGGCACCAACCCTCGATTGCCTGGTGGCTTTGTGTCTGGATGCGCGACGGAGTGCCAGGTAAAAGACACAACCGGTAGTATGAAAAAGGCCGCGACAACACTAGATATGGTACTATGGGAAGGAGGATTTGTCAAATGAAGGCAAAGGAGAAATCATTGACCGAGCCGTAGGGCTGTAGTATAATGCCAGGACCAAAATCTGCCGTACCGTTGCGTCACAACTGAACCAGGAAGGCTTGTCGTGAATTTCTATCGCAACCTCGCCGAGATGATCGGGAGAACCCCCCTCCTGCGGCTGGAACGGCTGTCTCCGCACAGCGAAATCTATGCCAAGTGCGAGTTTATGAACCCGATGAGCCTAAAGGACCGGGCGGTACGCCAGATCATTGAGGACGCCGAACGATCCGGACAGCTCAATCCCGGCAGTACCATGATCGAAGCCACCAGCGGGAATACTGGGATGGCCGTGGCCTACCTGGCCGCAATCAAGGGATATCACGCCATTCTAGTCATGTCCGAGATCCAAAGCCTGGAGCGCCGAAAAGTGCTGCGGGCTCTCGGCGCAGAACTGATCCTTACCCCAGCCGCGGAGGGTACGCAAGGGGCACGGCAGCGGCTCAAGGAGATCTTGGCCAAACACCCGGAATACTTTTATGTGGGGCAGCACGTCAACCCGGCCAACCCCAAGGCCCACTATGAGAGCACGGGGCCGGAGATTTGGGCGGACACCGACGGGCGGGTGGAGATCCTGGTAGCCGGCCTGGGCACCGGAGGGACGATCTGTGGAGCCGGTCGCTACCTGAAGGAGATGAACCCCAGCATACAACTAGTAGCCGTCGAGCCCCGCGAGTCCCCGACCATCTCCCAAGGAATCTTTCACCCTCATCGGATGATGGGAACCGCCCCCGGCTTTGTCCCGGAAACCCTGGACCGCGAGGTCATCGACGAGATCTACCTGGTCAGTGAAGCGGAAGCCTTCGAGCGGTGCCGCGAAATCGCCCGTAAGGAGGGGTTATTGGTGGGAATCTCATCGGGCGCAGTGGCCCACACCGCCATCGCGGTTGCCGGCCGGCCGGAAAACAGCGGTAAAGTCATCGTGGGCATTTTCGCCGACACCGGGCAAAGATACTTGAGCGTGGAAGGGCTGTTCTTGTAAGCTGAAGGGGACAACAACAATGACCGAAAATGCCGTCCTTGATACTATCACCACCAACCTCCGCCAGCACCTTGCGGTGCTCTGCGACGAGATCGGCCCGCGCAGCATGAGCCAGCCCCAAGCATTGGAGCGCACGGCGCGGTACGTTGAAGAGCAGTTCGCCGCCAGCGGCTACAGCATCGAGCCCCAGGAGTATACGTGGCGGGGCGGCACCTTTCGCAACCTGATTGTGGAGCTGCCAGGAGAAAAGCGCCCGGAGGAGATTGTAGTCATCGGTGCGCACTATGACACCGTGCCGCAGACGCCGGGCGCTGACGACAACGCCAGCGCGGTAGCCGCGCTCCTAGAGCTGGCCCGGCTCTGTCGCGACCGCTTCGGTCGCGACTTGCGGCCGGCCCGCACCGTGCGTTTCGTCGCCTTTACCCTGGAAGAACCCCCCGCCTTTTTCACCCCCCACCAGGGCAGCCGCGTCTACGCCCACGCCCTGCGCCAACGCAAGGAGCGCGTCGTGGCCATGGTCGCCCTGGAAATGCTGGGCTACTATTCGGACGAGCCCAACAGCCAACGCTTTCCCCTCCTGCCCCTGCGCTGGTTCTACCCGACGACGGGCAACTTTATCGGCATCATCGGCAACCTCCGCTCGCTGGCCCTGACCCGCCAGGTGGCCCAGGCCATGCAAGCCGGTACCGACCTGCCTGTCGAGTGGCTGGCCGCACCGCCCGTGATCCCCGGCCTGGCCCTCTCCGACCACGCCTCCTTTTGGGTCCACAACTACCGCGCCGTGATGGTCACCGACACGGCCTTTTACCGCAACCCCCACTACCACCGCCCCACCGACCGGCCAGAGACGCTCGATTTCGAGCGCATGGCGCAGTGCGTGCCGGGGTTGGAGGAGGTCGTACGGGAACTCGGGCAGGGTGCCCGGGAGCGAGCGTGAAGATGTTTCACGCAAAGGCGCAAAGGTCTTTGCAAGCAAAGGGCGCAAAGTATGAAAGGGTTCCTTTGCGTCTTGGCGAGAACCTCTTTGCGCCTTGGCGTGAAATCTTGCTCTGTTTGTTTAGCCCTCTATTGGCCCTTTCGAGACATGACAGGAGCACCCGCCAACGGTATCATGGCAGGAGAAGACTGCCACGATATCCGTAGAAGGAGCGTCCGATGCCCGCAAAACGCTGCCCCGCCCGATTCTGGCTTGTCCTTGTCTCCCTGCTCGTCCTGGTGACCAGCTGTGGGCCGAGTGTGTCCGCGCCCACCCCCACGCCCGTCCCAACAACCGCGGCCAGTCCTCTTCCCACAAAGGCACCCACCGCGCCGCCCACGACGGCGCCACTGCCTACCGCCACCGCGGTCCGGCCGACAGCGGCCCCGGCCAATACACGTATCCCTACCTTAACACCCCCGCCCACCGGTTCGCCCCGGCCCACCGCTACGCCCTGGCCCACTGTCGTCCGGGAGGCGGTCGCCCCCGAAACATTGCGCATCACCATCGTCTTTGACAATTATGTCTATCAGCAGGGCCTCGAATCGGACTGGGGGTTTGGCGCCCTGATCGAATACCAGGGTCAGACCCTGCTCTTTGACACCGGCGGCAACCCGGGCATCCTGACGCGGAACATGGCCCGGCTGGGGATCGACCCGACGACCATCCAGGCGATCGCCCTCTCGCACATCCACGGCGACCACGTGGACGGGCTGCCTGGCCTGACGGGGCGAGGCGTCACCTATCCGGTCTATATTCCGCCTTCATTCGGCAGAAGCTTCAAAACTCGTTTTGGCGGTGATTTCGAATTCCACGACGTCGAACCAGGGCAGGAGCTGAGCCCAGGCATCTTTACTACCGGCGAGATGATCCTCCTCGCCAACGGAATCCGCGAGCAGGCCCTGGTCATCCCCACGCCGGCCGGCCTGGTCATCATCACCGGCTGCTCCCACCCAGGCATCGTCAACATCGTCACCCAGGCGAAAGAGATGTTCGATGAGCCGGTGTACCTGGTCCTGGGCGGCTTCCACCTGGGCGGGCTGACCAGGGCCGAGG
>Ga0272444_10003105_pt1 | contig 15134 bp, 13 predicted proteins | sample SSMForm13_FD_201033 | JGI IMG/M metagenome (GOLD analysis project Ga0272444, IMG submission 201033) | Marine sediment archaeal communities from Little Sippewissett salt marsh, Falmouth, MA, United States - SSM-Form-13 | ecosystem: Environmental > Aquatic > Marine > Wetlands > Sediment ...
TCGAGGTTATATCCAAGAGCAAGGCTGAGAACATTGAGCCGGATATGAGCGTTCCCGGCTGGATGAGGGCGCCTTCCGCCAAGGGCGAGGCCGAGCCTGCGTCCAAAGCGCCAGCGGCCAACCGTGTTAAAGCCCCAGGTTCCGAGGCGGTGTTCTCCAAAGCCGGAGGCCGGCTTAGACTGTCGCTCAACTACGTGAGCTGTCTGGTTGTAGCATTCGGACTGGTGGTCTTGGCTTCGTTGTCGTTCTGGCTTGGTCGAGCAACCGCGGAGCACGAAGACCAGGCGATTCAGGCGAACATGCGAGCAGATCTGGATGGCGAACGAGCGGAAAGAGAAGAACCCGATCGACCCAGAACTCGCCAGGCAGGCAAGTATTACATGGTCATACAGATGTTGCCCGACGATAGTCCCGGCAGCGAGCAAGAGGCGATAAGAATCGCCGACTGGTGCTCACATCCGGACAACGGTGAGCCCGCTACAGTCAACCGGTATGATCTGAGAGGACAATCGCGAATCCTGGTCTGGTCTTTGAAGCCATTTGACAAGACCGATGCCAAGAGCATAGAGAACCATGCCCTCTTGGTTGAGGAGCTTGGTAGAAGGTATTTCGGTAAGTACGGTACTTACGACTTCAGGCAGCGACACGAAGGCAAACTGGACCCGATGATGCTGCCTTACTACAAACCTGCCGAATGACCCGGCATGCAGGATTGGCAGCTATCGGTGGAGTGATGAAATGAGTATGGACAGGACCCTGAAGGTGCACGGCGGGCTCCTTCGGACCCGAAGTGTTTTGACTCGTGCGGAGCGTATTAAACGTTTGGTGGATGAGGAAAAGTTCGATCCGGAAAAAGACTCTCCGCTGGGCCTTCCCAAGGTTCGCGTCCGTCGCAGCAGAGCAGGGACAAAGGGCAAGAAGGCCGCCAAGAATGAAACCACCGAGGACGGTAAGGCCGCTGAGGCGCAAACAGACTCCGCCCAGGATGCCGACAACACGGCCCAATAGCCGACCGAGACGGCCCCGAACCTGGCTCAAATTTCCTTAACGGCGGGTCGCCGGTGCAGCGACCCGCCGATGTATGTCGAGAAGCGGCCCGACACAGGACTCAAGGTAAACCCATGCGCGAAAGCCACAGAATTGCCCGAAGGATGGAAATGTTGGACTCCTCCGGCATCCGTAAGGTGTTCGATCTCGCTGCCACGATGACCGACCCAATCAGCCTTGCGATTGGCCAGCCGGACTTCGATGTGCCGCAGCAGGCGAAAGATCGGGCAATAGAGGCGATCCGTCTGGGACGAAACAAGTACACACAGACTCAGGGCAACGCCGATCTCCTGGCAGAAGTCGCCGACAGATGCAGGGAAGAATTCAACTGGGAGGATGACCGCGGATATCTCATAGCGTCCGGTGTCAGCGGGGCCTTGGTCCTGGCAATGCTGACGCTGATTGACCCCGGTGACGAAGTGGTGTTCACTGACCCGTACTTCGTCATGTATTCCCATCTGACAAGACTTGCCGGAGGCACGCCCGTTCCGGTTGACACCTACCCGAGTTTTCGACCCGATGCCGGCAGGATCGCAGACGCGATAACGGACAAGACGCGGCTGCTTCTGATCAACTCCCCGTGCAATCCGACCGGGGCAGTTTATACCTCGGAGGAACTGGCCGATATAGCCGCAATCGCCGCCAAGCGAGATCTTCTCGTCATAAGCGACGAGATATACGATCACTTCTGCTATGACGGACCCTTCAACTCAATAGCAAACATATACGACAACACAATCGTCATGCGAGGCTTCTCCAAGAGCTACGCGATGACGGGCTGGAGGGTCGCATGGTGCGCAGGACCGAAGCCCATAATCGAGAAAATGACCATGCTCCAGCAGTACAGCTTCGTCTGTGCACCGAGCATAGCACAGGATGCCGCACTGACCGCCCTTGGGCTGGACATGTCCGCCCAACAGTCGGCCTACAAAAAGAAACGAGACATGGTCTTTGACTCACTTTCGGGACCATTTGGCCTGGTCAAGCCAGAAGGGGCATTCTACGCCTTCGTTCCCGCTCCCGGAGGCGATGCCGAATCGTTCGTCGCAAAGGCCATCGCCAGCAACGTGCTGGTTATCCCGGGCGAAGTGTTCAGCCGAAGCAACACCCACTTTCGGCTGTCCTATGCCACCAGTGACGAAAAACTCGCCAAGGGCCTTGAGATTCTGACCTCTCTGGCGTAAAGGTCGTGTTTCTCTTGACCTTGTCGCTCGCGTAACGGAGAAGGCATATGAGCAAGACGAATCCCAAGCCCCCCGTCAAGATCATTGGCGGAGGGATGATAACGCAGATCCAGCTTCTGCCTGCCGTCTATCACATGCAAAGACAAGGCCTGGTCGGTGATATTGACATCTGCGCCCTCAACACCGCTCCATTGGCGCAGCTCAAGGCCGATCAGACGCTTCGCCGCGCATTTCCAGGCCAGGATTTCAGGGCGTTCCCCGACCCTGATAAGGTCGGACCGGACGAGAAATTCCCCGAACTATACAAGGAGGTGCTTTCTTCGGCCCCGGCCGGCAGCATCGCCGTCATAGCCGTTCCGGATCAGTTCCACTATGGAATTGTTAAGGAATCAATCAGCAACGACCTGCATGTCTGCGTGGTCAAGCCCCTGGTGCTCAGATACGACCAGGCCGAGGAACTCAAGGCGCTGGCCTATCAGCGAGGCGTCTCGGTCGGCGTGGAATACCACAAGCGCTTTGATGACCGCAACCTGCTTGCCAGGAAGCACTATCGCGCCGGAAGGCTCGGAAATTTCCGCCTCGCCCAGGCCCAGATGATCGAGCCCTATTACTACCGCGATTCCAACTTCCAGAACTGGTGCACATGCGCCAACAGCGACATGTTCACCTATGTCGGCTGTCACTATGTCGATCTCATCGCATTCATTACAGGCCTCAAGCCTGTCTCAGTAAGCGTCTATGGCATAGTGGACAAGTACCCAAACGGCAACGAGGGGTATCTGTGGACCGACGGCAGGGTCATCTGGGAAAACGGCGCATGCCTGAGTGTTGTTGACGCGATCGGCTACCCCAATGCCGCCGCCGGAGGGAACTACCAAGGGCTGGCCATGTGGGGCCAGGGCGATGACGACGCTACGCTTCTGGTGCACTCCGACCAGTACCGAGGGATAAAAGTCAGCTACAACTCGCCCGGAGAAGCCGTGGACGACACGCAGTACGCCGAACCAAGCCCAGATTACTTCAAGTTGATCGACCTGGGTGGTGAAGGGCTTGCACCGGTCGGTTATGGCTACCGCAGCGTCGAATTCATAATCAAGGCGGGCCTGGCCGTCGCCGCCGCCGGTGACCTTAAGCAGCGTCAGGAACTTATCAGGCAATACGATGCCGACGGGATAATGGCCACACCCGCCAACAGCAGCTATAACGAATTGGTGATCGAAGCCGGAAGGAAGAGTATCCAAGCCGGTGGAAAAGAGGTGGCAATCGACTACGCGAACGGCTCAGTCGATTTCGCCTAGCAGTCAAGCTGGCCAAGCTCAGTCGGCGTAATCAAGCAAGAGGAAACAACGTAAATGGCAACCAAGGAATTCCCGCTGATCCCGCAGGAAGTGGAACCGGTAAACACGAAGTACCGCAAGATAGTCACCGAGATCCCCGTTCCCCAGTCAATCGAGCTTCTCCAGAGACTTCGCGACTTGGAGCCGCGCAGCATGGGCGGCCAGCCCCCCGTCGTCTGGGACAGCGGAGAGGGCGTGGCCATCTCCGATCCTTACGGGAACACTTGGCTGGACTTCTCCGCCGGGGTGCTCGTCACTGCAAGCGGACACGGCAGGAAGGAGATCGTCCAGGCAATCCAGGATATAGCCGGGAAAGGAATGTACCACGCCTACTGCTTCCCGACAGAGATCCGCACCAAGCTGCTTGCCAAGTTGACAAACCTTCTGCCTGCCCCTCTCAAGCGGGTGTTTCTGTTGACGACCGGGTCCGAGGCAACTGAGTGCTGCATCAAGCTCGCGCGTACCCACGGTCAGAAGATAGGTGGAGATGACAAGAGCATCTTTGTGACGTTCGACAACGCCTTCCATGGGCGAACTATGGCCGCCCAGCTTGCCGGTGGCTCGCCCGCACTGAAGAAATGGATGGGCCAGCCAGACCCGAGGTTCGTTCAGGTTCCGTTCCCTGACGGGTTCCGCCAAGAGGACATCAGCTTCGAGGTCTTCGAGAAGTCGCTTGAGGCCAAGAACGTCGATCCGGACCGTGTCTGCGGAGTGATGAGCGAGACCTATCAGGGCGCCAACGCCGCGCTGATGCCCGCAGAGTACGCCCGCGCACTGCGGTCTTGGTGTGACGATCACAAAGCGGTGATGATCTTCGACGAGGTCCAGGCAGGATTCGGCAGGACCGGCGCTCCGTTCGGATTCTCGCACTTCGGGATAGTCCCGGACCTTGCCGCATGCGGTAAGGGGATATCCGGCGGTATGCCGCTGGCTGCGGTCATCGGGACCGATGAGTTGATGAACATGTACGGCCCCGGTGAAATGACCAGCACCCACTCAGCCAATCCCGTTTGCTGCGCGGCTGCGCTGGCCAATTTGGAACTGATCGAATCCGAAAGCATGATCGAAAACGCCGCCAGGCTTGAGCCTGTTGTCAGGGAGGCGCTGGTGAGAATACAGGGCAAGTCAAAGGGCAAGATCGGCCGGATCGACGTCACCGGGCTGGTCGGCGCCATGCAGTTCACCAAGCCGGGCTCGACCGACCCCGACCCCGACACCGCCTGGCAAGTCGTGCTCAAGGCAGTTCAGAAAGGCCTGATGCTCTTCGCCCCGGTCGGTGTCGGCGGATGCGCCATCAAAGTTAACCCTCCACTGATTATCAGTGAAGATGCGCTGCGTGAAGGTCTCAACGTCCTGGAAGAGGTGATTGCTTCGCTTTAGATGCCTTAGGAGCGCCGAACCGACTCACAGATTCGACGCGTCGGAGCAGCAGATATGCCCAAGAGCGATTCCATACTCGAAAACGCCGTGGTGAACCTCTCCAAGGTAGCGCCCTCACTTTCCGGGGAAATCGATGGTGATCTGCTTGCCAAGATACGCGTGCCTAAAGAGCGGATCGAACTTCTTCTGGCGCCGCAGCTATCCGACGGAAAGATCCACGTCTTCCGAGCTTTCATCGTCCGCCACAGTGAAGCGTTGGGGCCCGCCAAGGGCGGTATACGGATGACCGAAGGCGTTACGCTGGAGGACGTTAACGGCCTGGCGATGGAAATGACCTGGAAGTGTGCATTGATCGGCGTGCCGTTCGGAGGGGGCAAGAGTGGAATCGTCGCCGACCCCTTGAAGCTCAATGACATGGACAAGGAGACGCTTGTCCGCAACTTCGCCCACAATGCCATCAGGCACATCGGCCCGCTTGTTTACGTACCCGCTCCGGACATGGGAACGGATGAAACCGACATGGGCCACATCAAGGACGCCATAAGCTATGGTCTCGGCCAAGCCACCACGCAGGGCTGCTACGTCACCGGCAAGCCTGTGATACTTGGGGGCATTCCCGGTCGGCGCGAAGCGACCGGCCGAGGTGTGGTCATCTGTGCAGCCAAGGCTCTTGCCGAAGCGGGAATCGAGCTCAAGGGGGCAACCGCGGTGGTCCAAGGCTTCGGAAATGTGGGCTCGGTGGCGGCGCGTCTGCTCTATGAGCAAGGCGCCAAGGTAATGGCCGCATCCGATGTCACCGGCGCCACATGCAGCCCCGACGGGCTGGACATTGCGAGGCTGTGCGAGCATCACGCTGCTACCGGCGCCGTGACCGGCTTTGCCGGTGGGCAGGACATAGACGGGATGGAGATGCTCGAGATGGAGTGCGATCTTCTCGTGCCGGCGGCAACGGCCGGGCAGATAACCGCCGAAAATGCGCCTCGCATCAAGGCTCGCATCATCGCGGAAGCAGCCAACAGCCCGACTGATCCCGAGGCGGACCCGATCCTGGAAAACAAAGGCGTAACTGTAGTCCCCGACATCCTCTGTAATGCCGGTGGCGTCTTTGTCTCGTACCTTGAGTACACGCAAGAGACCCAGCAAGAGCAGATGACCGAACAGCAAGTAATCACCAGGCTTGGCGAGAGAATGGCGGACAGATACGACCTCGTCCGCAGCCTGTCCGCTGAACGGAACATGACCATGCGCGCTGCGGCAATGCATGTCGCCGTAAAGACCGTCTGCCAGGCGTTAAAGGCAAGGGGATACCAGCCGTGATCTGGACCGGAACCGAAAACTCTTGAAATACTAGAGAGAAACCAATAAAAGCTCGCAATTCCGCGTGTATTTGGGCATGGGCCATCTGAGGGTCCGATGAAGTTCCAACTTGTTGACAAAATAGAGGCCATCGAGCCCGGCAAGCGCATCGTGACCACAAAGGCACTGTCGCTGGCCGAGGAGTATCTGGCGGACCACTTCCCGGCATTTCCGGTTCTGCCCGGGGTGATGATGCTCGAGGCGATGGTGCAATCGGCAGCTTGGCTGGTGCGATTGGCACAGGACTACGCAAACAGCACCATTGTCCTATCCGCAGCCAAGAATGTCCGTTACGCCAGCTTTGTGGCGCCTGGAGACGTACTCCGCTGCGAGATCGACGCCATAGGCATCGCAGACGAGTCCGCCAAGTTCAAAGGGGTCGGCTTTGTCGGCGAAAGGCAGACCCTCTCGGCGAGATTGGAGCTGCGGTGTATGAACCTGGCTGACAGACATCCCTACCTTGCCAATGCGGACAGGCAGATCGTGGCTGAACTCAAGAATTGCTTCGAGCTCATAGGAGGTCCGGTCGCAATGGCCCAAGCTGGACCCGGATAGCCCCAGATGCTCAGACAACAGCCATCCGACATTGACTTTTGTTGAGCAAATCCATATACATGGAGGCCCTTCCGACAGGGGTTGGGAAGGGCAGACCAGTTGACAACACGGCAGTAGAGGAGAGACAAACCAATGCCGATGACCGAAGAGGAAGTCTTCGAGAAGGTAAAGGACACCTTGATCGAAGCGCTCGGTGTGGACGATGACGAGGTGACGCCCGAAGCAAAGATCTCCGCCGATCTGGGCGCTGAATCCATCGACTACCTCGATATCACTTTCAGGCTGGAGAAAGCCTTCGATATCAAGATCCCACGCGGCGAGCTGATGCCCGACAACCTGCTCAACAATCCCGAGTATGTTCAGGATGGTAAGCTTACCGGGCCGGGACTTGAGCAGTTCAAACAGCAGATGCCGCATGCGGACCTGACCGAATTCGAGCAGGATCCGAGCGTCGATAAGATCATGGACCTTTTCAAGGTCCAGACGATCGTCAACTACGTCATGAGCAAGGTCAACTGACCGGCCGATTGCCCGCGCCTCCCTCTGACGCGCCGGGACTGAGCACGGAAAACCCAGATGCGATGGATTTGGATCGACCGGTTTGTGGAGTTCTCACCCGGAGAGCGAGCCGTTGCCATCAAGAACGTCTCGCTGGCTGAGGAGCACGTGCATGACCACTGGCCTGCTTTCCCCGTTCATCCCGCAACATTGATGATCGAAGGCATGGCTCAGACAGCCGGAATACTCGTGGGCCAAGCTCGCAACTTCGAAGAGAAGGTAATACTCGCGAAGATCAAGAATGCCCGGTTCGACGACCTGGTCACACCCGGCGACCAAGTAACCTTCCAGGCTGAGATCGAGACCATCACCCCTGAGTTCGCCTCAACCAAGGGCACTGTTCTCCGAAACGGCGAACCCCTGGGACAAGTGGACCTGATGTTCTCCCACATAGACCAGAACCTTTCCGGCGTGGAGTTCCCCAAGGAAAACTTCGTGTTCACCGGCCAGTTCATGCGCCTGATTGCACCGTTTGTGGAGACCTCAGATGACTAGGCCCGTGGCAGTAACGGGTCTGGGGGTGGTCACTCCTGCCGGGATTGGCGTAGAGGAATTCTCCACCGCAATCCACGAAGGCGCCGGCGCCATCGGGGAGATCACTCTCTTTGATTCCAGTGGTTTTGACTGTCGAATCGGAGGCCAGCTTCAGGGGTTCTCCGCCCGCAAGTTCGTTCCTAAGTCTTATCGCAAGGCAGTGAAGGTGATGGCGAGGGACATCGAGATCGCCGTAGCCGCTGCTGACCTTGCCGTCAAGGACTCAGGAATAGTCACACGCGCTGCCGAAGACCAGGAAATGAACATCGACCCCAAGCGCCTCGGCTGCAAGATCGGTGCGGGGCTGATCTGCACGGACCTTGACGAACTCGGCACTGCGGTCAACACGGCCGTGGAGAACGGAAAGTTCAGCTTCGTCAAGTGGGGCAAACACGGGATCGATAACCTCACGCCGTTATGGCTGCTTAAATACCTTCCCAATATGCTGGCATGCCACGTAACCATAATCCACGGCGCCGAGGGTCCGAGCAACACCATTACCTGCGGGGAGGCCTCGTCACACCTTGCCATCGGTGAGGCAGCCAGGACAATCTCGCAGGGCGCCGCAGATGCGATCATAGCTGGAGGCGCCGAAAGCAAACTGAACCCGATGGGGTTACTCAGGCAGTCACTTCTAAACAGGCTCTGTGTGGACGGTAACGAATCTCCTGTTGACGCATGCAGGCCCTTCGACTCGCGACATTCGGGTACCGCCTTGGGCGAAGGCGGCGGAATGCTCCTTCTAGAGGATATTGACCGCGCCGCTTCGCGCGGAGCTAGAATATACGCCGAGGTGGTCGGTTTCGGAGCAGCGTGCGACCAGGGCGGTATTGACATAGAGACCCCCACAGCAGGGGGGCTGGATAAGGCTGTTTCCAAGGCGATTTCCTCGGCCGGAATAGAACCTCAGCAAGTTGACATGATCGTCGCACACGGGACCGGAGTTCCTCGCGAAGACAGTTGCGAGTGCCAGGCCTGGAAGACCGCCATGGGCGACGCTCTGGCGGATATCCCAGCAGTGGCAATAACCGGATCCATAGGTTCTCTATTCGCCGGTGGAGGCGGGACCCAACTGGCCATCGCGGCCAAGGCGCTGGAGACACAGCAAGTCCCGCCGACCAGGAACTTCGCCTCCTGCGCGGACGGTTGCCATCTGAACCTTGCGGATCATCCCAGGAGCGAGAAGATCAAGTACGTAGTCTCCGGGTCGTTCAGCATCGGAGGCCAAAGCGCCGCACTGGTACTGAAGAAACGGGAAAGTTATTAGCAGTTAAGACTACTGAGATCGGTTGTATGAGCAAACGTGTCGTCATAACTGGAATGGGAACCGTAAACCCCCTCGCCCACAGCGTGGCCGACACTTGGCGGGCGATGCTCGACTGCCAAAGCGCAATCAGCCCAACCGAGCTGTTCGACGCGCGAACGTTCCCGACAACTTTTTCGGCACAGGTGAAAGATTTCGACCTTAACCGAGCCATCAAAGGCGCAGAGCGCCACGTTCACTCTGGTCGGCATTGCACATTCGCGATCGGCGCCGCTGATCAGGCATGGAAGCAATCGGGCCTGGACGAAGTGGCCGAACTTGACAAGAGCCGGGTCGGCATCTACCTGGGCAGTGGAGAAGGAAGCCTCGACTTCGACAACTTCACCTCGCTTATGATCGATGCGTGGAGTGAGGGGAAGGTCGATACCAGCAAATGGGCCGAATTGGCCTTCCAAAGGATGGACCTCTACCGAGAGACGGAGCAGGAATCCAACATGGTCCTCGCTCACCTTGCTGCTCATTTCGGGCTGAGCGGACCCGCATTCAACGTTCTGACTGCCTGTGCGGCGAGCACACAGGCCATTGGCGAGGCAACCTGCCTGGTCCGCGACGGTGATGTGGACGCGATCGTCACCGGTGGGGCGCACAGCATGATCCATCCTTACGGACTGACGGGCTTCAATCGACTGAGGGCCCTCTCGACACGCAATGACGAGATCCCGACCGCTTCCCGCCCCTTTGAGATGACGCGCGACGGATTTGTTCTGGGCGAGGGCGCCAGCGTATTGATACTGGAGGACTACGAGTTCGCCGTTAATCGCGGCGCGACTGTCCTGGCCGAAATCATCGGGTATGGCGCCAGCGCCGACGCATTCCGCATTACCGATCAAGACCCCGAAGGCGACGGGGCCGCGACGGCAATGCGGGCCGCACTGGCAGACGCGCGAGTAGAACCGAAAGACATCGACTACATCTCCGCTCATGGGACGGCTACCCAGCAGAACGACGAGGTGGAGACCAAAGCGGTTAAGTCGGTCTTCGGGGATTACGCATACAAGGTTCCGATATCCTCGGTCAAGGGCATGATCGGTCATCTCATAGCTGCAGCGGGCGCAACCGAACTCATCACCTGCGTTCTTGCGATCCGCGATCAGGTTCTTCCCCCGACAATCAACTACAACGTCAAGGACCCCAAGTGCGATCTGGATTACGTGCCGAACAAGCCTCGCCCAGCCAAGGTTGACACCGTCATGTCGAACAGCTTCGGTTTTGGCGGACAGAACAACACTCTCATCATCATCGGGCCCAGGTAACGCCCCCGCGCACCGTTGACACGCACCCGATGACACGCCCCTAACGGGCTTGCGATGCGAACCTGCCGGCATTAAGCTTATTGTCAACTCAATCTAAGTTGCTGGGCCTGATGACCCACCGTTCTGATTTCTGCCCAATGATGCCTGGAATGACCGACATTCAGCTTCCAATTGCCGTGTTCCGGTGGGCCTCACGCAACTGGGCTTTCCTGGCAATTGGCTTGACCCTTTTCAGTCTGTTGATGTTCCTCTTCCTCCTGCTGGCTAAATACGTTCGCATTTGCCTGAACATTTTCATCGACACGCACCCGCCCACGATTGTGGGGACCATGTCAATCAGGCCGCTGGACGGAGAAGAGATATGGTTCCGCAGCTTTGACGGCACGGCGTTGCGCGGAATGCTTCTGAAGGCGGCTAAGGGGAAGAAGTACAAGGGCACAATAGTGTTCTGTCACGAGTTTTCCTCTGACATGTACAGTTGTGAGGGATACGCTAGGCCACTCGTCGAGGCAGGCTTCGACGTGTTTACATTTGACTTCAGGGGACATGGAGAAAGCTCCTGTCCTAAGAAATACAAGCCCCTGCAATGGCCATCCGACAAGGAGTTGGAGGATGTGCTGGGCGCATGCGCGTACGTTGAGTCCGTTTTGGAGGCTGAAGGCAAAGACCCCAGGGTCGGGCTCTTCGGCATATCTCGGGGCGCGGGATCGGGCCTTCTGGCAGCTTCCAGCGATCCCAATATCAAGGCCATAGTTTGCGACGGCGCTTTCAGTACCGAAACCACCATCATGGCCTTCATGAGAAAGTGGGCGAGCATCTTCGCAAGGGTCAAGCTGGTTTACAGGAACCACCCGGATGCCTTCTGGCGGTTCCTGGTGTGGCTTCTGATGAGATTCGCCCAACCGAGGCTGGGAAGGCGTTTCCTGTCCGTGGCCAGAGCGTTGAGGGAAATGCAACCGCGGCCGATTCTGTTCATCCACGGATTGCGTGACAGTTACATTAGAGAGGATCAGACGCGACTGCTTTATGCGCAGGCTCCTTCGCCGAAGTACCTCTGGCTGGTGCCGGAGGCAAAACATAACCAGTCGGTCCTGGTCGGACCCGCTCAGTATGCCACCAGGACGATCGCGTTCTTCCGTCGGCATCTTGCCGATGAATCCGTAGATGAGCGTCAAATCACATCTCCTGCTGAGACAGTGGTTGCCTGATCCCGTGTTTGGGACAGGGGTTCCGCTCGGTCCGCGCAGTCGTTAGAATTCCTAGGTCGCCAATACTGTCCTTCTTCGCGGGTCTGCCCAATGGCTTTTCTACGGACATTGATGAGACCGGTTGCCTTTGCCGCCGGAATGGAGGCATCAAGGCACCTGAATAGCTTCCTCGATCCCCGCAGGGACACCCGCCGCGAACAGGATGAACTCCTGCGCAAGCTTCTGTCCGCCCACCGCCAGACAGCATTCGGTAAAGATCACGGGTTCGACTCGATAGACGAATATAAGGGCTTCGCCTCGGCAGTACCGATCAGGGACTACGAACAGCTTCGTCCATACATGCAGAGAGTCTTTCATGGCGAATTCGACGCCCTGCTTCCCCCCGGCCGAAAGGTGCTCATGTTCGCCCAGACCTCCGGGACCACCGGCAAGTGCAAATGCATACCCGTGACGCGCACATTCCTGGAACAAATGCGCCGCGGCTTCGGCATGTTCGGTCTGCGAGTGTTGAGGGATCACCCCAAGGGCTGGTTGAGACCGATACTCCAGATTTCATCGCCCATGCATGAATCCACCAGTCCCACAGGCCTTCCCTGCGGAGCGATCAGCGGTCTGCTTGCCGCCACCCAGAGAAGAATCGTCAGGTGGATGTACGTCGTGCCCCAGATGGTGGCATCCATCCAAGACCCCGATCCTCGCTATTACACTACGCTCCGCTGCGGCATTGACAAGAACGTGGCGGTAATCACCACAGCGAACCCTTCCAGCACGATCAAGCTGATTGAGACCGGCCAGCGCCACGCCGAAAGACTCATCCGGGACGTGGCGGACGGAACTATCAACGCCCCCGGAGGCCTTCCGAAGGCACTTGCCGGCGTTTTGCGATTCAGACCTAATCGGCGTCTGGCCCGTCGCCTTTCTGACGGTATCAAGAGGGACGGCAAGCTCCTACCTAAGCATTTCTGGCAACCGGCTTTCCTGACGAACTGGACCGGAGGAACGCTGAAGCTCTACCTTCCACGGCTGCGCAGGCTCTTCGGAAACGTGCCTATTCGAGACATCGGTCTATTGGCCAGTGAAGGCCGATTCTCCCTGCCCATAGAGGACGAGACACCCGCGGGCCTTGCCGAAACGGTCAGCAACTTCCTGGAGTTCATTCCAGTCGATCAAGCTGGGAAAGACGATCCCGAAGTCTTGCGCGCGGACGAGTTGGAAGTCGGCAGTGAGTATTCCCTGGTGGTCACCAACTGGGCAGGCTTATGGCGATACAATATCGACGACAGAGTGCGCGTAACCGGGTTCCATCACAGCACTCCCATCTTCGAGTTCCTGTCCCGAGGAGTACACACTGCAAGCATCACCGGCGAGAAGATCACGGAATACCAGGTTGTTGAGTCAATGCGGGTCGCTTCGGAAAGAGCAGGCGTTGGCGTGGAGCAGTTCGAGCTGCAGGGAAGATTTGCGGACCTGCCGTACTATGAGCTCAGGCTGGAGAAGGCCGACGGGGTGGCTCCAGTAAAAATTGCCGACTTGATGGATCACGCACTTTGCGAACTCAATGTTGAGTACAAGTCGAAGCGGGTTAGCGATCGATTGGGACCTGTCCGCGAAGTTGTCTTACCGGCCGGAACGATGTCAGCGGCCGAGGATGCGAAGATAACCTCCCGGGGTGGCAGAAGCGATCAGTACAAACACCAGTATCTTCTGACTGAAGTGCTCGGACAAGCCTGATTGGCCAAGACACCGGCACGCTCGCCACTGCTGAAAATCGCCTTCGAGGCACACGCGATGAGCAAAGACACAGAAGCTTCCCAGAGCAATCCGGCAATTGCCATCATCGGGCCGGGAAAGGTAGGCACGGCGCTGGCGGTACTAGCCGCCAGATTTGGTGGCCCGGTCGCTGCCATCGGCGGGCGCGACATCGCCAAGGCCCGGTCCTCTGCCGCGGCCGCGGGGCCTGATGTGCTCGCCTGCAATGCTGCCGAAGCCGCAGCCTTAGGGGATCTAGTTATCATAGCCGTGACCGACCGCGCCATCGGACCGGTCTGCGATGACCTGGCTGCAGCGCGAGCTTTCCGGGATTCGTCGGTAGTTGCTCACTGCAGCGGCTCGTTGGACAGTAGCGTGCTCCACTCGGCCAAAGCCGCATGTGGTTGTCATGTGGGCTCGATGCACCCTCTCCAGACCTTCCCGACCGTTGGCGCGGCGATCGCTGGCCTGCCGGGCGCTTACTTTTTCTGCGAGGGGGACCCGAAGGCTGTGCAGGTCCTTCAGCACTTCGCGGCCAGGATCGCAGGCATACCGGCCACCATTCAGTCGGGCCAACAGCCCAAGGCGCTCTACCACGCCTCAGCAGTCATGGCCTGCAATTACATGGCAACGCTGGCCGATTCTGCGCTCAAGCTTGCGGTCGAGGCGGGGATGGATAAGCGAGTCGCACTGGAGGCGCTTGGTCCGCTCATGCAAGCAACCATCGCCAACGTCTCATCCATGGGGCCGGCCAAGGCGCTGACCGGCCCAATCGCCAGGGGGGATATTGACACTGTTGCCAGGCACCTGCAGTCTCTGGCTGATTGCGGAGCGGCTGACGAAGTCGAAGAACTTTACCGCACTGCGGGAATCCAGACAGTTGCCCTTGCTTTGGAAAAGGGGACAATTGGCAAAGGCGAGGCAAAGAAGCTAAGGGATCTGCTGAGGCCCGCCCTCAAGGAGCGCTAGATGGCTGCGGTTATTCTCGATGGACGCGAACTGGCCGAGGAGGTGAAGCGGGAAGTCTCGGAAAGGACCATGGAACTTGCCTCCGCAGGAAACAAGCCCAAACTGGTCGCGGTGCAGGTCGGTCGCCATCCTGCAAGCGAACTCTACACTCGAATGCAAAAACGCAACTGCGATCAGGTTGCGATAGATTACGAACTAATCACACTTCCCTCGGACCTGCCCAAGCAGGAACTAGTTTCGGTGATAAACCGGCTTAACAGTGACGATTCAGTCACTGCCTTGATCCTCCAGATGCCTCTTCCTGACCATCTGGACGCTCGAGAAATCCAGACTGTAATAGCCCCAAACAAGGACGCTGAGAGCGTTCATCCCGCCAACATGGGAAGGCTGTTCTTCGACGACTACATTATCGCGCCCTGCACGACAATGGCGGCCTTGTCACTGCTTCGTTCGGCTACGGACAGTCTAGCCGGGAAGGAGGTGGTCATCGTTGGTCACAGCGAGATCTTCGGAAAGCCGCTGGCCGCGATGCTCCTCGCCAGTCGGTCCGCGTCGCCAACGGTAACGATCTGCCACGTTGCGACTCGAGACTTGCGGTCGCACACGCGTCGCGCCGACGTCCTGATTGTTGCGGCTGGTGTCGCGCAACGCCGTTGGCTTGTGTATCAGAATGCCCGCCA
>Ga0272444_10003107_pt1 | contig 15134 bp, 11 predicted proteins | sample SSMForm13_FD_201033 | JGI IMG/M metagenome (GOLD analysis project Ga0272444, IMG submission 201033) | Marine sediment archaeal communities from Little Sippewissett salt marsh, Falmouth, MA, United States - SSM-Form-13 | ecosystem: Environmental > Aquatic > Marine > Wetlands > Sediment ...
CGTGGCCCGAGCGGCATGTCCGGTGGTGCTCATGCACATGCAGGGAACGCCCGAAACGATGCAGCAGGCCCCACACTACAGGGACGTCGTGGCCGACGTGCGCCACTTCCTGGCCAACGCCGTTCAGCGGGCCGTTGAGTTCGGCATCTCGCCGGACCAGACGATCCTCGACCCGGGCATCGGGTTCGGCAAGACGGTGGACCACAACCTGGCGCTGCTCCGCCGCCTGGGCGCACTGACCCTGCTGGGCCGGCCGATCCTGGTCGGCACCAGCCGGAAGTCCTTCATCGGACACGTCCTGGGCAGCGACCCCGCCGGCCGCCTTATGGGCACCGTCGCAAGCTGTGTCTGGACAAGAGCCCAGGGAGCGGCTATCTTTCGAGTCCATGACGTGGCCCAGGTGGCCCAGGCCCTGGCCGTGACCGCCGCCATCGAACAGGCGGAAGAGACCAACGAATGTCCGAACTGAAAGCCTACATCGCACGTCTGGCCGACACGTTCAGCCCCATCGACGTGGTGGAGTTCATCCTGATCGGCCTGGTGGTGTACACGGCCTACCGTTTTCTGCGCGGCACGCGCGGTGCGCGGGTCTTTCGGGGGTTCATCCTGGCGTTCGCCCTGGGCTTCGTCATCGTGAGCCTGATGCAACTCGAGCGGGTGCAGCTCATCTACAACGAGCTGATCAAGCTGGCCGTGCTCGGGGCGGTCATTATCTTCCAGCCGGAACTCCGCCGGGGACTCATCCAACTGGGGCAGAACCCCCTGTTCCGGTTCTTCCTGAAACGTCAGGGCATCGCCTTCGTGGATATCCTGACCACGGCGGTCGAACGGATGAGCCGCGACAAGATCGGGGCCATCATCGCCGTGGAGCGCGACACGGGCCTGCTGGGGCTCGTGGAGACCGGGACCATCATGAACGCGGAACTGTCGGCCAACCTGCTGACCACGCTCTTCTGGCCGGGGTCGCCGCTGCACGACATGGCGGTGATCGTCCGGCAGAACCACATCGTGGCCGCAGGCTGCGAACTGCCCCTGACGCAGAATCCGCCACTGGGTCCGAAGTACGGGTCGCGTCACCGTGCGGCCATCGGGCTGTCGGAGGAATCGGACGCCTTGGTCATCGTGGTCAGCGAAGAGACGGGCGAGATGAGCATCGCCGACAGCGGCCAGTTGATCGAGACGGCCTCCATCGCCGAGTTCCGCAGGCAGTTGATGAGGGCATTGGTCAAGGAACAGAGCCGCACCAGCACCGCCTCGTGGCTGGGGCTCAACCAGACGCCCAAAGAGACGTCCGACGCCGACGCCTCACAGGAGTAGCCGCCGACATGAAACTCCGGGCACGCGTCAGAACCGCGGTCATCGTCCTGGTCATCACCCTGGTGGTCTGGGTGGTCGCCGACCGGAGTGTGTTGCGGTCCAGCACCGAGATGTCGGTGGACGTGACGGTCACCTGCGACGAGGCGGCCTACCGGGTCACCATCGTGGAGCCTGCCGGCGAGGTGATGCACGTCAAGTTCACCGGCCCGGGAGCGGGCATCGACCGCGTCATGACCCAGGACCCGCGGGTGAAGTGGCAGTACGACCTGCCGAGCGACGTCGCCGAACGTGCGGCCGACATGGACCGCTACGTCGTGTCGGCCCGCGAGGGGTTCCTGCGCCTGGCCGACGAGCACCGGGTCACCGTGGCCGAGGCCGATCCGCCTCAGGTGGCCATCCGTGTCGAGCGTGTCGGGCGGGTGGCCGTCCGCGTCGAACTGTCGCCCGAACACCGGGCCCAGGTGGCCGAGGGCTACACCATCGAGCCGGTCGAGGTCAAGGCCGCCGCCACCACGTCGGTCCTCAAGGGGCTGGGCGACGGCCAACTGTGGGCCGTCCCCAAGCTCAACCTCCAGAGCCGGCGCCTCATGGCCGGAGAGCCCGACAGCCAGACCGTCGACCTGGCGCCCAACCTGGCCGGGGCCGACGTCACGTTCGAGCCCACGAAGGTCACGGTGAATGGCCTGCGGCTGACGGAGTTCCGCCAGCAGCGGCAGATCACCGACAAGATTCCCATCCAGGTGTCGGCCCCCATGGAACTGCTCAGGAAGTACGACCTGGTGAGGCTCGACCCGGCGGAGGAGGTCACCAACCTGACCATCATCGGGCCCCGGGCCGACGTCCAGAGCGTCAAGCCCGAGGACATCCGGGCGGTGCTCGTGCTGTCGGCGTCCGACAAGCCGAACCCCACGGGCACGCCGATCCCGCGCCCGCTGGAGTTCTGGTTCCCCAACCACCCGAGGGTGAGCGTGGCCGGCGACCCGCCGGAGATCAACTTCACGCTCCAGGAACGCAAGGCGCCCACGCCCGAGTAGCCCCGCCCAGGCCCGCCATTCCGGGCGCGTGCGTCCTTCAAGGTCACCGCACGGCGTCTGGCCTTGACGCGCCGGGCGGCATCCGACATACTGATCGCTCGCACGCCGGCGCTAAGGAGCTTGTCATGTCGCACGACTATGCCGCATCGGCCGACGCCATGGGCCGTCGCGCCCGGGCCGCCGCCCGGGCATTGGCCGCCGCCGAAACCCAGGTCAAGAACCGCGCCCTGGAGGCCGTCGCCGAGCGGCTCAGCGTGGACCGCGAGAGCATCAAGGAAGCCAACGCCGCCGACCTCGAGGCCGCGCGACAGGCCGGCCTCTCACCCGCCATGGTCGACCGCCTGATGCTGGACGACACGCGGATCGACGCGGTGGCCCGGGGCGTCCGCGAGATCGCCGGCCTGGCCGACCCCGTGGGCGAGACCATCGAGCAGTGGGAGCGGCCCAACGGCCTGAAGATCGAACGGGTCCGCATTCCCCTGGGCGTGGTCCTTCTGATCTACGAGTCGCGGCCCAACGTCACGGTGGACGCGGCCGCCCTGTGCATCAAGTCCGGCAACGCCTGCATTCTGCGCGGCGGCAAGGAGGCCTTGCGGTCGAACCTGGCCCTGCACCGCAGCATCGCTGCGGGCGCCGAGTCCGTCGGCCTGCCCACCGAAACCGTCCAGATGGTCGACCTGACCGACCACGCGTTCGTCAACGCCCTCCTCAAACAGGACCGGTGGATCGACGTGGTGATTCCGCGGGGCGGCGAGCAACTGATCCGAACCGTGGTCGAGAACGCCACCATCCCGGTCATCAAGCACTACAAGGGCGTTTGCCACGTCTACCTCGACGCGTCGGCCGACCCCGCCATGGCCACCCGGGTCGTCCTCAACGCCAAGTGCCAGCGCCCCGGCGTCTGCAATGCCACCGAGACCCTGCTCGTCCACCAGGCCCTCGCCGCGGACTACCTTCCCGGGCTCCTGGGCCAACTGGCCGACCAGGGCGTCACCATACGCGGCTGCCCCCGCACGTGCGACGTCTTCGACCGGGCCCAGCCCGCCTCGGAGGACGACTGGACGGCCGAGTATTTGGACTTAATTCTGGCCGTGCGCGTGGTCGATACTACTGATGAGGCGATCGACCATATCGCACGCTATGGGTCCAGCCACACCGACGCCATCGTCACCAGCAGCCGCGAGATAGCCCAGACGTTCGTGCGGCGGGTCGACTCCTCCAGCGTGATGGTCAATGCCTCGACGCGTTTCAGCGACGGTGGCGAATACGGCCTCGGGGCGGAGGTGGGCATCTCGACCGACAAGCTCCACGCACGCGGACCGATGGGCATCAGGGACCTCACGACCTACAAGTACGTGGTTCGCGGCGACGGGCAGGTCCGGACCTAGCCACCGAACCGGGTGAAACGGAGGTGGGCAGTGCCGCAGATCCTCGATCAGAACGAAATCGACGCACTCCTGTCGGCGGTCGACGCGGGAACCGTCGGCCTCGACGAGGACGACGCAGGCGCCGCGTCCCAACAGGCGTTCCATCCCCGGGGAAACCAGGTCAGGCCCTACGACTTCAAACGCCCGGAACGTGTCAGCAAAGAGCAGATGCGAAGCCTTGAATCGCTCCACGAGACCTACAGCCGCAACTTCGGGGCCAGCCTCTCGGGATACCTGCGGACCATCGTCGAAGTCCACATCATCTCCATCGAACAGATGACCTACTCGGAGTTTCTCCAGCTCCTGCCCAACCCGACGTGCATGAACCTCCTCACGTGCAAGCCGCTCGAGGGCAACCTGATCCTGGAAATCAATCCGCTGATCATTTTCCCCATCATCGACCGGCTGCTGGGCGGCGGCAACGAAGCGGTCTTCGTTCCGGACCGGGCCTTGACGGCCATCGAGACCCTGCTGGTCGCCCGCATCGTCCAGCGAGGCATCGACGCCCTGCACGAAGCATGGCTCCCGGTCAGGGAAATCCAGTTCGAGGCCGTGCACACCGAGGCCAACCCCGCCATGGTCCAGATCGTCCCGCCCAACGAGGTGGTGGTGGTCATCGGCTTCGAGATCGGCATGGGCGGACGCAGCGGCATGATGTCCTTCTGCATCCCCTTCAATGTCATCGAGCCCATTGTCAGCGAGTTCAGCGGCCACAACTGGTCGCTCTACAGCCGACACAGCGACAACGACTTTGCCAGGAAACGCATCACGACCCGCGTCTCCGGCACGCCGGTCAGCCTGACGGCCTACCTGGCCGAGACCGACATCTCGCTCAACGAACTCATGGAACTCAAGCCCGGTGACATCCTCAAGACCGACAAATCGTCCGGCAGCGAACTGCTGGTGACCGTCAACGGCAAACCCAAGTTCCGCGGGAAACCCGGAATCTACAAGGGCCTCAAGGCCGTTGAACTGGTCCGGCTCGCCCTGCCCCAGGAACGCATCTAGAATACATCTCAGTTCCTCGTACTGCACGTGCCACGCCTGCGCAGTCCGGCGAGGCCGTCCGCGCAAGACAGCGGCGGGCTCCACGGAAGATGAGAACCCGCCGCGCACAGCAGCGTCCCCGCACCCAAGCGGGAACGGTCGCCGGTAGGCTTCAATCCAACGGACCGTACAGGTACTGCTCGCGATCCCATTCCACCGAGTAGCTGTAATCGACCACCGCGCTGTGGTCCTCGCCCGGCTGCACGGTGACCAGCCAGACGCGGATGTTGTCCTGTCTGGCCCGGCGTGCGTCGTGGCTCGCGGCCTCGCGGTCGGCGCCGCCGGCGACGGTCACCGAGACGTCCTTCTGCCGCGCCACCGGCATCGCCTCCCAGACCTCCACCTCGCGCGGCTCACCGCCCAGGTTCTCCACCCGGATCTGTAGCGTACATTCCGCGCGGTGACGGTCGCCGAACATGCCGGCGTCGCGGTGCCCCATTGACAGAACCTTGCGGGACACCTTGAACTGCCTGAGGCCGCCGAACGACGCCGAGAACCTGGCCCCGATCGGCACGCCCGACAGTTCCATCTCGCCCAGGTAGTCGCTCCCCAGAAACACCTTGGCGATACCTGGCAGGAGCGGCAACGGGCAGGTGTTCACCATCTCCGCCGTCAGGTACACCTTGTCGGACACGCGGGGCAGCGCCCTCAGGCGCGGCCGCGCGTCCAGGGCGCACGTGGTGATGAGCACGCGGCGCGAGTCGTCGCTCGAGGGGATCCTCTGCGGCGCCGCCGCGGTGAACGTTGCGTGGGTCACCGCCTCCTGCATGCCGTACTCGAAGCGTTCCTTTTCCTTCTCCTCCCGCTCTTCCAGCAAATCGGTGTCATCCGAGAAGAGGCTACCGGCGCTGCCGTCTCCCGTGTAGCCCAGGTCGCGGCCCAGTTTCGTTCGGAGCACCTGTTTCCTGCCGGGCTCGAAGGTCGGCACGCGAATCGCCGCCTCCGCGACCAGCGGCCCCTGGTCGCTCTGCGCCACCACAACGGGTTCCAGCACGGGCACGTCGAGTCCGACCTCAGGCTCGGCCGTGGAGAACGTAAGTTGCAGGTCCTGCCAGTTCTCGCCGCTGTTCTGCCACAGGTCGGCGTAATAGGCCAGTTCCACCTTCCGTGCCTCGCCGTCGGCCGCGCGGAGTTCGTAGGCTGGGAGCCACGACGCGCAGCCGACGCGATAATCCACAGACACCCGCGCGGGGGCCGCATTGAACTTGGCGACCCGCAGCACCGGCCGCCGTTCGGTCACCGTCGCCTCCCCCTCGTCGCTGAAGATCGTCTCGGACACGATCTCCTTCCTGGCCTCCAACTGCCCGCGATCGTCCTCGATGTTGCGCTTGGCGGCCAGCAGGTGGGACCATTGGTCCAGGAAGGCCAGGGCCTGCGTCGCGTGCTCCACGGTGGGGAGTTCCGCCGGCTCGGCGTTGCGCGACGACGTCCCGCCGCCCCAGGTTCTCCGCAGGCTGTCCAGGAACTGCACCTTCACGTTAACCACGCTCATCTCGTCGGTCAGGCGTGCCAGGTCGGCGTCGATGGCTTTCAACTCGTCGCGCTTCGCCTGGATCGCCGCGTCCGAGACCTTCTCCACGCGCGTCTCGACCACCCGCAGGTCCACCACCTTGCCGCTGCCCGACACCCGGGCCAGGACCGACCCCTCGTGGCAGGTGAGCGGCAGCAGACCCAACGTCACCTCGTACTCCCCCGGCCCGCCCTCCAGGGTGAACGACCGCGTCACGCACGCCGAATCGGGAAACACGGTCACCGCCGTCACCGGTGCCTGCGGCGACAGGCTCTTCATCGGCGGGACGTCCTGCCCGGCCGCGGACGCCGCGACACTTATCACCACAATCAGCAACATCTGGGCATACCGGTAGCGCACCATGACTGTCTCCTTTCACACTCACGTGTCCGGGCAAGCTACGAACCGGATGGGTCGGTTCCAGCGCACTGCTTGTGGTTAGAACCACGAAGCTGCGGGAAAGACGTAAGGATTCCTCACGCGTCGCCGCGCGCCACCCGGCGGCGCTGCGACAGGTGAATCTCCAGCACCGCCACGTCGCTCAGGCCGATGCCGCTGATACGCCCGGCCTGGCCGAGGCTGCGCGGGCGGACGCGGGAGAACTTTTCGCGGGCCTCGTGCCTCAATTGGCGGACCGCTGCGTAGTCGATGTCGTCGGGAATCCGCCGGTCCTCCATTCGCCGGAACCGTGCCACCTGGCGGGCCTGCCGCTGGAGGTATCCGGCGTACTTGATCTCAATCTCCACCTGTTCGGCCGCCTGCGGATGCCGCTCGACCAACCGCGCGAGCGCCCCGTGCCGCGCTGCAAGGTCGCGCAGTGTGACCTCCGGTCGCCGCAACAGGTCGGCCGCACGCCGCTCGCCGTCGCGGCAGGCGCCGAGGGCCTCGCCGATGGCCGACATGGCCGTCTCTTTGGCCTCCAGCAACCGCCGGCGTTCGTCGCCGACGAGCCCCGCTTCGCGCCCGAGCGGCGTCAGGCGGCGGTCGGCGTTGTCGTACCTCAGGAGCAGCCGGTATTCCGCCAGGCTGGTGAACATCCGGTACGGTTCCTCGACACCCCGGGTGACCAGGTCGTCGATCATCACGCCGACGTAGGCCTGGTCGCGGCCGAGAACGACGGGCGGCCGCCCGGCGAGCCCCAGTGCCGCATTGGCCCCCGCCACCAGGCCCTGCCCGGCCGCCTCCTCGTAGCCGCTGGTGCCGTTGATCTGCCCGGCCATGAACAGCCCGCCCACGCGCGTGCTCTCGAGGGTGGCCGCCAACTGCGTCGGCGCGATGAAGTCGTACTCAATCGCGTAGCCGTACTGCACAATCTCCGCTCGCTCCAGCCCCTCGATGGCGTGGACCATGGCGTCCTGGACGTCGCGCGGCACGCTGGTCGCGATGCCGTTGGCATAGACCAGGTCACTGGTCCGCCCCTCGGGTTCCAGGAAGATCTGGTGGCGGGCCCGGTCCGGGAAACGGACCACCTTGGTCTCGATGGACGGGCAGTACCGCGGCCCCGTGCTGGTGATCTGCCCGCTGCAGAGCGGCGCGCGGTCAAGGTTCTCGCGCAACAGGGCGTGCACCCGCTCGTTGGTGCAGGTGATGTAGCACGGCACCTGGTCGCCGTCGATTCGCGGAGTGAGAAACGAGAACGGCACCGGCTGCTCCTCGCCGTCCTGCCGGGCCAGGCGGCGGACGTCAATCGAGTCGCGGCGAAGCCTGGGCGGCGTGCCGGTCTTCAGTCGCCCGACATCGAACCCCAGGCGACGGAGCGAGTCGGTCAGCCCGCGCGACGGCGGCTCGCCGATCCGCCCGCCCGGCCAGGTGTCGGCTCCGCAGTGCAGCACCCCGCCCAGAAAGGTGCCGGGAGCCAGCACCACCGCATGGGCCGACAGGCGGGAGTCGTCGGCCAGGCGCACTCCCGCCACGCGGTCGCCCGAGGTGAGCACGTCCACCGCCTGGCCACCGACCATCTCCAGGTTCGCCGCCTCGCCAAGCGTTCGCAGCATGGCTGCGCTGTAGGCCGCCCGGTCGCTCTGGCATCGCGGCCCGCGGACAGCCGGGCCCTTGCTGCGGTTGAGCAGGCGGAACTGGATGCCCGTCCGGTCGGCCACGGTGCCCATGGCTCCACCCAGGGCGTCCACCTCGCGGACGATCTGGCCCTTGGCCAGCCCACCAATGGCGGGGTTGCAGCTCATCCGCGCAACCGCCTCGGGCGCGAGCGTCACCAGGGCCGTGGCCGCGCCCACCCGCGCAGCGGCCAGCGCCGCCTCGCAGCCCGCGTGGCCTCCGCCGACGACAATGACATCGTACAAGTCCGCCATGGTCGTGCGATTATACCGTCCTGACGCCGTAACAGAAGCCCCCTGCACTTCAGGGAGAGACCGTTGACGTCCCCTCGCGACGGGGAGGCCGTCTGCCCTCAGATGGCCCCCGCCTTGCCCGGGCGCACACCGGAACCTATGATTACCTGGGGAGGACGCATCCGGAGCGCGACGGCCCATGACCACCAGACAGGCACGAGTTCACGTGGGCGGGCTCGACTGCCCGACGTGCGCCGCCAAGGTCGAACGTGCCGTCGGCCGCATCGACGGCATCACGTCCGCCCGCCTCAACGTCGCCACAAGCGTCCTGACGCTGACCTACGATCCCGGGTGTGCGTCGCCGGACCAGGCCCGCCGGGAGATTGTCCGCCTGGGGTACCGCGTCGAGGACCCCGGGGCCGGGCAGCCGGGCTCGTGGCTCTCCCACCACGGCGGGTGGCTCCAGGTGGCGATCGCCGCGGGGGCGCTCATCGCCGCCCTCGGGGCCGAGGGCGGACGCATGCTCGGCGCCTGGCCGCTGCCTGCGATAGGGCACCTCGGGGCCGACCGGCCGGTGACCGCGACGACCCTCCTGTTCGCGTTGGCAATGGTCGTCGGGGGCTACGGCATCGCGCGGCAGGCGTTCCGAGCCCTGCGGCACCGGCAGTTCGACATCAACCTGCTCATGCTCGTGGCGGCGGTGGGGGCGGCGGTCATCTGGCAATGGGCCGAGGGGGCGTCGGCCATGGTCCTGTTCTCACTGGCCCTTCTGCTGGAGGCCCGCGCCATGGGCCGCGCACGACGCGCCTTCCAGAGCCTGATGTCGCTCGTGCCGCCTACCGCCCGGGTGCGCCGCGATGGAGGGCTGGTCGAGGTGCCCGCGGTCGAGGTGCGGACCGGCGAGGTCGTCCTGGTCCGACCGGGCGAGACCATCCCGTTGGACGGCTGCGTTCTCACCGGATCGACCGAGGTCAACCAGGCCCCGATCACCGGCGAGTCGGTTCCCGTGGCCAGGGGACCGGGCGACGACGTCTTTGCCGGAACGGTCAACGGCCAGGGGGTCCTGGAGGTCCGGTCGACGCGTCCCGCGGGCGACACCACGGTGGCCCGCATTCTCCACCTGGTTCAGGACGCCCAGTCGGCCCGCGCGCCGAGCCAGCAGTTCGTCGACCGCTTCGCCCGGTGGTACACCCCGGCCGTGATTGTCGGCGCCCTGCTGGTGGCAACGGTTCCGCCGCTCGTGTTCGACGGGCCATGGACCGGCTGGCTCTTCCGTGCCCTGGTGCTGCTGGTCGTCGCGTGCCCGTGCGCGCTGGTGATCTCGACGCCGGTGAGCGTTGTCTCGGCGCTGGCCAGCGCCGCCCGGCGGGGCATCCTCATCAAGGGTGGAGCCCACCTGGAAAACCTGGCCCGGGCGCGCACGTTCATCTTCGACAAGACCGGCACCCTCACCGGCGACACATTCACCGTGGTCCAGGTCACGGCCTTGGGCACCGCGAGCGAGCGCGACGTGGTTGCGGTCGCGGCCGCCGTGGAGACCCACAGCGAGCACTTGCTGGCCCGGGCGATTCTCGGGGCAGCGTCCGAACGGGACATCGATCCCGAGGAAGGCCGGGACGCTCGCAGCCTGCCCGGACGCGGCGCCGAGGCCCTCGTGGCCGGCCAGGTATGTCGGGCAGGCAACCTGCGGCTGTTCGAGGACCTCGGCCTGGCCGGCGAGGAAGCGCGGAGGCTGGCCGGCCGCATCGAGGCCGAGGGGCACACGGCCATGCTGGTGTCGCGCGGCCAAGCCCTGCTGGGTGCCATCGCCCTGGCGGACCGTCCGCGCGAGGGAGCTTCAGCCGCACTCGCCGAACTGAGGCGGCTCGGTGCGCGGGACCTGGTGATGCTGACCGGCGACAACGAGGCCACGGCCCGCGCGGTGGCCGGGGCGGTCGGGATCGACCACGTTCACGCCGCGCTGCTGCCCGAGGACAAGCTGGAGAAGGTGCGGTTCCTGACGCGCCGAGACGGCGCGACGGCCATGGTCGGCGACGGGGTGAACGACGCGCCGGCGCTGGCCGCGGCCACCGTGGGCATCGCCATGGGCGCCGCGGGCACTGATGCGGCCCTGGAGACGGCCGACGTGGCCCTGATGACCGACCGCCTGGACCGCATGCCCGAGGCCGTGAGCCTGGGCCGGCGAACCGTGCGGATCATCGGCCAGAACGTCGGGCTGGCTCTCGGTCTGAAACTGCTGTTCCTCGCCCTGGCGGTGGCAAACCTGGCGACGCTCTGGATGGCCGTCGCCGCGGACATGGGGGCAAGCCTGCTGGTCATCGCCAACGGCCTGCGGCTGCTGGGGAAGCCAAAGGGATAGGGCGCCGCGGTTGGGCAGGCATCACCACTCATGACGGATGCCCGCGGCGCGCGAAGGCAGTGAGCGCCTCGGGGGATCGGCATTACCTTGCCGGCGCGCGATGCTCGCGCTTGGTGAACGACTCTCTGTTGGCCCGGCGGCACCGCCGGCAGAACCTGTGGCCAATGTCGGTCAGGATGACCTTTCCGCAGCGCAGACACGGCAACCGCTTCCTCTGTTCAGTGGTCTGTCCCATCATACTCCTCACAATGCACACACCTCTTTCCCGCGTCGCTTTCGGCGACTCGGGGAATTATTCTCAGGCCTGTCTGCCAAGGCAAGCCCTCACGCCGGGGCCGCCCGGCACTCCGCATAGCGGGGCTCGGCCGAACGTGGCCCGGACACCGCCCGGAAAGGACCTTCCTCGCCTATCAAGGCCGTCAACCGGCCTTGCGCGACAGTGTACGTGGATTCTGCTACCGCCGGATTAAGATATCATGAACATATGGCGAGGGTCGGCCCGGCACAGGACACCTGGTGTCCCGGCCGGCCGTGTCGAAGATCATGGTCACGCTTCGCGTGAACCATGCCACCCGTCCGTTGTGAGAAGTTTCTTAGCGGGCCAGGAGGACGGGGCACTGGGCCCGGACCAGGACCCCGGAGGTCGTGCTGCCCAGGAGCCACTCGCGGATTCGCGATTCGCCGTAGGCCCCCATGGCGATCAGGTCGCAGGCCTTCTCGTCGGCGCACCGGGTGACCAGGACCTCGGTCTCTTCGCCCTCGAGGAGGACGAACTCGGTCTCCACGTCCTGGTAGGCGGAGGCCAGCTCGCGTGCCTCGTCGAGAACGGCCTCGGCCTTGGGTCGTTCGCCGGCATCGTCGGCCACGGTGGTCACCACCATGGGCAGGGCCTCGTCGCTGGCCCAGGCGCAGGCGACGCGGAGCGCCCGGTTGGCAGCCTGGCTGCTGTCGTAGCAGACCAGGAGGCGGGTGATCTCGCGGAACGCCGCGGGGGTGACCAGCACGGGCCGCTCGGCGCGGTGGAGCACCTTGCGGACGGTGCTGCCGAATTCGTCGCCTTCCCACTGGCCGTGCTCGCCCTGGCGGCCCAGGCACAGCAGGTCCACGGTTCGGGCCTCGTCGAGGATGCAGTCTCGGACGATGCCCTCGCGGACCAGGTACTCGACCTGAAGCTCGGCGTCCTGGAAGACGTCGCGGGCCTCGGCGATGGCCCGCTGGCCTTGCTCCTTGACGGTCTTCATGAGGTCATCGTAGAAGGCAGGGTACGACGGGCTGGGAGCCATGCCGACCGGCCCGTAGTAGCCCGTCAGGAGCGGCCCCTGCGTCAGGCGAACGTCCTCGACGAACAGCACCTTGACCTTCAGGTGCATGCGTTCGGCCAGGTACCGGCCGTACTGCAGGGCGACCTTCGCAGACGGCGACCCGTCGGTGCAGACCAGTACACTGCGCATGGTTCGATCTCCTGTGATGACCGGCGACCGCGGCGGTCTACTTGGGCACCCGGACGGCCAGGATCATGGTCTCGGTCTCGACTTTGGGCCCGGCAATGAGACAGAACAGGCCGCGCGGCACGGTGTACCGGATGGGGCCGGCCACCGGGACGTCCTTGGTCTTCTTCTTGCCGTCCACGGTCACCGGAACTCTCTTGACCAGGGTGCAGGTCAGGCGGATCTTGACCTGTTTCGGATCGTCGGTGTTGGCCCCGTCGTATGCGGCCTTGAGATGGTACTTGTCGATCAGCGCCAGGGTGACGCTTTTTTCGAGCTTAACGTCGTCGCCGGCCGTCCGGTGCAGGCGGAAACGGTTGAACATGCCGGCGAAGTTTTTCCGGAGGAGCCCGGCGACTTCCCCGAGGCTCGGATCGACATGCTCGACCTTGCCCTTGGAGGCCATGATCACCAAGGCCTGGACATCGATGGACTTGGGAGGCTTGGGCTTGTCGCCGTCAGCCCAGGCCGGCGCAGCGGTCGGCCATGCGCCGGCCAGCACCGCGCAGACCACCAAGGCCCCGACCGTGAACCGGACCGTTACCCGCAGAGCGTTGGATTTCATTGGACGCTTTCCTCCTTGCCGTCTGTCTCCCCGTCCGACACGTGGGCCACCCAGATCATGGGAATGCTGGGCTGCCCGTCAGCCTGCAGGTACATGATGACCGGCTGCGGAGCCGTTCCGGTCGGATCGATCTCGATGGCGATGTCCACCTGGTCGCTGGTGGCGAACTGGTCGACGCGGAGCGTCGGCTTGACGCTGATGAGCACCGCGGCGACGATGAGCGCCGCGGCGGCGATGCCCGTCACATGGGCCCAGAAGGTGTGCCGCCAGCGCGGCATGCGGATGGGCTTGAAGACCCGGGGCCGCCCACTCGGCCGGCCCGGGAGGCGAACCGGCGCGGGTTTGGTCCGCGGCTCCTCGGGAGGCACGTCCGCCCGGGCGTCCGGCTCGGGTTCGGGTTTGGCGGGGGGTGCGGTCTCCGGGGTCGTGGCCTGCGGCTCAATGGCCTCCGCGGGTTGCACGCCATCGCCCGCCGGGGCCGCGTCCTCGTCAAGGAACTCCTCGCTGACGTCCAGATCGCTCAGGCTCTCCAGGGTGACCCGCTTGGCCTTGGCCGGCAGCCGGGCCTCGACGGCGGCCCAGACGGTTTGCCAGTCATCGTCGCCGGCCTCTTCGACCGGGTACGCCGCATAGACCTGCGCACCGGCCCGCTGCTCGGCAAGCAGCCGGCCGCAGTCGGCACACCCCGCCACGTGGTCCTCGACCGCCTGCCTCTCGACGGTCGTCAACTCGCCGTCGACGTAGCCTGCCAACAGAGGATGGATGTCCGTGCAGTCCATGTCAGTCCGATTCGGCGTCCGGCTCCGCGGCGTCTCCGGGCGTGCCCTGCCCCGAGAGGATGCGTTGAAGCTTCTGCCTGGCGTAAAAGATGCGGCTCATGACGGTTCCGATGCTGATGTTGAGGATCTCGGCGATGTCCTTGTAGCTGATGCCCTCGATGGCGAACAGGACGAACGCCGTGCGGTTCGTCTCGGGGATGGCGGCCAGGGCGTCGTCGATCCGGGCTTTGAGTTCGTGCCTCTCGGCGACGTGGTGTGGCTCGTCGGCGTCGCTGCGGTTGCTGGGCAACGGCGCGGCGGCCTCGGCATCGAGCGATGCCGCCCGCCGGACCGACCGCGACCGCCGAAGGTCCAGGCTGCAATTGGTCACGATGCGAAAGAACCACGTCTTGAAACTCGCCCCGCCGCGGAAGCTCTCCAGGGCGGCGAACGCCTTGGTGAACGCCTCCTGGACCACGTCGAGGGCATCGGCCCTGCGACTCATCAAGCGGTAAGCGATGTGGTACGCCGGGCCGCGGTATTTCTCGAACAGCCGGGCGAACGCCTCGCGGTCGCCGTCGCGCGCCGCACCCACCAGCCGCGCATCCTCCGAGGCCACCTCCCCCACCTGGCTGGCCACGCGCTGCATGGCCTCCGAGGGCGGTTTGGCTGCCGGGGACGGCTCCACCGGCCTGTCGCTGCTGGACGCGTCGCTCGGTTCCATATCGTTAGACGGCCACCCCCTGAGGCTATTCACCCGCTCAGGCCCGGCGGGCCTCCGCTGACCTGATACCCGGCGCGGGACCAGTCTCGCTCACCACAGCGGGATTCTACCACCGGCGGGCCCGCCCCGCAACGGTCCGTTCCCGTCTCCGGACGGCTCCGGCCGCGGCACAAGGGGCGCTCTCCGCCGCCGGGTCAGTCCTTGAGCACCGGAGCGACGTCGCGGGCGGCGGCACCCCCGAACGGCAGGATATAGACCGGCGCTTCTGACAGCGTCACGGTCACCTTCCTGTCGCGCACGGTCGGCGACGATGCCTTGCCGAGCATGCTCACCAGCGTCGCCCCGCCGCCGACGTCAAACTGCCGTTCGACCTCGCCCTCTCCCGTGTGCCAAGCCATGATGACCGGCAGGCCGTCGAATGCCGTGAACCCATAGGCCCAGACGCCGTCGGGCTCCTCGCTGAGCACCTTGGCGTCCTTGCGCGGGTCGGGCACCAGGCGGATCATCACGCGGGTGGCCTTGGCCTGTTCGCGCCACTTGCCCGGGGCGGTGAAAAAGCCGAACGAGCGGCGCGTCTGGTCCGGCCCGTAGATGATGTCCTCGATGTACATGACCTGC
>Ga0272444_10003108_pt1 | contig 15130 bp, 23 predicted proteins | sample SSMForm13_FD_201033 | JGI IMG/M metagenome (GOLD analysis project Ga0272444, IMG submission 201033) | Marine sediment archaeal communities from Little Sippewissett salt marsh, Falmouth, MA, United States - SSM-Form-13 | ecosystem: Environmental > Aquatic > Marine > Wetlands > Sediment ...
ATAAGCCGGAGTTAAATACCAACTCCGTTGGCGGAGGAATTGCGTATGAGGTTGTTCCCGGCTTGATTTTAAATTTTGCTTTAGAAAATAGTTTTTACAGGGATGCCTCCTACATTGATACATCTTCCGGCACAGTCCTGGATATAAAATTTGAGAAAAACGTATTTACTGTCGCATGCGGCGTGCAATATAAATTTAATTAAACTTCATATGAGCGAAAGTCGAGGATACTCCATATCCGCGGCATCAAGGGCTCGCAGTAGACGACTACGACTTCGCCCTTGAGGCCTTCATGGGGCATTCTCTACATCGCTCATTTTTAGGGTTATAGCTTTCCTCCAATGTCAGTAGAATACGGCTGTCCGCCCCCCCCTGACCTTCGGGATAGACGATCAGGGGGTTGATGTCGAGTTCTTTGATCTCCGGATGGTCGGAGACCATTTGTGACAGCCGGAGGATGCAGTGCTTGATAGCCTCAATATCCACCGGGGAAATCCCGCGTACTCCTCTGAGCACCTTATAGGCCTTGATGGAACGGATCATGTTCTCTGCGCTCAACTTCAATATTTTCCAACTTTTGATTCACTCAAGAATAAAGTGTAAGAGGCGCTGCTTCACTTCCAGGATTTGAAAAATGAGGTGCTCTCGCTCTTTGGTTTCTATAATAAGTTAGCGGTGAAGTAGAGTAAATTCACCCCAAAAACTTTTTCTTAAATACTATATAATCTCTTAAAAGCATAAAGCATGCCATCAGGCGATGAGTCATAAAAATACTATAATTTTTTTATATTAGCCTTTTGCGCACTTAAGACACTAAAGATACATATTACGCATATCAGTTACGCAAAGCTCTATGAGTTTCAAGGCGCGCCTTTAGCTTGGGGAATTGCTCCATGTTTGTATGGGGTAAAAAAAGAGCGGCCATATAATTGTCCATAAAGGAAAGGGTTTCCGATAGTTCGAAGTTTGTCATCCTCTTGGTAACCTCGACCACATCTCTGCGAATGCGATTGGTCAAAGAACTCATTTTCGCGCCCATTAGAGACCCGTTACCGATAAACCTCACTTTATCAGGATCTATTTCAGGCAAAAGACCGATGGTCATGGCCTTTTCCAAATCCACATAACTGCCGAACCCCCCGGCCAAAAAAATGCGATCAATATCACCCATACCCAGTCCCACCTCTTCAAGGAGGGTCATACAACCACTGTATATGGCACCTTTTGCGCGGATGAGATTGTCAAGATCCGGTTCCGTGAGCGTAATGTCTCTGTCGATCTGCGTTTCATCCTTCCATGCCAGCACATATTCAAAAATGCCGTCTGTCTCACGTATGCGCGGTGTATTCAAATCCCGGTTGAACTTTCCCCGGCTGTCAATAACACCCATTTCAAACAATGTGGCTGCAATGATAATGAGCCCCGAGCCGCAGATCCCTTTGGGTCTGACATTCCCGATGGTAAGATTCATGGGTTCCAGGGTTATAGGATCCATGGAAAAATCCTCAATGGCCCCTTTTGCAGCCCTCATTCCAAACTTGAGGCCGCCGCCTTCAAATGCCGGTCCTGCAGAACAGGCTGCGCAGGCAAGCCAATCTTTGTTGCCGATCACAATTTCGGCATTGGTGCCGATGTCCATAAAAAGAGTAATTTCTTCGGCGAGGTACATTCCCGACCCCATGACGCCGGCCACAATATCGCCTCCCACATAACTTGAAATCGCCGGGTATACCAGTGCGGTCACATGGTCTCCCAGGGAAAGACCCAGATAAGTAGCCCTTATGGGCGCAAAAAGTGTTGAAGCCGGAACATAAGGTGACAGCCGTATGTATTTGGGGTTGACCTTTAGCATGAGCTGGGTCATGGTTGTATTGCCTGCCAAAGTGATGGTGGAAATCTCGTCAGGATCGATCCCGGACCGTTTAACCATCTTTTTTATTAGACGGTTAATGTTTGCAATAACCACCTCGTGAAGCTTTTGCAGGCCGTCGGGCTTGTTCGCGAAAACAATTCGACTGATGACGTCTTCGCCATAGCTGATCTGCCCGTTATAATCACCGTACGAGGCCAGTACATCGCCGGTTATGAGATCCATTAACTGGCTGTAGACGGTTGTTGTCCCGATATCCACGGCAATGGCATAGTTCCGATCCGTTGTATCTCCCGGCTGAATATTTATAATATGTGTCTTTCTTCCGGAATGGACGGGCCGGGCAAGTGTTGCCGTAAGCCTGAAGCCGTCTTTTCTTAAAATATCAGAAATTTTCCGGATTACAGGAAGCTGAACCACAAGACGATGTTCACCGTGTTTGGCTTTCAGGAAAGAGATCAGTCTGGTTACATCCGGCAGATTGTCCTGTGACGTGGGCTCGGGGAGCTCCAGGTATTTCTTTTCAACCGGAGGAATGAAAAGACCTTTTTCCTTTAACTCTTCAAGATTCATTTCCCAGATTTGAGCTTTCCGTCGGGGGGTCTTTTGAAGGTTAAGAACACTGACATCAACCTCCGATTCCACGGGAATACGAACGACAATGTCGCTTTTAACAGAAGACTGACAGGCAAGGCGACACCCCTTTTCTATATCCTCTTGACTTAGCTTTTCAGTTATTCCCCCTTCAACATCTCCATCCTCGATAATAACACGGCATTTACCACACACGCCTTCTCCGCCGCAGGAAGCATTAATATGAACCCCAGCTTCCATGGCAGCGCGCAAAAGATTTTCTCCATCTTGAACCGTTATTTCCTTATTGTGAGGAAGAAATACGACTTTGTGCATGCTCATAACTGACCTCTTATTAAAATTGACAGCTTCGTAAAAAGTCCAACTTCTGCGTTGCGCTACATCCTTCGTCACTGCAGCGTACTATAAGTACTCCTCATTCCTCAGGATTTGCGCGCCTTGAATTTGGAGCTTTTTACTTTGCCGTCGCCTTTTTCTTTTTACGAGACTGTCAAAATTGTTTGTCCTATCGTAGCATTTACGAACTTAAGATGGTTTTGTACAAAACAAAGGCAGTCCGGGTTGTGTGCCTGACGTATAGTTGCGGATGAGATATTTTAATTTAGAAACTTGGTTGAGCGTCAGTTCCTTAAATTTTATGCCAAGCCGCTTGGTTTTTATAGAATTGGAAGAAAAATCGTCATCTAATTCAAAATCTGAAATAGGCTCGAATGATAAATTTTCCAGATAAAAACCGCAATCTGCCAATAATATATCCAACTTAAAGGGTTCACCTGCTTGCGTCTTACGATTATCAATATAATGAAACGCAAGCCCGCTTATGCTCAAATCTTTAATCCTCCCTAACTTGGAAGGATTGGACTTGATCACGGCAAACCCAATCTCCCCCATGCTCAATTCTTTGATCCGGATCGGATCGGCACGTATAGACCTGATGAAAGCAACTGCATCCTTTTTGACCTGAAATCGCTGATGTTCTCTCCTATCAACCATCTTTTTTTCATTTTGATCACCAGAACCTACGGATCGTAAACCAGCAATATTTGCAGTATCATCGATTCTTCCATCAATTCGCTGGTCATAAAGAGTCCACATCGGTTCGCTGTTTTTGATATCGATCATTCTGCTCATTTTTTCCTCTCTGACATTCTTCTCGGACTTCAACTTCCGAGACCAGGCCGTTAATCTTCTTATTATACCCAGATTAAAAGGGACATCCTCACCGGTTTTGAAAAAGATACTGTCGAATCAGTTCATCAGGGCTTGTTCTTGAGAAGTCGGTGATGACTGTGGTGCCCTTTGCTTCAAAATTCTTCATGGCCTTAGGGCCCATGTTCCCTGCAATGATAACGCTAACCCCCAAATCGTGAAGCCAATCGGGGAACACACCCGGCGCATGGGAAGGTGGGGGCAAGATTTCCTTTTTTATTATTTGCTGATTTTGTATATGGAAAATGGCAAATTCGGTTGCCTGACCAAAATATGGAAAAAGCCGATCTCCGGCTATGGGAACGGCAATCTTTTTGATCACAGATTTTTGTAAACGGCTGTCTTCAATAATTATATCTACAATTGATCCGTATCCATGTGCTGCTTCGGAATTCGGATATTTTTCCAGATAGGATTGTCCTGCTGCATGGCAATCCGGCATGTGCGGATCAATGGGAATCCGACCTAAGTAGGAGACATCCATGATATTTGCTTCCATGAACGTTGCTTCGCCGGTTTTGTCGCATTTTTCACACCATAAACCGCTCATATTTTCTATGACACCCAAAATAGGTATTTGGGCGGTTTTGTATAAATCAATTAATTCTCTTACCTGAGGCAGATACTCCTTCAGGGGGCTTGAAATAAAAATGACTTTGGCATCTTGGACCGCTTGGGCCACGGCGAGTGATTCCTCACCCGTACCCGATGGAGAATCGATGATGAGATAATCCAGGTCACCCCAATTTACGTTAGCAATGAAATGGTGAATGAAACGGGTTTTTAAGTCCCATCGGCAAATCACGGTCTGGTCCACACCCTTTAAAATGGATGCAATAGAAATCACTTTCAGATAATCTGAATAGGATTGGGGAACAAATTGCTTATCTGTATTGGTTTCATAATTTTCTTGGATCCCGAGCATTCTGTAAATATTTGAGACAGATAGATCCATATCGATCAGACCGACTTTTACCTTTCTTTTTGAAAGGGCAACTGCTAAATTGACGGCAAGGCTTGTTTTCCCAACGCGCTTTTTGCTGCTCGCAATCAGATATTTATGCTGGATTAAGGACAGGGAATCGTGAATGGCCCGGTCTTGTTCAGACGCCCCGGAACCCATATCCTGTCCATATGGATGATCCAAATTCTTGGATGAATTACTCATAATACACCTCCTATAAATAGTTATTCAACACCCCTTGTGACTTCTCTTTCTAAACTGTGCATTAAATGTGCCATACGAAAACAGGGTATGGATATAACAATGAAGTAATCCTTGCGTCTTATGCTTTTGCCTCCTTCGCTGTCCTTCTTTGTTGGCCGTGAGTCTACAAGAATTTCCAAATAGCGGATACCCAAAACATTAAGGCCTATAAAAAAAATATATTTCTATTGATATTATCCGTGTTAGTCTTTTTGATTTCGAATTTTTGCGAAAAAAAATTTCGCAATTTTTCTAAATTTGACTGCCCAAGAGAATTAGGTGCGGGTGGTATGATTCACGCGTTAAGAAAAACAGCACGGTTAAATCGCTTATTATCCGCATAGCGGGTGAAAGGTGATTGGATAAAATGAGGCAGTAGCGGAAGTTTTAAATGCAGCACGCCGCACACGCTCCGATCTGCAAGATCCGAATCGACCCATTGGACCCTTTTTAGGGGTGGTGGTTGACCCACACCCATCCCAAGACTTACCCGTTCCGGGGATAGAGAGCCCACATACGGGCCAATTCGTCTTTTTCGCACCGAATTTGACGGTAGTGTTTAGTTTCTTCTTTGCGAAGGAGATTCACGCCGAAACCATATGAGATTCGGCCCACATCGGCCAAAAGCACCCCCATCCTTGTCAAAGCACTCCTCACGTGCTGTATCCTATCGGGTGGAACAGTGGTTGCCAGGGTCCCGAAGAATAACCAGTGTGACCGCCGATTATGGAGACTCCAAGCTCCTTAGCTGCACGGTTAGCGTCACGTATGATTTGTTCCAGCAGATCCTCATCATCCAATGTCGGAACCAAAACCAACAGCAGTATCCAGCGGGGAGGGGCTGCGATGGTAGCGACGTCGTTACAGACCACGTGTACGGCCAGCCAGCCGATGTTGCCAATAGCACCGACGATTGGGTCCACATGGGAAACCAGGACATCACCTCCGACGCGCGTCATCGCTACATCTTCGCAGAAGGCAGCTCCTAAGATAACATCGGGGGCATTAGTTCCAACGAATGGAAACACACGCCGTTCTAAAACGTCCAAAGAAAATTTTGACATGGTGAACCCTTTGTTTGCCGAAGCTCTTTTTTATACTTTTTGTAAGCGATGGATACGAGTATAAAAATCATTGTCCGTTTAAATTTGGTTTCAAGATTTCACAGGTTCTGACCATGGCGAAGTAAAATCAGTTGCAACATTTATCCGCCTAATTTGAGTGATAAATCTTAAGAGCCTCCTTCACGTCCACATTTTCCACGGTAATCGCATAGATGGCATCACACATAGCAATTGCATCTTTAAGGGATTTCTGATGAATATTTCTTCCTGTAGCATTCCCCGAAGCTCCGCTCATATGAATCTGGTCATGAAGTCTTTTCAGAAAGACCTCCACATCATCGCTTGAACCTCCGGCGCAAACCACCTTGGTTAGACCGGCTGCCCGGATGGCCTCCTTGAATATCTCTTTTGATTCACAACCTTCCTTTTTGGGATAATTCACCTTAACAAAATCACTGCCAAGACATGCGGCCACGCCGGTGGCGCCGGCAATCAAATGAGCATCTTTTTCGTCGGGCACCGCCTTACCTCGGGGATAGACCCATAATACGGTTATCAACCCATGATGGTGCGCATTGTAGACAATTTGGGCTGCCTGATGCAACATCTCGGACTCATACTCACTCCCCAAATAGACCGTATAGCCTACTGCCAAGATATTTAGTCCGCTGTTATCACGAAAATCTACTACCTGTTGAACATCCAGCCACTGTTTATTGAATGGGTCGGACTGAGATGCTTTGACAAGATTTGTTTTGGAATTCAACTTTACCAGATATGGGATATCAGGATAAGAATTACCGTGTCTGGCAATTAGACCAAGCTGGGTAGCAAAAACACCTATTTTTGCCTGATTTGCAATCCTGAATAGATGTTCCGGATCACTATCATCCGGGTGAATCCCTTGGCCATAAAAATCATTATTTAAATGCTCAACTTTTTGATCGCCTGCAAACAGCATCAATCGCCCGCTTTTTTGGGTTATCGTCAAATAATTGTTGATATAATTTTCTCTTTCTGCCTTTGGAACATCCAATGGTACCAAAATATCATCCTCTTTAAGATTCATACCTATTTCCTCCTTTTGATTCTGGTTTCGGGATACTGAATGGACAAACAGATCCGTTTAACATTCAGATAAGTAAACTAGCATAAAGCATGCCATTGTGTTGGGAAATTACATCTACTTCAATTCCAGCAAGTTATCTTGTGGCAGTTCGCAATTCATTTCGCCGGCTTGCAAAATGTAGAAAAATTTCGAAATCTGTTTTCGCAAAATTTCGAAATCAAAAAAACAAAGCCAGGAGATATGAATGGGTAAAGGCAGCCTGGGGGAAAATTCCGGAAGAATTCTTTTATTGAGGAAAGCTATGTTTATCCTGTCTCATATTAGGACCGGCGCCATATTCCGTCATTACCAATCCTGAAAAATGCTACGGATTTAACCATAGATGTATGGTGTTTCATCATATGATCAATCAGAAACATCATCTCCTTTTTGAAAATCCCGCCGGACCTCTTTAAGGCTCCTATCCCTGGTCACAATTACATCCACGCCGGCATCCGAAAAGACATAACCGGGGCCTTTTCCTTTGAACCCTTTAGGCGTATAGACAGTATCTATGCCCATTTCAAGGAGCCACTCGCTGACTTTGATCCCTTTACCCTTCTCCTCCCCAGCAAAAGGATTGCGGTGGTATGCCTCCGAAAGAAGGGCGCCGTCACGTTCCCTGACCGCGGCAATATAAAAGTAAGGAGCATTTCCAAAGTGCTCGGAAAGTCTCCGCCTGTCATCCTTTAATGGAATGGCCAGGGTGCTTGTCTCTTTTTTTTGAGGCTCGTAATGGATCAGGATATGATCCACATGGGAAACATGCTCTCTGATCTCACCCTCGATTTTGCGGCTAACAGCAGAGGCCTTTTCAAGATTTTTGGCCTTGATGACGATATCGGCCTCAATAAACTTGTACCGGCCTGAGTTTCTTCCCCAGAGGCTGTTGATTAAAACCACCCTGGGGTCCTTTAGGATGATGGTTTTTACTCGATCCATGGTCTCGAAATCGAGCGAAGCATCCAGCAGGACCCGAAATGCATCAACGAAAATGCCGGCCCCGGCCTTGAAAACGAGCAAGACGACCAGGATTGCCGCTATTCTGTCCAGATCCAGGCCAAACCACGCTCCCACAAGTCCGGCCAGGATCACGGAAGATGACAACATGTCTGTCCGAATATGTTTGGCATCAGCTATCAGACTCGGGGAGCCGATCGCCTCTCCCTGACGAAGCTCGTATCGAGAAAAGGCAAATGTAATTCCCATGGTCAAGAGTACACCGCACATGGCATAGGGCAGGTATTCGGTCTTGAGAGAGAAGGGCTCGAAAAAGACAGTCTTGACGATCTCGTAACCCGCCAGGAAAATGAAAATGGACGTGAGCAGGGAGACAAAGTTCTCCACCTTATAGAGCCCGTAAGGAAAGTTTTTCGATATTCTCTTGGATATCTTTATTCCGGCAAGTACCGTTATCGAGGAGATCACATCGGTAGAGGAATGAATCGTATCCGCAACAAGGGCGACAGACCCGGAAAGATAAGCGAGGAGCGCTTTGATTGCAACAAGAAGGAGGTTAACCGCAATTGAATAAGCACCTATTTTTTCACTCTGTCTCATATCTTTATTCACGCCTTTCGATCAACCAAGACAGAGATTCCTCAATAGACTTGTTTGTGAAGATTCTCACAAAAGTACTGAATCCCAATATTTATGATTTCAAATATTTCAGATTAATCGAAATCTTTCTATATTTTTTTCCGAGCGACAAACAAAAGCCGACTGTTCAACCCAAGAACGTCTGGGGCCTCAGCGAAGACTCTGAAGGCTTCCTGAATAGCCTTGAATATCTCATCATCATCCAGGGAATCTACTCAATGAACTGCCAGGTTATAATTTTTTACTATTATCCGAACTTTTTCAATTCAGCTGTTTTTATCTGCCATCAACCCAGCCAGGGCTCCAACAACCCCTTTGACCCGGTTTTCGACATCAAGCAGATCCTTATCGTTGGGGCGGCCCAAAATATTACCCATACGTCCTTGAGTATTCATATCCGTCTCATTGTGGAATTGACCAACGATATGCCATTGATCCAGAACCGAATATCCGAGATGCTCTAAAAATGAGCGCAGCCACATGGTCATGGGAATCGCCTCGTTTTCACCGATATGTGTTCCGGAATATGTACAAAAACATATACCATACTTTCCCGATATTAAGGGCGCTGACGGTATGATTTTTCCTTGATCGTTATAAAATTGAAGTTTCTTTTTTACAAAATCCATCATCCGTTTCGTAGGCAGCCAATTGATGACCGGTGAGCCTAAAAAAATCAGATCGTATTCGAAAAAATCAACATCAATCTTAGATGTGAATTTTATGAAATGAACTTCATGGGTTGCACCTTTGAGCGTATCGTAAATCCGTTGAGCGACTTTTTCAGTATTTCCTCCAATTGAATCATACAAAATTAAGCTTTTCATTATGTATTCCTTTTAATTCAAAAGTACAGAGGGATATAAGCTTCTTTGCTTTTTGATGACACTTTGGGCACTCAATCTCTTTTGTACCCATTTTAACGAACTTTTCTGTGACGGTGCCGTTCGGACACTTGAACTCATATATCGGCATCACTGTTTCTCACCTTCTTTTCCATACCGGTTTTAAAAATCCCCACCTCAATTACCTTGACGGGACCCTCCACCACCACCCATTCCGCGACCGCCGCCCATTCCGCGACCGCCACCCATTCCGCGTCCACCACCCATGCCCCGGCCGATTTCCATGCCGGATGGTTTGTCCACGTTCGGGGCGGATGTCTGTACCGGAGTACCGGAAATATATTGTTGAACCGCCTGCCGCACCGGACCGCTGACCCCGCTTATCACCTGAATTCCTGCCGCTCCGAAAGTCCGGCTGGCGTTCGGACCACAATTACCGGTAAGTACAACGGCCACATCCCTGTTGGCCATAAGCTGGGCCGACTGAATGCCCGCGCCTCCGCCTTGTGAAATATTCGGATTTGGAAGGGCTTCAAATTCCATGGTATCCGGATCGATAATCAGAAAATAGGGACACCGTCCGAAACGAGCCTCCACGGTATCATCGAGCGTGGGGCCTGTGGATGTAACAGCGATTTTCATAATAGCCTCCTTTGTTATATAGTTCTTTTTTTAAAAGATTCCAGATATGTTGCATGACCTCAAAGATCGGTCCTTTGCCGCCGGCAACTGTTATATTCATTTAAACTAACCTCCCGTTGTTACTAAAAGCCGATTACATTATCAGCATCTACAATGAGATCAGCTAATTGCGAAGGCACACCAAGCTCGCCACAAACAAAAGTACATAATGGTTCCTGATCTTCACTCAAAAGCCCCCTTCCCATGGCACATGACGTTCCAATGTAAATAGGGATTTTTTTTTCCACTAATGCCTTGGCAGTAAGGAAAGGAACCGTTGCTCTGTTTGGGTCTTCTGGTCCATTATTAGCAATTATCAGGTATTTTTTCATTTAATTCTCCTCAATCTGTTTCTCTTTTAGTTTTCTGGAAATATCCATTTTCTCCTTAACCCCTATATAACCTTCTTCAATTGCATGCTCAACCTGGTCAAAGTCCATCATCTTTAATTCTCCAAGGGCATATTAAAGGTATTCCGCCTGGCGTTCAAATAGGACCAGGTTCTGCGCCATAAATGGGTAGGGGTGATGTGCCCATGCAACTGCTTCTAATCTGGTGAAATTTTACGTCCATTTTCCCCAATAAAGATAAGATGGCTGGATTGCTGTTTGAAAATCCCGAGTTTCTTTTGAAACACTTCCCTGCCGAATGGATATATGGTTTTAAGGTCATTGGTGTCGATAAAGATTTGATAAAAACCGTTGCCATTCTTTTTTAGAGTTTCGAGCAATTCGTAAGCGGATGTTCCATCAAAATCGCCCTCTAATTTTAGATGAAGACTATCTCTGGTTTCATAAGAAAGCATATGGAAATTTGTTGCCATTGTTAACCTCCTTATCTTTAGGACTCAGATGCTAATACTCCGGCGCGTAATATTTGACAGCGACCTCGTAGGAAGAGAAAATTGCATCAGGTGTTTCCCTGCACCATTTTATCTCCCCTAAAGATATGGTGGGCATTCCCTCCAAATCGCAAGTGCGGGAACCATTGGATGGGTATTTTTCCACCCTAATGAGAACAGTTGCGCCCGGATGGAAGTAGAAATTTGATTTAACGCAAACGCCTTCCAGGCAGTGATTCAGCACCTGCGCATCAAGCCAGCACCCTGTATTGAAAGAGGTTAACCGGATGGGGGCTTCATTGGTACACTGTTTATAAGATCTTTTTTCTCCAAGAGATGTCATTTTTTTCCTCTATATTTTTTTTGCGGCCTGCCCCTATAAAATATATCTTAAGCGAGGGCGGTTGTTCCGATTTCATAATGCCTTTAAATTGCAATGAAAATCAACGCGTTCTCCCCCCGAATGTGCCATAAAAAATTTCTGTAAAGTGTATTGAATGTCTTTTAATCCAAAGGGCTTAAACAGCAAATAGTCAATGCAGCAACCTTCCTTTTTGTCCGGTGGATCTTCTTTGCCCTGACCTATCAACATTACAACGGGTGTTTCGGGAGATTTGGCCTTAACATGATACGCCAGACTAAAGCCGTCTTTTAAAATCATTTTAGAATCTGTGAATACGAGGTCAAAATCACTTTTGATAAACAGATTTAAACCGTTAATCCCACTGACAGCGGTAACTGCTTCATATCCCATTTTAGAGAATATATCGGATAAGAATTCCAAGTTGTCATTTTCATCATCAACTACTAAGATTTGTCTGTTGCCTCTTTGGGTATGTTCGAAGAACAACATAGTTTTATCGCGCGTTACGGAGTCTGCATTCATTTAGGAAAAATTTTCAGCTGCACCTATTGAATCAAGTCAGCCCTAAGCATGTGGTTAACGATAAGGGGAACCACCTGCTCTTCCTTGGGGCTCATTTCTTCCATCACTGCTTCAACCAAATCGTACAATGTTGTTTTTATTATAAAAGGATTCGGAAGTTCCGATTCAAATATAAGTGTGTTTTGTGAAATTCGTTGCATTTTTTCTCCTTTTTTCGTCTAATGTGACCTTACTTATTCCGAGTCTGTAACGTTAAGTGATGCGGCGATACACAACACGGCACTAATTAAAAACAAAACCCATGAATACAATTAATGTGTAAATGCACCATGCTGCTGCAAAAACTAAATTAGTTATCAGTAAAATATCAAAGATTTTCATGCTTTTTCCTCCCGCGAATTCTACCTATCTATCTATTTGCTTGTTATGCTCCGGATTTGTTTTTCATTCCTCTGGATCAATCGAGACAAAGAATCTTCAATAGTATGGATTGTAAACGGCTTATCAATAAAATCTTGAATCCCAATCTGTCTGGCTTCAGAAACAACCTCTTTGGTTTTGTAAGCCGTGATGAGTATTTTTTTCGTGTCTGGATACATCTCCTGAATCTTTTTGGAAAATGTCAAACCATCCATGCCCGGCAATTTATAATCTATGAGAATGATATCATAGCCTTGCTGTTTAAGTAATTCCATGCCCTCTTCAGCCGTCTCCACCGTCATCATGTGACATCCTTCCGTACCGAAATACAAAGACAGAGAATCCCTGATCCACTCATCGTCGTCCACGAGTAATATTTTTTTGTCTTTTAATTTGCTGAACATGTCCATTTAACGCCCCCGGAACCTTAAAATTTGTCTTATAAAAATCATTCTGTGGCTCCTTACAATATTACTGTCTGCATGAAGTGTGCCATTGAATCATATTGCAGATAAATCTATTTAACTCAGATAGTTAACACTGTTACCACTGGCAAGATATTTTATTATAGGGCTCTGATTTAGAAGAATTTCGAAACCGGTTTTAGAAAAATTTCGAAAAAAATGCACAAAAGCAAATGATATCACGTGGTGCGGATAACTACATGGAATAGAAAATTTTGGAGGAAATATAAAAGAATTACCAAACGGTTTGATCAGATTTTTCCGAGGGGGATGGATTTATTCAATTTGCAGTTTTTTTTTGCGGTAACGAAAGGTGTGGTGGTTAATGTTAAGTAGCTTCGCCGCCTGGCTTTCATTGCCGCCTGCCAGCTTAAGAGCCTCTTTAATGTAATATTTTTCCAAGGATTCCTGAACTAACGTAAGATCGATACCTGTATCCGGGAGCGGGGCAAAAGTCGTTTCACCTTTTGCTTGATTGAGATCTCCAGCTTCATACTGTTCTTCAATGCCAAGATCCCGGGCAGTTAATTCCGGTCCCTTGCCCACAAGCACCCCCCTTTCAACGAGGTTCCTAAGCTCACGAACATTCCCTGTCCAGCTGTGCGCCATTAATGCATCAACAGTCCCGGAAGAGAGGCCCGTAAAAGTCTTAGCAAATTTTCGGCTGAACTCGTACAGGAAATGCTTGGCCATGGGAATAATATCATTGGGTCGTTCATTCAATGAGGGGACTTCTACCTTGATCACTGCCAGCCGGAAGTAGAGATCCTTTCTAAAGAGGTCTTCTTCTATCATGTGCTCCAGGTTTTTGTTGGTGGCTGAGACCGTTCTGGTTTTTATAGAAAATTTTCCTGTCCCACCAACTCTATAATATTCACCTGTTTCAAGAAAACGGAGCAGCTTTGCCTGGGCTTCCTGACTCAGATCCCCCACCTCATCAAGAAATAGGGTCCCGTTTGCCGCCTCTTCTATCAAGCCTTTTTTGCCGGATGCCTTTGCTCCGCTGAAGGCCCCTTTTTCATAGCCGAAAAGCTCACTTTCGATGAGATCTTTGGGAATGGCAGCGCAATTTACGGGAATAAAAGGGCCTTTGAAATTGGGGCTTCTATAATGAATGGCACTGGCAATCAATTCTTTACCGGTGCCGGTTTCTCCGAGAATAAGAATCGGAGTATCCGGGCTTTTAGCCACCATTTTTATAAAGTCCATAACATCCTGAATCGCATTACTTTCACCGATGAAACAAGGAAGGTTCTCCATAAGATACCTCTCCTGGAGTAAATGAACTTCTTTCCTCAGCCGGATCGTTTCAAGGGCATTTCGAATTGCAATTTCCAAACTATCCATGTGAAGCGGTTTCACCACATAATCATATGCGCCAAGCTTCATGGCGGATATCACGCTGTCGATATCTTCATAGGCGGTTATCATAATAATCAGCACATGGGGATACAGATCCTTAATTTGGCGAAGCGCATTAATTCCATCCATACCCGGCAACCCGATGTCAAGCAGAACCAGATCAGGGCGTTTTACCTTTATGGCGTCAATTGCACTCTCAGCTGTAGAGAACGCTTCTATTTTATAGCGTGCTTCCAGAGCCATGGTTACCCCTTCCCTTATGGTTTCTTCATCATCGACAATATATATTGAATATTGAATCATGAGTCGCCTATTCCTTTCATTATGGGCAATTCAATCCTGAATTCAGCTCCGCCCCATCTGCTTTCCGACATATTCAGGGACCCCCCGTGATCGGTGATAATTCTGTGGGCGATACTCAAACCGATTCCCGTACCGCTGCTCTTGGTGGAATAAAAGGGATCAAATACTTGATCTTTCATAGCTGAAGCCACCCCTGGGCCGGAGTCGGAAACCCTTACGAGAATAAGGTTCTTTTCTATGGATGAGGTTATTTCTATTTTCTTGCCTTCACTCATATCTTGCATGGCATCAGCCGAATTGTTAATCAGATTTAAAATTACCTCTTCAATCATGGCCGGATCTGCCTGGCACAACGGCAGATTGTCCGCTAAAGATTTTTCTATCTCAATTCCTTTCTTACGCAAAGTAACTCCGGAAAGATTAATGGCTTCCCTAACAGGGTTGTTTATGTCTGTTAAAACAAGTTTGGGCTCATTCGGTCTGGAAAAATCCATGACTCTCCTGATCACAGATTCGATTTTAATTGAGGCGGATTGGATTTTTTCTAAGATTCCTTTTATTTTCTTCGAGCTATCCCTTTTATCATAGATTTTCTCAAGAGTATTCAAGTAGATGTTGATCCCTGAAAGCGGATTTCTTATCTCATGGGCAATGCCGGCAGCCACACGCCCTAAGGA
>Ga0272444_10003109_pt1 | contig 15128 bp, 15 predicted proteins | sample SSMForm13_FD_201033 | JGI IMG/M metagenome (GOLD analysis project Ga0272444, IMG submission 201033) | Marine sediment archaeal communities from Little Sippewissett salt marsh, Falmouth, MA, United States - SSM-Form-13 | ecosystem: Environmental > Aquatic > Marine > Wetlands > Sediment ...
GACAATATTCTCGATATTGGAACGGTCATCTCGGACTACAAAATGCCGGGATTGAACGGTCTTGAAACACTTGGCGTCATCGGGTCCATGAATCCCGAAATTACGCGTATCATTCTTACCGGATACGCAACCATGGAAGCAGCCATTCAGGCCACAAACCAGGGAATCGACGGTTTCCTGACCAAACCCTTTGACAATATTGAACTCAGGGCCAAGCTCCACACCATTAATGTGCGAAAGCGACTGAAACAATTTGTTTCAGAACCGGTTTATAAAAAGATTGAAAAATCACCCGGATCTCTGAAACCCGCATTCCATGAAGTATCGATCCTTTTTTCCGATATTCGAAATTTTACCCGGATGTCCCAGAAGGTTCCGCCGGATAAGGTTGCAGCCTTTTTAAACAACGACTATTTTACCCCCTTGGGTGAAATCGCATACCAATATAACGGAACCGTGGACAAGCATATCGGTGACAGCATTATGGTGGTTTTCGGCTCGCCGGTTGAATGCAGCGATAATGCGATCAAAGCGGTAAAAACCGGCATTAAAATGCAAAAAAGAGCAAAGGAGATCGACGCTAAACTTTATTTAAAAAATGGGTTACGACTGAAAATCGGCATCGGCATTTCAACCGGAAAAGTCTTTTCCGGCATTTTGGGATCATTGAGAATCAAGGAGTTTACTTCCATTGGAATGCCGGTCAATATTGCCGCACGGCTACAAGGCATGGCAAAAGGCGGTGAAATCCTAATCAGTGAGTCCACTTATCAGCAACTTCCCGACGACATAGAAGTGGAAACCCTGCCTTCAGCAACGGTCAAAGGGGTTAATGAACCGATTGCGGTTTATCGGGTGAAAACATAGGTTCAATCCTTGAGGCGAATGGAACAGCCTGGCTCTATATTTTGGCCTGAAAAACGAACCCCTTCGGCACGATCAGGATAAACCTTTGTTATCTTTATCTCGCCGGTCTTAATACCGGGTACAAAGAATTGATGCTTTTCTACGCCTGTAAATACGTCGTTACAATTATAAACTTCGAATATATCACCCGGCGCTATCCCCACTTTTTCTCCGGAGGAAATAACCACTTTTTCTGCAAAGGTTGACGTAATGAATCCTTTCCAGGGCTGTAAAACGATCGCATCACAGATCTGCTCTCCCATATCCTCAGCAATTAATTTCAACGCATCATTTATTATATGGGTGCTAATTTCACCGGTCGGGTTGGTTGAATCATAATATGATGCATCATCATATAATATATCCTCGTCCTTAATTTTGTGCGTATAACTCTTATCAAGCAGTTTTGCGCCGGTCTGGATATCGTATATCTCAGTCATTACCTGAACCTGGACATAGTTATGAGTGTCTTTGAACCACAGAATTCCTCGAACCTCTTTATGATTTGTGATATCTATTAACGCTCCGGTTACCACCGCATTCAAACCGAGACGTCTGCCGGTTTTGGCCAGATCAAAATTGTCGATCACGCCGGATGTCTTTGTGGACAGGTTTGCAAGATAATCCGGATAGCCGGACTCATAGGGTTCCAATACAAGGATGTCCTGGCATGACGTTTTAATGGTTTCCACCAGATTTTTAAGGAAGCTTTCTTCTAATCCTTTGCCCACGAAAGAAGTTTTGTTTTTAAAAAACGCAATGCCCACCTTTTTTTTCAAATCTTCATCCGGAGCCTTATAATCCCGGATAATCCTCTTTGTCTTTTTTTTCACGCTGGAATAAGTAGAACATCCGGTAATAAGAAGAAAACAAAGTGGCAAAAGCAAAAACCATGCAAGCATATGAATCTGAGCTTTAATTTCTTTATTCATTATTTTTTCCCTGAAATTCTGCGGTAACTGTGGTGGTGATTCCGCCTCTTGCGGTAAAATCTCCGGTAACGTCCATGGACTTGGGTTCCAGTACGGCAACCAGGTCATTTAAAATCCGGTTGACCAGACTCTCATAAAAAATCCCCACGTTTCTGTATTGCAACAGGTAATATTTTAAAGATTTTAATTCAACAATTTTAGTATCCGGCCGGTATTTGATGGTAATACAGCCCACATCAGGAAGTCCGGAAATGGGACACAGGGAGGTATACTCCGGTTGATTAATGACAATATCAATGTCCCTTCGGGACTTAAATTCATATTCTATGCACTCCAATACGTCGGCTTTAACCGTATCCGGGCTTTCAATATTATGTTTTATGTTCTTTTCATTGGCCGGTGCCATAGTTTGTTTTCTCCGTTTCACAGAGTGTAAAACTTGAGAGGCAATTTCTGTATTTACATCTTGTAATAATTGATAATACGCTTCGTGTCAAATAGACTGTCAGATTTTTTTAATCCCCTGCCTCTAAAACGGTGGAAGAGAATCTTGACACCGACAATTTTATCTGCTAACAGATCAAAATAATTAATAAAATTAAAAAGGAGTGTTATATGGGCTCGATCGATGAGTTAATTCTCAGGGCAACCAAAGAAATTGTCGTTAAATTTATTGAGACCGGACGGGTAGGTCCCGCCGGTTTCCATGAAACGTTTAAAACCGTTTACACCACTGTCGAAGAAATCGCCAAGGGTTCAAAACAACCCCCTGAACAAGATACCGACTCATAACACACGCTGCTTACGTCTCGGACATTTTTCATTTGGTTGAAAGTAATGATCTTTTAATAGCTTTTAGTTTATGCCATCAGAATGGAAGCGAACTAACTTGTGGTTTTTGCATAATAAAAGGTAATCCAATGCCCAGGAAGCCGAATCCTCTGCTAACCGAACTTCTGGACAAAAACATTGACATGCCGGAAATCAATTGGGAAACCGTTCCGCCGGATATAAACCCGGCGGATGCGTGGGACATGTACGATGAAACCGTGGAAGGTTGGGTGCCCGTCTGGTTTCCGACCTTCGGTCCCGGAGGCGGCAGGTCTTATAGCGAGTTTGAACGCGCGCATCTGTTTAATGAGAGCCTGGAAAGAATCTTAAAGGCCATGAAGCGGTGGCCCCTGTGGGGGGCGCCAAGCCAAAAAAAGCATGCGGTTGCCGTTGCCCTGCTCCAGTTATATTGCGAAATCAGGGGACGCTGTCCAAAGGTTTAATCCGATTTTTTCATTCAAGAACCATCCGGTCTGGTTTCGATGGATACCTGAAGCTTCCCCGCCCTCTGAATCTTGAGCTGTTTATCCTTCTTCAGACGTCGTGATATGTGCCTTAGCCTCTCAACATCTCTTTTCAACAGTCTGCTCCGCCGGATACTGGCCTTTCTTTTAAAATCTCCATATTTCCCGAACCTGCCGCCCATCAGCCTATGCCTTTAATTTATGATGCCCCTAACCCGAATATTTCATGAAAATTTTCGAATAGCATTTTGATTAGCAATGAAAAAAATTTTTATTCAAGTTTTCAGGTGACAGATTGTACCTATCTTTGTTCCTCCTGATTTTATATATAAGGCAAATAAACCGCACAAAACGATTTGTAAAGGATTACGTTATTTATTATATAACGTATTATATATTGTAACGTGTATTACGCATAAAAAACACTTTTATATTAATGCTGTATCTAAATGAGAACTATAATGGAAATGGGGGTCGCCCATTCGCCATTCACCTTCGGAGATGCTTGAGCCGTATGAGGGGAAACTCTCACGGACGGTTCTCAGGGGGGTGAGAACCCACTGACCTATCCGGTCCCAGCTTTCGATGCCTGTTATAACCAGCAAACCGATTGAGGTCATATCGCATTAATTCCTTACATGCTGAACTATTAACGGAACAATGAAGCTACCCGCAGAGCCCCGTTAGATGGGATCTTCGCTCTGCTACGACCCTGTTTGGCGGGATTTCCGTTTCACTCCAACAAGCGGCGGAGTATCAAAGCGGAATTGCGCCGTAGCCATTCCGACGTAAAATGATATAGTGAAATTAATCCGCCTTCGTTCTGATAGGCTTCGGCGCGGTTCACCTCGCCCGAATATTTCATGATTCGGTTCCGTTATCATCTGTTGACTCGATTGAGCCTCCGGTGTAGCTTAGGACAAGGGATCTTGGATCATATTTTGAAAAAGGGGAGACGCCCAATGGAAAATCGTTATGCCAAGATAGTCAGCACCGGCCGCTACGTGCCGGAACGCGTCATGACTAATGCCGAATTTGAGCCCCTTGTTGGGGACGTGGATGCTTGGCTCAAGGAAAAGGTCGGTATTTCAGAACGCCGCTGCGTTGCTGATGATGAAACAACCAGCGATATGTGTACGGCCGCCGCTCGTCAAGCCTTGGAGCGAGCCGACCTGGATCCCGCCGATGTAGACCTTATTATATTGGGCACGGATACGCCCGATTACATCAGCCCTGCCACTGCTCCCATTTTGCAGCATAAACTAGGCGCTCTGAACAGCGGGACTTTTGATATCAACAGTGCCTGTGCATCCTGGATTACCGGTGTGGATGTTTCCGCCAAGCAGATCACCGTCGATACAAACATCAATAATGTTTTGGTCGTTGCCGGCTATGCCATGACCCGCTTTCTCGATTATCATGATAAGCGTACCTGCACCCTCTTCGGCGATGGGGCCGGTGCGGTAGTGATGAGTGTCAGCCATGAGCCGGGCTATCTGGCATCAAAGCTGATCTCTTATGGTCAGTATTACAAATCATGGGGAATATACACCGGTGGGTCTGCCTCCCCTCTCAACGACAACGCTCTCAATCGTCCTGTTATGCAGTTTTTGGAAAAATTTCCGACAACCTTTAACAACGATAACTGGCCTCCGCTCATCCGCCAAACCGTTGCCAAGGCAGGCTTGGCCTCAGTGGACGAGGTTGATTTCTTTCTTTTCACCCAGTTGAACGTCAATACCATCAAAGATGTTATGCAACAGCTCAACCAACCACTGGAAAAAACCCACTGGATAATGGACAAATGGGGCTATACCGGTGCCGCCTGTATTCCTATGGCATTAGACGATGCCCTATTTGAAGGTAAAGGTCCTCGGTCAGGAGATGTGGTTCTGTTCTGCGCGAGCGGCGGCGGATTTGCGATCGCCTGTGCTATATTTAAATGGTAAGCTGCCTGAATATTGGCAGGTGATCTCTCAAATTATCGCAAACGACTCCGCTTCTTGCTGTCCGCTCGAACGTTTTGTTGGCCCTTTTGATTTTCTTTTTTAAGTCTGTATGTTTTAAGCTTCCTATGAAATTCGTAAAGCTGGCTAAGCTGGCTAAATACTTTTTCAATCTTCTTCATTTGATAATCTTTCAATGTCAGCTTGGTCTTGAAGTGAGTTCCGCTTCCTTTTTAACCAAATAATATCAGATTTTTTTGCTACACGAGCATTTCCATGTTCACCTTGTGCTTCAAGAGCATTCTGGATAATTTTTAAGTGTTTTTCATTTCCAGCTGTTAAAAGGTCTATAATCATTTGGTCGTTTTCAATAACCTTTAAAAAGCGATGCAAGGTCAAAGGAGTGCTTTTGAATGCCCATGGGTCTGCTGATTCAAAATATCCATTTTTCTCGAGTATCTGGCGGACTTTTTCTAAATCGTTCGGTTCTATTAACAAGTCAATATCTTGTGTAAATCGAGGTTCTGTATAGAATGCCATTGCGACCCCACCAACAAGAGCATACCTTATTTTTTCATGTTCAATATGTTTTATTATTTCTATAAATTCATCAAAAATGTTCATTGGCTTAGTCTCTCTTTTTTAGGGCCAACATATTTATTGTATTGTTTTCTCGCGAAGCAATGAAAATCGAAGATAGCGAGAAAGTGCAATAACCGTGCACATTAAAAAGTTAAATTTCATCTTCAGCTATCTCATTTCTATCATATATTTAAAAATTATCAACAATATTATTGTGTTTCACGTCTTGAAGAAATATTAAAAAATAGGATAAATCAGGCATCGGTGGCATAAAAAGAAATTTTTGTTCGAATTTTTTAGACGACAGGTTTTTGAAGTCCTAAATTATTTGGGATATCGTTTTTCAAAAAGGACAAACGCATTTGACACGGTTTGTCCTTTTGCTTTTTTATGGATTTTTAGATATATATAGTTTTAATTGCAGGATTGAAGATTTTAGGCTTTGTTTGTATGATAAATTAGCTGTATTCGACACATATTTAATTATACCTAACCGGTAATATCCATGGCGACAAATCTTCCCCCTGAGTATTTTGAGGCGGATAAACGATATCGTGCCGCCAAAACACCTGGTGAGAAAATTTCTTGTATCGAAGAATTGCTGCGCATCGTTCCCAAACACAAAGGCACGGACAAGCTCAGGGCCGGACTGCGCAAACGGCTCTCTAAATTAAAAACCACCGCTCAGGCCAAAAAAGGTACGGGCAAGCGAGAATCGGCTTTTCGTATCGAAAAACAAGGCGCCGGACAAGTGGTACTGGTGGGTCCCGCCAATGTAGGTAAATCCGCCCTGGTATCAGCCCTCACCAACGCCACACCTGAAATCGCCGATTTTCCGTATACAACCTGGAAACCCACTCCGGGAATGATGCCCATGGAAAACATCCAGATCCAACTGGTGGATACGCCGCCGCTCAACCGGGATTTCATGGAACCGGATTTGTTGGACCTGATTCGCAGATCGGACTATATTTTATTGGTCGTGGATTTGCAGACGGACCCGATACATCAGCTTGAAGACTCTGTTGCCATCCTTCAAGAACACCGGATCATGCCCGACCACCCAAAAGCGCTTTATGCTGAACAGCGCGGCTTAACCTTCATACCCTTTTTGGTGTTGACCAACAAGTATGACGATGACAATTTTGATGAAAATTTTGAAATTTTCTGTGAACTGCTTGAAAATGACTGGCCCTCGATTCCGGTTTCTGCAACCACCGGTCGCAACCTGGAGCAATTTAAAAGAATGCTGTTTGAGCGACTCGAAATTATACGCGTCTACTCCAAAGCTCCCGGTAAAGAGCCGGATTTCAAGGAACCGTTTATTTTGAAAAGAGGTGATACGGTTGAGGACTTTGCAGGGAAAGTCCACCGGGATTTTGCCAGCAAATTAAAAACCGCCAGATTATGGGGCACGGCCGTCTATGACGGACAGTTGGTACAACGAGACCACGTGTTAAGCGACAGTGATATTGTGGAACTGCATATATAAAGAATTGTTTTTTTACGTCGTTAATCTGCGTTAAGTTTTAAGCTCGGTTCAGAGTCTATAATATATGCAACAGACATCCATTGACTTTTGATTGGCCTTAGGGTTTATGGGTTAGACAGCATAACGCTCCAAACGCGGGGAAAGGCAGGAAGGCTGAACTCAAATGAAAGCAATGGTATTGAATAAAGTTTGCCGTCTGGAAGAGAATCAGACCCCGCTGGAACTGATGGAACTGCCGGTTCCTGTCCCATCGGGTGAAGAGATTCTGGTGAAGGTTTCAGCTTGCGGGGTTTTCCATACCGAGTTGGATGAGATTGAGGGTCGAACACCCCCACCGCATTTACCCGTTGTTCCGGGTCATCAAATGGTTGGCCGCGTTGAAGCAACCGGAAATAGAGCCAACACTTTCAGAACCGGAGATCGGGTGGGCATCGGCTGGATTTACTCGGCTTGCGGAACGTGCGAGTTCTGCCTGGCTGGCAATGAGAACCTGTGCCGGGCCTTCAAGGCTACGGGCAGAGATGCCAATGGCGGGTATGCCCAGTATATGACGGTGCCGGAAGGATTTGCCTATCACATTCCCCATGGTTTTAGCGATGCTGAGGCGGCGCCTCTGTTATGCGCCGGTGCGGTGGGCTACCGATCTTTAAGATCAACCGGGCTCAAGGATGGTCAGAATATCGGTCTGACCGGATTTGGGGCTTCCGGTCATCTCGTTCTGAAGATGGTGAGACATGGGTACCCCAATGCAAATGTCTTTGTCTTTGCCAGAAGTGCAAAGCAGAAATCGTTTGCCAGGGAGCTCAGTGCGGTCTGGGCAGGGGACACCGGGGAGGTATCGCCGGAAAAGCTGAACTGCATTATAGACACCACGCCGGTATGGAGACCCATAGTGGAAGCTTTGAAAAATCTTATCTCTTATACAAGGACCGGACACCGTTTACGTTCCATGAAACCCGTCTAATTGTTTTGAATGCTATTTTTATCTCTTTGCTCGCGTACTATCGTGACGTGGTTACGCCGATCCCGGCGCACATCACGGTGGCCGGGCACCTGCTGCAAAAGGGCGATATCGGACGGCAAATGACCTGACCGAAGGCCACCAGCAGTTCATTGTATTTGATCCAATGCCTGCGGGGCAGCTTTTTGCGCAGGGCGAACTCGGTTTTATCCGGGGTTTTGGTCCGGACATACCCGATGCGGTTGCTGATTCTGTGGACATGGGTGTCCACGCAGATGGCGGGCTTCCGGAAACCCTCCACCAGCAGCAGGTTGGCGGTTTTGCGCCCTACGCCGGGAAGTTCCAGGAGCGCATCCAGATCGTCGGGGACGTTACCCTTGTACTTCTCAATGATGATCCGGCTGATTTCCACCAGACGGCCCGCTTTGGTGGGATAAAACCCGACCGGGTAAATGAGCTTTTGAATCTCGTTTTCACCCAAGGCCACGATCTGTTCCGGGGTTTGGGCCCGGGCAAAAAGCCTTTGGACCGCCTTTGCGGTGACCTCGTCTTTGGTTCTCAAAGACAGCAGGGTGGAAATCAGGATTTGGAAAGGGGTTGCGCCCCGTTGGGCGATACAGGTAATTACCGGTGGATTCCACTGCCGGTAATTGGATTCAATCGCGTGGACAAAACCATCGATGTCGAACTTTTCAGCGGATGTGCTCATATCGTCACCAATGTTCACAAAAATAGGATTTCGGACCGCGGGAACTATGCCCCAAAGACACTTTAATGTCAATGGTAAGGCGGGAAGGGGAATCCAGACTATTCAAAATATTTTCTATTTTTTTATTTACAACCACAATAAAAAACATATTGTATGATCGCAAATTCCCAGATTCATAACGAAACTTCATGCTTCTTCCTTGGTCTACAAATATTTGAAGGCCCGAACATTTGCGATTTACAAATCAAATCTTAAATGATATTAATGTAATGACGTTTCAATGGTTAGGCCCTTATCTTATGATTTTTCATCACCTAATAATACTTAATTTGTCTATGTATTTTTTCAACCATACAACATCCTTGCAATTGCTTAAACTTTAATATAACATCCGTCAAAATGGATTTTTTTTAAAACTGGCATGCTGTCTAAAACCGGCTTTCAATGTGAAACACTAATTGCTCCGAAGACTCGACATATGAAGTATGTCCTTAAAACATTTTACGGTATTATTAACACTCGGCAAATTTTTATCGGTATAGCCATTCTGTTTCTGGGATCATTGGTATATCTGGTTGACCGCCCTCCCGACCAAACCTATTTTGTCCACAGCAGTCCTGTTAATATAAGTCTTTATAACGTCATCCCAAATTTATTCGGTCTTATCGGCAACAGTCTCCCGACATTTATTCATATATTTTCATTCATTTTGATAACGGCGGGTCTTATATGTTATCAGAAGAGAGGCTACCTAATTATTTGTATCAGTTGGTTTCTTGTGGATTGTGCTTTTGAGTTGGGGCAGAAATATAATTCATTGGCTTTAAAAATAATACCTGACTGGTTCGCAGGTATTCCATTTTTAGAAAATACCAAGAACTATTTTCTTTATGGTACCTTTGATTTTATTGACCTGTCTGCTATTGCCATGGGTACGGTAATAGCCTACTTTGTACTGCTATCTACAAATAAGAGTGAAAGGAAAATAGTGACATGAAAAAAGTTAAAAATGAGCTTAGTAATAATTTGCGTTACATTTGTCTTATCGTTGTTATTGCTTTTGGATTAATAGGAATCGTTGGCTCCGGAGGCGGCGGGGGACACTCCGAATACCTTACAACCGTATCTCTAACTGCTGAATTTTTCGAAGGCCTGTATGATGCAGACGTTACGGTAAAAGTCGATACGAGTGATCCGGCGGATGAAATTTGTGATATTTATACTTTTTATCCTGACAATATTACTATAACGATAACTTCCACGACCAAGCCAAATTTACCAGAAAATGTTACGGTTAATCCGGTAAAGATAATGTCTTACACCGTCGAATACATTCCCCGTGAAGAAGATTCGCCGGCTGTCCCGACCAAAAGTATTTCTCATGAACTGGTAATACAGCCTGATACTAGTGTTGAATTTCCGGTCAGGGTGATCGACCAGGAGGATAAAATGAGTTCATCATCACCCTTAAATTATATAGATTATTATTATTCAGGCGCAGAATCATATGAATATACAGTTATAGTAACCCTAACAGCGGAAGAAGTATTGTCCGGACAAGGAGCAAATCTCAAGGTTGAGTTTCCTTTAAATTATTTGGATTTAGGTGATGAATGTTTTGGTTGGCCCTAATGTAATATTAAGCGCCTGACAACCGCCCTTTCAAGGGAATAACATTACCTTTTGCACGTTGCTTAAAACATTTTAACGTAATTTTATAGAGAGGGAAATCGAACGTCGAAACCCTACTTGCACAGTTAAAAAGATAACTCTTTGTAATAACTCAAGAATTTATTTTTCTTTCCTCGCCATACAAGATTTTCCAAACTTATTGGATTTTTTATTCCTACCATTTTGAAAATTTCTTGCAGAGCCAACGTTGTCTGAGTAACCTTTGGAAAAATTTGACGCCGATTTTCCTTTTTGCGAATGCTTTTAACAGCCTTGTGGAAGCATAGCCGCGAGTATTTCGATCTGAAAGGGCTCCCCGTTTGTGTATATGGTAATATTGTATGAAGTTCTGGATATGTATTTCCATTTTGTATGATATATTTGTATAAGCCTAATATAGAAAATATCAAAGCAATTGTTCAGCACTTTTATATTAAATCATATTAAATGGTTATACGTTTTATAAAACTGTACGGCAGTGAAATTAGGTGTTTAGCTTCTTTTCTTTAAAATCGAATCCATTTTATATAATTTGCCCTTTGATTTCTTATGCATTTTCAGCTATATGGACTTAGCTCGAATTGATTTAGCATGTGCTAAGGAAAACTATATAAAAAAGGGATGGTGGAAACCAGCCTGTGAAAAATTGGGGCATAATCATAGAAAGTTAGGAACCAAAGGGATTACGTAGGAGAGGAAAATTGAAAGTCGGAATCGGATATGACAACCAAAAAAACTCTATTTCATTAGGTAAAAAAGTGGCTGAAAATGCAATAAAAAATGGTAAAATCGAGAGACCTGCTCTCGTGATAGCATTTTGCAGTGGCCAGGTTGATCACGAAGAATATTTTAAAGGTTTGCAAATTGTTGTCGGAAATCAAGTGCCAATAATAGGGGGTTCAGCAATTGGCATAATCACTAATGAAAACCTTTCATATGAAGGTCACACAGCAGGTGCTGCTATAATTGAGTCAGAAACAATTCAGCTTAGAGTCGCTTCAGCAGATGGTCTGGATAAAAATGAAAAACTGGCAGGTCAAAAATTAGCCAAAAAATTATCAGACAGCATAGATGGTGGAATCTTGCTCGTATTCTATGATTCAATAAAAAATCCACCAACAGAAACTACACCACCGGTTATCAACGCATCCCCACCGCTAATCCAAGGCATTGAAGAAACACTAAAATCAAATGTACCGATTATAGGCGGGGGAGTAATAGGAGATTATGAATTTAGCCATACAAAACAATTCTGCGGTTCGTATGTTGATAATCAAAGTGTTGTTGGAACTCTATTAGGTGGAGATTTTAACCCGTATTTTCGAATTATGCATGGTTGTACACCGAAAGATGGAATCTATCATACCATAACCAAAATTGAAGGATCGGTCCTTTATGAAGTGGATGGGAAATCTGTTGTTGATATGATTGATGATCAATATGGAAACAAGGACTGGCGAAGTCAGGTTCCTGTTGAACGTTTGACAATCGGTGTAAACTACGGGGAGAAATTTGGGGACCTTAAAGAAGAATATTTTGTTAATAGACTGATTACAGGCGTTCTCCCAAATGGAGAGGGTATTGTTCTTTTTGAGCCGGATCTAAAAGAAGGTTCAAAAATCATGTTCATGTTGAGGAATAATAAAATGATGATAGAGTCCGCGAAGAAAAATTCATCAGAATTGTTAGAAAAAATAATTGCAAATGGAGAACAGCCTGTTTTTGGATTATATATTGATTGTGCGGGTAGAGCAGCAAAAGCTTCAGACGCGTTAACTGAGGAAGCATCTGAAGTTCAGAATATATTTAATCAATATAACACGCCGTTGCTTGGATTTTATTCTGGAGTAGAGGTTGCCCCCTTGCTTGGGAAAAGCAGAGGATTAGACTGGACAGGAGTTTTACTGGTTTTTGCTGAAGGGAAAATGCAAACATGACAGAATTTTCGAAAATTGAATTAGAACGGAAGCTTGAAGAAGCAAAAAAAGAAATTGAGCATTACAAAAAAATCGCAAAGCAAGCCGGAAACCTTTATCTAAGAGAGACGGAAGCACTATCAAAACTTCTTCGCTGGCGAAAGCAGGCCGAAGAGGAACTGCGGGAAAGCAAAGAACTTTTAAGAGCTACTATTGAATCGACCGCGGATGGCATCCTTGTGGTGAATGAGAAGGGGCAAGTCATTTGCACAAATGAAAGATTTGTCCAATTGTGGCGAATTCCGGAAGAACTCATCAAGGAAAGAGAAGATAAAAAGCTTTTAGATTTTGTTTTAGATCAGTTGAAAGAACCCAAAGCATTCCTTTCAAAGGTTCAGGCTTTGTATAAAATATCGGATGAGGATTTCGATGTGCTCGATTTCAAAGATGGTCGTGTTTTTGAACGATTTTCGTCTCCTTTGATTCGACATGGGCAGATAGAAGGTCGAGTATGGAGTTTCAGAGATATTACCGATCGCAAGCGATCGGAGGAGGCGCTGCGGAAGAGTGAGGAAAGATTTAAGTTTCTCGCAGGGAAAATGGCCGATATCATCTGGACTGTAAATCTGGATTTTCAAACCACCTATGTGAGTCCCTCCATAGAGAAGATACTTGGTTTTACACCCGAAGAACGAAAACGGCAAACCCTGGAGGAGATGATTACGCCGAGATCCCTGAAAAGAGCCCAGATGATGTTTCTGGAAGAGCTTCGACGCGATGAGGCGGGCAACGCTGACCCAGACCGGTCCGTCATTATTGAGGTCGAGTACTATCGTAAGGATGGATCCACCGTATGGATGGAGAACAGCGTGAAAGCAATGCGTGACAATTCGGGCGCAATTGACGGGATGTATGGTGTCTCGCGTGATATTACCGAGCGCAAGATAGCAGAGGAAGAGAAGACCAAACTCCAGTCTCAACTCCAACATGTCCAAAAAATGGAATCCATCGGCACACTCGCAGGCGGCATTGCCCATGACTTCAACAACATGCTGGGGATAATCGTTGGTAATACCGAACTGGCAATGGATGATGTTCCGGAATGGAATCCGGCAAGGCACAATTTGGAAGAGATTCGTATTGCCAGCATGCGCGCCAGAGATGTGGTCAAGCAAATCATGGCCTTTAGCCGCCAAAGTCCACGGGAAATGAAACCGGTTAGGATTAGCGCGATTATCAAAGAATTTCTCAAGTTATTGCGATCTTCAATTCCAAGGACAATCGAAATTCACCAGAATATTTCAAGCGAGTCAGATACCGTTCGTGCAGATCCGACACAAATAAATCAGGTCCTCATCAATCTTTGCACCAATGCAGCCCATGCTATGGGAGAAAAAGGGGGTGTTTTAGAGGTTAGCCTTAAAAATATTGAAATGGATAAGGGTTCTGCAATTCATTATCATGACTTATCCCCTGGGAAATATATAAGATTGACCGTAAGTGACACAGGTCATGGTATTGAACCCAAGATCATGGAGCGGATATTTGACCCATATTTTACCACTAAAGGAGTAGGTGAGGGTTCAGGGATGGGGCTTTCTGTGGTTCACGGCATAGTAAAAAGCCACGGCGGTTATTTCTTAGTAGATAGCGAATTAGGGAAAGGGACAACCTTTCAAGTATTTTTCCCCTACATTGAAGATGAACCGGAACCGGAAATTAAGATTGCAATTGAAATTCCCATGGGCAAGGAAAGAATACTTTTTGTTGACGATGAAAAGGCGATGGTCGATGCAATTCAACCCATGATAGAACGCCTGGGTTATAAAGTGAATTCAAGGACGAGCAGCATTGAAGCCCTTGAGACCTTTCGTGCAAATCCTGACAGATTTGATCTGATCATTACCGACTTTACCATGCCCAATATGACAGGTATGGAATTGGCTAAAGAACTATTAAAATTGCGGTCTGATATACCTATAATTCTTTGTACCGGTTATAGTGAATATATAAATGAAGCGAAAGCGAAAGCAAGCGGGATTCGTGTTTTTCTTACGAAGCCTGTTGTTTTGGGTGATATCGCAAGGACCATCCGAAAGGTGCTGGATGATGACTAAATATATCCTTTTTGTCCCAGCAGCAGCAGGATTTCCTGGACGACTTCATCGGGACTGAGGTCGGTGGTGTCAATCCGCACCTCCGGCGATTGTGGAAGCTCGTATGGATCGTCCACACCGGTAAACCCTTTGATCATCCCGGCCCGGGCCTTGGCATACATACCTTTGCGATCCCTTTTTTCACATACCTTAATGGGCGTGGATACGTGAACCTCAATAAACCCGCCGTAAGTTTCGATGTTTTGCCGGATTTCGGCTCTGGTGGCATTGTAGGGCGCGATGGGCGCACAAATGGCGATGCCGCGGTTTTTGGTGATTTCGCTGGCCACAAAACCGATGCGTCGTACGTTAATATCCCGGTGTTCTTTGGAAAAACTCAGCTGGCTCGAAAGATTCTGCCGCACAATATCGCCGTCCAGCAGGGTAACCGGACGATCCCCCATTTCCAGAAAGCGTGCATAGAGAACCTTGGCAATGGTCGATTTTCCGGCACCCGGAAGCCCGGTCAGAAAGACCGTAAAGCCTTGCTTATCCGGAGATGGATAAGCCTTTTTCAGTTCGGCCTCAACATCCGGGAAGGTGGCCCATTCGGGGATGCGCC
>Ga0272444_10003110_pt1 | contig 15128 bp, 10 predicted proteins | sample SSMForm13_FD_201033 | JGI IMG/M metagenome (GOLD analysis project Ga0272444, IMG submission 201033) | Marine sediment archaeal communities from Little Sippewissett salt marsh, Falmouth, MA, United States - SSM-Form-13 | ecosystem: Environmental > Aquatic > Marine > Wetlands > Sediment ...
GCTCTACGATTACGAGGCGAAGTACACGAAGGGTATGAGCGACTACGTGTGTCCGGCGGACGTGCCTCCTCGGACGGCCGCGGCGCTCACAGGGCACGCTCTGGCTGCGTTCGCCGCGCTCGGGTGCCGCGACTACGCGCGTGTGGACTTCCTCGTGACGCCTGACGGAGACTCCCTCTGTCTTGAGGTGAACACGCTCCCCGGCATGACTGAGCTGAGCCTCGTCCCGATGGCGGCCTCCGCGGCCGGCATCGGGTTCGAGGAGCTGGTCGAGCGAATCGTCCAATCTGCCCACCGATAGGCGGTTTCACGCCTCCTGCTGGCACAGGTGATGCACTTCGTAGCCCGGTCAAGGCATCGTGAGATGCAATGTTCCGGGCTTCGCTGTCAAGATTGTCGACGGTATTTGAGTCGGTAGTTGTATCGCTATAACCGTTTGTGATACAATTGGTTATGTTGTAGCAGCTGAATGTCTTGCATGCAGAGGGTGTCGAGAATTCTGACATGTTGATATGAAAGCGATTGACTGCGATTCGGGCAGCTGCTAGCTGTGATGAAACACACGGCGTCTGGGGCCCTGATTGTTGGCCCGCGCCCGACTCAACACGGGTCACCTGCCGCACTGGAACCGGAGCGGCCGGCGGCAAGGATGCAAGGAAACCGGGGGGATCTTGAGATGTGTCGAGTACCGATCATGCGGTGTGCTGTCGTGCTCGTCCTGTGCGCTGTACTGGGGTGGAGCTCCGTGGGACTGGCGCAGTCGGCCGGGGAGTACGTGATCGGCCCGGGCGACAGGCTGCGGGTCTCTGTCTGGCGACATCCGGAACTCGACGGTGCGTTCATCGTTCGGTCGAACGGAACGGTCACCGTGCCGCCCGTCGGCGAGATCATGGCGCAGGGTCTGAGGCCGCACGAGCTTTCGCGGGAGTTGATGGTAAGACTGCGCGACTACACGCGCGAAACAACGCAGGTCACCGTATCGGTGGAGCAGTTCAACAGCAGGGCCGTCTTCCTGACGGGGCAGATCATGTCGCCGGGACGCTACAGCTTCGAGCGAATCCCGGACATCCTGCAGCTTCTCAGCCAGGCCGGAGGACCTCTACCGGGCGCCGACCTGACGAACGTCTCGATCATCCGTTCGACGGAGACGGGACCGTTGGTCATTTCGGTGAACCTGGCCGAGTACATGCGGGGTGAGAGGGTTGATGCGCTGCCGGCGCTGCAGCCGGGCGACACGATCGAGTTCCCCGGGATGATTGGCGGAAGCGCGGCGGCGCGGGCAGGTCTCGTTTACGTGATGGGCGAGGTCAACTCCCCGGGCGCGTATCCGTCGAGCGATGGATTCGATCTGCTGCAGGCGATCGCCATCGCCGGAGGCGCGACGCGGGCAGCGAGGCTCGAGGACGTTGCGGTAGTGATGGACGGGGGCGGGGGCCAGGTTGTGGCCATGGTCGACGTGGAGAGGATCGTGCAGAACGGTGCCACGGAGACCTTCTATCTGTCGCCCGGCGACCGGGTTGTCGTTCCCGGCCGCGAGTCGAGCCTGGCGGCCAAGGTCCTCGGCGGCGCGGGCGTAGTACTGACCTCGGCGCGTGACGTTCTGCAGTCGTACCTGCTCTATCTCACTGTCGACAGGACCCTCGACGAAGAGAAGTGACCGGCCCGGAACGCCGGTTCCGACGTCGCGGGATTTCCCTCTGGGGGCACCATGCGGGAGAACGAAGCCAAACAGTTCGACCTGAGAAGCTACTCGCGCGCTCTCTGGCGCAGAAAGTGGCTCCTCATCGTACCGGTGATCGTTGCGGGCATCACTGGATATCTGATCTCGGTATCTCTGAGCCCGATCTACGAGTCGAAGAGCACGGTCACCGTCAGAATGCAGGAGAGACTGTCGGAGCCGTTGGCGAAGCTGGTTGGAAGGTCTCCGGTCGAGGAACAGCTCTCCAGACTACAGGAGAAGGTCAGGAGCAGAACGTTCCTCGTCGAGTTGGTGCGGGCGCTCAACATGACGGACGACGAATCGGTCCGGCGATGGGCGGAGCGCATGCACGAGCGGGATCCCTCAGTGTCGGTCGACGACTTCGCGGAGTCTCGCGTCGTCGGGTTCCTCCGCGATCGCATCTCGATCGTCCGGTCGGCCGCCAACGTCTTCCGGGTGGTCGTACGTGATCACGATCCCGAGCGAGCGACGCTGCTGGCTCAGCACATCACGAACGCGTTTGTCAGTGCTTCGAACCGAGAGCAGCTCGAGGAGATCCGCTCGGTGCACGACTTCAGTGTCGAACAGCTGGTCATCTACAAGCAGAAGCTCGATGAAGCCGAGCGTCGGATGCAGGAGTTTCAGGAGGGGCGGATCACGAGCGCCCCGATCGAGAACCCGGTAACCCCTCAGAACGTGGGCCGCGTGGACATGCTCCTGAGCCAGGTGAGTGTCGAGAACGACCGAGCGCAGGAGCGGCTGACGGATCGCCGAGAGATCCTTCGCGGGATTGCCGGCGCCGAGTACACGTTGCTGGGTCGACTCGAGTCGCAGACCTTGATCGCTCTCACGGCGCAACTGGTCTCGCTCGAGCGTGAGGTGGCGCCGGTGATGATTCGCAGTTCCTCCGACGGTCCGGAGATTGCGTCGCTCTACGTGAACATCGCGGACAAGAAGGCGGAACTCCGAAGTGAGGCCAAGGCATTTCTTCTCAGCTCACTGTCGGACGCGTCCCCGCAGTTCCTCGACGCGTACGCCGAGCTGAAGGTGGCCGAGGCCGAGGTGGCCATGCTCGATGAGCGGAGGATGACCCTGACCAGACTCCTGTGGAGCTACACCCAGGGCCGGGCGAGCGAGCCGCAGGAGCAGATGGAATTCACGCGGCTGAGGCAGGAGGTCGAAAGCAACCGGGCGCTCTACGAGGCGTTCCTCGAACAGTCGGCGGCCGGTCAGATCACCGAGGCGCTGGAGGCGGCCAGGGCCGGCGGACGATTCGAGATCATCGAGCCGCCGACGCGTCCTGTCTCGCCCGTGGCTCCTAACGTTCTGATGATTGTCGTACTCTCCGTCTTCGGCGGGCTCGTCGTGGGGCTGGGCGCTGTCCTGGCCTCCGAGCAGTCCGACACGTCGTTCAAGACCGTGTCGGAGATCAAGGAAGCGACCGGCCTGCCTGTTCTCGCAACTCTCCCGAGCGCTGAGATCTTCCGGGCGATCGGCCGGCGCGAGAAGGGTCTGCGGAAAAACGGGATGACACTCTCCGGCGGTCGGTCGGCGCTCATCCGGCACATGCTTCGCGAGACGCCGGTCTCCTTCGAGTTCCGACGGATGGCCAGGAAGCTGCCTGCCGGCGGCAAGCGGATGCCGAGGAGCCTGGTCGTCACGAGCTCGTACCGTGGCGAGGGAAAGACGACGGTGGCGGCGTGTCTCGCGATCTCCCTTGCGAAGCACCACCAGGGGAAGACCGTGCTGGTCGACTGCGACCTTCGGAAGCCGAGAACGCACCGGTTGATGGAGGTCTCGTCGAGACCGGGTCTCTCCGATGCTGTGAAGCGCGGCCGCCTCGACGACGGAGATCTCAAGGCAACGGCGCTCAGTAATCTATTCGTGCTGCCGTGCGGGGCACAGCGTAAGGACGTCTCTCAGATCATCGACGCGTTCCCGGACTCATGTGTGTTGTCCGAGCTTACCGCTCGGTTCGATCACGTGATCATCGACACGGCCCCGAACGTCGCGGTGCCCGATGCGCTTCTGGTGGGGGGCGTTGTGGACGCCGTTGTCATTGTCGTGAAGGCGGGCCAGACGCCGAGGGAGGTTGTCGAGCGCGGAGTAACTCTGCAGTCTGAGGAGCGCGACAACATCGCCGGCATCGTCATCAATAATATCGAGCATGTGCTCCCGTATTACTACGACTACAAGTACTACGGATACGGGCCGACCGGTTCCAGCGAGGAGGGCGACTCGTAGCGTGGACAGGCGGCGGATCATCTGTGTTTTCGGTACGCGTCCGGAGGCGATCAAGATGGCTCCCGTCGTCGCCGCGCTCAAGCGGCGTGGCACGGAGTTCGACACCCGCGTCTGCGTCACGGCGCAGCACAGAGAGATGCTCGATCAGGTGCTCGAGTTCTTCGACATCGAACCGGAGATCGACCTCGATCTCATGAAGGAAGACCAGTCCCCTTCCCAGGTGACATGTTCAGTTCTGGGGGCGATGGCCCGCGTTCTCGGGGACGAGCCGCCCGATCTCGTGCTCGTGCACGGCGACACGACAACCACCATGGCGGCGGCCCTCGCCGCCTTCTATCGGAAGATCCCGGTCGGGCATGTCGAGGCGGGGCTTCGAACGGGGGATCGGTACTACCCGTTCCCCGAGGAGATGAACCGCGTCCTCGCCGACGCGCTGTCGACGCTGCACTTCGCGCCCACGGCGACTGCCAAGTCGAATCTGATCGCCGCCGGTGTCGATCCCAACGGCATCTACGTTACGGGGAACACGGTCATCGATGCGCTTCTCGCAGTGGCTTCGGATCCGCGGGCGTCGGATCCGGACCTGCCCACCGAGGGGCGGCTTGTTCTAGTGACCGCCCATCGGCGCGAGAACTTCGGGCGGCCGCTCGAGGACATCTGTCACGCCCTGCGGGCCGTTGTCGATCGGTTCGGTGACGTGCACGTCGTCTATCCGGTGCACCTCAATCCGAACGTTCAGTCCGTCGCGCGGTCGATCCTTGCCGGGCACGAGCGGATCCACCTGGTCGATCCGCTGCCATACGCCCAGTTCGTAAGAGCGATGACGCGGGCATACATTGTCGTCACGGATTCCGGAGGTCTTCAGGAAGAAGCTCCCTCTCTCGGGAAGCCGGTTCTCGTGCTTCGCGGCGAGACGGAGCGGCCCGAGGCCGTCGAAGCAGGAACGGTGCGCATCATCGGCACCGATGCCGGCGACATCGAGCGCGAGATCGTCCGGCTTCTTACCGATGAGGACGCCTACCGCTCGATGGCCGCCGCGGTCAATCCGTACGGCGACGGCAGGGCGAGCGAGAGGATCGCAGGCTACCTCCGCGCGCACTTCGGGTTCGGTGGCGCTTCCGTGCCGCCTGAGTTCGTCCCGGCCGAGTAGCGGCCGACGCGGAGCCGGTCGCGGGAGGGAATCGTGGAGAGCGGAAGGCGCAGAGTTGTTGTCTTTCTTCCGTCCTACAACGAAGCCGCGTCGATGGGGCACTTGATCGGCCGGCTTGCCGTTACGTTCCGGTCGCTCGCCGACCCGGCCTCGGTTCTGGTCGTCGACGACGGCAGCGACGACGGGACCCGCGAGATCGCAGAAGCGGAAGCCCGAGGGCTGGAGGTCCGGCTCGACACGCTCGTGCACGAGACGAACCGGGGGCTCGGAGCGGCCCTCTCAACGGGCTTCGAGTGGGCGCGTGACAACCTGTCCGACGCGGATGTGTTCATCGGGATGGACGCCGACGACACGCACGACCCGGAGGCGATTCCGGCCATGCTCAAGAAAATCGACGACGGCTTCGACGTCGTGATCGCCTCTCGCTATGCCGAGGGAGGCCGCGAGGTCGGTCTCTCGACTCTGAGGCGGATACTCAGTCGCGGAGCGAGCGTCGTCCTCGGGCTCTTTCTGCCCGTCCCGGGAGCGCGGGACTACTCGTGCGGCTACAGGGCCTATCGCGGATCGACGATTGCCCGGGCGTACGATGCGTTCGGCTCCGATCTCATCACGGAGCGAGGGTTCGTCGCCTCGGCGGAGATCCTGATCAAGTGCGCCCGTCTTCCCGCTCGAGTGGGAGAAGTGCCCCTGGTACTCCGTTACGATCGGAAGGGCGGAGCCAGCAAGATGAACATCGCGGACACGATCATGAGGTACCTGAGGCTGATCGCGGCCGGACGTCGGGCGATGTCGCGCCGGCAGCCGGCCGCCGACGGTGGCGCACCATCCTAGATCGGGAGGTGCGCTCGAACGGAGGGAGGGAGTCTCTTTGAAGGGTATTCCGCTGATCGTCCTAGCGGTCGCTCTCGGCGCCACCGGGCAGGTGCTCATGAAGATGGGGATGCAGCTGTACGGGAAAGTCTCCGCGGGGTCGGTCTGGGCTCAGCTGATTCCGATCCTGAAGGTGCCGCAGGTTCTCGTCGGGTTCGTCTGCTACGGCTTGAGCGCCGTGCTCTGGATCGCCGTCGTCTCGAACGTCGATCTGAGCTTCGCTTATCCCATGGTGAGCCTCGCGTACGTCATCGTCGTGGTTGCGTCCTGGCTCCTGCTCGGCGAGCAGATCCCGCTCCTTCGTGTGGTCGGGCTTGCGCTGATCGTCGTGGGCGTGATCGCCATCTCGAGAACGCAGGGAGGCTGATAGGGGCGAGCTGATGAGCCGCAGGACCGAGAGCGTCATTCTTCTCGTGATTCTGGTCGTCGCGTTTTGGATCCGCGTGTGGGGGATTCGGTGGGGGCTGCCGCATCCCTATCACCCTGACGAGGGAACGATCCTCTTCCACGCGATGGGTTTCGGCACGGGCGACCTGAACCCGCACTGGTTCAGGTGGCCATCGCTTCTCATGTACGTGATGTTCGGAGTGTACGGCGTCTACTACGTCGTCGGCAGGATCGTGGGCACGTTCGGAGCGCCGGTCGACCTGTTGCGGCACTACCTGACCGATCCGACTCCGTTCTGGCTGATGGGAAGGGCGCTGTCGATCCTCGCGGGCACGGCGACCGTCTGGGTGACGTATCGGATCGGCAAGAGGGCGTTCGGAGCCGCCTCCGGACTGGCGGCCGCCGCGTTCCTCGCCGTGATGTTCCTTCACGTGCGGGATTCCCACTACGCGACTCCCGATGTGGCGACGACGCTCCTGGCGTCGTGCTCGCTGCTCTTCGCGCTCCGCGCCTACGGGACCGGCGCCATGCGGGACATCGTTCTATCGGGGTTCTTCGCCGGGCTCGCTACTTCGGCGAAGTACCCGGGGGGCCTAGCCGGCATCGCCGTCCTCGTCGCCGTCGGGCTGCTCGTGCGGGAGCGTCGGACCGGCGGAGTCGTGATCGTCACCGCCGTTCTTGCGGGCGCCGTCGGATTCCTGCTGGGGACGCCCTACGCGGTGGTCAGCGGAGCGGAGTTCCTGCGTGACATCTCCACGCAGGTGACAATGGTTTCGCAAGTGGGGGTCGGGCAGGCGCCGGCCTCGTTCTGGAGCGGTCTGCGCGAGGTGGCCGTCGAGAGCCTCGGCCGCGGCGTGGGGTATCCCGTGCTGGCCCTCGCGGTACTGGGTGCGGTCTGGCCGTTCGCGCGGTGGAGGAGAGGCGCCAAGACCGCGGACGCCTCCCGGAAGATCGCGGTGGCGTACGTCGCTGTTTTCCTCGTCGTTATGAGTCTGTTGACGGTCAAGCGTTCGACCTATCTGACCCCGGCGCTCACCGGAATTGCGCTTCTCGCGGCCGGTGGTCTGTCCGGACTGGCGCGGCTCTCGACGCCGCGCCGATCTCAATCGTGGAACCCCGCCTGGGTGGCGATTGCCGCGGTCGTCGTCCTTGCGTCAGGCTGGCCCGCCGTCCGCTTCTGCACGGCGCTGGGGGTGCCCGACACGAGAACGGAAGCCAAGGTATGGTTCGAGTCCCATGTTGAGCCGGGGTCGCGCGTCGCTGTCGAGACGTACGGTCCTCCGCTCAACATGACGAGCGCGCAGCTCGGGGCGCTGCTCACGTACGACACTACGCGGGTCTCCTCTTGGGAGGAGTCGCAACGCCTCTTGAACGAAATGCGACTCGATGTACTCGGGAACCGCGCCCCGCAGTACGAGATCTACGGCATCGGTTGGGGTGAAGGTCCCTTCGAGCTTCCCGCGGCCACCGAGCGGCCTGACGAGCTAGCGGCGACTGTCGACAGCCTCGGGATCCGCTACGTGGTTGTCAGCAGCAAAGCGGCGCCGACGCGCCTCATGAAGGGCGCAGCGCCACCCCGTGTGCCGGTCGATGATCCCTTCTACCGGTCGCTCGCCACCATCGGAAGTCGCGTGGCGCTGTTCGCTTCGCCGCAGCCGATGTGGGTGATCGATCGGGGTCCCGGACGCTCATTCCATAGTCCGGTCATAGAGATCTACGAGCTTCCCGTCGTCGAAGATGGTGCCGAGGCGACGGCCAGCGCCGGTGATGCTCGAGCGGAGGCGCGATGAAGGACACGGAGAACACGCGCCGGCCCGGGGGATCCGCGCCCGAACGGACTGAGACCCGAGCGCACGGGCCGGAGCACGCCACGAGGCGTGCTATCGATCCGCCGGGGGCGCCGATGGGTGAGGTGCCGCAGTACAGCTACGCCTGGGTCCAGTACGTTCTCGGCGCCCTGCTGGCGTTGCTTCTGGCCGTCGCCGTCTTCAAGCTCCAGTATTCGTACGGGCAGGCGCCGCACCGCGTCATCAAGATCTTCGGCGGCCTGCTGCTCTTCCTGTTCGTCTTCTTCCGCCCCTGGATGGCGCTTCACGCTTGGCTTCTGGCGATCCCGATGGGGGAGTGGCTTCCGGCCACGGGGATCCCCGGCATCAACGCGGCGAGCCTGCTTCTGCTGACGCTGGTGTTCAGCTGGATCGCTCCCCGCGTGATGAGAGGCGAGAGGGTCTACCGCCACAGCAGGCTGGCGCTGCCGATGGCGGCGTACATGGCCATCCTGTTCATGTCGATCGGCCACGCCGCGCTGTTCCCTTTGGACGGGGTCAGCCGATCGTTCCTCGACGTGCTCCGGCTGGCATGGGGGGTCACTCTCGTGATGCCGATCTACTACGTCGTCGTGAGCACCGTCGAGGACAAGAAGCAGGTCAGGAGTCTCCTGCTGACCTTCGCCGCAGGGTGCGCGCTCGCCGGGCTCTTCGCCGCGTTCGAGTTCGCCCGCGCGCCGTCGAACAGCCGCATCGCAGGGACTCTGGGTGATATCAACGATCTCGGGGCCTACTTCGCGATGTGTGCCGCGATGCTCGTCGCACTGATGATGAACTCGGGCGTCTATCCCTACGTCAAGCGCGCCGTCGTCTGGCTGTCGGCGGTTCTGGCGATGGTCGCAGTGGCGCTGCCGAAGTCCCGCGGGGCCTACGTCGGCGTCGCGGGAGGCCTCGGGTTCCTGAGTTATCTGAGCGGCCGGCGCGCGTTCATCATCTTCCTGATCGTCCTGGCGTCGAGCCCCTTCTGGGCGCCTGACATCGTCAAGGACCGCCTTGCTGAGACCACGGTAGGGTCGTTCGAAGCGCAGCTGGTCGGAGGCATGAGCGACCAGCTCGATCCTTCGGCGAACGTCCGGCTCAAGATCTGGGGGATCGTGATCGATAAGGTCGCGGAGCAACCGATCTTCGGCTACGGCTACGGATCGGTTCCGCGGCTGACGTACGGCCTCCTGCGGCGTCCGTTCTCGTCCCACAGCCTGTACTTCGGGACGGCCGCCGACTCGGGCCTCGTCGGCGTGGCGGTACTCGCGTGGCTCTTCATCGCCTGCGTGCGCAGCGGATACCAGCTCCGACGACTCGCGACGGACAGGCTTTCACTCGGGCTCGCAAACGGCTTTCTGGCCGCGACGGTAGCGCTTCTGGTCGTGAACGTATTCGGTCAGCGGTTCACACATTCATCGATCGCAGGGACGTATTTCTTCCTCGCGGGATTGGTCGAGCGGAGCATCCGACTCGAGAAGGACGCCCTCGAGGAGCAGCAAGCGGAGGAGGTGTCGGCATCATGAGACACACGACATTTGCGCTTCTGGCCCTCCTGGTCCTGACGGTGGCGTCGCCCGCCGGGGCGTATACCGTGGTCGATGGTCATCCGAGAATCTACTTCCGGGCGGCTGACGTTCCGGGCTTGAGGGCCAAGTGCGCGGGAGCCATGGCGTCCGACTTCAACGTCATGCGGGGCTGGGCCGACGACCACATCGACGACTCGCCTGCGGTCGACCTCGACTCGATTCTGCCGATGTACGCGTTTCTCTGGCAGATGACGGGGGACTCCCGCTACGCGGAGAGGGGCAAGGAGATAGTGCAGTACGTGATCGACTCGGGCGACATCCAGTCAGACACGTTCGCCAGAGGCGGAGCGATCTTCTTTGACTGGTGCTACGACTACCTGACATCGTCCGAGCGGCAGAGCTTCGGGGCGGCCTTGGCGACCAGCGCCCAGTACCACATCGACACCAACAACTGGGATCTGATGGACAACTACCATTCCAAACCGCGCTGGCTCCGGCGCCTGTCGTATCCCGGGCTCGCGCTCTACGAAGCGGGCGTCAACGATGCGCTGGCCGTGACGCTCTGTGACATGGCGAGAGAGCACACGTTCGGGGACTCATATGCGCTCTGCGCTATCGACGAGGTGGCCAGCGACGGCTCCTACTTCGAGGGCGACTACACCCACACCGTGCTGGCGGAGAAGTTCAGAGAGCACTGCGAGGCATGGGCCTCCGCAACCGACGAGAACCCCTTCGATGAGTCGGGGAACTTCCGGAACATGGCGAAGTACTACCTCTACGAGATCTTCGGAAGAACCGGTACGGGCGTCGACGGGACGCTCAGGGGCTCGCGCCAGGGCGACTCGCATCACCACTCAGCACCGGCCGCGGCCATTCGGATCGCGATGTACAACCTCGCGTCGCGGTATCAGGACCCGCTCGCCCAGTGGCTCGGCGATGAGATCGACGCGATCGGCCTGGGCTATGTGCTGAGGTGGGATAGGTGGAAGCTGATTGTCTGGAAGGATCTCGATCTTGTTCCTCACTCCCCGACCGAGCTTCCAGATGCTTGGCACTTCGAGGACATCGGGACCGTATACATGCGGTCGGGGTGGGACTACTCCTCGGCCAGCGACGATGTCTACGCCGTCTTCCGCTGTGAGGGATATCCGGCGGGGCACACCCACGCGCATCAGAACCACTTCCTGATCGCGCGGGGGGACGACCTTCTCGCCGTCGACAGCGGAACCTACGACACCAGTGAGTCGAGTCATCACCACAACTACTTCGAGCGGACGATCGCCCACAACACGATCACGGTCTACCAACCGGGGGAGACGACGTTCGGGTCCTATTCGAACGACGGCGGCCAGGTTCCGCCGAGCAACTTCGCGCACGGCTATCACTGCGGCTACGTCTCTCAGCCCGAGAACTTCCGTGGCGATGTTGTCGCGTACACTTACGCGGACAGCTTCGTGCGCGCCAAGGGAGACGCCACCGCGGCCTACTCCCCGTCGAAGGTCAGCCTGTTCGTGCGCGAGTTCGTTTGGGTGAAGCCGGACATCTTCGTTGTTTTCGACAGAGTGGCCGCCACGTCTCCTTCCTACAGGAAGGCCTGGCCGCTCCACTCGATCGGGGAGCCCACACTGGTCGGCGATACCATCGTCGTACAGGAGGGCGAGTCGAAGCTCTTCGTGAAACCACTCCTCCCGGACCCGTACGAGCTTGTGAAGGTGGGAGGACCGGGGCGGGAGTTTGAGGTTGACGGGACGAACTATCCACCTTCCGTGACCCCGGGGGACGATGCCGGGCAGTGGCGGATCGAGGTCTCGCCGGCGACAGACGCCAATGAACACCTGTTCCTCCATGTGCTCTACGTGGCCGATGCGAGCGCTACTTCGATGCCGGATGTTGCGCTCATCGACGACGGCGAGATGATCGGAGCCGACATCGGAGGACACGTCGTCCTGTTCTCGAAGACGGGTGAGACCGTGCCGGGGGCCACCTACGAGTGGAGCGGACCGGCGGACTAGGAGGGGAGGAGCGGCCGCCGGGGGCGACCGGGGCCGCAAGCGATGAGAATCTGCTTTCTGGCCGATGCCGGGTCATGGAACACGAAGATATGGGCGAACTACTTCGCCGATGTCTTGGAGCACGACGTGCACGTCGTGTCCGACCGGTGTTTCGGCGGGTTCAGTCGCTCGGTCACGATGCACCAGATCGGGGACCTGAAGGACCTCATGCGGCCGCCGAGCAAGCTCGGCTATGTGCTGAATGTGCCGACGGTGCGCCGGATCCTTGCGGACATCCGTCCGGACATCCTTGTCGGGTATCGCGTTCCGAGCAACGGCTACATGGGCTCGAGGACGGGCTTCCATCCGCTCGTCGTCGTGGCCCAGGGCCAGCACGTGGTCGCCCCGGGGGATTCCATCGTGAGGCGCATGTTCGTTCGGAAGGCGATTCGTGGGGCCGATCTCGTTCACGTCTGGGCCGATCACATGGCCGACGATGTAGCGGAGATGGGCGCGCCGCGGGAGAAGGTATTCGTCTGCCCGAAGGGAATCGACCTCGACCGCTTCGCGACCGCGCCGCTCGACGGGAGGGAGTACACGGTCATCGCAACACGCGCGTTCCACCGTCGGTACAACGTCGATGTCATCCTGAGAGCCGTAGCGGAGGCCCGAGCCCGAGTTACCGACGTGACCGCGATCATCGCGGGGAGAGGAGAGACCGCCGAGGCCCTAGGGCGGATTGCGGATGACTTCGACATCGCCGGGCACGTGCTGTTTCCCGGCTTCGTTCTGAACGAGGAACTTCCCGGGCTTCTCACGAAGAGCCAGATATACGTGTCGGCCGTGCCGACGGACGGGGTATCGAGTTCACTGCTCGAGGCGGTTGCGTGCGGGTGCTTTCCGATTGTCGCCGACAACAGAGCGAACCGTCAGTGGATCGAGGACGGGCGGAATGGACTTCTTGTGGCTGACTTGACGCCGAGGTCCTACGCGGACGCGATCGTGCGCGCATGGGAAGACTACCCATTGCGTGAGAGGGCGGCCGAATTGAACCGGCTGATGGTGGAGGACCGAGCCGACATCGCGAAGAACATGAGGAAGATCGAGAGCAGATATCGGGCACTCGTCGAGGGGGGCGTATGAAGGTGCTCCACATCATCGCCTCGCTCGAAGCCGGTGGCGCGGAACGGCTCGTCCTCGAGTACGCATCGCACCACGACCGCTCCCGATATGAGCCCGAGGTCTGCTGCCTCAGCGACGGCGGGCCACTTCTCGATGAGCTCCTTGGGCTCGGGATCCGCGCCCACGTTCTCGGGAGAGCCGAACGGTTCGATTTCGGAGCCTTCGCCGCGCTGGTCCGGCTCATCGCTCGCGGCGGATACGACGTCGTGCACAACCACAACGCGACCGCGATGACCCTCGGCGTCCCCGCGGCCATCCTGGGAGGCGCGCGTGCCGTAGTCAGAACTGAGCACAACGTGCTTCGGGATCCGTCCGTTACGCGCCGCCTCATCAGCAGGCTCGCGGTTCTGAGGGAGAACGCGCAGATCGCCGTCTCCAACGCCGTCCGGCAATCTCACATCGAGGCCGGACGGATCCCGGGCCGGCGTTTCGTTGTGATAGAGAACGGCATCGACGACGCGCGGCTGGGACGCGGATGCGATCGTGCCGCCACGCGGGAGCGACTCGGGGTCGCCAACGACCGCTTGATGTGTCTGACCGTCGGGAGCCTGACACCGCAGAAGGACCACGCCAACCTGCTCGAGGCCGCCTCCGCGGTCGCCGGCAAGGCGCTCCCCGTGCAGTTCTTCATCGTCGGCGACGGGCCTCTGCGGGCTGATCTCGAGCGGCGCGCAACCGAGCTGGGCCTCGGCGAGACCGTGCGTTTCCTCGGTCAGAGGCTCGACGTTCACGAGCTCCTGCGTGCGGCCGACATCTTCGTTTTGCCGTCGGCCTGGGAGGGATTGCCGATCACGATACTGGAGGCCATGGCGTCCGGATTGCCCTGCGTGGCAACCGCCGTCGGCGGCGTCCCCGAGACTTTGACCGATGGTGTCGACGGCATGATCGTCCCGCCGGGAGACGCATGGTCGCTGGCGGACCGCGTCGGACTCCTTGCCGGTGACCACGGGTTGAGAGAGAGGCTGGGGCGAGCCGCCCGAGCGACCTACGAGATGAACTTCCGGGCCGTCCGGATGGTGCGACGAACGGAAGCTCTCTACGATCTTGCGCTCGCAGGGCGAGCTGAACAGGCGGTTTCCGGGAAGGGGAGCGATGAGCCTCCGCGGCGCACGGAGTGAGCGTAAGGCGAAGATCGCCTTCTGGGCCGGCTCGTTCGAGCGCGCCGGAACTCAGCGGTTTCTGGTCGAGCTGGTGAAGCGGATCGATCGGAGCAGGTTCGAACCGATCATCCTCACGATCGCCAAGCAGGGCGAACTCCTCGAGGAACTTGCTGCCGCAGACGTGCCGGTGCACGAGTTCCAGACGGGCAGGACGGCGCTCAGTCCACGGACGATCGCCGGTCTGTCGGCTGCCACGGCCTTCCTGCTGAGGGAGAGGATCGATGTTCTGAGTCCGATGGTTGGCATCACGACTCTCTTCGGGCCGCTCGTCGGTCGAGCCGCCGGGGTCCCCGTTGTCGTCAACAATCAACGGAATCTGGGCTACTGGGTCAATGGCCGGGCGGAGACGGCGACTTTCGGATTCGTCAATCGCACGGTGGTGGACGCCGTGCTTGTCAACTCAAGGGCCGCTGCTGCCGAGTTGGTAGAGCGCTTCTCCGTGCCGCGGTCGAAGCTCGTGCTTGTGGGATCCGGCACCGACCTGCCGGCGATCGACAGCGCGGAGCCGAACCGGTCCGTCGTGGACGAGCTGGGGCTCGATGGCCGGCCGGTGGTCGGAATCGTCGCGAAGCTCAGTGCCGTCAAGGGACACGAGCAGTTTATCCGCGCGGCCGCGTTGCTGGCCAGGGAGCGCGACGACATCCGGTTCCTGGTGGTGGGCGACGGTCCCAGGAGACAGGAGCTTGAGCGCATTGTCGCAGACCTCGGGCTCACCGGTCGCGTCCACTTCCTCGGCGTCAGGACGGACGTCCTGTCGCTGTTGAAGATCATGGACGTTCTGGCTCTTACTTCTCTCTCGGAGGGGTCACCGAACGTCATCCTCGAAGCGATGGGGGCGGGGTTGCCCGTCGTTGCGACGAGGGTCGGGGGTATCCCCGAGCTTGTCGAGGAAGGGCGCACGGGACTCCTCGTGGAGCCCGGAGACGACGAGGACCTGGCGGGCGCGATTGCGGAGCTTGTGGATCATCCCGAGCGCGCCCGGGCGATGGGTGTGAGAGGACGAGTTCGCGTGACGGAGCAGTTCCAGCTGGACGATGTCGTGCGGCGGTTCGAGGACACGTTCACGACACTGCTGCGGGCGGTGCGGTCCGGCCGCAGCAGTGTCGTGAAC
>Ga0272444_10003111_pt1 | contig 15125 bp, 12 predicted proteins | sample SSMForm13_FD_201033 | JGI IMG/M metagenome (GOLD analysis project Ga0272444, IMG submission 201033) | Marine sediment archaeal communities from Little Sippewissett salt marsh, Falmouth, MA, United States - SSM-Form-13 | ecosystem: Environmental > Aquatic > Marine > Wetlands > Sediment ...
CGAGTTTCCTTCCCCCCCGCATCCGAAAAGCCCGCGGACCACGTCCCGTGGGATACGCACACCTTCCCTGAAACCGCGTGAATTCTCTCCCTCATCCGCTCTCGTCCGCCCAGTACAGACCCTCCCTGTAACTCCAAGTCCACGCTCCGCCGTCTCGGTGCTTCATTATGTACGCATAGACGTTCACCTGGTGGCGTCTGTCCCGGATCGGCAGCGACCGAGACCGCTTCGCCCAAATCCTGCGCTGCCCGATCTCCCCGCTCAGCCGGTGGTAGGCGTGCAGCTTGGCGAGCCCGATGACCCTTCGAGTTTCGCTATGCTCGAAGCGGCCCAGCAAGTGAAAGTGCTCCCCGCCGACAGCCAGACACAACAATTCGACCCCCCGGCCGGTGAGGCTTTCCACCATCGCCTCACCAACAACGCGCCGCTGCTCAGGGGCAAACACCGCTGGACCCCGCTTCAGCAAACTCCGCGATAGGCCCAGCCGCTCTCCGGTGTCCTCAGCCGGCGAATTCTTGTAATCTCCCTTGATGTGCTGCCTGTGATGCCTGGTTCGCCATCCCCTCTGGTCCCCGAAAGCCAGGTCCCGTACGTCCCCACCGTCACGTCATACCACCCATTCCATGCGCCCATGGGCGGATTTTAACTCTCCCAACCGCCCACTGAAAGGTCCGTCCCACAAGCCCGCGCTCTCCGTCCCGTGGGATAGCGGAAGCGCCTTGATCCACCTAGCTTAGGGGACGCTAACCTATTTATCCGCTCGGGTTGGTTGAGCATGCTTCTGCGAGAGTTCTGCGATCTCAGTCCAGCCGCAGAAATGGTACCGGTCCTCAGTCGTATGGCATGCAAACTTGCACGAGAGACTGCGACATCGTCCTGCCGGCGTAGCGGCAGGGCTTGGGGGGCGTGGGAACATTGAGCCCTCTGCGCCGTCTGTGCAATCCTGTTGACCTTTCATGTAAACGTCTCATGGCTCAGCGACTGACAGCGCCAACCTACATTTCTGCGCGAACACTTCTGCGCGGCGGGTCGGACAGCAACGTCGGAAGATCGAGATTTGTTTCTCCCGGCCGGGCCGGGGGTAACGGAATGCACCACGCGCCAACCGTGCCGTTTGCGCGCGCAAACGGCACGGACCGCCCAAGTGTAGAGGTCAGTGCTAGGCTGGGGCGAAGCCCCACCTTCGGCCTGTTCCGCGAGCAGGACCCCGCCTTCGGCGAGAACCTTCTCGCCCTACAGAAGCTCTTTGACAACCGAATAGAGAAACCCGACACCGAAGGGATGCGCCCGGGTTCTGCGTTCCGGGTTCCGGCATCCGAACGCTCGCGGTTTTCTGCGCGCGGGCCAAAGGCCTAAGAATATGACGGAGAACACGTTAGCATGCCGGGAACTTGTGCGATTCGGTGCGATTCAGCACGATCCGGAACGAACTGGTGCGTTCCGGGCCGATTCGGTGCGAATTGGCGCGTTCCCCCACGCGGCCGGTCAGTCACGATCATCGCGAAACGCCAATGCCCCGGTCGGACAAGCACGAACGCACGCGGTGGCAGCCTTTGTCAACGCCTCGGACAAGGACCGGTTCATCGGGGCGCCGACCCGCACGTCGAAACCCCGTCCGATAAAGGTCAATCCGAGCGGCTCGCGGTGCTCGGAGGCAAGTCTGACACAAATCCCGCATTTTATGCACTTACCGGGCTCGTAGATCACGTCGGGGTGCTGGGTGTTCTGTACGAAGCCGCGGCGGGACGATTTGTAACGATCCGGATTGGCCCCGAGGGCCTGGCAATGTTCGCGAAGCCGGCACGAATCGGCCTTTCGGCAATCACAGTGCAAGCATCGGAGCGATTCGGCGCGGGCTTGGTCGCTTGTGAACCCATCGGCATGGATCGATGGCTCGACGCGACCGGACCGGCTGGCAAGATTGAGAAACTGATCGATCTCTCCGGCAAGCAGTCGGCCAATGCGAACGTTGAATGGCCGGTCCGGGCCGGTGACTTCGCGCCCGCGCAGGTACTGGTCGATGCAAATCGCGGCCTCCTTACCGTCGGCGGCGGATCTGACCGCAAGCTTGCTTTTCGGACGAATGGCGCCCCCTGCTGCGAAGATGTCGGACGTTTCGGTGCGATAGGTTCTGTTGTCGGCACAGACTCGCCCGTCGCGCCAGGCCGCACCAAGCCGATTGGCGGAGGCTTGGTCGATCCGGCCCGTCGCGAGCAGAACGGCGTCGAAGTCGCGCTGGAGGTCGTCGAGCGAAACGTCTTCGCCAACGCGACAGCCGGACCTGACCGTGACGGAAAGCTCGCAGATCAGGTCGATTTCGCCCTGGAGGACCTCCGGCGGCAAGCGGTCGTGCGAAACGGCACTTCTAAGCGCCCCGCCGGGAACATCTTGGGCATCGAAGACAGTGCAGGCATGGCCCGCCCTGGCTAGGTAATAAGCTGCAGAAATACCCGCCGGTCCGGCACCGACGATTGCGACGGCTTTTCCGATGGATTCGGCGCAATCGGGGCGATACGGGCGCTTGGCGGACAGATCGGCATCGGCTGCATAACGTTTGAGCAGGCAGATCGAGACCGGCGAATCGGCCTGGCGTCGGCGACAACCTTTCTCGCACGGGGCGGGACATATTCGCCCGAGCACAGCCGGGATGGCGATGTCGCACTTGATTGTCTCGATCGCCCGTTCGGGCCGGCCCGTGGCTACCTGCCGAATCATGAGCGGGATGTTCATGTTCGCAGGACAGATCATCTGGCACGGACCGATGCAATCGCCGAGGTGATCGCTGAGAAGCAGTTCGAGTGCGGCCCGGCGTGCACGTATGACCTGGTCGGTCTGGCTCTCGACGACCATGCTTTCTTGGGCGATGAGTCCGCAAGACGGCAGGAGCGTGTCGCCTCCGTTGACCTTGACCAGACAGACCATGCAAGAGTTGATCGCGGGCCTTCCTTCGAGATAACACAACGTCGGGATATCGATTCCGAGTTGGCGTGCGGCTTGGAGCACTGTTGTACCGGCTGGCACGTCAATGGGCTGGTTGTCGATAGTCAGTTTCGTCATGTCTGGTCAGTTCAGGTTTTGGCAATCCATCATTCAACTGAAACAGCGTCCAAGGGACAGATGCTCTTGCATGTGCCGCAGCGGACGCACTTGTCGTTGTCGATTTCGTGTTGCTGGTGCGGTTGCGGCCGGATCGCGTCGGCTGGGCACTTCTGGGCACAGAGAGTGCAGCCAATGCAATCGTCGCCAATTGTATATGCGATCAGGTCCCTGCATCTTCCGGCAGGACACCGGCCCTCGAGATGTGCTTCGTACTCATCGCGGAAGTACTTGAGCGTTGACAGCACCGGATTCGGCGCAGTCTTGCCGAGTCCACAAAGGCTGGAGGTCCTGACCTGCATGGCAAGCTGTTCGAGCAGTTCCAGGTCGCCATCCCGTCCTTCGCCACAACACAGACGGGTCAGGATTTCCAGCATGCGCCGTGTCCCGATACGGCAAGAGGTGCACTTGCCGCAGGATTGGTCCTGGGTGAATTCCAGGAAGAACCTGGCAATGTCCACCATGCAGTCATCTTCGTCCAGCACGACCAGTCCGCCACTGCCCATGATCGCCCCGACGGATTGGAGAGCTTCGAAGTCAATGGGCGTATCCGCAAGCTCAGCCGGTACGCAACCGCCGCTTGGGCCGCCTACCTGAACCGCTTTGAACTCGGCGTTTCCTGGGCATCCCCCGCCGATGTCCTCGACTATCTGGCGAATTGTCACGCCCATGGGCACCTCGATGAGCCCGCCTCGCGAGACCTTGCCAGCCAGCGCGAATACCTTTGTTCCCTTACTGGCTCCGGTCCCGATAGCAGCAAAGGCTTCGGGGCCGTTCCGGACGATCCATGGCACAAGTGAGTACGTTTCCACATTGTTGACCAAGGTGGGCTTGCCCCACAGGCCGGATTCAGCAGGATACGGCGGCCGCAACCGAGGCATGCCGCGGCGCCCTTCTATCGAGGCGAGCAGTGCTGTCTCCTCGCCGCATACAAAGGCACCGGCGCCCTGCATAATCCGGAGGTCAAGTGAGAAGCCGCTTCCGGCGATGTCCTCCCCCAGCAAGCCGGCGCCGGCCAAGGCCCCCAGGGCATCCGTGACTCGTTTGACGGCGGTGGGATACTCCGCCCTAATGTACAGGTATCCATGGGATGCCCCCACTGCTCTTGCGGCAATAAGCATTCCTTCCAACACTCTGTATGGATATGACTCAAGCAGCATGCGATCCATGAAGGCCCCGGGGTCGCCTTCGTCGCCATTGCAGATCACATATTTAGTTTCGCCCGTCGCTTGTCTGGTGTTTTCCCACTTGAGTCCTGACCGGAAGCCGGCGCCTCCTCGACCCCGCAAGCCGCTTTGGGCGATCATTCTACATATGTCGGCTGGTGATAGCTCACTGAAGCACTTCTCCATGGCTGACAGGCCCCCGCTGGCCCGATACTCATCAAGGTCACCCGGGCCGATCTGTCCGCAGCATTCTGTCGCGATGTGCTTCTGTGGCCCCAGGAATGCGGAGACATCAGGGTCACGCACGTCAATGGAATACCGAGTGACCGGCTGCCATGTCTCGTCTGTGAGAAGTTTGTCAAGAGCTGATGAGATCGCTGTACCCACCCGCCCAACTGCCCCGACGGGTTTGAAATGACGGAGTATGATCCCCCTCGCGTCCTCCGGCCTGACTTGAGAATAAAGGAAGTTGCCACCATCCGGCATTACTACCTCGACGAGTGGGGTCTGGTGGCACATCCCGACACAACCAACCATCTTGAGTCGAGCAGGGGCGTTGGTCTGCTCAATTGCGGACCTGAGCTGTTGCTCTACGTCCCCGCTTCCGCGAGCGACGCAGCAGGAGCCCAGACCAATACGCACTTCCGCCATGTCGGATTCCGTCTTTGCGCCTGTGGCTTTGGGCTTTTGCTTCTCTTTTGACTTAAGCGACAGGAAGTCCTGAAGAATCCCGGGGACCTTGTCGGATGTAACATGCCCATAGGTAACATTGTCGATTTGGACTACCGGGGCCAGAGTGCAGCATCCGAGGCAGGCCACCTTCTCGATCGTGAACCGCCCTTCGGGATCAGTATCCGCCTCACCGTCAACGCTCAGGTGCTTGCGGAGGGCCTCGGTCGCCTGGATAGCGCCCTTGACGTGGCAAGCGGTCCCGTGACAGACCCGGATTGTGTGCATACCCATCGGTCGATGGCGGAACTGTGAGTAAAAAGAAGACACGCCGGCGACAGAGGCCGGTGTGATGTCGCTTATCTGGCAGATCCTTTCTAGGGCTTCGGCGGGCAGGTATCGATAGTGTTCCTGAACTGCCTGAAGGACCGGTATGACCTTCTCCTTTCCGCGGCCGATCTGCTCGACAACCTGATCCACAAATGTCAGGTCCAGATCTGTCATTGCGCCTCCCGGCCTATGCAATACAGGTCCTCTTCACCACGAATATATATCCGTCCGCCTACAAAGGCGGGTGAACAGGTGGATTTCTGCCCCAGCTGGGCTTTAGACACAAGTCGGAATTCACTGCCCCCATCCAAGACATACATCAGGCCTTGATGATCCATGACATAAAGCAGCCCATCAGCAATCGTCGGTGAAGACATGAAGGTGCCTTCGAACTGGTGCTCGTAGAACTTGGCACCGTCTGAGACGCTGTAGCACGTCAGCAGACCCTGAGTGGTCAGCATTACAAGGATTTCCCCGTCGGATACAGGACTGGTGATGTCCGGGGCTCCCTCCTCCGCCTGCCAGGCTATGTGTGTTTCAGTCACATCCCCAACACCGTCAGGACGGATTGCGTAGATGGTCATGTTCGGAACCACGACGAATACGAAGCCGCCGGCATATATGGGCGAAGGTGCGATATCTCCGTCCAGGCAGTTGGCCCTCCAGATCTCCTCTCCTGTGGCGGGCTTGTACGCTATCACCCAGGGGCGGGCGCATGTCACCAGTTGGTCCGCGCCTGGGGTCGCAGCAACAATCGGTGTTGCCCAGGAATCCGAGACCGGCCTCTTGATCACCCATAGCTGCTTGCCGGTCGGACCGTCAAAGGCGATGAGTTCTGAAAGATCGTCGTCCTCGCTGCCTTGATCGTATTGCACGAGCAATAGGCCCTTGTAGGTAACAAGGGACGTCGCATAACCATACATGCTTTCAGGCATCCCCAGGTTGCGCGCCCAGACCTGATTGCCTTCGAAGTCGAAGGCGGCAAGGTCACCATTGGCAAAGATGGCATACACCCGTTTGCCATCCGTGGCTGCGGTGGACGCAGCGAAGCCTGTCTCCGAACTGACTCCTGGTGCGCCGGGCGGAGTTCCAGGGACTTTGTCGAGCTGCTTTTGCCAAAGGAGCTTCCCGGAGGCCGTGTCATAGCAATAGACTTCTCGAAGCGTCCGGTCGGCGCCGGTCAGGAAGACGCGCCCCTCCCAGACAACAGGTGAGTTCTGTCCCTGCATGGGTATGAATTGCTGCCACAAGATCCCCTTTCCACCGGCGCCATCCCAAGATGTCGGGTATGCGCTATCGGATACCACTGCGTTTCCGCCCGGACCCCGGAAACGGTGCCAATTGGCCGCTATCTGGTCTTTGCCTGGGTAACTTGGCTGGCTGGGAGAAGAGGACGCCTCCAGACCGACTTGGCTGGCGACACCCAGAACACTCGGAGTAACTGCCGATCTGGACATGGATACGAGGACCCCCCCGCCGACTGCCAGAAGCGACGTAAATGCAACCGTCACCCATATGCTCAAACTAGAGCCACGAATCTGCTCGGAAGTGAGATCCGTCTCTTTGGTGGGCGCTTTGATGCGAAGCGAAATCCTGAACGCAATCAAACCGGAGGCCGCCGCGAGCGACGCAAAGCCAATCAGCAGATACCCCCCCATCCGCGCAAAGCGAAGCCGGAAGAAGTATTCCCTCCTGACCTCCAGGTCCGCTTGACGATAGATAGCTCTGGTCGCATCTCCGGCCTTGTGTCCATGGAGTTCTTGCCGAGTTTGGCTCATCTGCGTGGGGCCCGGAGACTGCAGTGGATGAGTCTTCGCCAAGTTCAGCAACAGGACGAAGGTAACAGTTGCAGCGCCGACTGCAGAGACGATTGCGGTTCTGACAGCTGCCTTGAAGGCTGACCGCGAAAGCTGGGATATTGTCTCTGGCTGAACCTGCGGCACTATTGCTCCGTTTTAACCATTATCTCGGGCAGCGTGCCTTTGGACCGTCGGTGTTGCTCAACCGGGCAGTAAGCGAAGCACCGCCCGCATGACATGCAGGTCGCTTTGTCCGGAAGGTAGTCCTCCCGCTTGCGCCTCACAGCAAGGCTGACAAGCTTCAGAGCAACAACCAAGCCGAAGAATGCCCCAGCCAGGCTCGCGCCGACCGCATATTTACCCTTCACTGCCAGAGCCTGACTGTAGAGCTGCCTGTTTGTCGTACCCAACTCGCTGAAGGCTCGACTCAAGTCGGTCTGACCGGCAACTGCTCCGGTTTCCTCAAGGCGCACGCGTTCTGCCAACTGCACGGTGTGTTCCACGCGTGCGGCCAACCCGGACACGGCATAGCCAAGCACCCCGCCGGCCAAGACAAGTGCCGGCAGCAAAGCAAGCAATAGCGCCAGTCGGCGCTTCTCGCCCGGGTGAGCAGAGGCCGGAATCTGCCCCGTTGGTTTGAGGATTGCCCCGAATGGGCAAGAATCCTCACACAGCCGACACCTTATGCACTCCCCAGGGGTGATCGTTACGTGAAGCTTGCTGATACGCGAAAACAGCCGCAGCATCGCCCCGTAGGGACAGATAAACCGACAGTAAGGCCTGGCAACGAAAATCCCCAGCAGAAGGAACAAGCCTACGGGAAGGAGCAAATCGAACCTGCCGGCGACCATCGCCCCACCGCTCGGGCGGAGTTGCTGTTGCCCCAGTCCCTGGACCCATTTGCCCACAGGCAGCAAACGGAACAGGGATACGAAGGGGTCCGTTCTGCATATCACAAACGCACTTCCCATGGCTGCCAAGAGCACCGCTGCTGCGAGGTACAGGTATGGAAACAGGCCCAACGAATCTACCAGCCATCGGGGCAGGCGAATCGGCTTAAGCGCCACGAGGTCCTGAACCGCGCCAAGCGGACACACCGCCGCACAGAATGTCCTTCCGTGGAAGAGGGTGAAGACCAGCGGAATGGCGAAGAAAGCCGCCACAACCAACGGTAACTTGTAGCCGCTGTCAAAGACGGCCAAGGCCACATTCTGTATGGCGCCGATCGGACAGACGCATCCACCGCGCCAGAAACCGAAGTACGCCAGTGAGAAGACGGTCAGCGCCACAAGCCAAGCTCTGGATCGCCTGTAGATTGCGAAGTATCCGGCTGCTGTCAGGGCAACGATCAGGACTGTAACGTCAGCATATTGCCCACCTGCGGATCTGGCCGGGGGCGCCTCCGTGCTTAACGCCCGGTAGTCCGACTCGAATTCCGGCGGCCTGACACGCACGTCGCCAAAGGCAGCAGGCACCAATATGCCCACCATGACAATGGGTATGACTGCTACGGCAGGTCTGATCATATTTGCTCGTCCCGTTTCTTGAACAGGTAGGGCTGGTCGGCAGGGACACGAACAAACGCATCCGCCGGGCACGACCTGGCGATCCTGCATTCGCTGCAGTTGAGGCAGAGGTCATGACGGACCTGCAGAAAGAGAGACCCATTGCCGAAGGTTCCGCAACCCTTAACGCATTTGCCGCAACCTATGCACAGGCTCTCGTCAATCGTGTACTCGTAGTATGGCTCCTCTATGAACCGGCGGTTTATCGCCCCCGTGGGACAAAGCTGGTTCTCGGCTGCGGAATTGAAGTCTGTGGTGTTCGGGTCGAAATACCCGAAGCAACGGAAGCAATACCCGCACAATTCGTAACTGTGAACGCACTTCACCGCCGAGGGCATAAGCACGCATTCGGTCGCGCATTGCCCGCACTGAATGCACTTGTAAGGATCAATCTGCCAGACGGTATCCTTGGCGGAAATCGATCGCTTGCCGGTAAGCAGGCCACCCAGCCCGCCCAAAGCAACCAGCCCGGTTCCCCTCGCTGAGCGTGAAAGGAACTTCCTTCTGCTGGTTTTGTTCTCTTCTTTTGCCATCGGAGTTACCCTGGCGGGTCCGCCTGTTCAGGCCTCAATGGGCAGCCTTCGGCCGATGGACACGTTCCACAATCGCCGTCTCGCGTGCATCTATCCTTTGAGGCCCCATTCGACCTGCCAAGTGACAGTGCCGCCGTCACTGCGGCAAGGCCGACCAGGATGGCGGCTCTTGCGGCGGCTTCCAGGAACTCCCTTCGAGTCCTGCGCGGAATGTCGCCGTTATCCATCAAACTCCTGCAACCTTTTCTTTAGGGGCAAACACATGCACGATCTTCGCGTCCGGCTCAAGCACGATCACCCTTCCCGCTGAATCCCCGGCAACTTCAAGCGGCGTGCCCATTGCGAAGTCGTTGGGATTGGCGACAACACAGTCCAGTTGCCCGTTCTGCCCGAAGCCGCGATCGGCCTTGAAGATTTTCAGGCGCTGTATGCCCTTCTCGCTCGTCACGATCCTTCCATCCGGCAGAACCGCCAGATGTACCGGGTTGCAGCAGCCAACGAAACCTGCAACGCCTTCGCCGTCGGCCCCCCAGTGGAACTCTCTGTTCCCGTCGAGCATCCATGCCTCTATTCGCAGCTTCCCGGGGTTAACCACTCTCAACATGCCGTCAGGCGCAAATGCGATGTCGAAATACGGGCTCGGGACCTCGAATGCGAAGTCTCCGTCTTTCGCCCCGAGCACACGGATCTTTCTCCCCGCCGAGTCGAAGCATAGCACTACACCCTTGCAATAGTCTGCCACCGCTACGTTCTCTGCGGAGATTGCTATAGAGGTGATGAGCGACCCGTCCCCCAGGCCTGGCCACCTTGCCGCAAGCTTCCCGACAGTAGAGTACACTTCCACATGTTCGACCATTCCAACGTATAGTCTGCCATCCGCGCCCACCGCAAGACAGGTTGGCCGCCCTTTCAGGGCCACGTGGGAGAGTTTCCGTCCCTGCTGCGAGAATACCGACACGGCATCTGGTCCACCTACGTATATGTGGTCCTCTGCATCGACGGCCAGCCCCCGCGGCTTGACCATGTCCAATTGGAACTTACTGATACAGTCGAACGCTATAAGCGTCGGGTCTATCTTGGTCAGCCCGCTCATGTCGTACCGGAATTCCTTGCCAAGGGAACTGCCCGAGCCCAGCGCGCTCAAGATGCCCCGGCGGAATTTGTGGACGGTCGCAAACACCCCGGCCCCCGCCGCCGCAAGCCCTGTGGCGAACAGCACGTTCCTTCTGGTGTACTTCTTCCGCTGGCTCACTGTCACTCCCGATCGACAGAACCGTTCGCCTCAGTTCACAGTCCAAAGTATATTAGACATTATTGGTGGAGAAACGTTCAAGGCGACCCGGCGGGCCTGACAGAACGCATGTCCAGACAGGCCATGGTCACCAGGTCGCGGACGATCAGCATCCCGCCCGCCAAGGCCATCGGAGCCCAGGATTCGCCCTCGGCGAGCACCTTTGCAGCCGCCAGTCTTTCGAAGCCGGACGGGCTCGCCTTAACCAGCGCTAACTCGCCATCGCCAGTTAGGACTATCAGCATCCCGTCGGCGATCATCAACGGCCCCCTGCCTTGCCGACCAAACCGGTTCATCCTTCCGCTTGTCCAGACAACACTGCCTTCCAGGTCCAGGCATACCAGTTGCCCGTCTTCGCGCACACCGTATATGTGCCCTTCATAGAGAACCGGCGTCTGCTGCTCCGAGCCGAACTGCTCAGAACTCAGGCGGAACAGCTCCTCCGCCTTGAACTTCTCGCCGTCGCCCGAGATTCGGATCATCATGCTCCCTGCACCATATCCGCCGCAAAGGAATACCCTGTCTCCAGACACGATGACCGGAGAGGGGGCATTGGCCATATTGACTTTCCAATCCGGACACTCCCAGACGATGCGCCCGTCTGCGGCGGACACGCCGGCAACTCCGCCACTGGCGCAGTAGACGTAGGTCTTCTCCCCTGCCAGGTCCATCGGCATTATGGACGAGTGCGTCATACGCCAGCCGTGGGGGTTGGGCGTCTCCCAAATGACCTGGCCTGTCTCACAATCGAGAGCCGCCATCAGAGCATTTCCGGCAGGGGCAATGATCGCCTTGCTTTCGTCTATCAGGGGACATTGGCCAGCGTACCAATCCGGGACCACAGTGCCATACTGACCGACCATGTCCACTCCCCACAGAAACTCCCCTCCTTCAGCCTGCGCACACATCACCTGGCATTTGGGTCCGATGGTGACCACGTAATCTTGACTGACTGCTGGAACTGTTCGACTCATGCCGTGGTTGCGCTTGACTTGGACGTAATAGCCTCGCCGCCAGATCTCTTTACCGTCAGCCAAGGACAGACACCTTAGCGTGTCGGCCTTGACCTGCTGGTCGTAATCCAGCACATATGCTCTACCGTTGAGTATGGCGGCGCCGGCGTAGCCTTCTCCCAACCTGATCGACCAGACTTGCCGGGCTTGGATATCTGCTAATGTGCGGACCAACGGAACGCCCTCGCTGCTAACAGCATCGCGGGCCTTCCCGCGGAATCCGGGCCAGGCGCCGCCCAACTTCGCCGGTTTACCTTCGCCAGAGGCAAAGAAACCCTCTATGTCCACCTTCTCCGCCTTGGGCGATCGCGGCGACATCTCGCTGGCTTGAGGCACCCGTAGGGCAAGGTCCACTCCCGGGCCAACGCCCAGCCACATCCAGATTGACGCCGCAACCAGGAGCGCAGCCAATACGGGTGGTGCTGTCTCGACCAAGAGCTTCATTTCTCCGGCATTATAGTGGACTGCCCTCCCAACGCATTGCGTATTCGGCGCTGCGTGCTACGGGTGCAGTGGTGATAGAGCTCAGTCCAGAAATGCTTCTCTGGACGGCAACCGATGCTCTATACTTAGACACTACGGATACACCAGAATGATGTTCAAACGGCGTATTGCGTGTACGATCCAGCCTAAAATGCCTTTTGAGTGACTCCCCAGACAAGCAGACATCCGGGAAGGAGAAGTATCATGAGGCCCAGCATCCGGCAAATAAGCGGCATCTGCATGCTGCTGTTGACCCTACTGATTCCCGCAGCAGTCCTTATCGCAGCCGAGGAGGGACCCGGAAAGGCCAAGGTCTTCGACTGGCCCAACTGGCGAGGCCCCGACCGCAATGGGATTTCCAGAGAAACCAACTGGAAGGCACGGTGGCCGGAGGAAGGTCCCAAGGTTTTGTGGAAGGCATCTGTGGGTACGGGCTTCTCGTCCATAGCCGTCAGCGACGGACGCGCGTTCACCATGGGCAACACAGACGACGTTGACACGGTCTGGTGCCTGGACGCCCGGACCGGAAAGCGATTGTGGAAGCACAGTTATTCCTGCTCGAAGGCGCCGAGAAACTACGAAGGCGGGCCAAGCTCCACGCCCACGGTGGACGGGGGTAGAGTCTATACCCTCAGCAAGGACGGCCATCTGTTCTGCTTCGAGGCACCCACTGGCAAGATCGTCTGGCAGAAGAATGTCAGGAAGGATTTCGCCGCCAAGAAGCCTACGTGGGGATTCGCCAGTTCGGCATTGATTATCGACGACGTGCTATACCTGAACGTCGGCTCTTCCGGGCTTGCCCTCAAGAAGGCAACCGGCAAGGCGGTCTGGCAGTCGGGCAAAGGACCTGCCGGGTACGCCACCCCGGTTCCGTTCAATCACAAGGGAAAACGCCACCTGGCGATATTCGGCCAGAACGCACTCATTGTGGTCGAGGCCGCCACCGGAAGGCAACTGTGCCGATCTCCGTGGAAGACAAGCTATGATATCAACGCTGCCGACCCGATCATCTGGGACGGAAAGGCCTTCATCTCTTCCGGCTACAACAAGGGCTGCTCGCTGGTGGAGATCGCCCCCGAGCCCAGGACCATCTGGCAGAACAGGTCCATGCGCAACCACTTCAACAGTTGCGTGCTTCTGGACGGGTACGTCTATGGCTTCGATGAATCCCAACTCAGGTGCCTCGACGCCAAAACCGGGCAACAGAAGTGGACCCAGAAAGGCTTGGGCAAGGGCTCCCTGATGGCCGCTCAAGGCAGGCTGATTATACTGTCCGCACGGGGAGAACTCGTAACCGCCGACGCCAACTCGGAATCCTTCAAGCAGATTTCTCGGGCGAAGGTCCTTTCCGGCAAGTGCTGGACCGTCCCGGTACTGGCCGGTGGGCGGATATACTGCCGGAACGCCGCCGGCAACGTTGTCTGTCTCGACGTCAAAGAAGGCTAGCAAGTTCGTTCGACAAGTGTTCCCGTCTTAAAGGAGACCCCGATGAGACCACAGGTCGTCACTACAATTCTGGTGTCCGCTATCTTCTGGGCTGCCGGGACAGCGCCCGCAGAAGTCGTGGGCTGGCGAACAGACGGGACCGGCCGATACCCGCAGGCAAGCCCGCCGCTCGAATGGTCTCCGGATGGGCCGTTCATCTGGAAGACAAAACTGCCAACCTGGAGCAATGCGTCGCCCGTTGTTTGCGGAAACAAGATTATAGTCTGTGCCGAACCCGACCTGCTTGTCTGCGTTGATCGTGCCGACGGGAAGATCCTGTGGCAGCGAGCCAACCCACTTGAGGACGCGCTTGATGCCGAACAGATCAAAGACATGGCCCTTGCCGAGGCCCAGGCCGAAAAGATCCAGGACCAAATGAGCCCGTTGCGGCGCAGGCAGAGACAACTGCGGGGATCCATGAGGAGGGGACCGGGCAAGGAGAAGTTCGAGGCACAGCACGCGGAAGTGGCCAAGCAGATCAAGACTCTGCAAAAGAAGCTGGACGCAATGGCTGAGAGCATCAAACCAAGGACCCACACCACCAACGGATACACCAGCGCCACGCCTGTCACCGACGGGAAGAGAGTCTATGCGGTTTTCGGAACCGGAATTGCGGTCTGCTACGACATGCGGGGCAACCGCCAGTGGATCAAGCTTATCCAGAAACCCACCCACGAATGGGGGCACAGCTCATCTCCGCTGCTGATCGGTGACAAGCTGGTAGTGCACATACGGGACACGTTTGGCCTGGATGCGGCCACAGGAGAGCAGCTCTGGCGGGCGAGATCCGAGGCCCATTGGGGTTCCATCATCGCCGGTAAAACCGGTGATGTGAATGTGGCCATCAACTCGAACGGCGATATTGTCAGAGTCGCCGACGGCGCTGTTCTGGCCGGGAAGGTCCAGCCTCTGGACTACAACTCCCCTGCCATATACAAAGGCGTTGCCTACTTCATCCAGCACGGAGGAAAGGCCGTCAGGCTCCCGGAAGCAGCTTCCGGAGAAATCGTTCTCAAAACGCTCTGGAAGACCAATCCGCCCAAGGACCGTTACTACGGTTCCCCACTTATCCACAACGGTTTGATACACGTCGTCCACCGCAAGAACATGTACAGCGTCATCGACGCCACAAGCGGCGAGGTGTTGTTCTCCAAGAGACTTGCTCTGGGCAGCGGAACCACATATCCAAGCATAACCTTGGCAGGGGAGCATCTTTTCGTGAGCATAGACAATGGAACGACGCTGGTGCTTCAGCCGGGCAGGGAATACAAACAAGTCGCCAAGAACAGACTGGAGAAGTTTCGAAGCAGCCCCGTCTTCATAGGCGACCGGGTGTACATCCGTGGCCTGGAACACCTTTACTGCATAGGCAAACGACAAGCGACAGGGACATAAGAGCAAGATGGCAGGCAAAAGGACACTCGTCTTCTGTAACTGTTCTCACTATGACGTGATTCCGCCTGATAAGAAGCGGGAAGTCTTCGACAGGCTGCGTCAGTCCGGCGTGGACTTCTTGGCCGTACCAGACCTCTGCGGTCTGACCGCTGGCAAAGACTCCTTACTTGCCGAGATGGCTCAAGCCGACGACCTTCGGATCGCCGCTTGTTTCCCTCGTGCGATCAAGTGGTTATTCCATGCAGCCGGAGCGGAGCTTACCGACGGCGCCTGGCGGGTGGCAAACATGAGAATGCAGTC
>Ga0272444_10003114_pt1 | contig 15122 bp, 16 predicted proteins | sample SSMForm13_FD_201033 | JGI IMG/M metagenome (GOLD analysis project Ga0272444, IMG submission 201033) | Marine sediment archaeal communities from Little Sippewissett salt marsh, Falmouth, MA, United States - SSM-Form-13 | ecosystem: Environmental > Aquatic > Marine > Wetlands > Sediment ...
TTAAAAGAGGTTGGGTTTGATGACCCTGAAAAGGCGGCAAAGTCGTACAAGGAAGCACACGCAACATTGACTCGACAGGCACAGGAAATCGCAGAACTCAAGAAAATGGTCAATCAGCCCCGTGCAATTGGACAAGCTGTGACAGAGGACGGGTTCTTTGAGGATCCAATAGCCAACGCACGAAGGCTCGCACGAGAGGAAGCACGAAACGAAATCATGCAGACTCAGTGGGAACTCGAAGCAGACGCATTAAGGGAAAAGGTTGGAACGGAAAGGTTCAGGGAATTAGACGAGCATATGAGAGCTGTCGTCCGTGAAAAACCGCACCTGAACAACAACCCCCGAATGATGGGTCAAATCTTTGAACTGGCAGAGGAACGTGAAAAAGAAGAAGTAAAACGCCAAATCGAAAAGTTCAAGAAGCTTGGTTATGTAGTGCCGGAAGGGTCGGAAACTGAAACTGAACGTGCGGAGAAACTCGCCAACCTGACACCGGGTGGGTCTGTTCCCGTACAAACGAAGCCTATTACTGACGTTGACCCGACAGACACAGATGCACAAATCGCAAATGCGTTTAAGGCCATCACTGGATAGGCAATTAAACGGAGATAAAAAATGGCTTTAACATCAAATTCATTTAACTCGCAGCCGGGAATGAGAACTCTCGGCACGCAAGACAAAGTGGATATGGAGAATGTTCTCAAGAGTGTTCTCCTGAAAGATACCGCCCTGCTGGGGAAAATCCCCATGAAGGGTGCAGCAAAAAACACCGAACACAAGTGGATGGAAGATAGCATGAACGCTGTAACATTTCAGTGTAATGCTGTTGATACTGTTACATCATCCACCAACATTAAAATGACCATCACTTCACCGTCTACCAACGCAAAAGTACAGCAGGTTCTTCGGAAAGATGCTGTGATTTATCCGGAAAATGGAGAGTGGTACGGTCGTTTTACAACAACCCCCGTCACTGGAAGTAATGCTGTTGCAATCCACGGCAATTCAACTGCCCGTTGGGGAACCTGTGCAGCAGGAACCAAGTTTTATGTAGCGTCTCTGCCGAAACGAGATGCCGATTCTGCTTCTGATGATATTTCAAAAGCCCGTACTCAGCGGAAGAACTTCACTCAGGTTTTTGAGCGGGGTATCAAAATCGAGAAAACCCGTGAGCATATCGACCTGTATGCCGTTGACAGCGAACTGGCCTTACAGACTAAGCGCAGAACCGAAGAAGTTAAGCGTGAACTCGGTATGGCTATCATCAACGGTATGGCTTACCACAATGGGACTTCCTTTACGGACGTTGCAGAGTATCGGTCACTTGCTGGAATCATTCAGCTTATCCGTGACCCTGACCTTGACGGTGGCACTTTGGACGACACCACTGTTGTTCAGGCATCATGCGCCCTGTCAGCTACCAAGCTGAACGAGCTGGTCAAAAAGATGTTTGACCTTGGCGGGTTCCCTGATGACCACAACTGTATCATGGTTCTCGGTGCCACTCAGGCGCAGAAATTCTCTGCACTTGAACAGGACAGACTGCGGGGCGACAAGTCCAACAAGACCCGTGGAATTTATGCAAACAAATTTATCAGTGACCTTGGAATTGAGATGGACGTAATTCTCGACCGTTGGGTTCCCAATGACAAGGTGCTGATTATCGACCTTAACCGTATCAGGGTTATGCCGTTACAGGGCGACTCTTGGGCGCTGGAGGAGAAAGCCTCTACCGGCCGTTCAAGGAATTTTCAGCTTTCCGGTCAGTACACACTGGTTCTGGAAAACGCTGATGCCTGTCATGGTCTGATCTACGATCTAACCACATAGGAGAGCGTATGGAATATGCAGAGGGAAGTTTTTTAGACACACATCCAAAATGGCAGACATTCATGGATAACATGCAGAACAAGGCTTTTTGTCAGCAGAGCCGAATGGATTTGTATGAGAAAAATATTCGAGAGAACCTTGTTCTTGCCGACGAACACGGATGTGTGGATGACTTAAAGGGTATAGGCAAAGGACGAGCCTGTATCTTTGTAGGGGCTTCCCCTGCGTTGAACTATAACATTCATGAGCTAGAGAACTGCGATGAGAATTTTATTGTTATCGCAGTTAACTCTAGTCTCAAGATGCTCCTTGAAAACAACATAAAACCGCATATCGTAGTTGCTGCTGATGCTGACCCGACCATTCTTGAACGTGACCTTACAGTTGATACAGACCTGAGCGATGTCATGTTGATAGCAGCTACGCTTGTGTCACCGGAAGTCATAAAGGCTTGGGACGGTCCTGTTAAGTATGTCGGGATGGGATGTGAAAACGAAGAACTGAACAAAGAAGTCTGTGAAGTTCTTAATATAGACGAATGTTTCCCTGGTGCGGGTAATGCGCTTGGACTTGCTGTAAACGTAGCTTTTGGAGTGTTTGAAGCCAAAACATATATCTTTGTCGGAACTGAATATTCATTTACTGAGGGGTATTATGTTGATGGCAAAGAAAGCGCAGACAAGTCACAGCAATGGCCTGCTATTGATATCTTCGGAAACGAGGTTAAGACCACAGCCCCCTTACTGCTTTACTGGACGTATCTCACCGACATGGCATCCAAGACGCACAAGTTCGGTTATATGTGGATAAATTCAACACAGGCAGGAATATTCGGCATCACAAAAGATGACGGGCACCTGCCGTATATCACACAACTTGATTTGAAAGTTGCCATAGAGAAAGTAAAAGAAGCATGCGAACTCGCAAAAGATCCATACACTTTAGAGAGAGAGAAATACAACCTTGCGTATCAGGGGGACAAGTACATGAGAGTTTCCCATTCGCTGAGAGAAGCCCCCGAAGTTGCCAAACTTGGCGATCGTATTCTGGACGTAGGATGCGGTGGCGGGGCGGGAGTCAGAAAGCTTGTCGAACTTGGCGGGTATGCGGAAGGATGCGACATCTCGACCGAAGTGGCGAAATATTGGGGGGGGATAGAACATCTCTGTAAATCCGGTGTGACCGCATGGGACTTACCTTATAAAGACGGGGAATTCAATATCATCATGGCATGTGATGTTATGGAACATATCCCGCCTGAACTTCTTTACAAGACAATGGACGAATTCAAACGTGTGGCAAATACGCTGTACCTGACTATTGCCTTTTGTGAAAGCTACGAAAAAATAGATAACCGCATAGAACCGCACCTTTCCATATATCCCCCGAAGTTTTGGGAAGATTTCTTCAACGAAAACGGATGGGACGTTATGAGGGAAGGTCAGCACTTTCTATGTAAAAGGAGAGATAACTAATGGCAGATTATTCAGAAAGCTGTCCTTTGTTCAACAGTGGTGTTGGTGAGATTCTGACCCTTCCGAGACTTCGGGGCGGGACATCGACCACCACGAAACTGGTGGACAACCTTGTTTTGGGACACGTAAAAACCGTTAAGGGCGCACAGATTTCATGGGACACGATGGGTTCAACCACCTGTAACTGTGTCGCATATCTGTGTAAAAACTCCACGACTACCGTTGTGGCGACCCTTGCCCTTTCGTCTACAAATGATATTGGCAAGTTTTATTCGGGAACCATTTCGACCACGAACATGGATTTCGAAGCAACTGACATTCTGATTGCCAAAATGGCAACCAAGGCGAAACAGGCGAGCAACATTGACATCGTTGTAAAGACGGAAAATCAGTAGGTAACAGGGGGAGCAATCCCCCTTCACCTAAAAGGAGATTATGGCTTATATAATCGCAGAGATAGGGCAGAATCATAACGGTGACATGGATAACGTCAAGAAACTGATAGACGTTGCCTATAACGCAGGTTGTGATGCGGTTAAGTTCCAAAAACGTACAATGGGATTCGGTTTTTACAAGGGTTCCGAAAGGGAAACACCGTGGGGAGTGTTGCCGTATGAACAATATCGTGAAAGACTTGAGTTGTCGCTTGATGCTTATGATTGGATTGACGGCTACTGTAATGATATTGGTATCGACTGGTTCTGTTCTATTTGGGATATACCTGCTCTGGATTGGTATGAGAAGTATTTCTCACATCTGGACTACATTAAAATCCCGTCTGCAAAAATTCATGACGAACCGCTGTTAAAGGAAATCGGGGAAAGAGATTTTAAACCGATTCTGTCAACTGGCGGGTCAACCTATGACGACATCACCAAAGCCATATCTCACCTGAAAGACCCAATACTGATGCATTGTATATCGGTCTACCCCTGCCCGAATAACAAGCTGAACCTGAAAATGATTCAGACTTTACAGCGCAGATATGGGCTTCCGGTTGGTTATTCAGGGCATGAAGTCGGAGTACCGACCACAGTTTCAGCCGTTGCGTTAGGTGCAACAGTTGTGGAAAGACATATCACTTTAGACAGAACAATGTGGGGAACAGACCAAAGCGCATCCCTTGAGCCACACGGATTGGAAAAACTCGTAAAAGATATCAGAACCATTGAGACAGCACTTGGAACGGGTAGACGAGAAATCCTGCCCGAAGAACAGAAAAAAATAGAGTCCTTAAAATGAACTATGGAAACCTAAAGACCACTATCGCAAATAAGATTGACCGAGAAGATTTAAGCACTCAGATCGCAATTTGGATATACGATGCAAGGCGAAATATTGTCAACGGGTTCTTACCTATCGTGGCAAAAGCGGATCAGGCATATCACAGATTTTCATGGTCGTATGCAAACACAACCCTGACCACAACCGCATCTACCGCAACGGTAGATTTGCCGTCTGATTACATTGACGAACTTGACGTATTCCACGCAAGCGAGAATACACCGCTTGTGAAGTCATCTATTCCCGAACTGGACAATGCTTACTTTGCCAACGATGACTCAACAGGAACGGGCAAGCCGACCAACTACTCTGTCCTTGCGACACAGGTTAAACTTCACCCCATCCCTGACGGTGTCTATTCTTTAACACTTCATTATTACGCTTTTCCTGAAACGCTGTCTGATGATTCAGATGAAAAGACCATTGATAAGGTCTGCCCTGGGTTGATTATTGATTTATGCTGTTACGAAGCAGCAGCCTATTTGCATGATGAAAAGTTACAGATGTATTTCGGTGAAGCAGCCAAGAACAGATATTTCAACCTTGTGACCTACGATAAGCGCAGACAATGGACAAGAAAAGACATGAGAATGAAAACTTTCAGGGACTTTGACATGAGTCTCTATAAAGGAAGGAAGATGATGTAATGGGTTTTACCACTAGTACACCGATAGCAACAAACACAATCGCAGATGACATTACTTATATTCGGGCGAACCTTGCACACCTTCGGGCATGTATCGACAACGAACACGGATATGACGATGACGATTCCTCTCAGTGTACCCATTCGGGACTTACGTCTTTAACAACGGGTTTATATACTGCAAGACCAGATACAGGGACATCTGATGAATTTTACTATGCCACAGATACGGCTCAGTTATTTTATGGTACTGGCAATGGTGGTGCGTGGAACGAATTAACTATTGTTTCTTCTGGCACAGAACACGCATCAACCCATGCTCCGGGTGGTTCAGATGATATCTACAATACCTCTACTTTATATATTGATCCTTCTACTGGTGACGTTGGTATAGGTACATCTTCTCCGCTTAACCCTCTATCTGTTTACTCTAGCGAGAATGCATCACCAATTAAGATTGAAAGGGTTGACCAAGGTTGGTGGGCGTTTAGAATTACAAACGGTTACGGTGGTAGTGTTGGCTCGCTTGCTTTTGCAAATAATACAGATTCAGATTTTCAGGTATTAGATAGTAGCGATGTTGTTGCATTTGATGTAGACACCGATACTGGTAATACTGGATTTGGAACAGTATCCCCCGCAACAAGGGTAGATGTGAATGGAGCAATAACCTACAGAGAAAAATCAGTAGACCCCGCAGACCCCGCAGAAGGAAGATGTGTAACGTGGATGTCGGATGGTACCGGAAGCGGAGACGATGGCGACATTATGATGAAAATAACAGCAGGTGGCTCTACTAAAACAGTAACGCTTGTGGATTTTAGCGAAGCATGAGTTTAAGGGAAAAGCAATCCTATTTTGTAATTATGGTAGCAAGCCTTATCCGCTTTGCATATTCAAACGGGTATGAGCTTACATTCGGGGATGCATACGCAACAACAGGGCATAAGAAAAATTCATTACATGGCGCAAGGCTGGCAATAGATTTAAATCTTTTCAAGAACGGGAAGTACCTGACTAGAACAGAAGATCATAAACCTTTAGGCGAGTTTTGGGAATCAATCGGTGGATCTTGGGGGGGGAGATTCAACGATGGAAATCATTACAGCTTGGAACACAATGGAAGAAAATAATGAGCCACGTAAATCAAACACAGTTCACCACCATAATTATAGCGATACTGGCGATGTTTATAACGGGGTGGATGGTACTTGATTGTCGGTTAGACAAACACACAGTTAAGATTGCACAGGACATAACAGAGATTAAGACAAATGTCCAAATCATAAAAGCAAGATTCTACCGAGAAGAACTTGCATATAAAGGAGAAGAAAAATGATTGATAAATTAACCGCAGAAGAAAGAGAACAGGGTGCAAGTATTCTTAAAGGCATTTTAAGTATTGTTTTTTATCTGGTGCTTTTAAACAACCCAAAACACAAAAGCCTTGTCATGATTGCCAAAACGGTCTGTAAGATATTCGGAATAGACTTTGAGGAAATCGACAAGATGCTTGAGGAAGCAGAGGGATAACATGGTCTTTTTTAAAGTAAAAATAATCCTCACGGGATGTTCCCTTTTATGCAGGGGACTTGAGATTTTAACCAAACACATTACCCCGAATTTCAAGGGTGATGATAAAGCGGTTAATAGTGTCAAAAAAGTTGTTGATACAGCACAAAAGATAATTAACACAATCGAGGGAAATAAATAATGGCAAACGTCACAAGTGCGACTCCGATGCGGATTGACTCAACCGGAGCGATTGAAACCGCAACGACCTTCAATATCAAGAAACTTGTCTGGAACCCCGACTCCAATGCGGATGTTCTGACCTTTACCAATACGGCAGGTACAACGATATTTACTCTGACCGCAACCGTAGCTTCCGGCCCGATTCAGGTTGAAAACATCACCCTTCATGGCGGTGTTCAGATTGGCGGGACAATGGCGGGGACGCTTTACATATGGGAAAAATAGAATCCCTTATCAGCGGGGTAAAGAGATTTTTAAAATTCCCGTATACTCCCGCAAGTACGCCACAGGATGACTATCACGTTGCTAATAAGAAATATGTGGATGATAAGTTTAACGGCATCACACAGTCTGAGACGGGTGTAACTGATTTTGACATTGTGATAGAGAACGGGTTGATAAAGCGTTTCACTAAAAATTAAGGGGAACAATGCAATACCATTTAATACCTAAATTTACAGGATATAACGACCTGACCCAAACGGTTGACAATGTTCTTCTTCCTATTAATGAAATGCCGTCTGCTAAGAACGTTGACTTTACCCGTGAGTTTGGAGCCGTTACAAAAGATTGGGGTCAGAAGAAAATCGGAAGCGGGTCTATTTCTCAACAGCTAAACGGGTCAGTATCCCTCATTACAGAGGGGGATATGTTCTTCACGGAAAAGGTCAATAAGCGGATGATCGTGGCAGGAACGACACTGTATCAGTATTGTCCAGGTGATTTCCTTGTCCCGGTTGCATCTCCATTCACAGCAGGGAACTATGTTGACTTTACCGCATACAACAATGTCTTTTATTTTGCCGATGGTGTGGGGAATATCCAGACATGGGATGGTGGAATAGGAACCAGTGACCTTACCTTAAATGAAGAAGAACTTATTGATGATGACTGTGCAAATGACAATACGGATGATTGGGATACGGGCGGTACGGGAGCGTTGGCGTTCGACACAAATCATTACGAATTTGCGTCAAGTGCCGTAAGCGATTACTTTTTCTATAACACGGATTTGTCCGTTGTTCTCCCGTACTGCTCAAAATATACCATCAGTTTTGACATAAAAGACGGGACACAGGCAAGCGGTACAGTTGCGGTCGCTACTCTTGATTCAGACAAAGCGGTTGTTTCCTCAACGAACAAAACATCAACAGCCAGTTGGGTAACACATTCGATAGAGGTAACGCCATCATCAACAGATACTTATTTCGGGTTCGTGGCAAGTGCTGATTGGAGTGGGTCAAATATTGAGATCAGGAACATTAAGATATCCCCAACTTTTACGTGGTCAGCAAAACGAATCGCCATTTACAAAAACAGGCTGATGATAGCTGACACCACGGAAAGCGGTAGTAATTTCCCGTCAAGGGTAAGATATTCAAAGGCGGGGGATCCTACAACGTGGGGAGTGAGTGACGCTATTGACGTAACTACCACATCGGGTGACAAGATTATCCGAATGATTCCACTGTATGACAATCTGATTGTATTTAAGGAAAACTCTGTCCATGTTGTTTACTTTGTTGGCGGGGATTTGCCTTTTGGTACTCAGACTTTAGACGAAAGAGTGACTAATATTGCCCCGTGGAGTATCGCAAAGACTCAAGACGGACTTGTGTTTTTAAGCGAAGAAGGACTTTTTGTCTGTGATGGGGAAAGCGTACAACCGCATCCACAGGCTATGAAAATTCAGGGCATACTTGACTCGCTGTATATTGCGTCTCTTGACCAGTGTTATGGCGCATCGTCTGATATTTTACATCAATACTGGCTGAGTGTCCCGATAAAGGGAAGTTCAACCTGTAACTATATTCTGGTCTATGACTGGAAATTCCAAACATGGAAGGTCATTGAAAGAGCCACGACCTGTATGGGGTTTTTCACCCAAGACGTAACCGGAACATGGAGTGATATTTCAACCTATACTTGGCAGGATATCCAAAGCCTGACATGGGATTCATCTGACCTTTATTCTGGAAGCAAGTTTACTGTGTTTGGTGATTCAAGCGGATATGTGCGAAAGAGTTTCCCAGGTTATAACAATGACGGCTCTGCCTACATAGCGGAAGGTGAAACAGGGTGGATTGATTGCGGTTCTCCGCATTTAGTTAAAGACTTTCTCTATATTCAGCCAAGATGGAACGGCACATCAGGCACATCAATGACAGTCCAATATAAATGTGATTACGAATCCAACTGGCAAACCGTGACCACATCGGAGACATTAAGCACATCTCAGACCATGCCGAAACTCAGCACCAGACGGTCTGGAAGAAGAATAAAGTATAAATTTTCCAATGCAACGGCAAACGATGGATTCACAATATATGATGCGATAATTCACTACGATATAAGAAGTGATAGGAAATAAGGAGGTAGTATGGCTGGCCCAATGGGATTTAATTCATATACGGGAAATAGTGGTTGGGGTTCTGCAATAACAGGTGGCCTAACAGCTGCGGGGACAGCTCTTGCGGGGCCAGTTGGTGGCGCAATCGGCTCCATTGGCGGTTCATTGGCAAGCGGTTTAATAGGTGGTTCTTCACCTCAAAAAGATGCTTTCAGACAGGGTAAAACAGGGCGAAGGGCATCTGCAATAAATGACATGAAGCAGTATTACAAGATGATGCTCGATTATTCCCCCTCGAATATGAACGCACAATATTACGGCCCGAACCGTAATATAAATTACATGAACACCACAGGGCGGTATCTCAATCCGCAGATGGAAAAAGGCAGGCAGACACGCCATGCCCGAACCGCTGGACTTGAGGGAGCGTTAAACGCATATATGTCCGCACCGCAGAAAAGCATTGGACAGATTGCGGGTGAAAACAGGAATTTCGCACAGGGTGGACAAGCACCGCAACCGATTTATAAACCCGATATCGGGCAGGCATATAACGAAGCCAAAAATAAAGAATTGTTAAATCAGCAGAAACAGACCCCACAGGACGTAATGGGTAAAATTCAACTTGCAAGTTCAGCACTTGAACAGCTTGCTAATTTATATTACGGGCAGAAGGGGATTGGTCATTCAGACTATTCCGACAACAGGAGTCCATCAGGGTACGAAACCCCCGCATCAAAGGTAAACAGAGCAATAGAATCGCTTAAAAAAGGTGATATTGGGGGATTCTTTGAGACGTTCAGTTCTCCGTATACAGCAGACGACAAAAAAGACCAAGTGGGATAAGGGGAAAAATTATGGGTTGGTTCAGTAACGCACTATCGAATATCGGTTCTTTCCCGAAAGGTGAGAAAACCACAAAGCAATCTTCAATCGAAAGTCCATCTACGTCTTTTTTCGGTGATGGTAATATCGTAACTACGGCAAAGAACGGAACAGCCATTCAGCCGTCTACCCCGTATTGGCAGAAAAAGTCATATACCCAAAACCAGACCGAACCCTTTTGGAGTAAAAAGACCGAGACAACTCCACAACCATCAGATGCGTATGCGCCACCGCCACAACCATCCGGGGGAAATTATGCACCAGACCCCCAACCCATGGGGGGTAAGTATTTAGTTTCTGTTCAGCTTGCACCTGACGGGCAGGTAACTTCAAGGACATACAGAACCGGAAGCGGTATGGAAACGAGGGAGAATTACACCCTAACCACTAATGGCGGGAACATGCCAACAGAAGAAGATTTACGGGTTATGAATGGTGGACTCCCTGATAATGTTGAAACACAGAGTAGATCCGCAAGCACCAACCTGAATGGCTCCCAAATGGTTTTTGATTTTAAAGACAATCCTGTTCTTGCAGGAGTTGAATATGGTGTAAATGCAGGACTTACACTGATAGAGACTTGGAACTGGATAAAGAGCGAAGCGGCAAAAATAGGGGTTGATGTTGACTCAATGTTCGCTGATTTTAAAGCCGAATGGGATAAAAAGAATGGCGATTGGTATCTTGGTAAAAACTTGGGTGCAGAAAGTCCCGATTTTAAAACGACCATGTCATCAGACCCATACAGTCCATATGCAACAGAAGATTGGTTTGGCAAAGCTTGGGGCGCAACCCCACCTCAATGGGTGGTGGACAAACAAGCGGATTATGACAAAGCAATACAAGACGCAGAAGATAACCAGACCAACCTTGCATCTTATATAACCAACACAAGACTGTCTGTTAAAGACGGTAACATCGTCAATACCAAAACAGGCAGAGTGATTATATCCCTTCAGGACTATGCCAGCCAAATGGGTATGTCTGTTGCAGATGTAATCACGGCTTTTGGCGACAGGGTTTATTATACCGAACCCACAGGTGGTACAGAGGGTGATACGGTTTGGAACGAAACCACAGGCACTTACGAAAAAGGCCCGAAACCTACCGACTATGACCCCGAATATTACTATTGGGACGACACCACGAATTCATGGGTATTTGATAAAGCACTGTGGGATTTAGATAACCCTAAAAAAGACCCTGAAAAAGACCCTGAAAAAGTTACTAAGGTTACAATCCCACCCACTGTTACATTTGACGATATTATGAAGGAAATCTTTGGCGAAACCGACATGGGTTGGCAGGAAGAACAAAGATACTTCGATGCTGTAATGGATAACATTTCAAGAGCATATGGTATCGGTGCTGACGAACTTGTGAAAAGGCTTGGAGATCAGGCAGAAATGCAGGGCATATTCAACTCTCTTGACAAGCAGAGGGTTATCGCTGACGGTCTACAAAGCCTTTATGCTGAAATGGGCGGTCAGATGTCAGAAAAAGCAACAGAAATGGCTTATACCGGACTTGAACGAGCAGAACAGCGCAGACAGTTTAATCACGAAATGGTTGCTCAGTGGAAAAATCTCAGTCAGGTTGACAGACAACAGGCAATGGATTTCATGCTTGGTAAGTATAATGCGGAAGTGGATGCCATGTTTAAACAGGGTCAGCTTGACCTAAGTAAATTTAACGCCATTTTATCACAGCGACTTGGCTTGAGTGAGATTGAGTTAAAGAAAGAAGAACTCGGCTATCAGGCACTTGCATTAGCCATTGACGAGTATCTTGCAAAAGCGAACACGGCGGCTGAAAAACAGATGATTGTCACGGCAGGCATTCAGGCTTTAAACCAGATGGACGCATACGAAGCAGAACTTTTTCAGCAATGTTTAATGGAATACGCAGGCATAACTTCTGACTTTTTTGAGGTGGGGTATTAAATGGGAAATATATTAAAGATTCTTGGGGATATGGGACTACACGCTCTCGGTGGCTTTGAGAAGGGATTTGCCGGGACAAATAATGTGAATCGTGCCATTGCACAGGAAGATGCGTGGGACAGGGAAAGACAATGGCGGGAAGAAGAACGAGAATATCAAGATAAAAAACGGCAAGAGGGGTATGCCAGGCAAGACAAAAGGTATGGGATTGTAGACGAAAGATATAACAAGGATATAGAACACAGAAATAAAAGAGAGGGTATCGTTGACAGTAGATATAATGCGAACATTACCCATAGAGATAAAAGGGAGAATGTCCTTGATAGCAGATACAACGCAGGCATTACTCACAGGGATAAAAGGGAGGGGATATCTGACAAGCGGTACGATCAGGAGTGGGCTTTAAAAACTGCCCCGTGGGATCCCAAAACAGACCCCAATATTCAGCGAACAGAATATCTACAAAAAAACTATAATCCCGTAAAAGACCCACAGGTGAGAAAAGAACAGTATATGGCTAAACAAAATCCTGCCGTTGATATAAAAGATGCTTTTAAATCGCTGAAAGATAGTAGTGGTAAATTCTTTTTTGACGACATGGTAGATTTTAATGAAACAAACTCAGATGCCAATTATGCTGCTGTCCCCATTGGAAGTCCAGGTGGTAAACGAGAATGGTACACACCTAAAGCAATGGAAAAAGGTACTTACATCTTAAAGAAAAAAGATAAATTTGGCTTTGCTAAAGGGCAGGTAAAAAAGGTGGGTGGTAAATATTATAAATATAATGGTGGGGATAAATGGGACGAACTCTAACCACATCTGAATTGTTTGGTAATACTAAAAAAACGGGCGTTTCCACGGCTGAGCTTTTTGGCAAAAAGACAGGTTTAACAACAGCCGAACTGTTTAACGACACCCCACAAGAAACCAAACCATCGTTTTACAATGATGTTGTAAAGAAGTCAGCCAAAGAAATTGTTGGCCCTACAAAGGAATATGCCAAGAGTTTAATTAAGAAACCGTGGCAAACTGTTGGGGGTACGCTTGAAGCTGGGGCATCAATGGCGGGTGAACTTGTCACTTTTCCTTTTGTAGCAGGGGCAAATATTGCAGGTGGGCTTCCCAAAAAAGACGCAACAGGCGATACTGAACCAAACTTTATGCGTGACGTTGTTGGTAAGACGTTTTCAGATGCGGTTCCGCAACCACGGCTTGAGGAAGGTAAGAGGATAAAAAAAGTTTTAGAATCCCCTTTTGAAGCCCTAGAAGAACGTGGCCTAAAACCCTTAATAAGTCATTTCCAAAAAAATCCAGGTGTACCCCGTAGGCTTAAATATCTGCTAACAGGCGACCCAAACATTGCCCCTGAAGAAATAGAGTGGATGGTGAGGGCAGGTGTAGAAGCACCCATGATAGGTATGTTTCTCAAGGGGGGTATAAAAGGCAGGCCGACCGCAGAACAAACAAAAATGCTTCGTTCTGAAATGGAACAACACTTATCACCAAAAATAGATAAAACAAAAACCACCCCTGATATTGCACCGAACACCGCAATGGAGATGATGCGAAAGACTGAACAACCCGATAGCGTAAGGGGTTTGACCGCCGAAAGCGGGAAGTCTGTTGAAGGTTCTGCCGGTGTGTTTATAGATAACATCAGGAGAAATCAAGAACAGGTATCACCGGACATTATCAAGCAAAGGTTTATCGAGAACACCCCGAAAGACGCCTTACCACCAAACATAACAGAGAATAGGTTTACTGTTAAGCCAGAACAAAAGCGTGTTTTGAGGGGAAAGAATTTTGACCAAGAAGCTTTTATACAGCAACCAACACCAAGAACAACAATACTTGAACGTGACATAGAAATAAACAGACAACCCAATGAACTTGGCACACAACCCTACTTTTTTAAAAGGCCAAGCGAGATGTCTGGCGTGTTTGAAAAAAGACTGCCGGTTAATGAAAAAATAGCGGAATCAATACAAGACCCATACCGTGTTGGCGAAACAATATACAGAGACAACTTGCCAGCCGACACACCAACCCCAAACGTAAGAACAAGATATTCAAGTAGAAACATTGGGCCTACGGAGGGTGTTAGGAATAACCCACTTGTCAACAAGACGGGTAATTTAAACGAACACGTCAGGTCTGTTCTTGAGAAAAAGTCTGGGATGCAACCGAAGTCTGGGTCTTTCCTGCAAGACTTAAACGATATGATAGGTGGGGAAAGGGGGTCATTCTCTAATAAAGACTTGTCACAAAACACCCTCATGGCAAGACAGCGTGTGGCAGAAAGAATTGAGTTAAAATTAAACGAGTTTAAGGGGAATGTAAACAAGGTTAAAGAATATCTCCGTGGCGAAGGAGCAACAGCACGACAGGTTGAGACAGCATTAAAGTTTTATCGTGATGGCTTAAAGAAGGGTATTTATAAAGCTCACGAACAGGAACAGAGAAAATCTATTCCCAAAGAATTACATGATATCGGCAAGTCAGAGAAAGTTAAGGTTGTTGATAAACCCTTGACCCGCACAGAAGAATTACGCCAAAAGTTTAACAGCAGGCGAAAAGACACCCTGCCAAAAGACAAACCCCCAAAAGTGGTATCTAAACTCAGGCGACTTATTCATAAGGTTGCAAAAGAAAAAGGTATGGACGATGCCACCCTCACAAGCCTAAAAAAAGAATACGGTGGGCAGGATAGACTTACGGGTGATAACCCTATGGGAATAAAACAGCTACAATCCGTATTAAAGGCTGTTCGTTCACATAACTCTGAGCAGTTCAAAAAACCTGGAACCCGCTGGTTCGGGATGAAACCAAAGTGGAAAACAGCCAGAGACACGGGTGTTGAACCCGCATTTAAAAACACAGGTCTTACAAAAGCATCTGACGTAGAAGCACCACAGAGAACATACGATGCCAAGGTTGACACCGACAAGATG
>Ga0272444_10003115_pt1 | contig 15107 bp, 8 predicted proteins | sample SSMForm13_FD_201033 | JGI IMG/M metagenome (GOLD analysis project Ga0272444, IMG submission 201033) | Marine sediment archaeal communities from Little Sippewissett salt marsh, Falmouth, MA, United States - SSM-Form-13 | ecosystem: Environmental > Aquatic > Marine > Wetlands > Sediment ...
AACTCGCGCAATTGGGGGGGGAGGTGAGCGTATCCCACGGGACGGCGCCCGTGGGATTCTGGGTTGGGGAAGGGAGGTTCTCGCAGTCCGGGGTTCCCACGGTGTGAAAGCCCACGTCCGCCGGGGCGTGGGACCGGCTCGTTACTTGCCCACGGTTACACTGACCGCCTTGTAGGCGACGTTTCCGTACAGGTCGGCGACCTTCACTGCGATTCTGTGCGGGCCGGGGGAAAGCTTGGTCAGCTCGAAGCGGAACGTCTCTTTGTCCGAGTCGTACATTCCGTCGCAGGCAGCGAGGACGGTCCATTCCTCCTGGCTGTCAACGGAATAGTGGGCCTCGACGATCCTGCTTCGCGCGTCGCTTGCGGCGCAATAGACGGTCAACTTTCCATTGGCGACGGAAGCGCCGAGTTCGCCGATCAGCGGGGCGGTGTTGTCCACCAGTACCAGGTCGGAGATGCGCCTCGCCTTGAGTGATGTCTTCGGTGGGTTGGCCGGCGAGTCGGACGCCTCGACGAGTATCTGGTAGTTGCCGTCTGAGACGGTACGCGTGTCCCAGATGAACTTGGGCTTGTCGAGGTCCTCGGCAAGGGGGACCCAGCATTTTGTCCCTGCCTCGGCGAACTTGATCTGATAGATCAGGCCGTCTCCGTTGGGGTCTGCTGCCTTGATGGCGATCTCCCGGAAGGCGCGTGCGCCTCCGGCAGTGACGTTTTTGGCGCCCTTGCTCTTGGCGGTTACTGTGACGGCCTCGACGGCAGGGGCGAGGTTGCCGACCTGGTAGATGATGCGCACGTGCTGAGCGGCGGGGCTTACCTTTCCGTTACCTTTGAGCGTGAGGCGATACTGGAGGAAACGGGCGGAGGGGCTTCCGATGGACAGGAAGCCGCCGTTTGCGGGCTGGTCCTTGGACCAACTGCTCCAGGTGGCCTCGTCGGGTTCTTTGACATTTCCGCTTCGCGTGGCGAGGGAGGCGGAAGTCCCCGGAGGCATCTGCGCCCAGAGGCGCACGGTTCCCCACCTGGCGACTTGTTTTGCGTCTAGAGGTTCGCTGGTGAACGAGCCGGTCTGGGCGAGTTCGCCCGAAATGGCAGCGACGGAGCCCTTGTTGGCGGTGGCGAAGATAATCCTTCCGTCCCTGCCGGCGGCGAGGCTGGTAACCTGAGCCGCCTCGGTGTCGACGAGCTTGACTACTTCGTCGCCGTCGATGCTCACGGAATAGACTGCCCCGCCGTTTCCGGTGGCCAGGTACAACCGGTCTCGGGCGAACAGCATATCGAGGATAGTGACGGGTCGGCGGAAGCGGGTATCGACCAGTCCGCTCGGGGCGATGTAATAGACGGCGTTTCCCCTGCCCTTGTGGGCGGGGCGCTTCGCCTTCGTGGTCACCGAAGGGGCGGCGGGCGGTTCGTCGGTTTTTTCCTCGGGCTCGTCGTCTTGCTGTTCATCCTGGCCGTCGGCTTGTTCGTCGTCGGGCATGGAAGTCGGAGTTGGCGAGTCGTTCTCAGCCTTGCCTTGTTCTTGTTCGATGGCGGGTACGTCTCTCCATTCAACATCTTCGTCGCCGGCTTGATCGAAGTTACCGTCGAGCAGTTCGACCATTTCGTCGATGTCCACCTGTATGAAGATTTCTTTTTGGGTTTTCTCGTCGGCCTTGTCGGGTGCGGGCTTGTCGTCGGGGTCCTCGTCCGGCTTGGTTTCGCCTTGGTCTTCGGAGGGGACTGCCTTTCCCGCCTGGGCCTTGTTGGGCTTGTCGGCGCCGTCGCCGCGGGCAAGCGCAGCCTCTGACGTGGCGGCGAAGATCCCGCCTACGGAGTCTATCCGGATGGCGGCGATCTCGGCTTCTTCGGCATCGAGGATGACGCGGGAGGTTTTCAGCACCGTGTTGATCTCAATGACCAGGCCTTCCTCGTCGGTTCCGGCGTAGAGCATTCCGCTCTTGGCAGACAGCGCCAGGCAGAGGATGTTCTTTGCGAGTTTTCCCGCTTCGTACAGCACCTGCGCCCGGACGTCTTCGCCGAGCCCGGTAAGCAAATAGACTTTCCCCTCGCATCCGGTGGCGGCGAAGAGTTTGCCTTCCCCTGCCGGCGCCATCGCCCAGACGTACTTGACCGCTTCGTCGGACCAGAGCTTGGTTGCCTTGCCGTCAGGAGATATCTCGTAGATTCCCCCACCGTCGCCTCCGGTTGCGGCGAGCAGCTTTCCGGAAGACGCGGCAAGTGAGGTGACGATTGCGCCGGGGAGTTCGGCGTGGACGGCGGACTTGCCGGAGGAGATCTTATAGACGAGCGGTTGGACTCCGCTTCCGGCGTAGATATGCTCGCCGATCTTGATCACCGCGGAGACGACGTCGGGAGCGTCCTCTGCCGGCATGAGGACATCCACTTTGCGGGCGAGCCTCACCTCGCCAATAGATGAGACTGCCGTCAAGTCGAACTTGCCTTCGGCGAAATCTGCCTCGGCTTTGTGATCCCACGTTTCCGGGGCGACGGCCAGGCCAGGCCCCGCCGACAGCGACAAAAGCATCAAGAGGGCGGACAATCTCATCTGACGTTCCTTCTATTTTGTAACCGGAGTTTCGTGGAGGCGCCTCCGCAGCTCTAATTTCGCCTCGGCTTTACCCGACAACACGTACCGGCAGGGCCGGTGGCGCACGATGGCCCTGGTGAAGGTCTGGGTGTCGGGCCTGTCCGCCTGGGTGATGACGGCGGTCCTCGATCCCGGCAGGTCGGGCAGCTCTTTCTGCTGGAGGGCGACCCCTCCGCGATCCAGCGGGAGGCGAAGGTAGAGCTGATCGCCGCGATATCCGACGACCCGCTTAACCGATTCGAAAAGCTGCTTGACGGTGCGTGGCTCGTAAATGTGCGGACTGTCGCTGCGCGCGGCGGCCGCGGCAGCTCTGTAGTCACAGGCCGTCAGGGCATATTCGCCTTCCGGCAGGTCTTCGGGAAGGGCGAAGCTTACCGGAAGTTTGCGGCGAGGTTCCCTGTAGGGCTCGACGAGAAGTTCTCCGGTGACGGTCTGTCCCGGCCGGTATATGCGCCCGTCGAGGGAGAGGTCAACGATATCTGCGGCCAACGTGCCTTTGTCTATCTGCATCTTGATGGCTATCCGCTCCAGCTTGGGCGGCTTGGCGAACGGGTTATTCATGAGCGCCGAAATCGGGCGAATCGCATCGGAAAGCGCGGGGTAGATGTCCCTGTCTGAAAGCAGGTTGGCGGTCTGGTACCTGCCAAGGCCCTCGAAATCCAGCTCCAGATGGTAAGCGACGGTGTGCTTTTCAGGAGGGTTGCGCCACTGCCAGACCGCATCTTCGGTGACTACCGCCACAATCAGGGAAGTGAGGTAGCGGTGGCGAACCACGTTGAAGCTGTAACTCTCGCTGTGCGCTTCGGACTTCTCGGGCAGGTCCCGCCTGGCGACCTGGAGCGTCATGGGGATCATCGGCGGCGACGGTCCGATCCTGCCGGAAACGGCGACCATCTCGTCTCGATCGAGCGTTCCTGTTATGGTCAGGTCCGAGGCGAGTTTGAAGCTGCCGAACAAGTTTGCTATCACCGTATCGACGTAGGCAGGCCCGATCGGCAAGTTCACCTCGCCCTCACCGAAGAAGGAGTGCCCGAACGCAAGAACCCGGTCGCCGATAATATCGGTAACGGTCCCGATCGTGCTGTAGTTGGCGTCCCCGGTTACAAGCGGGATGGAGATCGCCCCTCCAGGCGTGAGCTTCGCCTTCCCGGCAAGGTCTTTGGCAGCTCTGGACGCTCCTCCGGCCTGCAGCGGCACGATTCCCATCGGCGCGAGCGCCTTTGTCAGCCGAGACGTTGCGCGCCGTCCGGACCCGGAAACCATCAGCGGAACGGAAAGCCGCACCAGCCCTGCCTCGGCGCCGGTCGGAACCGTAGTCCTTGCCGGGGCGGCGAACTCCGAGAAGTCGCGCTTGCGAGGGTCCAGCGCGATCTGGAGGAACCTGGACACCGACGCCGGTCCGGAAGCGACTTCCGTCGTCGGCGACGGTCCGCTGGTCGGCGCCTTGGTTGCCTTGCCGATGGCCGCCGTGGCGAGCATCTGTGTGATTGGCTGAATCCCGCACTGGGCCTCTTTCTCTGCGCGCCAGCCGTATGCTACCGCCCCGATGAGCTTGTCCTTTCCCTCGTGGCGGACGTAGCACGGCGAGCCGGACATCCCGGAGATCACGCCCGTCTTTTCAAGCCTTTGCCCTGAAAGCCTCGCCAGGATCACGTCCTGATGCGGACCCCACTTGCTCATCACCGAGACGATTTCCACCTCGAACCGGGCGGTCTTAGTGCCCGCAAAGACCGACAGCCCGTAGCCCTTCATTCCGCGCTTGAGATGGCTGTGATGGAGGTACTTATCCGAATCATCCACCAGCCTTCGTGCCGCAGCAAGGCGGTCAGCCGGGTCTGGCTGGGCCCCCGAGCACACACTGCCCGCAAACGGCGACGCCAGAAAGACAGCCAAGGAAAAACTCATGGCGCATCCCTGCGCGGAAGCCTTCAACATCATCTGGCGCACTCCTTGATCTGGCCTGCGGTATCGTATGGGGCGACCGTGCCCCTAACAAGCAAAAACGCGGGTCCGTCGGCGATTGAACGCCCGCCGGCCAAGTGTTAACGTCTTCCTCGAGTCGGATAATGGAGCCCTCAACATGAACGAGACGGAAGTAGGTTACCACATGCTCAGGCCGGCAGAGGCCCTCGAGCGACGCCGGGAATGCCCCATCGCTTACGTTCCGATAGGGACCATCGAGTGGCACGGCCTGCACAACCCCTACGGGGCGGACACTCTTCAGGCAGAGCAACTCGCCATCCTTGCAGCTCGAAAAGGAGGCGGGCTGGCTTTCCCACCTCTGTATTACGGGGAAAGCCGCGTCGAGTCGCTCATGGAGGCCAACGCCTCCGATAGAGACCAGATCGCCGAGGGGATGGGTCTGCCGGCGGACAACTTCCTTCCTGAGCGGCACCCGTTCGGACCCGCTGAACAGGCTAGCAACTACCAGAGGCTGCTCATCCACATCCTGGCCGAGGTCGAAAGCCTCGGATTCACCGTTGGCATCATCGTCGCGGGGCACTATCCGTTGGTCGATCATGCCCGTTCGGCGGTTCTACTGTTCAACAAGCGCCAATACAGTCCGGCCCGGAGACACGGAATGCTCGCGTGGGCGTGCGTCGATTACCTGCTGATTGCGGACAAGTACGACTGCGCCGGAGACCACGCCGGCGGATGGGAGACCTCCCACCTGTTGGCAACGCATGGAGACAGGGTCGATCTCAGCCTGCTCCCAACGAAGGGTAAGCCGCTGGTCGGCGTGGGAGGAAAGCTCCCCCCGCAGGACGCCACTGCCGAGTTCGGCAGGGAAACTCTCGCCTCGGCTGCGGACGTGCTTGTGAAGGAAGCCCGTCACAGGCTCGAACACACTGACCACTACTTCCGTCACGGTCGCTGCCTGGACGAAGGGCTCTGGCGGACCCCTTGATTTGGCCCTCGCCATCGTAGAGGCCAGCCACATGCCTAACAAGCAGAAACGTCGGTAGTGGGTCAGCGTGAGATCGTCATGTCTTTCGGCATCCTTTGGAACTCACCGGCATCGTAGGTCGTCTCCTCGAAGGAAATCTGAGGTCCTCGGAACTCTTCAGCCTGTCCACTGCGGAGTTGGAGCCAGATGATGAGGAGGGCAAGGCACAGAACAGTTGGTAAGCCCCAGCCTAATGCTTTATTCGAAACAGAGTTCACGAAGAACTACCTCTTCTGCCCTTCATCGCATATCTGAGAAGGATGATGCCCCCCGTCAGCAAAACGGCGCCGGCGCCAAGATATGCGAACATGACCACTCCAGTGGAACCGCCGGTCGAAGCCGGTCTTGGAACCGGCGGCGCGGGGGTCGCAGTTTGCTGGGTGTCGGCGCCTTGCGGCATACCTCTGGTTGTAGGGGTTTGGGGGATTCCGACCTCGCTGATTTCTGACAACGTGTTGCCAGGCCGGGCACCGTCAATCAGATTGTCCTTGTTCATGTAGTAAACTGGGCCACCGACGACATAACTTAACTTGGTGATGTCGTCCCAGACTTTCGTACCATGAGGGAACTGGATCGTGAAAATGCCGTCGTCGAGGTCGACACCGACCCTGTAGCGGTCGATCGATATTCGCTGCTCCTGGTGCTTTACTGTGGACAGGTTGGGGTTGTCGATGATGATCGTGGCTGCCGTCACAACCCAGACGCCATCTCGCCGGTCAAGGATCACGTCTTTCATGACTTCCGTGCACTCTTTGCGGTCTTCCCTGGATGCGAGCGGCCAGACGCTGAAAGCTATCTCTCGGGGAGCGAAATCCTTGGCTGGATCAACCCAAACCGTCAAGACAACGTCGCCATTCCAGAGTCCGACTGACCGGACCCCGACGACTTTTGATCCGTCGATCGTCCTGCATCCGGCGATCTCCCATTGTCCCTTCTTAACCACCTCCCATAGTGGCTTGTGCAGGTCGAATACTTCTTGTTCAAATGGCGTCGTCCAATAACCCGCTCTAAACGAGTGGCTCTTCTTGGCCTCCACTGTGCCGCTGCAGGCGACTTCGGGGTGGTCGGGCGAGAAACCGTACCCTGTCTTCCTCTGGCCGTCCCAGGCAAAAAAGCCTACAAATCTGGGTTGGCCATCGTCTCCCTTCGGGGCCTCCATAGCGCCCCAGATCTTCTCGCCCTTCCTCTTCAGTTGTATCTTCTCGACTTCTCGTCGAGGCGTCAGCTTGCCGCCGACTTGATTCACGCCATTTTGTACCGAGGGACCGTCAAAGAATTGCCGCGTCATGGAGGCGTCGACGCTATGCAACAGATGGCCTCGTTGTTGGATGCCTGTGCGGATATCGACAAGCGAAAGTCCCAGCGATCCGGGGAGCACACCGTCAGTCCGTTCGTTTGCTGGAAACGCTACGTCTGAGACACACGACATACCGACGCAGATAACCACGCACAGGCATTTGGAACCGCCTCCAGGCCTTGGCATGTCAGCAGACTCCTTCGTGCTCGACTACTCGTCGCAGCCGTCCGTTTATCAGGCAAAACCGAACTGGCCACCTCCTATGGGCAACCAGGTAAGCGCCTCTCGCGCCAGTAAGTTGCAGCCGCTCGCTACAGGAGCGTACCCAAGTAATGCCGCGCCAAATACGACCGCACATCCGCCCAATAGTGCAGTCATTGATCTCAATCTTCTTGACATAGCATTGCTCCCTCTGCAAACACCCACCCCGGAGTTTCCGGGTGGCCCGTGCGAGACGACAGCCGACCACATTTCTGGTGAGTATGTCAGCCTATGACGGCTATAGTCAAGCAGATCACCAATCCGGCGGAGGGCTTGTGCAATCGCTTGGAGGGCAATCTTGCCCGAATTGCACCTGCGGGCACGTCTGCCGCCGGTCTGCGCAGAATAGCTCCATCACCTCCACGCTCTCTGGCTGGCGGACCGAAGGCGGCACGTAGGGTCCTACGAAAAGGCCATTTGTTCGCCGATCAGAGCACTTGACAGACTACATCCTTCAGGGCAATATATCGCACCACGAAACAGGTGTGGTTTCAGAGGGCGAACGCCTGAACATTATCTTTGTCGGCGCCGTATCAGCCGGTGCAAGCAACCGTCAATAGAGGTGGTCGAGATGATTGACGTAAAGAATCTTACGAAGTGGTACGGCCGCGTTCTCGCGGTCGATGACATCAGTTTTCACGTGGGCAAGGGCCGGATCGTGGGTTTTCTCGGGCCCAACGGGGCGGGCAAGTCCACCACTCTTAAGATGCTGACCTGCTATCTGCCGGCAACGTCGGGAACGGTCACCGTCGCCGGTCACGACGTGCTTGGGGATTCGCTGGCAGTGAGGCGTAAGGTCGGTTACATGCCCGAAAGCGTCCCGCTATATCCGGAAATGCGCGTGCGGGAGTATCTGATGTTTCGGGCGGCGCTGCGGGATATTCCTCGCCGCAAGCGGTCCGCCGCGGTTGACGACGTCTGTAAGCAATGCTGGCTTTCGTCACCGGAAAACATGACGCGCAGACGTCTGGGCGAACTCAGCCGGGGTTACAAGCAGAGGGTCGGACTGGCCGAAGTGCTTCTACACAACCCCGAGGTGCTCGTGCTCGACGAGCCCACCATCGGCCTGGACCCCGCGCAGATTCGCTCCATGAGAGAGTTGATAACGGGCCTTGCCGACAAGCACACCGTCATCCTCTCCAGCCACATCCTCGCCGAGGTGGAGCAGACCTGCGACGATCTGATAATCATCGCTGCCGGACGAATCGCTGCGACGGGCTCGCCAACGGAACTTCGTCAACGAGTGATTGGCCCGTCGCGGATCATCGTCGAGCTTTCCGGCGCCGACAAGGCGAATATCGTCACCGATCTGGAGAAGCTCAAGGGAGTCAGCGAAGTGACCGCGGGCGAGCGCGACGGATGGATCAGGCTGGTCGTCAGTCACGGACCCAAAGAGGACCTTCGCCCTGCCGTGGCGAAGTGGGCTTTTGAGCAAGGCTATCAGCTAAGGGAACTCAGAAGAGAAGTCGGTTCGCTTGAGGACTTCTTCGTTCAGATAACGTACGAGCAGAACCTTCGAGGCCCGCGGCGAGAGGCAGTTAGCGCCTGAGCGGCAGACGGCGCCGCTCCGGGCGGGCCCATAAGGAGTTGGACAGATGAAGAAAGCACTTGTATTGGCACGGCGGGAGATGGCCGGCTACTTCTTCTCTCCGCTGGCCTATGTTATAGGGGCGGGGTTCCTGGCATTCAGCGCCGTGGTGTTCTTCTACGGTCTGCGTATGCTGGGAATACCAGCCATCTTCGCCGGTGGAAACGAGGCTTCGCTCAGGCCTTTGTTCGAAGCCATGGCATTGGGAATGATCGTCGCAGCGCCGCTGCTGACGATGAGGCTGGTCAGCGACGAGTACCGAAGCGGAACCATTGAGACGCTGATGACAGCGCCGATCACCGATACCGAGGTTATCGCAGGCAAGTTTCTCGGTGTGATGGGTTTCTACGTGGTGCTTCTTGCATGCACGGGCCTGTTCTTGGCGCTTCTTGCCGCCTACGGAGAAATCGACGTGGGCGTGGCCGTGACTGGCTACCTGGGAATGCTCCTGCTGGGGGCGGCCTACATATCCGTCGGCCTGTTCACCTCGACGATGACACGCTACCAACTCGTTGCCGCGATCGTGGGCATCGGGATACTGGCAGTGTTCGTGACGCTGATGTACATGCTTGTCAGCTACGCGCCCGCCCCGGTGGACTATATCGCCTCACGCCTTAACGCGATGACCTACTTCAAGGACTTCTCACGAGGCATGCTCGACACGCGAGGAGTGATCTACTTTGTCAGTGCGACCGCGCTTCTGCTTTTCCTTAGCGTCAAGACGCTGGAGTCGAAGAGATGGCGATAACAAACAACAAGAACGAATCGGCGCCACTGGGCTTGCTCAACGCAGGCGCCGCCAGATTGGCCGGAGTGCTGTCAATCCTTCTGGCAGCAGCATCGATTGCCGCGATCATCCTTTACCTGCTATACCTTGAGCAAGGCCAACCCGCACTGGCCGCTGTCGCAGTGTTGAAAATAGCGTTCCTTGCCGTCGTGGTAGTGGCGGGAATCCAGTTGATAAGGCAGCGGAGTTGGGCCCAGCGATTCCTGCTGATAGTCTGGTTGGCGGGGCTTGTCGGGGCCGTGTGCACGTCAGCGGCCGTCATGCTCTCCGGCGAGAGTCCGGACTGGTGGCCGATAGATATCGCGCCTCTGGCCATTCTGGCGCCGCTGATCGCTTTAGAGGCAATAGTTGCCCTGTCGCTGGTCGCCGCGTCCACGGGCCAGTCCAGGCTTCGCTACGCGACAAACGTCACAATAGCTGTTGCCGCGGCGTTGGCGCTGATCGTTGTCGTCAACATGCTCAGCCAGGACTGGTACGCAAGAAAGGACGTCGAGACGCTCGGAAGGTTCTCGCTCTCCCAGCGGACCAAGCGAATCCTGGACACCATCGACCAGCCCGTCAGGCTGACCTGCGTTTATACCGACACTGAGGACAAAGCAGCCACTGCCGATCGCCGCAGCCGCGTGATGGAACTGCTTGCGGAGATGCGAGAGCAGAACGACCAGATGGAAGTGCAAAGCATCTCCACCGATACGGGCAAGGCAGAACTGGTGGAAAGGCTGAGAGACAAACTCGCCGTAGGCGCACAGAAGCACGACGAGGTGCTGAAGGAGTTTCAGGCGTCCTCGGAAGCGATCGTCGAGGCCCTGACCCAGCAGCAGCAACTCTGGAACCGCACTGCCGGGCAGAGCTACCTCGACCAGTGGGGTCTGACTGCCGAGGTCGCCAGGCTTCTCGGAAACGGAGCACAGGAAATACAGAAGACCTCCGACAAGGTCTCCGCCGGTCTGGCGGGAGCGGGCCTTCCCGATTATGAGCAACTCACCTCGGACGTCGAAGGACAACTTACTACTGCTTCCGAGACGCTGAAGGCTGTCTCCGATCGGATGGAACAGATCGCCGAGATCGCCCCGGCAGTCCAGGCGAACAAGGCCGGTGCACTGGAGGCGGCTCGCAGGAGCGTCGAGTCCGTCGAGGCGATGGCCGATGCGCTCGGACCCGATGATGAGGAACCTGTCGATCCGGCCAAGACCCTCGAAGAACTCTGCGTGGCCGGGGAAGCCGCATCCAAGCAGATACAGATCGCCGCTCGCACCATAAACGAAATCGCCGGAAGGGAGCTCTCCGGGCTTGCCCAGGCTTCCCAGGCGTGGATGGCAAAGTCCGGGGGAAGAAAGATTACCATGCCCGGAGGCGTTGTCCTCCAGGAGCGCAACACCCTCACCGACGTTTATCGCAACGCGACCGCTACGGTAATGCAGCTTAAGATCGAGGCCGACGCGGTCCGCCAGGCGGCCAACGTCGAGCACCAGGCCAAGGTTGTCAGGCAACTGCGGGGCAACGTCGAGTCGATCAGGAAGTGGCTGGACGACACTCAACAGGAGGTCCGCATCGCAATAGAGACGCTGAGCGAGGTAGATGCGCCCACGCGGGAGCTGCTGAAAAGCTCGACCGGCGGCAGCGCCTTCGAGCAGATCTCCGGACCCGTCGAGAAGCTTCTTGAGGCCATCAAGGATCTGCCGGATATCGAAGGCGGAACGCTGTCAGACGACGTCACGCAGAAGAACATCGTCATCGTAGAGACCGAGAGCAAAACGAGCGTCGTGGACTTCGAGTCGGTCTGGCCGCTCGCGGTCAAGCCACAGGGATACATGGCCCCGACAGGTCCGGACAAGCGGGACTTCAACGGCGACTCGGCCATCTCCTCAGAGATCCTCACGATGACTGAGGACCCGTTCGCGCAGGTGTTGATTACCTACTACAAGCCGGATGCGCCGCGAGAGATGGAGAGGATGATCTCAGGCAGCATCAACCCGGACAAGCTCAGCAAGCTTACCGAGAGGCTCGAGGAGGCGAACTTCGAGGTGGAACGGTGGAACCTCAAGGATGCTCGCCCGGAGCCCGAGCAGGACCGGCGGCAGGTGCTCCTTGTGCTTCCTCCCGTCGAGGTCCCTCCAATGTCCATGTCGGGGCGAGAAAAGCCCATCCCCTTCGGAGATGAGCACCTTTCCAAGCTTCGGGCAGTCATCGACGAGGGAACGCCTGCGATATTCCTGGCGCTGTGGGAGCCGCCGCGCCAGATGTCTTTCTTCGGTCCCGCCGTCAGTCCGCCTTATCTACTCGGTGAGTACCTTGAAGAAGATTGGGGTATCGAGGTCCTCACCGATTACCTGATCGTTCCAGCCGTTGCCGACCCCGACGTTCCCGGAAAGCTCAGGCCGGATATCATCCGCATGAACTACTTCCCGCTTAGCAGTTTTAGCGACCATGTCATTGGCAAGAACCTACAGGGTCAGCGGATGCTCTGGCAGCAGTTGGCGATCGTCCGACAGGCCTCCCCGCCCGAGAGTGTCCAGGTGGATTCCTTGTTGACCGTTACCGAAGCGGCCCGGAACGTCTGGGCAACAAGGAGGCTGGACGAGCTGATTATGCAGTTCCAGACCGCCGAAGGCAGCGCCATTTCACCGGCCTACGAGGCGGGAGACCTCGCTACCCCATTCGATGTTGCCGTGGTGGCCAGGCGCAGCGAGGGCGAGCAGAAGTCGCCCGCCCGGATAGTCGTACTAGGCCTGGCCGGTGGGCTCAGGGATAGCTGCCTCGACCAGCGCGTGCACGTTTTGGGCCCGGACGGAAGCTTGTCGCAGAGCGACCCGCCCAGCGCCAATGCCGACCCGGTCATCAACAGCGCCTACTGGCTGGTAGGAAGGGACGGATACATCGCACGGGGCCCGGCGCAGATCAAACCGATCGCCGGAGTTCCGGTATGGGCGATGTGGTTCTGGCAGGGCGTCTTCATACTGGGATTGCCCCTGAGCGTTCTGGTTGTCGGAGGGGTGATCCTGCTCGTCCGCCGGATCTGACCATTCCGCGCGCAAACCGCAAGCAAGTTCGCGAGAAGATACGGAGTTACACAAGATGAAGCCGAAGACCGCGATACTCCTTGTTGTAGTCCTTCTGGCCGTGCTCGTCGCAATACTCGCACGCCAGGCCGTCAGGCAGCGCCGGGCAGGCGAGGCGGACGTGACCACTACCGATGTGTGGACCGACAGCATCGGCGACGTGGTCGCCGTCGATATCGAATCCGCAGACGGCAAGGAGATTCGGATCGAACAAGTGGAAGACCAGTGGCAACTCTCCAAGCCGATTTCCGCTCCCGCCGATGAGCCCGCCGTCACGGGTGTTGTGGACCCGATCAAGTCGCTCAACTACGAGCGCAGCTACCAGCCGGGCCAAGAAGACACGCCTTCCGACGACCTTACCGGACTGGACGCGCCACTATGGAAGGTGACCCTGACCGATACCGAAGGCGATGGACACGTTCTGCTTGTGGGCAGGCCCGTTCCGCTTTCGGCAGGCAGGCAGACGTATGTGCGCCCGAGCGGAAGCGAGAATATCTACGCGGTCGCCATCGACTTCGCCGCGAAGCTCGACAAGCCCGCATCAGATTTCCGCAGCAAGCAAGTGCTCAATCTGGACAAGGACAAGATCGCGAGAGTGGAAATCGTCGGCGCCGAGAAGCTCGAACTCGTCCAGACAGACGGCGTGTGGGGTATAAGCAAGCCGGTTTCAGCAGCGGCCAAGTTCACCGAAGTGGACACGCTGGTATCCAGGCTTGCGAACCTTTCGGTCAGCGAATTCATCGACGACGAACCCGCCAGTCTCAGACCATACGGGCTGGAGAGCGGAACCGAGAGGCTCATCGTGCGTATCCGGACCAAGGCTGCCCCTGCCACCACCCAGCCGGAGACGAAACCTGCCATACCGGAGAAGACATACGCACTGGCGCTTGGCAGCAAGACCGAGGAAAAACGCTATGCCAAGCTCCTGGGTTCGCCGACGGTCTTTTTGGTTCGCCATGATTTACTTGACGACCTCCAGATTGGCCTGGCGGACCTGCGAGACATGCAGGTAATGCCCGTAGCCTCGCAGCAGGTGGTGAAGGTCCAACTCGATCTGCCGGCGGGGAAGGCGGAACTGGTCAAGGCAGACGACGCTTGGCGCATGACGTTCCCTTACGAAGGCCCAGCTAATTCGGATGCGGTGGATCGCCTGCTGTCTAAGATCGACGGTCTGCAGGCTGAAAGCATGCGAGACAATGTCCAGGTGCTTGAGAGGTTCTCGCTATCCGAGCCAGTCGGCTCGATAGCCCTGCACCAGGCAGGCAAACCCGACGCGCAGACGTTGATGATCGGCGCAGCCAGCCCTTCCGGAGAGATGACCTTCGTCAGGAGAGCGACCAGCAATGCGGTCGCGGTCGTCAAGACAGCCGACTTGGAACCTATCGTGACCGGACCTGCTGCCTACTGGGCAACAAGGTTGGTCAAGGCCCCAGAGCACTCGGAAGCGACTGCGGTCAATATCGCTCGCCCCGACGGCGAGTTCGCCTTGGTAAAGACCGAAGGCAAATGGCGCATGACTGCTCCGCTGGCTGCAGATGCTGAGGCGATAAACGTCGAGAAGGTCCTCTCTAGACTCAGGGACCTCGCTGCCAAGGAAATGGTGTCCCTGGGGACCGACGTGCCCGCAAGATACACCGAAGCCGATGAGAAGATGGAAGTGTCTTTCACTGTTGTCGAACATCCGCCGGCGCCTGCTGCCGCGCAGACGCAACCGGCGACTGCCCCCGCCCCGGTGACGACGGACTTCCGGGTCAACTTCGCCAGGCTGTCCGGAAAAACCTACGCATGGATACTGGCAAGCGAGCCCATGTCCGTCGGTGAATGTTACGGAGGACTCTGGGAAACGTTGATGTCGGAACTGCGGGACCGCGGCGTTTGGGAACTTGATGCAGAGAAGGTGAGCAAAGTGTCCGTGTCCGCCGGGCCTGAGAAACTAGAGCTGGTTCGCCAGGGCGACGGATGGAAGTGCACCGCCGACCCATATGTGGACATCGACGGTGATAAGGTGAGCAAGTTCCTGAGCGACATTCGTCAGGTTAAGGTCGAACGGTTCGCCAGCCACGATCCGGCGAGCCAGGAGAACCTCAAGGAGTATGGCCTGGACAAGCCTTGGTTCGCGCTGTCGGTAACGGATGCCGAAGGTGGAACGCGCGAGTTAGTTGTCTCCAACAAGGGACCGGACAAGGCCGCAAACCGCTATGCCATTGAGAAGCAGGTCCGTGGCGTGCTGGTGCTTTCCAGTGAGACAGCCGCCAAGATGGCCGTCAAGCTCGACGACTTCAAGCAGTAGCGCTGCTGGGCAATTGTGCGGCCCCGCCCGAAGCGGTTAACATGCCACGCATGACCGGCGATTCACCAGTCAAGACACGGCTGATCTGCCCCCTGACGGCATCGGACGTGCCTGCAATGCGCGCCGAGATGTCCGCGGCGGTCGAAGCGGGGGCCGATACGGTTGAGTGTCGTCTGGATTATCTGGCTGCGGCGCCCACTCGCGACGAACTCGCCATACTGCTTACTGATCCGCCCGTTGACGTGATCGTGACCTACAGGCCCGCAAGGCAGGGGGGGCGCTTCGAGGG
>Ga0272444_10003118_pt1 | contig 15101 bp, 12 predicted proteins | sample SSMForm13_FD_201033 | JGI IMG/M metagenome (GOLD analysis project Ga0272444, IMG submission 201033) | Marine sediment archaeal communities from Little Sippewissett salt marsh, Falmouth, MA, United States - SSM-Form-13 | ecosystem: Environmental > Aquatic > Marine > Wetlands > Sediment ...
CTTCAAGAAAGCGCAGAAGCTTTGCCTGGGCCGCCATGCCCAGGTCGCCCACCTCATCCAGAAACAGGGTGCCGTTCTCCGCCTCTTCTACCAGCCCTTTTTTCCCGGACGTACTTGCTCCGCTGAAAGCCCCCTTCTCATATCCAAAAAGCTCGCTTTCAATGAGGTCACGGGGGATAGCCCCGCAATTGACGGTTATCAACGGACCCTCAAAACGGGGGCTCCTGTAGTGTATGGCCTTGGCAATGAGTTCCTTGCCTGTCCCTGTTCCACCAAAAATGAGAATCGGCGTGTCAGGGCTCTTGGCCACCTTTCCTATGAAGTCCATCACGTCCTGGATGACGTTGCTCTCTCCTATGAAGCAAGGTACATGGTCCTGGAGGTATTTCTCTTGCAGGACCTGCACTTCTTTTCTGAGGCGGAGCGTCTTGAGCGCGTTTGTAATGGCCACCTCTAGGCCGTCCATATGAATCGGTTTTACCACATAGTCGTAGGCTCCCAGCTTCATTGCAGAGACTACGGTTTCGATATCCTCATAAGCCGTTATCATAATGACCAACACATCGGGATGGAGCTCCTTCACCCTGGGAAGGGCTTCAAGCCCGCTCATGCCAGGCAGCCCTATGTCCAGCAACATGAGATCAGGGGGGGTCTTTCCCATGGCCGCGATGGCGGTCTCAGCCGATGCAAATCCTTCCACCTGGTAATCCGGCTCAAAGGCCATGGTGATCCCTTCCCTTATGGTTTCTTCGTCATCGACGATGTATATAGAGTAAGAAATCATCTTGTTTCGGTCCTCTTTTCCACGGGGATCTCAATCCTGAACTCTGCGCCGCCCCATTTACTGGTGGCCACATCCAATGACCCGCCGTGGTCTGATATGATTCGGTGGCTGAGGCTCAACCCTATACCTGAACTGTCGCTCTTGGTAGTAAAGAAGGGATCGAAGATCTTGTCTCTGTCACCAACGGGCACTCCCGGGCCTGAGTCTGAAACCTTAATCACCACATGGTTGTTTTCTACAAAAGACGCTATCTCAATTTTCTTGGGATCTTCTGCGTCTCTCATAGCTTGGGCAGCATTGGTGACCAGGTTCAAGATGACCTGTTCAATGAGATGGCTGTCCGCATGGCACTGAGGCAAGGCGGGGGACAATGACTTTTCAAGCTCAATTCCCCTTTTTCGCAGCGTCAAAGCGGAAAGATTGATCGCCTCTTCAATGGATTGATTGATGTTTGTCAAAGCCAACTTGGGCCGGCTCGGTTTCGAGAAATCCATGACCCTTTTTACGACGGACTCTATTTTCCCTGAAGCAGACTGGATTTGTTCGACAATTCTTTCGGCCTTTTGCACCCCTTTCTGCCCAAGGTCCCCAGAGTCACCAAGAAGCTTCTTCAGAGTGGCCAGATAGATATTGATGCCTGATAAGGGATTTCTGATTTCGTGGGCGATGCCGGCAGCCACGTGGCCCAGGGAAACCATTTTCTGCTTGGTGAGGACAAGTTGCTCGAATTCCTTGGCCCTGGTAATGTCCATCATGTTCACTAGGACCGCTTCCTTACGCTGGTACTGAATGAGACTGGCTCGGCAGTGGACCCATCTCATGTCAACGGCGTTCCCTATCCTGTTCATTGGATAGAACCTTATTTCTGTATCCAGGGCATTGGCAGCCCCTGACATGACCTTCTGGTAAAAGCGGCGAAAGGCTTCTGCATCATGGGGATGAATGCTTTGGAAATCTTTGAGACTAAAGGGTTCAGGCAAAGGCCCAAAAAGCCTTTCCTGTTCGGGATTCTTGTATACGATTCTGTCTTCTTGAATAATGAATATACCAGTCAGGGAGTTGTTCACCAAATCACGCAAGCGCCGCTCGCTTTCCCGCAAGGCGTTAGCTGATGCAGCCATTTCCTTCAAGTACTTGGCCTCTGTCTCAAGCTCGGCCTTTCGTCTTTGGGTCTTCAATAAGAAGGCGCCGCCAAGCCCAAAGAGAAATACAACGATGCCTGCAAGGGCAAATATGTTCCTTGCATGTCTATTGATCGGTCCTGCAATCTCATCATATGGCAAGGCGACGACCAAATTCCAATCCCTGTCTCCTATGGCCACTTTCTTATAGGCCACCAACTCATCTTCATTGGTCTCACAATTGACGAAGAGACCAAATCCGCTGTCTTCTAACTTCAGTCTATTGAGGTAATTATGATTCTTCAGAATGTGCTCCTTCAGACCGTGTTCGTGAAAACGTTCCCCCCTTGCTAGATGCATTTTTCTGATGACCTCTTCAATGGACAGCCCAATGAACCTCTTCTCGGGGTGTGAAAGAATGACATCTTTGTAATCAAACATCCAAGCACAGCCTCGGCCTCCGAGCTTGACCGGCTGGATGAAACGCTCAGAGATGGCGTCCAGAGTAATTCTGCGTTCAAGGATTCCCCTAAACTGATTCTCAGAAAACACAGGCTCCAACAGTGAGATAGTAAGGATCCCTGCCTGATTGAGAAATACGTCACCAACATACGGTTTGTGCTTCTTGAGGACATAGGCGACACTGGGCCTTTCAGCCAAGTTCTTTCTGCCTTCAGACCCGCTCCCTTTCCGAGGTGGAGATCGGTGTAGTAGATCCCCTCGCGCGTCCAGCAGGCGGATGGCATCAACATCGTTCTTGTGGACTTCGTAGAAGAGCTCCAGTCTAGAATAGCCCAGGTCTGCCAAGTCACGGGAAGCGGCCGTCCCCTTTTCTGCCTGAAAGAGTGTCTCTTGTGCCATCGTCTGCAGGGCCTCTGAATGCAGCGTGACGAAACCTTCAACGCTTCTAGCCGTTGCCTTTGCAATGGTGAGCAACTGCTGTTCAGTTTGGTAGACCATTGTATCCCTGAACTCCCTCTGGGAGACGTATGCGAGGCCAAGGACGACTGCGATGACAACCGCACCGATGACGATGCCTATTGCCACGGTCATAGATGTTCTCATCATTCTCATAGACGTTGACGGGATATGGTCATGGCTTAGTGCGTCAGCCCATGGACCGATAGAGCAAAATGGGCATCCCCGGCTCTCCCTCGATCCAGGCACTAGTCAATCGGGAAACGCTATGGTTCTTGGAGGCGCGAGAATCAATGATAGACAGGTATGGGGCTTTTGAACCGAATAAGCGAGCGCATTTCCCGTAGGTTCTGCCCGTTGGCAGTGCTGGCGCGGCGCAGGCTGCGGGGTTAGCGAGCGTATAGTTAAAAACACAACAACCTTACGGTGAACATTCCCCGTGGCTTGCCACGGGGAGGGTTCAATCCTTAATGAGGACACTGCTCGTCCCGCTTTATGCCTTCGGTTCACGGTTTCTTCAAGGGCCCCCTTTGGCGTTTGGACTCGTCAGTCGTCGTCCAGCACCCTCCGGACGGTTTCCGCCATCTCACGTTTGACCATAGGCTTTATGACAAAAGCGCGGACTCCCATTGCCGTGGCCTGCCGTTCATTCATACGTTCGCTGTAGCCCGTGCAAAGTATCACAGGAATGTCGGGACGGACCTTCAGGACCTCTTTGGCAAAATGGTCCCCCGTCATACTTGGCATGGTCATGTCTGTGATCACCAGATCGAATTTGTCAGGTTGTTTGCAGAACACATTCAAGGCTTCCAAACTGCTGGTCCTGGAAACCACTCTATAGCCCAGGTTTTCCAGCATCTGTTCTCCCACTTTCGCCAAGGCGTTCTCGTCGTCGACAAAGAGTATCCGCTCGTTTCCCCTGGGCAGCGGTTCAAGGCCTGAACGTTCGCCCGTCACCTCCGAATCAATACTCGGCAACCAGACACTGAACGTGGATCCCTTGCCAGCCTCGCTATCCACCGTCACAGCCCCACCATGGGTTCTGACGATCCCATGGACTACTGCAAGACCCAAGCCTGAGCCTTCCCCTACTCCCTTGGTGGTGAAATAGGGATCGAAGATACGGTCTAGGAATTGAGGTTTTATACCGTACCCTGTATCACTTACTGTCAACCTGACATAGTCTCCCGGCATGAGTTCCTGATGCCCAGACACACCATCCTCATCGAGCTTCGTGTTTTCTACAGTTACCTCAAGGATGCCCCCGTTTTCTGCCATGGCATGAGCCGAATTGCTACACAGGTTTATCAACACCTGGGTAATCTGGGTGGCATCTGCAAGGACGGTATGCGATTCAGCAGGGATGTTTGAGCGAATGTCGATGGTTCTTGGAATCGATGATCGCAGTAACTGCACCGTATCTTTTAAAACGCGGCCCATGTTGACTGGCCTCTGCTCCTGTTCTGTGTGGCGGCTAAAACCCAAAATCTGCTTCACCATGTCCCTTGCTCGCAAGCAGGCCTTCTTCACCTCTTCTAGACTCTTCTGGGCCGGGTTTTGCTCAGGGATGTCGTCCATGGCCAATTCTGTATTGCCCACAATGATACTGAGGACATTGTTGAAGTCATGGGCAATACCCCCGGCCAAGGTCCCAATGGCCTCCATCTTCTGGGCTCGTTGAAGGTGGGCCTGACATTCCTTGGTTCCGGTGATATCCGTAAGGTTCACCACCATCCCTGACGGCCTTCCTGTCGACTCCCAGATGAGTGCAGCGCTTGCCAGGACATCCAGGCTAGCCCCTCCTTTGGTCAGTCTCTGTGTTTCAAAGGTAACTGGTTCACCAGATTCATAGATCTCCTTAATTTTTAGAGCAGTCATCTCCTCCTGATTGTCTGGGACAAAAGGGATAGTCTTGCCCCCTAATTCATCCAAAGACCATCCAAAAACCCGAGTAAAGGCAGGATTCAGGTATTCTGGATGTCCTTGGGTGTCATATACTACTACAGGATCAGGGCTGGCCTCAAAAACGGCCCGCATTCTCTCCTCGCTTTTCCGCAATGCCTCTTCAACTTTCTTGCGCTCGGTGATGTCAGTGCAGACGCCTATCCACCTGCAAGGACGTCCTGCCGCGTCTAACACTGGCAGAGCTCGATCGCTCCAGTATCTCCAAGATCCATTGTGGTGCCTAATCCTGTATTCATAAGAGATGGCTTCTGTTGAGGTCCTGTGGAGTTCCACGGCATCTTCCAGACCGGAAACGTCGTCAGGGTGGATGAGGCCTATCCATCCTTTTATGGTTTTTGGTATCTTGTTGGCGTCGTAGCCAAGGATGTCATCTATGTCGCCGAACCATTCCAGGCTATCATCTTGAGCATCCCATTCGTAGATCAAGTCATAGGCTACTTTCCCTGCAATTTTAAGGCGTTGCTGGCTCTGCCGAAGTGCCTCCACCGCCTGTTTTCTTTCAGTGATCTCTCTGGACACACTGCCGATCATCTGGTTGGTGACTTCCCTCAGGGACTCTAACAATTCCACTTCTGAAATCCCAGATACCCGGGCAGTGAGATCACCCGACGAAACCCTGTGCAGTACGTCGAAGTGCTCAGCAAGACCGATGGCAAATTCGTGAGACATATCCACGATTTCTCCAAGGTTCTGGGCAGTCAAGTTGACCATATGTTTCAGCTTGGCAATCAACTCCAGTTTCGAATCTTTAGAAACCCTTACGGCAGGATCTCCTGCGGCGATCCTTTTCAAGGCCTCGAAAACCTCGGACAAGCCCATGGCCAGTTCCATGCTTGTGCTTTCGAGTTGCCTGTCTCGAAGATCACCCATCTTCCTGAATTCTGTGAATTGCCTGTGGAGGACCTTGAGCGTTTCTTTCGCTGAATCAAGATCCATGTTCGCCTTGAGGGCCGCACAGTTGATACACATCTCTATCTTTTCTACACACCTGCCCTGGATCTCATTTCTACAATGGTTGCCTGAGATGAGCCAACACCTTGGGTCTTTTGATTTGTAAACCGGGCATGTCTCTTCATTACAATCAAAGAGATCCCAGCAGTTCTTGTTTTTTTCCATTTCTTCCGCGCTATCTCCGGAGCCCCCTCTGCCCTTACCGTCGTCCTTGATAGATATTGGACGCCCGTAAAAACTCAGTGGCCTTGGGTCCTATTTTTGATTATATGCCCTCTGGGGGTGTCTGTGCATCCGCATGCCTATCGCATCCTGCAGAAGGCAGTATATGCCATGGCCTCAGGCATCGTCAAGCCGGCCCGCGGACAGGCCTTGCCCACTAAACCCTCGACTGTGGCCCCCCAGGCCGAGGATGAGCGCCAAAGGTGGCGCCTGACGGCTTGAAGACAGGCAGTTGGTTTCGCTCCGTGTCCGGATGTACGGGGCCTCTGCCTAAAGCGTCAACAGGTTCATATACCAGTGAAAGGGGAGTCATAAGGGTTTCACAATAAGATGATTTTGGTGGAAGGGCAGATGGGGTTTGAGAGGAGAGCAGGTGTGACATGTTGTAAGCCCGCAGGTTGCAGCTAGGGGCATATTTACACCTTTATGTTCACCCGCGGTCTATTAAGAGGGAGATACCCCGGAGGGGTCTCCCGAAGGAGTTTGCCATCATTGCTGTAGACTCTGACCAGCAATTTCCCATTTTCCAGCCCAAAATCACGCTTTTCTCCTATAAATTCAGGTTGCTGCTGAGGATCCATTCCTTCTGCGGGAGTCTTGTTTCTTGTTTCCTGGTCGTTGTGAGCGTTCTCTTCGTAGTCAGAAGAACGGCCTCCAGCCTGTGGCCGGGGCGCGGCTTGCTCTGTTTGCCCCTGTGGGGCGGTGCCTGCATGATTCTGATGTGCCGTGTCCGCAGAGCGTTTGTTTGTAGCCTCGTTGCTGGTGGTGACGGAAGCTACCGTAGTGATAGGGTTCACCATTTCTCCCCCCTTATCCAGTCAAAGTTTGTCCTGTTGAATAGTCACGCTATATCATACGTGCGTCTGGCCTTTCGTTTTTGCCCAAAGGGCGGGTCAGAGGTGGGACCTGACGAATAGATCCAAGCATCCAGTGGCCATGAGAGTTCCACTTCGTCCCACCTCATATGGTGATCGCAGCCCAAGGCCACCTGCAAGGGATGTGATTCCTGTGCCCCCCATGGAGACCCAGAGGGGATGATCCCTCAATCCCCTTATCGGCATTTGTGGCAGAAGACTTTAGGAAAAAAATGCAGACGGTCTGGCAAGGAGTCCGTTTTACATGTCAGCGGGCTAACATCTTGATTGCACGCATATCCGAGCTATGGTATGAGAGTATCGGGCATTACGATTCATGACTTGGCACGAGAGACTAGAAGATTTTGGGGAAGAGATAGAGCCTGGAAGCAAATTTCAGTTTGAATGCCACCCGGGTCTCAAGTGCTTTGGCACCTGTTGTGCCACGGACGTAACCCTTACGCCCTTTGATATCGCTCGCATGCGACGCCATATGGGCATAGACACCCACCGGTTTCTCGCCGACTATTGCCAACCCTTTGTAGAGGCCATCACAGGATTTCCCTCCGTGATTCTGAAACACGGCCAAGACGGAAGGTGTATTCTCTTGAATAGCCGTGGATGTAGCATATACGAGAGCAGGCCGAGTTGTTGCAGGTACTATCCCCTGGCAAGGGTCATAGGAAATGAGGGCGGCAGCAGGTCCGCCACCTATTACCTTCAGCGCCGCGTGGACTATTGTAATGGGCTGGGCAGAGGCCCCAAGTGGACTATAGAGGCCTTCTGTGAACAAAACGGTCTTGGGCCTTACGAAAAGGCTAATGACATCTTCTTACAGATCCCCTTTGCCTTTGACAAAATCCCTTTTAACCTCAGGCACGACAAAGAAGTGCAGACGATGGTCTATCGAGCCGTCTTTGACTTTGACCGGTTCTTTGAAGAATACGCAAGATTCGTTCAAGCTGTGCCCAAGGCAGATGACCATGAAATGATTGCCGTGCTTACCAGCATTGTTCTGAAGCTGCTGGAGAGGACGGCCGAGTTGGCGTTTAAGCAATAGCTACCGATGGCTGATATTCTGTGACCAAGAGGAAAAAGACCGTCATGCTCAAGCCTATCCCTTTCTCACATCCATCTTTACCGAGCACATGAGACGGGAGACCGTGGCAGGAATGATCAGCGGTGCCTTGGAACAGGGCGACATGTCTGCCGAGGACGCCACAAGAAGGGTCACAGAATTTGTCGAAGACTTTAGGAATGACCGGGGTTGGGGGGGAACTCAGCGACTAACGTGCCCCACCAATTCGGGAAGGATCTCTCCAGCCCTTCCTACAAAAGAGATGTCGAAAAGGGGGCTTTGGGGGGTCCTCGAGCGGTTCACTTCCACGACAAAGGCGCCGGCCTTTTTTGCCAGCAGACCAAGAGAGGCCGCCGGCTGGACCTTGCCTGATGTCCCCACGACCAGCATCACCTGAGCCTTCTCCACGCGATGGGAGATAGTGTGTAGTATATCCACGTCAAGGGCCTCTCCAAACCATACCACGTCCGGTCGAAGGAGCCCGCCACATGCCTTGCATTTAGGCAGAATCTGGATAGGAACGTCCCTGTTCTCGAAGCGTTTCTCGCATTGCAGGCACCTGACACGCCATAGGGTCCCGTGCATCTCGATAGGGTTTTTGCTACCAGCGACCCTGTGCAGGCCGTCCACGTTCTGGGTCACCAGGGTAAACGCTTCTATCGACTTTTCCAACTCGGCCAGGGCATAATGTCCCGGGTTTGGTGCCAATGGCTTGATGAGACTTCGCCGCCAGTCATACCACTGCCACACCGTCGTAGGGTCTCTCTCAAAGGCTTCAGGGGTGGCTAGGTCTTCGGCCCGGAAATTCTTCCAAAGGCCGTCAACCCCCCGAAAGGTAGGTACCCCGCTTTCTTGGGATATCCCAGCCCCGGTGAGGGCCAGAACGCTGGTGGAGGCCCTCAGCCTCTCTGCAACTTCAGCAAGGCCTTCAGGCTTCATGGGTCCTCCAGAAGAATTTCCTGCGTGGAACGTAGGGGATTTCAATGGATCTAAGGATGGGGGAAGGTTTAGTCAAGAATTAGTCGTCAGGGCCCTGGTGTTTTTCGAGGATCTTCTGAATGGCGACGGCGCATTCAGCCTTGTTTTCACCAGGACATTCGATATCCAAGACTTGGTTCTCCAAATCGATCCGCTTGACCTTGGCTTTCCACTTTTCTGCTTCCTGTCTAACGAGCCTTATGATCGTGTCATCCTGCTTGGCTACAATCGGCATGGGTTGCTCTCCTCCGCATCATACCCTGGGTTGTCGGTTCACAGTGAGGTTCTACTTCGCCAGGTTTATATGTTCAATCTTCATGCACTTGTTCATGACGACTTGAAGGCCAGCCTCACGGGCCTTTTCTGCGGCCTGATTGTTGGCGATCCCCAATTGCATCCACACCACCTTGGCACCCATCTCTATGGCATCGTCCACGATGGGAGGGATGGCCTCAGGCCTTCTGAATATGTCCACAATATCTATAGGGAAGGGTATGGCTTTTAAATTAGGATAGGACTTTAAGCCCAGAATCTCCTTTTGGCCTGGATTCACAGGAATGATCTCGTAGTCCTCTTCTTTGAGGTAGCTCGCCACCTTGTGACTGTCTCTTTCTGGTTTAGGAGAAAGCCCCACGACGGCAATGGTCTTATACTCTTTAAGGATGGTCTTGACCTCTTCCGACGGGGGGTTGTATTCGGGCAACTCGCACTGTATGGTGGCCATCATCCGCTTCCTTTTCCTTAGTTTTGGTCACCATATTAGACTAGGTCTTCAGGGTCAAGCTGCAAAGGAGCCTTTGGAAGCTTTCATCGGAGGTTCTTCATTTCAAGGAGCACAGACGATGGGGATTCTCTCGTTCATGAGAAAAGTGCGGCAAATACGGAGGCAAAGGCCAACGATACCTAAAGCCTTTGAAGAGAACAGAGTGGTGAACACCATATTGCATCGCAGAAGCGTCAGAAAATTCCAGAAGCACGATGTCATGGATGAGGAGATGGCCCTTGTCCTGGAGGCTGGGAGGCTCGCGCCATCCACGGTGAATATGCAGACATGGTCTTTGGGGGTCTTTACGGAGAAGACCTGGAAGGAGACTTTTGGTCGTTCTATCCCCTATGGGGCCAAGAGAGCTGTCATAGTCCTTGGCGACGTGACCAGGATCAAAGAGGCCACGGACATTTTTCCGGATACGCCTCTGGTCCAATACACGGTGAGCGCTATTAACGCCTCTCTGGCGGCCATGAACATGACTATGATGGCAGAAGCCCTTGGCATGGCCAGCGTCATGCTCTCTGACACGGGAAAGACAGGGTTCTTTAGTGCTGCCTACCTGAAAGAGACGTTGCAGCTTCCGCACGGGGTCTATCCTCTCATGACCGTGGTCTTTGGCTACCCCAGGGGCCAGCCTCCTCCCATGCCCCCGAAGTTCAACTTGGAAGATGTTACCTTTGCCGGCACCTATCAACAAACGGACGGCCAGAAGATTATGGAGTGGTTTTCCCTCATGGAGGCAGGATACAAGGCGAGCAACCCCTTTTCTTCCTTTAAGGCAAAACTCAGGTACTACAGGGACCATCTGAGCCGAGCTGAAAAAGAGCTAGAGGAGATGATCCTGGGGTGAGGGGTTGAGGGCTAAGCATGTTTCCAATGCATAAATGAGGACCTTTTCCCATGAGCAAGGTCTCAAAAGGATTTTCGTCGAGGCGTACACGTAGTGCGTTGCAGACGGATGTCCGCGGAAAGACTGCCTATGAAGAAAAGGATCGTTGATGGAAAGAAGCTGGCTAAAGGGCCCGCAAATACTCTGGTTTTAGAGGAATAGTGCCAGTCAGGGCCTCTTCTATGAGGGCGATGGTCCTTTCCTTGTCCCTGGGCAGCCTTGCCCTGATGGGAAGATAGTTGGAGGCGTGATTGGCATGGAACAGTCCTGAGGAAAGATCCGTATGAGCAATCATAGATTGCAGTTCCCTGAGCATTTCCATAGGGCTGATGAGCTTGAAGCGGCCTTCTTTGAAATCCCGTCCCAAGGGGGTGTTGGGAAGGAGCATCAGGCTTAGGGCACCTATGTAATCAGGGTCCATATGGGTCAATGCTTGGCCTGTGGCTTCGGCGTGCAACTGAGAACGTTCAGGGCCTGCTAGGCCGAGGAGCACCGTCACGGACAACTTGATCCCCGCCTCAATGACTTTTTGACCCATTTCCACCATGGTCTGAACTTTAACACCCTTTCGAACGTTCAAAAGCGTGGTGTCATCACCGCTTTCAAGGCCCATGTAGACAATCCCAAGGCCATGGTCTCGGAGGATCTGCAGGTCTTCCAGGGTCTTGGTGCGAATGCTTTTTGCATTTCCATATATCCCCACGCGAGTCACCCAAGGTAGAGACTGGCGAACGGCCTGTAACAGACTTAATAGCCTGGCCTGAGGCAAGATCAGGGCATCGCCGTCGGTGAGGAACACCCTTCGCTGTCGCTTGCAGTAACGTGCTGCGAAGGCAATATCTTTATTGATAACTGACTCCGGCTTGATCCTGAAGCGCACTCCCTTATAGGTTCCGCAGAACGTGCACTTGTTATGAGAACACCCCACCGTCACCTGAACGATGATGCTGTTTGCCTCACTGGGAGGTCTAATGATGATCCCTTGGTAGTCCATTTAACCCTTTTTGCCTTGACACTCTGACAGCTTCTTTGTACTCCGGACATAGCCCAACCTCGCCTTCGTCAGGATACCCTGCAGGTGAGGACGGGGAGCTCCAGTATTGTTTTATTGCCACAGATAATCAAGACTAAAATGGCGGCAGGCATGGTGGGGCAAGGAGATAGATGATGATTGGCAAGGATGTGGCATATAGAATCGAAAAAGACACCATGGGCGAGGTGCGTGTCCCTCAAGAGGCCTACTATGGTGCCCAAACCCAGCGTGCTGTGGAGAATTTTCCCCTGAGCGGGAAGCGGTTTCCAAAGGTTTTTGTGCGGGCACTTGGCCTGATCAAGAAAAACGCGGCCCTGGTCAACCAAGACCTCGCACTCCTGGATGGGAGACTTGCCGTGCCGATCATAGAGGCCGCTGATGAAGTGGCTACGGGGAAGTTTGACGAACAGTTTGTGATAGACATTTTTCAAACGGGCTCAGGCACTTCGACCAACATGAATGCCAACGAGGTCATCGCCACAAGGGCCAATGAGATTCTTACCGGTCACAAAGACACCAGAGGGCCGGTCCATCCTAATGACCACGTGAATATGGGCCAATCGAGCAATGACGTTATCCCCACTGCCATTCACGTGGCCGCTGTGACCTCCATAGGCGACAGTCTTGTGCCGGCACTCAAGACCCTGCATGTGGCACTGGAGAAAAAGGCCACGGCCTTTGACAGTATTATCAAGATTGGGCGGACCCACCTTCAAGATGCCGTTCCTATCAGGCTTGGTCAGGAGTTTTCTGGCTATGCACGGCAGATCCAGTTAGGCTTGGAAAGGGTCCAGTGGGTTGCGGGACACCTGGCGGAGTTGGCCCTCGGGGGCACGGCAGTTGGGACAGGCCTAAATACGCCCCTGGGATTTGCCTCTCGCGTGATCAAGGGGATTTCTGAGGAAACAGGATACCCCTTCCGGGAGGCCGACAATCATTTTGAGGCCCAAGCGGCCCAGGATAGCGTTGTTCAAGCCAGTGGTGCTCTCAAAACGGTAGCCGTAAGCCTAATGAAGATTGCAAATGACATCAGATGGCTCTCGTCTGGGCCGCGATGTGGCATTGGGGAAATCGACATCCCCCCTCTGCAGCCAGGCTCTTCCATCATGCCCGGAAAGGTGAACCCGGTGATCCCGGAAGCGGTGACACAGGTTGCTGCCCAGGTCATGGGCAATGATACGGCAATCACCATAGGATGTCAGGCAGGCAATTTTGAGCTCAATGTGATGCTTCCTGTCATGGCATACAATTTGCAATGTTCCATTTCACTACTTAGCGGAGCGGCAAGAATCTTTGCGGAAAAATGTGTAGATGGCATTTCCGCTAATGAAACAAGGTGCAAGGCCTTCATAGAAGAAAGCCTTGCCATGTGCACAGCCCTTGCACCAGTAATAGGATATGAGCAGGCGGCCGCCATCGCCAAGGAGGCCTATGCAACGGGCAAAAGGGTCAGAGAGGTGGCCATGGGGAGAAAGGTCGTTCCTGAGGAAGAGCTGGAAAAACTGCTCGACCCCGTGAACATGACTTGAGGATTCGGCTACTTTGTGAATGCATGGATATAATAAATGTTTGGTCCGTTCTGTCGGTCCATGCGAGTGTGCGGGAGAGAGCTTAGTGTTGAGAGTGTTATCTTCTACAGAAGGACGAGTCTCGGAAGGAGGTTGGAGCTATGCACGGGGGGAAAAGAACATTGATAGCTCTGGTAAGCATCACAGTCCTGGTGGCAACTTTCGCTGGATATCCGGCCGTGGCCCAGGATGAGATGCCGGGGGAAAAGGGCTCTGCGGAAGCCATGATTGGAGATCTGGTCGTCGTCAGGCCACTAGGGATTGCGGCAACGGCCTTGGGTGCCGTCTTTTTTGTTGCCTCTATGCCCTTTAGCTTAGCAGGGATGAACACTGGGGAGGCCTTTAAGAAACTTGTGGCCGAACCGGCCGATTTCACCTTTGCCAGGTCTCTCGGGGACGTGGACTACTAGAGGATTTTTGCGAGAGCGGCGGCATCCTTGTATTTGAGGTACGGTCAAGAGGATTGGACTGTGGAAGTCCGTCCATGAAGAGAGCTTTGCATAACTCTTTCTTGCGTTCATTGGGGGGCTTTTGGCAAGTACCCGTCCGCCGGCAGTGAGCGGTCCGCCCTGGCGGATCAAAAAGCTTACAGAACCAAGCAAGAAGAGGTTGTGCAAGGCTCTAATAAAAAGGTGCCCCAAGAGAATTTTTCCTTGCTTGCCCTGTCATTCCTGTCCGGGCTGCCGGTTTTTCAGAACCTTTCATGATGCTTCAGCACGCCGCCGTCACGACAGCCATTCAGCACATGTGGGCTCGCCACCCTAGCCATGTCTAAACCAGAACCTGCCGAGGCATCCTCTTCTGCATTCCAAACCAGCCAGGTCTTGACCGTGGCTGCAGGGCACTTTGTCCACGACCTCTATAGCAGCTTTCTTGCCCCCTGGCTTCCCCTGCTCATTGAGAAGTTGAGCCTTTCCCTGACCCTTGCAGGTTCTTTGATTCTATTCATACGTCTGCCTTCACTGTTGAATCCCCTCATTGGTGTGGTGGCCGACCGCATTGAGGTACGCTACATGGTCATTGCAGCCCCCGCTGTCACTGCCGTGTGCATGAGCCTCATCGGCTTGGCGCCAGACTATGGCGTAGTGGCTTTGTTGCTTTTTATCGTCGGGTTGAGCGCTGCGGCCTTCCACGTGCCAGGTCCGGTGATGATTGTGCGTATGTCTGGCGCACAACTGGGCAAAGGGATGAGTTGTTTTATGGCGGCTGGTGAATTGGCCCGGACCGTTGGCCCACTGGTGGCAGTGGCCGCCGTCTCCTTGTGGGGCTTTGAAGGGAGTTACCCCGTCATGATCTTTGGGTTGGTGGCTTCAGCCTTTTTATACTGGCGACTCTGTGACGCGAGGGTGCACAGAAAAAGGGTGGTTGGCACCTCCATAGCCAAGACGTGGCAGGCCATGCGACATGTGCTGGTGCCCTTGACCTGTCTTGTGGTGGCCCGGGCCTTGATGGTTGCCTCGCTCACAACGTTTCTGCCCACCTTCATGGCGGTTTCGGGGGAAAGCTTGTGGGTAGGTGGCACTGCTCTGGCCGTCCTTGAGTTTAGTGGTGCCTTTGGAAGTTTGGCTTCAGGCACATTGAGTGACCGTTTGGGCCGGCGTTTTGTTCTCCTTGCCGCCATGATGGCATCCCCTTGCCTCATGCTGACCTTTCTCGTCGCCCGGACGTGGGCCATCTTTGCCGTGCTGGTGCTCCTGGGATTCACCGTCTTCGCGGCCGCCCCGGTCATGCTGGCTTTGGTTCAAGAACATGCACAGGGGATGCGAGCCACAGCCAACGGGCTTTATATGGGGATCAACTTCGTGGTTATATCAGCCATTACGGTATTGGTGGGCTGGATGGGGGACATGATGGGTCTTCGTGCAGCTTTTGCATGGAGCGCTGTGTTGGCCTTGGCCGGGGTGCCGGTGATTTTTTGGCTTCCCAAACAGACAAGGGAGAAGAGGTAGGCTGTTAGAGCACTGATGGAAG